>ERZ1107006.2597-NODE-2597-length-12924-cov-2.978553_pt1 | contig 12924 bp, 10 predicted proteins | sample MGYA00403696_ERZ1107006 | MGnify/ENA primary metagenome ERZ1107006 (study PRJEB35170, sample SAMEA104062441) | human gut metagenome | biome: human gut; feature: human-associated habitat; material: faeces | place: Denmark | collected 2012-08-13 ...
TGAACGAACAGTTCGGCGTGCAGCTGTTCCTGGCCAACGGTTGGACCCCCTGCAGCGCCAACGACCTGTGCAATGTCCCCGCAGAGGCAAGCCCCTACAAGGCTACCCCGCGCCAGATCGAGCGCGTTGTTGCCGGTTCCCGGTTCGGGGTCAACATCGTTTACAACCTGTCCGACCCCAAAGAGATGGAAGAGGACCTTTTGCTTCTGTCCAAGGCCATGAAGCTGCTCCAGCTGGACTACCTTGGCGGGCACGGCTCCCGCGGAAACGGCCGTGTGAGCTTCCAGAACTTCCAGGTGATCCCTTACCCGGAGACGCTGAACGTTGATCTGGACGGCATCCGCCAAACCTTCAAAACCGAGGTCGAAGAGTATGAACTATTTTCTGCTAAAGCTGGCGTTTGATACGGCAGTCCACTTCGGCGGTTCCGACTCGGCGGTCGGCTCCCAGTCCTCTGCCCTGACCCTGCGCGCCGACACGATTTTTTCGGCCCTGTGCCACACAGCGCTGGAGGTGTACGGCGAGCCCGCACTGGAGGAGCTTCTCGTCTCTGCCGATGCGGACGCCCTGCGCATTAGCGATGCCATGCCCTGGCGGGGAGATACCTTTTACCTACCCAAGCCGATCGCCGCATCCACATCTCCTGCCGAGCTTTCCACCGTTGAGCGCAAGGCGGTCAAAAAGCTTGCCTGGATCCCGGTCTCCAAATTCGACCGCTACACCACCAGCCTGCACAGCGGCACCTACCCGCTGGACGAGCTGGACCAGAGCTTTGGCCAGGCCTACGAGCAGACCAAGGCCAGCGTGACCGACGGTGCCGACGCCAAGCCGTACTTTGTCGGCCTGTACCGCCTGCACGCAGGCTGCGGCCTGTATGTTCTGTGTGCCTGTGAGGGCAACGACCAGCTCAAGATGCTGAAGGAGCTCTTTACCCTTCTGGGCCTGAGCGGGATCGGCGGCCGCACCAGCGCCGGTTACGGCCGGTTCCATCTGGACGGCGAGCCCATCTGCCTGAACACCGCCGAGGACGCATCCTTGCGCTGGATGCTGCAGGCGCTGGAGCGCGGCACCGCGCCCTACCTGCTGCTGACCAGCAGTCTGCCCACCGGGGAGGAGATGGACGCCGCATTGGAAGGTGCGGCGTTCCAGCTGGCCCGGCGCGGCGGCTTTGCCTCCACCGAATGGGTGGAGACCCCCGTCAAGAAGCAGACCCAGTATTTTCTCACGGCCGGTTCCGTGCTGCAGCACACCTATCAGGGTAAGCTCTACGATGTTGGCATCGGGGTCCCGCATCCGGTTTACCGCTATTCCAAACCGCTGTTTATGGGGGTGACACTATGATCCAGCAAGATCACCTGCAGGTCTTTGATCTGACGCTGAAAACGCAGTCTCCTTTGTTCGTTGGCAGCGGCCGTAAGATCGGCAAACGGGAATACATCTATTCCCCGAACCAGGGCTGCGTCAAAATCCTCAACATGGAACTGTTTTTTGACTACATGCTCCGGCACGATCTGGTGCGGCAATTCGAGAAGTTCATGCTCAGCTCCAACAGTAGTCTGCTGGACTTCTGGACCAGAGACTGTCATCTTGCAGAAGATTGGCTGGAACACCCGAAGCTGATGGGCGACAAGCCATTGGTACAGTATCGCCTGGCCGTGACCGAGGATGTTGCCGGTTACAACGGCACCAAAGAGATCCATCAATTTCAGCGCGACGCCTACGGCCGCGCCTATATTCCCGGCAGCAGCCTGAAAGGCGCGCTGCGCACGGCGTGGCTGGTGCATCTGCTGCTGCACGAGACGCCGGCCCCCGGCAAAAAACGTACTCTGGAAGCGTTTGAGGTCAACCACGATTACGTATTCCCGGAGGGCAGTTACGCCAACAAGCTGCGATCCGGTGCTGCCGCCGATGACATCCTGGACAGCATTTTCCGTGGTGTTCAGGTCTCCGACAGCGCCCCCATCGACAATGACAAGCTGATCCTGACCGGGCGCACCCTGATCTCGCCCCTTTCCGCTGCCCGGGTCGAGGACTTTGACGGTGACGCTAAGGATCTGCCCCTCTATCAGGAGTGCGTGCGCCCGGGCGAGACCATCCGCTTCCGGCTGACGCTGGACCAGAGCATCCTCAACCGGCATATCCACCCCATTACAAAGGATGCTCTGCTGGAAGCCATCGCCGAGTTCAGCCGCTTTTATCAGGATACCTTCCTGTCGCACTTCCCGCAGGGCCATCCCGTTGCAAACATTCCGGACACCCCACACCTCATCCTTGGCGGCGGCACCGGCTTCCTCTCCAAAACGGTCGGTTACCCTTACCTGAAGGACGATTATGCCGCCGCCCTGAAATGGACCCAGCGCATTCTGCAGACCCAGCACGGTCGTCATGAGGCAGACATCAGCCTTGGCGTTTCGCCGCACCGTGCGCGGTACGTCACCTATGCAGGCAAACGCTACCCGGCCGGGTTCTGCGAGGTAAACATTCTATGATCGAGCAACTGCAGTTCTCTCTGCGCACAGCAGAGACCCCACGTCTGCCCTCTGCATGGGCCTACCGCATTTATGGCTGGCTGATGGCACAGCTTCCCGCCGATACCGCCGCTCGGCTCCATGAGCAGGGCGAGCACCCGCTGTCGCAGTCCCTGTGCTTTGACGCTGCTGCGCAGACCTCGGTGTGGACGCTGAATCTTCTGGACGAAGCCCTCGCCGCACAGGTGCGGCCGCTGCTTGCGGGCTGCACCACGCTGGAACTGCACGGCGCGCCCCTGCAGATGGAGCCGCTGGGCAGCCACTCGGTGGAAAACGGCCTGCAGCTTCTGCTGGCTGCGCGGGAGGAGCCCGCCAGCCGGACAAGGCTGTGGTTCCGCACCCCCTGCGCCTTCAAGCAGGCGGGACGCTACGCCATCTACCCGCAGGAATTCCTGCTGCTGCAGAGCCTTGTGCTGCACTGGAACACCGCCTTTCCGGATTGCCAGCTGAGCGACCCGGACGCGCTGGACGCTATCCTGCGCGGGCTGCGCATCCGGGATTACAGCCTGCACACCGTCTCCTATCCCATCAAGAACACCCGCATCCCGGGCTTTGTGGGCAGCGCTGTTGTGGAGGCCCGGCTGGCCCTGCCGCTGCTGGAACTCTGGAACGCCCTGCTCTCCTTTGCGCCCTACGGCGGCATCGGGATCAAAACCACCCTTGGCATGGGCGGCGTATCGGTGGAGCCGCTGGTTCTGCCGCAGAAGTTACGATAAATGTGTGTAGCCCTTTCTTCTGGCACAAAATTGTGTTGCACTTAGATCATACCCGCAAGGGGATAACAAAAAACAGCCATCACTTCAGTTGGAAAGTGATGGCTGTTTTTGTTATGACTTTTTGAGCCTTAAAATGCTTTGTTGCTGTCCAGTAGTTCTATGCCCACCGGGGCAATGGCTTTACACTCTTTCAGTTTGAAGAGGTAGAACGCAACATCCCCCAACGTCTGCTCAATGGCGCTTGTGCTAAGCGGCAGAAGCCCTGTGTCCTTTTGAAATTTAACCGCGCTGTCCGTGGCGTGGTTGATCTGGTTGCGGTACTGCTGCACGCTCTGGTAGTATACGATTCCCTGCGCCACAGTGTCTTTCCGGGTCAGATCCAACAGCAGTTCCCCCTGCTCCACTGCGGCTGTCAGATACTCCTGTGCTTCGGTCAGAGTCGCCACACGGAACAGAGCGTTTCCGTTCGCCTCAGTCTTGTCCTTGGTCAGGCAGAGGTTTACGGTAAAGGGCCGTGCCTCATGGAACAAAGCAGCGCGGCAGAAGTGGTAGTGGAACATTGGGAACACCCAGCTCTTGCCTTTGTTCTGGGGCTGTAGTGCCATGTAATCCAGTGCTTTGCCGGTTGGCTGCAGAAACAGGTGACCACACAAATAGGTGGGCATTTCCTCGCTCAGGAGGGTCAGTCCCTGCTGGTACATCCGGTGGTGGGCACACCACTGCACGAGTGCCGGCAGGCTGCCTGAACGGCTGCCCATGAGGTTTTGGAACTCTGCCTCAAAGCGGTCGTTCATCAGCTCATAGAGCAGGCTGCTCAGCGTTTCCCTCGAGGCAGGGCGCTGTTTGATCTGACGGGCAATGGCCTTGAGGTCGGCCTTGAGCATCTGCACGCGGCAGAGGGCCAGATCATCCGCGAAATGGTCGATCCGGTCAAGCAGGTTCAGGATGTCAGGGTCCGTCTCACCGGTCTGTTTCATATATGCTTTCAGTTTCTCGGTCGTACCAGTGGAGAAGAACGCATCCACTGCCGTGATCAGGTCCATCAGGTTGTACAGGCCCGTGCTGTCCCGCACAACGGAACTGTTGCCCTTGAGCTCCGAGTAAAGCACTTTTTTGGTCTGAACCATGCGGATGTCCTTGAGGTAGCGGGCTACAATGAGCAGCAGCGTCGCCGTATCGCGCATTCCGCCGGACAGGTCGATGTAGAGGTTGTCATTCTCGGCCACCTGTTCCAGCACGGCAGAGATCGCACGGGTCTGGTCGGCTTCCTCCATGCTGTCGGGCACAGAGACCGCCACCAGCTGTTCCGGCTGCACGCCAAGCTGTTTCAGGAACTCATCCCTGAAATACTCCAGCGTGGGCACCTTATTGCCGGAGCCATCTGCCGCCGGGACGGTCGGCTTTGTCCGGACCGTGTCGCTGCACAGGGCCACGATCTTGTCCGGCCGGGATGCAGGGTCCTTCCACAGGGCGCTGACCGCAGCCTCGTTGGTCTGTGTACGCAGGAAGCGGTTTTTGCTGCCCTCCGGGGCAGGCTGTGCAAAATAGGCGCTCATATACAGGAGCGCAATGTTCTCCCCCATGTGTTCAGTTCTCCTTCACAGGCTTTGTGTCCTTGATGCCCAACAGCTCCCGGAACTTTTTGTTGAGATTCTTGTTGTGATAGGAAATCGTTCCCTTGTCCTTGCCCAGATATTCTGCCACGGTCTTGTCCTGCTCCGGGCGGCGAGTCGGCAGCAGCAGGGGGTTCACTGCGGCGCTTTCAAGCTCCTTCGGATTTTCCGGGCCTTCGCCGCTATAAAGCGGTTCTTGCACGCAGAAGTGCACATAGTCCCGCAGAATCAGCTGGTCCCACAGAATGCCGTCCCTCTCCAGGGGGCGCAGGTCGTCGCTGCGACCAAGGCGTTCCGGCATGTCGGGGGCCTCATTTTTCCGCAGATAGCCCAGAATGCGCGGGGACCAGAACAGCACCATATTGGCACGGGTCTTTTCTTTTTCTTCCAGGCTCATGAGCAGCACAGCCTTGTGCAGGATAGGGAAGATGTCCTCTTTCAGTTCCAGCCCATCTTCAGGAGACAGTCCCGTGTCCACGATCTCGATCGTGGTGCCGTCGTCCCGCTCGGTGTTGATGGACACCAGCGTATCTTTGTTCAGCAGAGCCTCGTGCAGGCTCCGCTGGCCGATCCTGGCAGCCTGTGCGACCGTCTTTTCCAGATGCGGGTCGCCGGTCACCATGGCACTGGTGTAACCCATCCGGTCCATGTAGTCCAACGCCTGACGGACCTTACGGGCGGTCTCCTTGCTAACGTCCATAATGCCCAGGCTCTGCGCCTCTTTCCGGGCATCTTCGGCCTTCAGGTGCCGCATGGCCATCTGCATGTAAGCACAGAAGCTGTCCTTCTCCCGTGTCGGGTCCGGCTGGTATGCCGCCGCAGCCTGGAAAAACGCCATCGAGAGGATGGTGGCATCTTCTGTCGGGAACAGCTCAAAGCACTCGGCCCAGACCCTCTTGTAGGTTTCTTCCAGCTTCGGGTCTACCGCAGCGGCCTCAGCCGGGTCGTCCCCGGCAGGCTCTTCCCGGCCATTCAGCTTTTTCAGCATCGGCTGAAAGAGAGCCTTGCGGGTGGCCACATCCACATCCCAGAGCGGCGATGCATCGATCGTAGCCCGGAGGTTTGCACGTTCCTCGTACATCAAATTCCCCCTCCCTTACTGCTCGGCCTTGTTCTGGCTCATCCACACCAGCTGGTTGTAGACCATCTCGGCGGTATCCTTGTTGCCGTGGATGCCGCCCACGAGGCCCTGCAGGTGATAAAGCGGCGTAACATCGTGGAGAACAGACTGATTCACGCTCTGGCCGTTGACGCGCCGCATCTCGCCGTAGTAGACGCCACCTACCTCCAGTTCCTCATGGGTCGCTGCTGCGCAGGTAAGAGCCGCCAGCTGCACCAGAGGGATGGTCTTGGTACCGTAGGTGATGTCCATGTAGGCGATGCCTTTTTCCGGCAGCACGTCGCACAGGTCGCGGCACAGGCGGATCAGGGTGCTGCAGTCCTGCTCGTCCGGCATGGGCAGCTCCCGGATGTGGTCCTCGGTGAAGCCCATCGCCTGCAGTTCCTCTTTGAGGTAGCCGAAGTTGCGTTGGGTATCGCCGTTCACACTGCGGATGGCGATGATGTGGAAATCGTCGCCTTCCTGCAGCGTGTTGTGCAGGACCTGCAGGATCGGGAAGCGGGTCTCGATGTCGCCGGAATTGGCGCTGGAACGGTAGGTGTTCTTGGTGAGGTCGAGACGGCCCTGCAGAGGAATGGTGGTCACGTAGATACGCTTCATAGCGTTTCTCCTTTCGTTTGTGCACGATATACGGTTGGCAGCATGGTTGTGTTGCGCCCAGTATAGCGCACCGGTAAGCGTTCCTGCAATGCACAGATTGTACGAAAAAAAGCGGAAAAGTTTTCAGCCGATTTTTCCAACCCAGAGCCTCATAAGGTCTTGGTTATAGACCAGAAACTCCGAGTTGTTCCGGAGCCCGGTGAGGTCGTCCTGCGAAAGCACGGGCTTGGTGACCACTTCGCGGTTCTGGCCAAAGCTGAAGCCGCTGCCGCCGTGGTGCCCCATCATGCCGCCCCGGTCGTGGTGGGTGTTGAAGCCGATGGAGTTGGTCACCCGCTCACTCTCGTAGCTGGGCAGGACCTGCAGCAGGGTCTGGGCGTCGCCGCCGGCGGACGAAACGACCAGATATCGCATGGAGCGCAGCAGGCCCTCCGTGGTCAGCCCGCCTGTCCGGCTGGGAACCGCCCGGCTCAGGCTGCTGCAGAGCAGCACATAGTCGCCGCAGGCATTCAAGGCATCCAGCAGCTCGGTGCTGGCCGAGAGTCCCTGCCCCAGGCAGAGCAGAATGGTGTGGGTGCCACCCCAGTCTGCCATCTGCATCATGCCCATGCCGAACTCGCCGGGATTGATCGTGATCCTGCCGCTGCCCTCCGGAAGCCGGTCCGGGAGCACGGTGTCCTGCCACTGGGTCGGGAGCCTCAGCAGCGGGCTGTCGGTCAGGTCCCGGGCGGTGCCGATGAGCACGAAGGGTCGGCTGCTCTTCCGCTGCAGGGACTCCACCACCGGAAAGATCCGGCCCGGCGGTCCGAAGACCAGCGCCTCCTGCGGCAGGATGCGGGCCTGTGCCAGCAGGCGGGATGCGGTGGTGGTGCCGCCATCCTGGATGTTCTTGCGGCGGGTGTTCTCTGCATCGGCGTGGGTCGTGGGCAGCGTCAGAAGATGCATGCCACGGTTGGAACGGAACAAAGCCATGGGTTTCTCCTTTCTTTGGTCAGCCCCGGAAGCCGTCATAAATGAAGGGATCCTGCGATACTGCGGGCAGGCTCATCACGGCCTGGCCCGGTTTCATGAGCTGGCAAAAGTCGGCGTCTGTCACCACTTTCTGCTCGCAGTCGGTGGTCACGGGCCGGTTGCCCTCGCCCATGTAGCGGTAGATCACGCGGGCGGTGCCGTAGCGGTCTGCGAAGGCTGCACGGGACATTGGGTCCATGACACGCATGGTGATGAGGTTGGGGAACAGGGACATCAGGGTCTTGGCCTCTGCCTCGGAGTAGTGGCGAGTCAGCAGCTGGACGCTTTGTACTGCCGCAATAATACGTGCACCACTGCGCCCATTGTCGCCGGAAGGGTCACGTGCGAAGCTCAGGAAGTCGGTCAGGGATTCGACCTTAGGCAGCAGACTGAACTCGTCCAGCAGAAACCACACCTTGTGGTTCAGGGTGGGGCTCATGCTCTGTTGCAGCATCAGATCCAGCAGCAGCCGGAACAGCGGCAGAGCTGTTCTTGCTTTGTCCGGCTCATAGAGGATAAACACCCGCTTGCCGCCCTGACGGATGGCCTGCAGGGCCGAGAACCGGCCGTCGGCTGTGTTGAAGCTGCCAATGAACAGGCGGCTGAGCATGGTGCGTACCTCGCTGAGTACACCCAGCCCCTGGGCTCCGCCGTCCCCGATAAGATCCCGGGCGGCAGAAAAGTAAGTGGGGTACCGCTCTACCAGTTCCTGCCAGCTGCCGTTGGTTCCGGTGCCGGCCCCTTCCTGTGCAAAGACCGTTGTGCGGGTGAGAAACTCGCTCAGCTCTGCGTTGGAGACCGGGATGTTGTTGGTGCGGCCGAAATCCCGCATGAAGCGTGCCGTCTGGTAGAAGATCTCCTGCGCTGCCTCCGGGAAGAAGATCTGGGTAGTCTTTTTCTTCTGTTCGGCAAACAGAGCACTGGCGATTTCACGCAGGGTAAGTTCCGGCGTATCGGAGGCATCCAGCTCCCGGAAAAGGTTCCAGCAGCTGGCAGGGTCGGTGGCCGAGACCGAGATCACCGGGTCGCCGGGGCGGCGGCAGCGCAGCACATCCGGCTTGGCCGCAAAGATGACGACGGTGTCCTGCACGCGGTCTGCGTGGGCCAGCACGGGGCGGCGGATCTGTTCCATCAGGGTAGACTTGCCGCTGCCCACGTTGCCCACCAGCATGGTGGGGTACTGCCAGCAGCTGCGGTCGTCCAGCGTCAGGCCGCCGGGCAGGTGCACCACCGGCTCCACACGCCCCGCCGTGGGCGGGACCGTTCGCTGCAGCTGCTGTCCTTCCAAAAGACGTTTCATAGGCTTTGTCCTTTCGTTTCAGGTGTTTCTGTCTTACACCCAGAGAAAGGCTCTGCCGCCGTGCCCGGTTGGAAAAACGGCGCAAAAAATTAAAAAAGCAGAAGAGCCTTTTTCTGCCGCATTCGTGCAAAGCAGAAAAGGCTCTTCTGTTGTGTCCCCTTGCGGGGTGTGAGTTAAATCCAAACGCCTGGTTGTCGTCTTTGTCTACCGGGATGGGCTTCCGTCCCCTTGCGGGGGGTGAGTTAAATCTCGATGACCACCATGTCGTAATCAAAGGGAATGCCTTTACGTCCCCTTGCGGGGTGTGAGTTAAATTCTTAAATTTAGGCAGTAAAGAAAACATAGCTTCATTTTTTACGTCCCCTTGCGGGGTGTGGGTTAAATCGGCAAAACTGTCCATCTCGGAGCCGTCTAGCAGCACCGGAACTGTTCATCCCACCAATTCTGTCATAAAGTATAGCATGCTTTCCGCCAAAATGAAAGTGCTTTTTCGCAAACTGCCTGTGCGGCCCGGTGCGAACCCCCTTTCCGCATGGGCCAAAGCGGCTGGCGCATCGCCACCTTCGCATGCAAAAAAGCACCCCGGCACAGATTGCTCTGTGCCGGGGTGCCCTGCTTATTTGCCGGTCAGCTCTCAGCCTGACCCACTGCCAGAAACTCCGCAGCCTGGGCCGTGGTATCAGCCACGACGTAGGTGCAGCGGTTCTCCGGCTCATTTGCGCTGCGCACGCTCGTCGGCTCGTTGCCCAGCCCCAGGCAGGTGAATCGGTCGGCAGGGACACCGGCCTCCACCAGCACATCCCGCACGGCCTGTGCGCGGGCCAGAGACAATGCCTGGGCACCCTCGCGGCTGGCGTTGTCCACCTGTGCGGTGCTGCCAGCCACAATGTAGTGGGCGGCAGAAGTGCCCTTGAGCTGCTCGGCCAGACCGTTCAGTGCTGCACGGGCAGCTGCCTCATCGAGGAAAGTCGTGCTGTCGGGCTGAAACGCCACCTGCTCAGCGCTGACCTTGACGAAGGTCGGTGCGCCTGCAGCGGCCAGAGGTGTCACGGTGTGGCCGTTGTTGAGGGCGTCGCCGGACACGATGTCGGTATGGAAGGTGACGTTTGCACCCGTGCGGTCAAAGAAGCCCTGCCAGAAGCTCTTCAGCCACTGGACCTGCTGGGCACTGAGCGTGCCCTGGCTGCCCGCAACATCGCCCAGGCCGTAGAACTCCACGGCCACGCCGTTCAGCTGAGGCAGCATGGCAGCGGCGTCCAGCTGATCCAGCAGCTTGGCAGGGTCGCTATTCAGCAGGTCGAGGTCCTGCATGGGCAGGCTGGTTGCCGTGTTGACGCCGGAGTGCCGGATGACCATCACCTTGCTGTCGGCCGTACCGGCGGACAGCATGCGGCTGGCGAGAGAAATGGCGGAGATCAGGTCGGTCTCAGGGGTGGTGGCTGCAGCGCCCTGGACCGCCTCGACCAGCTGGTAGCGTGCCGTCTTGTCCGCTCGGGCTTGTTGGATGTCGTTGTTCTTGACCTTGTCAAAGCGCTGAGGACCGAGCGCAAACGGCTTGCCATCGGCCACCACCAGTCCGGCGCTGCCGCCCGGCGTCACATTTACGCTGTTGAGGAACTCCTCGGCGTTGGTTAGCGCAGGCATACCGTCGCCCTGCGTAAGGATGAGGGCGGTATCGGTGGCCACGGCACTGTCCGCCGCACCGTCCTTGGAGGGGATCACACTGCAGCCAGCCAGCAGGCCGACCACCAGAGAACCAGCTGCCACCATGGCAGCCATGCGGGTAAGCATCTTCAGCTTCATAGCGTTTCCTTTCGTTCGGGAGGTTTGCGTCTTACACCTCAGAAAAGGCGCTGCCTGCCTTCTCAGTTGGAAAACAGGCAGCTTTTTTCTGAAAAAATCTGTTTTGGGGTCAAGATGCCATTGCGGCAGGCACTTTCTCTGCGGCAGGCTCTGCCTCAAGGCGGAGCACCGGCTGTTCCGGTGCAGCCTCAGCCGAGGCAGGGGGCAGCAGCATGGCCTGCCAGTGCTGCTCGTCCAGCAGGTCGTCCAGACCCGCGCTGTGCAGCAGGGCCTCTGCGGCCTCTACGCTGCCCAGTTCTTCGGCCAGCTTCATGCGTGCGGACAAACGGGCCTGCTGGGCCGCAATGCTCAGGCTCTTGAGCTTTGCCTGTGCAAAGCGGTAGTCCTGGAGGTCCGGGTTAAAGTTTGCAGCTGCAAACTCCGCATGGCTGATGGCGCTGTCGGTGTCGGCAGCCAGGTCCTGCAGATCCAGGCGCTGGGCCTTCAGGCTGTCCAATTGGCTGCGGTGGTCGCTGAAAAAGCCGATGGCGTAAGAGCCCACACTGGTGGCGATGGGCAGCAGCATACGGATGTACTGGCCCACCATGTAGAGGGTGGGGTTCTCCGTTGCTCCCAGGGCCTCCACACTTATGAGCGTGGACACGATGCAGAAACCCGCGAAGATTGCAAAGGCTCCGACGGCCGTGCCCAGAAGTGCGCTGATGCGGCGCTTCGTCGCCCGCTGATCACGGGGCAGCATGTCATCCAGCTGGCCCTTGAGTTTGCCAGCCACCATGGGGCAGGCATCGAGCAGCAGGGCGATGGAGGCAGCCACCAGCATGGCCATTTCGGGCCGCTCGTCGAACAGGCTTTCGGTGTAGAGGTGGACGGTCATGAGGTCCGTGGCCACAAAGAAGGCGGTCACGGGGATCGCGATGTGGTCCAGCAGGCTGCCCTTGGTGCGGCCCTTGTTCTGGATCTCGTGGAGCTTTTCGGTCGCGTTGGTGTGTTCACCCATGTACATATGTTGTACCTCCTGGTCTTATCTCGTGTTGTGTTTTGCTGCTGACGTCAGGCTTCCAGTTTCTGGATGCGGGCATTCACGTCAGCAAGCTGCTCTTCAATGAGCTTCTTGCTGGCGCGGAGGTTTTCCACCTGTAGTCGGAGATCCGCCTGCAGGTTCAGTGCCGATGCATGGTGCTGATACCGGGTCTCCACAAGGCTGGAGATGGCCAGTTGCTGGGCTTTCAGGCGGACCAGCTCGTCGAACACCGGGGTGTGCTCGTCAAGGTCCAGCTTCTTGACCGCGTCGGCAGCCTGCTCCAACACGCCCGCGAACATCTCCGGGTCATCGTACTCCGGATAGCTTGCACAGCTGCTGAAATCTCCCGGGTAACCGTATAACATGTGATGGAAGATCGTGCGGTGTGCGTAGTCGATCTCGGTGCGCTCACGGCCCTGCTCGGGCAGCTTGGCGCTGTCAGCCTTCTTGAACGGGTTCTTCATGCCAGTACCTCCTCAATCTCCATGGCCTGCGCAACCTTCCGGGCGGAAAAGTCCGGATGAAAGCGCGGGATCTCCTCATCGCTGATCACACGGAACTTGCCTGCCTTGCTGTACTTCACAAGGCTTGCGTTCGCACGGCAGTAAACCTCATTGATCTGTGCCTCGGCATCCAGCAGCTCTGTCCGGATGGACGCGGCCAGCTCCTTGCGTTCACTGGCGGCACGGGCACGGCGCTCACCGGCTTCGCGTGCAGCACGCCGTGCTCCGGTGGAGCGGGGGCTGCTGCTGTTGCTGCTGCCGCCAGTCGGCTCAGGCATCGCCTTGAGTGCAGCAGCCTTGGGTCCCAGAGACTTGCTGAGCTGTGCAAGCTTGGCTGCTTCCAGCGTCTCAAGTTCTCGGCGGACGCGCTCGTAGTAAGCTCCGGCTAACACGTTCTTGCCGTCCTCGGTCTTGAAGTCGGTCTTGTGGACCAATGCGTCCGCAAGGCCGCGCAGACGGAGGAAGTTGTCCTCCTTCCAGACGGGACTGTCCTTCTGGACACCCTTCTTGGTTTTCGGGTAAATCAGCATGTTGTTCGCTCCTTTTCACTTGCTGTGGGGCTCTTCACTCTCTGTAAGCCTTTTTGTGTTTAGAAAGTTGGAATTTTGATCGGATTTTTTGTTTTGTTTATTCTGTGTCGTCCTTACATCTCAGTAAAGCCCCTCGTTCCTGTCCAGTTGGATTTTTCTGTCGTTTCAATTTAAATATT
>ERZ1107006.2607-NODE-2607-length-12899-cov-4.933043_pt1 | contig 12899 bp, 10 predicted proteins | sample MGYA00403696_ERZ1107006 | MGnify/ENA primary metagenome ERZ1107006 (study PRJEB35170, sample SAMEA104062441) | human gut metagenome | biome: human gut; feature: human-associated habitat; material: faeces | place: Denmark | collected 2012-08-13 ...
CCTCCAGACAGAGGTACAGCACCTCGCATGGCCGTGTGGCGAACGTCCAGAGCGGCTTGCCCTGCGCGGCGCAGAGACACAGCCACAGCGCCAGCCACGATTTGCCGATCTTCGGCGCGCCTGCCAGCAGGTGCAGTCCCTGGGGGAGCAGATCGTCGACCACGAAGGAGACCGGTTCGTAAGCGGTGCTTTGCAGCGTGTCCGCGTCAATGGTTTGCAGTCGGTTCATAAAAATTTCTCCTTTCCGGTTTGTCAATGTGGTATACTGATACTGTAAAGGAAGGGAGATGGTTTTTACATGGAAGAGTGGTTTTCGAGATTTTTCCAAGACTTGCAACTACAGCTCGGACTGCGTGACCCCAAGTTGACCGCTCCCGAAAAGAATATCTCCGGCATCTTTTTGGAAACAGATACCGGAGAGAACATCGATATTTTATTGGTTGGCAAGGATGGGCGTGTAGAAGAACTCAGGGGTCGAACGCCAGCGGAGGAACTGGTTCGGTTTACTTCTCTGGATTTTGCGGAATACCATGCCGTGATCCAGCGGCTCTGGACGGAGCATCCTCTGTTTTTGGAACGCATGGATGTTCCCTATTCGGACTATGAGGATTTTGAAAAGCAGATCGGCGACTTGCCTGATTGGATCATGAAGATCGATACCATCTCCGCTTTTTATGCCGCTGAACATCTTCAGGACGCAATGGCAATGCAGGACAATGGTTCGCCGATTTTTCCGTCCGAGAAAGGTGCCGCAGTTCTTCGGGCACTGGACGAGCCGTGCAGGGCACAGCTGCGTATTCGAAATCTTCTGGAGATCGGGTTTGCCGATTATGAGCGCGCCGCGCAGTGGGAGCGGTATGGAGCGTTGGAGGAGGCATACCCCGCGTTAATGCACCAGTTCTTTCCTTGCAGGCCGATGCCGTTCGGACACCGGTTGCGGTATACGGTTGAAAATATCTTTGAGCTGTACCTGTTGGAATTGCAGCTTTATTTCCGCCAGAAGAAAAAGCGTATCGCACGGTGTGAGTGCTGCTGGCAGTATTTCATTCCGAAAACCTCTGCGGAAACGCACTACTGCGACCGTGTGATCGACGGACTGTCCTGCAAGGCGCTGGGGCCAAAACTCAAGGGCAAGGATGGTGCGGCATTGGATGAGGCACTGCGGATATACAATGTTCTGCGACATAGGATGGAAGAACGACGGAACCGTTATGAGGACGCTCCGCCAGACCAGCGGGATCGGCTGAAGCCTGTGAGCGATGCCCGCTATCAGGAATGGATCAAGGCAGCGGTCAAGGCCAGAGAACGGTATCTCAAAGAAAAAATTTCCGCATCGGATTTCCTACGGGAAATCGATTCCTTTGGAGAACTGGAAACCTATGAGGTCGAGCAGGTGTCTCTGCCGGAGCCGGACAGCACAGCATGGCGTCGGCATATCAAGGGGAATCTGGACTTTGATCCAGCTATCAACTACCGAGGCTTCATGCATCTGGACTTGAGAGATGAGAATGCGGAATGGAAGGTTTGGACGCCAGAGGAACAGGAGAATATCGCCCGCGGCGGGCATGGGAGCTTAAGGGAGAAGTATAAAAAATAAGGACTGAGGGAGTAAAACTCCCTCAGTCCTTACTTTTCCAAAGATTTATAATATCAAATCTCCCACATGGTTTCATCTCCGCAGATGTTACGGATCTTCAATCTAACCGGTTTCTTTTCGCTGCGGATAGCTCCGTCCCAGAACTCCTTGGTTTTCTCGCCGTTGCGGGCGACATAGCCCAGCTTGTCGATCTTGATCTCGCTGTCGGAGTGCCATGCGCCGTCAGCGGCGGTGCAGTCAAGGCTCAGATACTCGATCAGTTCCAGCCCCTCCTCGCTGATTTCAATGGGCTTGAAGGGCTTCTTGGGCGAGGCGTTCATGCGGGCTTTGTTGTTGAACTCCGTGATCTTTTGCAGCACGCGGTCGCTGACAAAGCTGTCGATCACCACCTGCCAGCCGCCGAAGAGGTCATCATGGACTTCTGTGCAATGGAACGATACCTCGTCCCCAATGGCCACATCGTCCAGCACCGTTTTCAGATCGCGCAGCTCAATCTCCACGGTGGTACTGTCATCCGCGGCGATAAAGCGGCGAATTTCGTCCTCGTCGGTGATGTCGATGTAATACACGATGACCTTTTTTACACTACTATCCAAGTCAGGGATGGCCTGATGGAGAATGCGGTTCATCAGCACCACATCCAGCAGCTTGGAGCTGCTGTCCATCAGGTTTGGCACATAGACAGGAATCATGCCCAACTTGCTGTCAGAGATGGCTCCCTCCCAGAAGGAGTCCAAATCGTCCTCGTTTTTTAGACCGGGAATGAGGGACTTAATCTTATCCATCGTCTGAACGGGGTTGCGGTAAAGCTGTACGCCGTCCTTGATCTCCAGTACATCAAATTCCGCGCCATCAGTAACGAGGCGGTCGCGGGCGGTCTGGATGGAGTTGAGCCCGATGTCGCAGTGGATAAAGCGCCGCCCCAGCTTGTTGGCAACGGCGGCAGTCACGCCGCTGCCGCCGAAGAAGTCAGCAACGAGCATACCTCTGTCGGAGGAAGCGTTGATGATGCGTTCAATCAACGCTTCCGGCTTTTGCGTGGCGTAGTCTGAACGCTCTACAGCTTGTGAATTTACAGGGTTAATATCCAGCCACATGGATTGTGCGGGCATACCAGGCAGTTCGTCAAGATAGACTTTGGAACGGATGCCGCCAGTCTTTGTAATATGGATTCTGCCTTCACGGTCTAAGCGCTCCATGGTTTCAAGCGGCATTCTCCAAAGCGAGCGATAGCCTTTATACTCGTAGTCGTAACCGCCGCCGGAAAGGCCTTTCGCGGTCAGATTTCCGCTGTCCCAGCGGCGACCATCGGGGTCAGTCCGGCTAAAGCGAGCAACATACGCATCATCATAGGGCTGATAGACCGTGTTAAAAATATAATCCGTCTGAGATTTCGTGTAGAAATAAATGCAGTCAAAGTTGTTGCCGTAAAACTCCGCATCACTGTGGGCGGTAGCACGCTTCCAGATAATCTCGTTTCGGAAATTGTCTTCGCCAAAAATCTCGTCCATCAGGATCTTCACATAATGCCCGATGTGATAGTCCAGATGCACATAGATCGATGCTGTTTCGCTCATGACGCCCTTGATCGCCATGAGGTTTTCGTACATCCAGCTCAGGTACTTTTCCTTATCCCAGACATCGCCATACATCTTTTCCTCAAAGGCTTTCAGCTCGTCCACATCCAGCTCCCGCTCCGCCTGCGCAATGACCTCGGCAACCTTGGGATTGCGGCGGATATAGACCTTTTTGGCGTAGTCCGCGCCGCTGGCAAAGGGCGGGTCGATGTAGACCAAGTCAACCTGAATGCCCTGCTCTTTCAAATAGGCGCAGGCAGACACGCATTCGCCGCGAATGACCATGTTGCCACCGGTGTTCTCGCCCACGGTCTCCTGCTTCTCCATCTCGTACAGGGGCATTCCCCGCTGGAGCGTCATGGACAGTTCGTCCGCGCCCTTGTAGCGCAGAATGCGGTTGAAATTTCCCAGCACCGCCTGCCCCTCCACGGGTTCGGGAATGAAGGGAATGTATTTAATGGGCATTATCCTTGTCCTCCATTCTCCATGTGGTGTATGAACTGTTCAAGTGACATTGCCATCCCCATGGAGGCAAAACATTCTCGAGCTAGTTGCTGATTTTGTTCCGGAGTTAGTTGATTCAGTGCTTTAATGCATTCAATCACTTTACACTTTGCATTCAGATATTTGTCATCAAAATCTACTGTAGGTCTGATATTCATTGTTTGTCCTCCCCTTGTTTTAATGTGATCAGGAGACGAATGATGTTGCCTGTTTGATACATAAGGTATTCCAGAAGTCTGTTGCTTGTGGCATCTCGATGCTTTGCGTAGTTGTTCATAAAGCTTGTATATGCTTGAAGCAATGTTTCAAAATTTCCACTTACTTCTTTAGGAACTCCTTGGCTTTTCAAATATGTCCCATATGTATTTTTGTAGTTTTCGAGTGACTTGTTGCCTCCAAAAAACTCTTGGAAAAAGTTTTCCAAGGTTTTGCGAAATTTGTCTGCAATATCGCTGGCGTTATCCGGAGTTGTTTCTGAATACTCTTTTAGAGCTTTTACAAATGCCTTGCGCGACTCAGGATAATCAGCTAACCACTCTAACGGCTCAGAAACAAGCGCATCATCCAATTCTTTTGCGCCTTTGGGGAAAATGAAATCACCATCACTATCTTTTACGATTTCAAAATCTATATGGCAGTCATTGAGTGCGCCTTTTATGGCAGAAAAAACGGCAATTTTATCCGGATTTTTCCCTTTGTATGTATTGATGAATGCAACAAGCGTTGCCAAAAAATCGAGAAAGTTATCAGTATGTTTTTTGAGATATGGCCATACTTTTTGAAGTCCGACCAGTTCTTCGTCTAAACAAAAATTAAACGATTTTCGGTCAGAAGGAAGATAATCTTCACCTATCATGTACGCAAAAGCAATTTCGTCTCGTTCGGTAAAGGAATATCGTTTTCCGGATCGCATAAAGACTTCTATACGTTTTATAAATAGATTCTTTTTTTGGTCGTCATTAAACGATAACCCAAGTGCCTGTCGATAATCAAGCCAATCCATTATTTATCTCTCCTCAAAAAATCCACAGATTTTCTCATGTGTTTGTCTGATCCGTTCGCTCTCAGGCAGAGTATCCTCCAAATAGAGATACTCAAACCGCTCATAGCCGAACGCCTGATTGTTATAGCGGGAGAACTCCATTTCCATAAAAGTCCGCTTATCCTTGAATGCAGGGTCATTGGCATAAATACTGCCCTTGGTTTCCACGATAATGGCCTTGTGGATTTTATTATCCTTGCGCTGGAGAACGAGGAAATCCGGCGTGTACATTCCAATATTTCGCCAGCCACCGTTCAGGCGCTGATAGCACTTGATCTTAAATTCCGTCATGGCACGGTCGCCGTTGTAGTAGACCTCCAAGCCAAGCCGCTCAACCTCATCGAAGGTCAGGACTTCTTTGAGGAAAGTCTGCTCAAAGCCGCTGTCTGTGTGATAAGGCAGATAGTGGAAGGTGCGGTCTTTTTGCGGATGGGACGAATTTTGCTTGCGAAGCATCTCCAAAATGGCGGTATTTCCGGTTTCCTCTGCCAACTCCATCATGGCCTGCTCTTTTGCGCTGACTTTCAACTTACCTTTATCATCCAGAATGATGCGTTCTACCAAGTCCTGTGCGGGGTAGTAATCGTCCGGTTTCTCTGTGTGGACTGTGGGAGTGAAATTTGCGATATTCAGCAGGCTGGCTTCCTCGGGAATCAGCTCTTCCTTTGTGTGGAAGGTGCGCTTTTCGCAGAACGCCTTTCGGATATTTGCTTCCACCATAGCATGGTCGTAGCGGGAACTGTAGTAACGAACGCCGTCGCGCTCGTAGGTCACGGTCAAATAGACCTCCCGCAGCAAATCGCTGTAGCGGCTTAATTCCTGCATGGTCAGTGAACCAAAGCTGCCCTTGACAATACGAAGCAGCCACGTGGCAAAGGTCGCCTGTTCTGTGCCGCGCTCAGTATCATCCACCTTGATGTCCTGAGTCTCCATAGTCAGGTCGGTGGTCTTGATAATGTCACCAGACACCTTCGCTTCGTCTGCGGCAACAGGGATCTTTGATTCCGGAGCGGCAGGTTCCTCGGTCTGGGTTTCGTAATTGACTTTGAACTGGTAGAAATTAATTTTGGGCAACTTCAAATAAGCGGTGCGGTCATACCGCTTGATTTCAGTTTTACCGTGGCTGGCCTCGGTGAATTCTTTCAGAGAAATGCGGTGCTGCTGTTGGAGTTGAGCATTGAGCTTGTCCGCGTTGCTGTCGTTCAGGTAGATGAGTGCCATTTCCGGCGCGTTCTTATCCACCTGACGCAGGCATCGGCAGGAGGTTTGCAGCACCATATTCTTCGGGCAGTCGCCCTCCTGCGAGAGGATGATCCCCGTCAGGCTGCGGCAGTCCCAGCCCTCCTTGCCGATTTGAACCAGCAGAACAACGCGGATTTTAGAAATTGCTTTATCCAGTGAATCAAACTGCATCTGGCTGTCGGTAGGCTGGGGGTACTGCTTATTGCCCTTGTGGAACTTGAGAATGGTGTCGCTGCCAAAGCCGCATTCCGCGGCGATTTTTGCGACAAGCGGGTAAACAAGTTCTTCCAGCTTTTCGATGGTTCCGCAGTAGATGCCCAGCTTTGCGACTGTGCCATTGGCATAGACGGTATCCTTGTAGGTTTCAAAAAATTCACGCACACCGGATTCAATGATACGGCTGCTGTCCGCAAACTCCGCGATCTTCACCACCGGACGCTTGAGAAAATTTCCAACACCGTTAATGAGCGGGTAGTAATACACGATATTTGTAATCTCCGCTGTGGCGACTGACAGATTGTCCACCACGGTGATTTTCTCTGCTTTTTCCAGATACGGCGTGCCGGAAAAACCGATGACTGAATTGACCGTATCATTTTCCGCCCAACGTGTAACAACAGCGCGCAGTTTGATCTCATCGCTGACAGCGTGGTGCACCTCGTCAATGAAAATCGACAGAGCGGGGAGTTTGCCGATCAGGTTGCGCAGCTCATTCGCCTGGCGATCTTTTTCGTCATCACTTTCCTCAAATAGGTTGATTTGACCTTGACTTTCCTGAATACGGTCGAGAATGACTTTTTCCGCGTTAGTGACGGCAACCAGACCGAACAACTCCGACAGCGGCTGATGGTTTGCAATTTTCTGCACATTCGGGTTTTTCGTCTTGTTGGACTTCTTTGCCGTTTTGCTCTGATCCAGTACCTCAAAGGAGATCATGCGCTTGAGTTCCGAAGCGGCCGGTTCGGGAATGACCCATGTAGGATCAAAGTTTTGAATAGTTTTCAGACTGGGGACAACGGAGGACTTCAGGCCGGAGGGCGCAAAGATAATAAAATTATGTGCGAAAGCAGAATTTTTCGGCTCATTCCGTGCAAAGTATAAGTCCAGATAGATAAAAGCCGCCATCAGATAGGTCTTGCCTGCGCCCATGGGGAGGCTGAACAGGTAGTCGGTGTAAGATAAATCATAAAAGGCTTTGTGGAAGAACGCATGGCAATCAATGATTTCCGGTTCTTTGCGGATCTGCTGTTCCAACCTGAGAGAGACCTGCTCTCCTGCATCGTTGGTGAGGCAGGCGTATTCAAACAGTGCTGCAGCAGCTTTGTTTACTTTGAGGTATTCACGGGTGCTGTGCGATACCTCCGAATCATCCAGATCCAGCGTATTGAACGCCCCCTCGCAGAACAACTCTGCTAAAGGCTTGCAGCCACACGCGATTTTTAAAAACAGATAGGTTTTGATTGCCTCAACCTGCGCATCGCGCATTTGCCCGGTTTTTACGATGTAGTCAATGACCGCCTTGACCGTGCAAGTCTCCGAAGCCAACCACTCATTGCGCTTGGCTTCGATCATTTTGTAGAACATAGTAACACCTCGCTACCCTCTCACAGTTCCATCGCTGTTTCGTTCAGTAGGAATTTCTCGATGCCCACATACAGGATCCCGTTCTCATCGTGCCATGGGATGATATTGTCCTTCACCACCACGATCTTCTTAAAGGAGTCCCCCACGCGGTTGAGGGAGTTTACTTCCTGCGCCCGCTTTTCCTCGTCCGCCACGGTCAAGGCAGATTGGATATAATACCGGCGGCTCCCCTTGTTTGCCACAAAGTCGATCTCCAACTGTGTGCGCTTGCTCTTTTTCTGCTCATCCTTGTAGCAGTACTCCACCACGCCCACATCCACATTGAACTCACGACACAGAAGTTCATTATAGATGATGTTTTCCATGATATGATTTTCTTCCTGCTGGCGGAAATTCAGTCTGGCATTTCGCAAGCCCACATCGCTGAAATAATACTTCAGCGGCGAGCCGATATATTTTCTGCCCTTCACATCATAGCGGTCTGCCTTGTAGATCATAAAGGCATCCACGAAAAACTCCAGATACCGGCTGACAGTCTCATCGCTGATGTTGACCTGCCGCTCGCTGCGGAAGGTCTTGGCAATTTTACCCGCGTTGGTCAGGGAGCCGACCGAGGAGGAAATGATGTTCAGAATATCATCTAAAACGGACTTATCGTGCAAGATCTTGTTCCGTTCGATGATGTCGCCAAGATAAATCTTATCAAACAGGGATTGCAGGTACTTTGCCTTTTCCTCGTGGCTCTTTTTCATCATCACGAAGGGCAGGCCGCCGTAAGTATAATACTCCTGCCAAGCGTCCCGCTTGTCGCCCTCGTAGGCGTGGTAAAACTCCTCAAAAGACAGGGGATTGACCCGGATCTCATCGCCGCGCCCGCGAAATTCGGTCAAAATATCCGAGGACAGCATTTTCGAGTTGCTGCCCGTCACATACACGTCAATATTATCGTGTTTCATCAGGCCGAGGACCACGTCCACAAAGCCGATCTTATCCTCCACGCCCTGAATGTAGGGGTTCTGAATGGTTACGACCTTCTGGATCTCATCGAGAAACACATAATAGGTCTTGCTCTCATCTGTGGTCATGCTACGAATGTATTTGCCCAACTCCAGCGGATTGCGGTACTGGATGTTTTCGTCATCGTCCAGCGCAAGGCAGATGATCTGCTCGTCCTCCACACCGATGGATCTCAAATAGCTCTTGTAGATATTGAACAGCAGATAGGACTTTCCACACCGCCGGATGCCGGTGATGACCTTCACTAAACCGTTTTCTTTTCTTGCGATGAGCCGTTCCAGATATTTTTTCCGTTCAATCATACCCATACCTCACTCGGGAATTTTGCGTAATTACGCAGTTTTCTTGACCTCATTATATTGTACTCCCGAAAGCAAGTCAATATTCACTTTCTGGAATTTTGCGTATTTCTCCAATTTACAATGCTGTCATCAAATTCAACCAGCAGTTCAATGACAGCGCCAACAAAACAGACTATAAATATAATTGAGCCGCAGGCTTCGGCCTGCGGCTCAATTTCTGCAATTTTCAATTCAGGCTTTGCGGCAACTAAGATCTCATCCATCCGTACATCCAAGAGAGCACTCAGGGCGTAGAGGTTATCGACGGTGGGCAGGCTTTTCCCGCTCTGCCACTTGTAGATGGCCTGCGGTTCTTCAAAACCGAAAAACACCTGTACATCACGAACCGTCAACCCTTGCTCCAGACGCAAGCGCATAATGTTTTTGCCTGTTGCAGCAGGATCAATGACCGGAAACGATACAAGGCTCATTTTCTCAGCCTCCTTGGTGAATTTCCCAGTGGGAGATTTTAGCATAGCGAATTTCAAGCAGAAAAACAACTATTTTCACCAAATTGTAATGAAATTGCAACAAGAGGTTCTATGCAACACGCACTTTGTTCAACTTGAACGCCATTCCCTGCTCTTTCGGCACTATGCTTTTGTGGATACGAAAGACTATCTTGCGGATCAGCTATTCATTCAGGAGAAAGTGCCGGTCTATTTTAGACAGGAAACCCATCGCACCGACAACGACTACTGCGTTATTTTCTGTAAGGTCAGGAAGCGTGACGAAACGGCTTTTCTGACCGCCCTTCAAAAACTGCCGGCTAAGATGCTTCTTTTGGGACATGCTGGCTATCTTGATTTTTGCCGTAGCTTTCAAGAGTTACTTAATGCACCACAGAAGGAGGGACTTCATGAATAAATTGACCCCATTAAAAAAGCAGGCGAAACGGGCACAGCGAGCCTTTTACACAAAGCAGTGCGGTTCCTGGAACGGCCTTTGTCCGGTCACAAAGCGGATCGAGAGTGGAAAGACCTACTGCCGAGCAAAGAGCAAACGAGAACTTCTCCGTGATACCAATAAGGGGGTATGACCGATGAAGCGATTCTTACAGGAGTACGATGAGGATGTGCGTCATAGAAAGAAATCCAAAACCTCCAAGACTTCAAAAAGTGTCCAACGTTCTAACCACAAACACGAATATGAAAAAGTTATCATCCGAGAATTTATTGGGTATGCATGGGGCGGAAGATGCAGGCTCTGTGGAAAATTTCGGAGCCATTACGGTCAGTTTTCTGCCAGTCGCTATATGGATTTCCGCAGGCCGGACTCCCTTGGGCAACAAGGAATTTCCAACGAGTCCTTTTTCAGCTTAGAGGAGATCCGTGCAAAATTTCCTGATGTACCAATCTACGAATTTTCCTATGAGGATGTGCAATATCATTTCGTTCCATAAGTAGTCGGGATCACAGCGGTTTCCACCCCGGCCGCTTGGCTAAATCCATCATTCCGAAACAAAACTGCTCCCACGGCGCTAATGTAAACCGCAAATGTTCAATTTGTATTTTACAGAACTTCAAGTGGTCCTCGTTCTACGCTGTTGCGTGGTCTTCCACTCAATCATGTTTTCGGAGAAACCTTGCCAAACTGAAACGAAATTTGTACAATGAAAGCAACAATGGCAAATTATTTGCCCATAAAATAACTTTTAGAAGGAGGTGAACGCATGGAAAAGTATACAGATGATGAAATCAGAGCAATGCCTAAAATCACGATCAAAATCGCAGCGGATTATCTCGGGATCTCTACGAACTTGTTGACACTCGGCATGAGAAACAATGTGTTGCCGATCGGGTTTGCCGTAAAGAATGAAGACGCTTACCGTGAAAGCTGGAGCTACTCCATCATTCCGGAAAGATTGATTGCTTATAACCACGGCAAAATCAACGAGATCCAGGTGGAAGGGATTGAAAAGAATCTGAGTCGGATCATTTCTCAATTTGAGGACTTGAAGCGGGATCTGGTTTTTCTATTAAGCGAAAAAGAAGAATAGGAGGGATCAAACAATTTTGTGCGCTCATCGGAAAGCCATTAGAACCACAGAATTCCATAATGGCGGAAAACGATGATGGTACGAAACCCAATACGCTTGCTACAGAGAAAGTCATTCCCCCGCAAGACCAGACAGTCCAAGGCTCAAAAAGAAAGGAGGTGTCAACTGTGCAAATGACAGTCATTCGATTGACACGGAAGCAGCTATATGATGAGATTTGGGAAATCTCCGCCGCCGGAACAGCGAAGAAATATGATATTCCCTATTCGCAGTTTCTAAAGCAGATCAAAGAGGCTAATATTCCAATTCCACCGTCCGGATATTGGACAAAAATAAGTTTTGGGAAACCTGTGGAAAAGACTGCGCTGAAAAAGCCGTTTGATAAAGTCGTTTCGCTCGTAAAGGAAGTCTCTTTGCCCAAGGGGGAGAAGCCAGAACCGGGATCTGATCCAAACAAGAAACTCTCTGATCAACAGGAAAAGGTACGGCAACTCTCTGTATCGTCAACCGTAGTACAGGAACAACAGGTACCCGACGAGACGCATAAAGTTGACGTGGTTGCGGAACTATTTCAGGAACCAGAAACCATCAAACAATGGGGCCAAACTTACAATGTCTATGACCGAGAAACACTCTACAAGGAGGTCTGGGCTGCCCCGGTGACAGAGGTCGCAAAGAAATACAAAGTGTCAGACGTTGCCATCCATAAGGTGTGCAAATCCCTTGAGATCCCAACTCCGTCACAGGGGTATTGGGCAAAACTCAGGGCTGGAAAGCCTGTTGCAAAGACACCGTTACCTCAAAGCACCAAGACTGCAAAGAAAATCGGCGCACAAACAGGATACACTCCACCATCTGAAACAAACCAAAATGTTCTTGAGTTTCTGGGGGATGAAGAGCGTGCTGTTGTGATGGCAGTTGCGTCACAAATTCTTTTGCCGGATGAAAACGAACGTATGCATTCCAAAATCATTGCCCACCGGAAGGTGATTGCGGAATGGAAAAAGCAAGAAAACCGCAATGCCAATGACAAATGGCGGCCGCGCAATACACCGGCACCACCGTTTTTAGCAAACACGATATCCAACACTTCTATTCCACGTGCCTGCCGCATCATAGACGCCCTGATCAAAGCAATGGAACCGTTGGGCTGCAAGCTTACTGATAATCTGGAGTTTGCTGTTAATGGGGAAACTGTTTGTGTTTCTTTCTCTGAGTCACAGGATAAAATCAATCACATCCCGACAAAAGAGGAAAACCGCCAACTTTTAGAATACGAAGAAAAGCGCCGGAAGTATTCCTATGCATCAAGGCCCCAGATTAGCAAGTACGACTACCAATACAACGGCCGTCTTTGTCTCAAGATCAACAATCAGAAAAGCTTCCGCGATTGTAAAGCATATCAACTGGAAGACCGTTTGGGCGACATGATGTTGGAGCTCTATGCGGCTGCTGAGGGATTGCGACAGCAGCGACTTGCGCGTGAAGAGGCTGAACGCAAACGTCAGGAAGATGCGCGCAGGGAGGAAGAACGCCGCAAGCGGTATAATACAGAGGTCGACCGCACTCTTGCGCTGGCTAATATTGCTGATGACTATGACACCGCTTGCAAGATTCGCCGCTACATATCAGCGTATAAAGTAGCCCATCTGGATGAAGATATTTCTGAATGGCAGGAGTGGGCAAACGCAAAAGCGGATTGGTACGATCCGACCATATCCCGAGAGGATGAGCTTCTGGGAAAACGAGATCACGCAAAAGCAAAGGATGAAAAAACGCCAAAACATTCCGGATATTGGTGGTAAAAGACGGCCTGACTCATGCAAATGACATGAGTCGGGCCGTCTCGACATTATGTATTAGTTCCAGCCTTGCCGTTTTGCCAGATCCAGCATGGCGAAGCTGAAACGCTGCCACAGTGCCAATGTTATCTGTGATGGGTCGCCGTTGCTGATAACATTGGCACGAAAGACCTTGTCCGGACGCATTTTTGCGC
>ERZ1107006.2609-NODE-2609-length-12894-cov-3.593193_pt1 | contig 12894 bp, 10 predicted proteins | sample MGYA00403696_ERZ1107006 | MGnify/ENA primary metagenome ERZ1107006 (study PRJEB35170, sample SAMEA104062441) | human gut metagenome | biome: human gut; feature: human-associated habitat; material: faeces | place: Denmark | collected 2012-08-13 ...
AAAGATTCTGTGCACAGATAATAGTGGGGATCAGACAGAGAAGCAGGATGAATGAGCGCATACTAATTTTTTCATTAATTGGTTTGTATTTGGGTCTTAAGAGTCACAAAGATATAAATACTAATTTTATCAGCAAATATTTACTTGGAAATAGTAATCCTACATAAGAATTATCTATTTTTGTCGGTAAACAAAATAATAAGCCTTCTATATGTTAAAATGTCATTCAGAGTTGTTTAAATCGTCGGTGAAGTTGGCGGATGGTTTAAGATTGAGTACAAAAGAAGAATTGAAAGAATGGGCGGTCTACGATGAACAAAGTAATATGTTTATCTGGGAACGATTGGGATGTGGTAATTATTCACCAACACATTTTGGCTTGTCTTTACCGGAAGTAACAGAAGTCAGGCACAATGAAGATGGAACCATTGTTTTGACAATTCATGCAGTATGTGATTCTGTTGTATGTAATGATGCTGTTATTACACACGAACTTACGATGAAAATTCAGGATGATGGAACGATTCAGTATGTTGGAAACAGGATTTTAGATAATGGTATTGATAATATACCGAGGTATCAGTACCGGTTAGGTAATTTGCAGAATTGATCAGTAGAGAAGAATGAAATAAAGAGAACTGATAACGGGAAATTATGCTATCAGTTCTCTTTATTTATTTCCAAATACCAAGATTAGAAAGTACAGATTTTGTTATTTCGGTAGCCTGACTTCCAGTTGCACCAGAAGAGGATTGAATATTTGTTGCGAAGTAGTAAGTATTATTCGCTGTTTCAATGTATCCGATAAACCAGCCATTGACATCTTTACCATTGACACGCCCGGTTCCTGTTTTCCCGTAAAGAGAACCAGAAGAAGTAGTGGAAAGCAGCAGGGCTTTTTTTACTGCCTGGATATTTTTACTGTCAAAATGAAAATTATTTTGATAGAAATCCTGTAACAATTCCACCTGTTCTATGGGTGATATCTTCAGAGAGAAATCTGTCCAATAGAGATTTAGATTTGTTCCAATATTCTGATTCCCATAGTTTATTGTCTGTAAAAATGTTCTTACGGCTTCAAAACCTGCCTGTGAATCAATTGCCTGAAAATACCAGTTTACAGAATTATGTATAGCCGAGGTTAAATCTTGATCGGCTTCCCATGAATTAAAAGGATATGGTTCTCCATTCCATGTGAAAGTGGAATGTTCTGGTGTAATAATTCCAGATTCCAAGCCAAGTAATGCATCATATATTTTATAAGTCGAATTCGGTGATACACGTGTGGAAGCATGATCCATATTATAAATATTCCATTTATCAGCAGACTGATTATATAAAACAAAACTTCCGGTGTAGTCCCCAAAATTGGAAGAAAGATTTAGCTGAGTAATATTCTTTTCGGTTGTGTCAAAATGATAGCCAGTCTGATCAGAAGCATAAACAGAAAGTATGGGAATGCATCCAATGATGATAGTAGAGACGAATATGCATATAAGATATCCACGAATTTTTTGTTTAAAAGTAGGTTGGTGGAATGATGCAATATTTAAAATGCGTCCTTTTAACTGTTTTATATTTCCACTGATTCCCATAGTAAGAGGGAATGGAGACAGAGCTATTGTTTCGGCAAAGTTAATCAGTGTATTTCCATATGACTTGTATTCTGTTTCTTTCAATAATTGTAATACAGCACTGTCGCAGGCAAGTTCCCGTTCCTGTCGTATTCTTTTTAGAAAATACCAGATTAGGGGATTGAACCAGTAGAAAACATTTACTGTATTTATCAAATATCCAATTAGAATATCTTTATGCTTGTAGTGCTGCAGTTCATGAAGAAGCATATATCGAATATCAGTTGAGCTTATAGTTCCAGCGTTAAAATCTGAAATCAAGTGAATTGGAAGATAAATGCGAGGATGCAGGAAACCAGCCAAAACAGGAGATTTCAAAAATGCTGTACTATAAATCGGAATGGTATGCTTGCTGTTCACTTCGTTTAAACATTCTATATAAAGAGCGTTTAGTTCTTCATTTTGAAGAGGTAAAGCAGAACTATGTAAGGCTTTTACTTGTTTTACTGAGCGGTAGAGAAGAAAAAACATTATGAATATACCGATACTCCAGAAAAATACAAGTAATGTGTGAATAAAAGTTGGTATTTGGGTGCTGACAGAGACAGCAAAATCATTTATTTTATCCAAATTATAACCATTACCAGAAAGAAAAGTGGTTTGAATGTCACCATTGGTACTTGAACTGGCTGTCAGCAAATGGCTCCACGATATAGAAGATGGGGCAGAGCTTATTGGTAAAAAGGGAACAATTAGAACGGCAAGAAATATAATCGAAAGATTATATTGCATACGTGCGGATAATTGCCTTTGCAATAAATTTTTTAATCCCAGTAAACTACCTAAAAAAATACAAATGATGGCATTACAGAGTAAAAATCGAAAACTAAAATATATCAAAATATGCTCCTCCCATGGTTAATGATTGGAAAGAAGATTCCGTAAGCTGGCAATGTCTTCTTCAGACAATTTATCATCCTCAATGTAAGAGGCAAGCATAGAAGTGATATTACCATTATAATATCGCTTTAAAAAAGAATTACTTTCCTGCCGAATATATTCGTCTTCCTTGACCAATGGAGTATAGACAAAAACCCGGCTTTGTTTTTCATAGGTTAGTGCTTTTTTAGAAACGAGACGTTTAATCAATGTCTGAATTGTTTTAGGACTCCAACTGGAAATTTGTGTTAATTTTTCAGTAATTTCATTGGTGCTGATTGGTGCGTATTTCCAAACGATTTTCATAACTTCAAATTCAGCTTCTGAAATTTGTGGCAGATCGCTCATTTAAATCCCTCCTTAAATCTTACATGTGTAATAAATATATTATAGACGCTATTTATGCAATTGTCAATTTCAGAAAACCTTGCCGGGAGAGAAGAAATCGCAGAATTTGATGAGGAACTGTACCGGAAGCTGATAAAGCAGATCGTGGTTTACAAGGACGATTCCGTAAGAGTGATTTTTCCTAACAATAACAGTATAAAGATAGGCTACCGGGATTTATAGGAGCCGGAAAGGAGCAGATATGCCACAGACAGCGGTGAAGAAGAAAGTATCCATGATACCTGATAAACCGCAGTATGACAGGAGCATCAAGCTGTCAGAGAAGAAACTGCGTGTGGCGGCCTACTGCCGAGTCAGTACAGAACTTGAGGAGCAGGAGAACAGCTACGAGGCACAGGTGGAATATTATACCTGAAAAATAGCAGAAACAGACAACTGGAAAATGCTGGGGATTTATGCTGATGACGGAAAGAGTGCAACCAACACCAAGAAGCGTGACGATTTCAATGCCATGATAAAAGATGCACTGGACGGAAAAATCGACATGATACTAACAAAGTCGGTAAGCCGATTCGCAAGAAATACGGTAGACTCCCTGCTGACCATCCGAAAACTGAAAGAAAAGAATGTGGCGGTGTTTTTTGAGAAAGAGAGTGTCAACACCTAGGACGGAACCGGAGAAATCCTGATTACTATCTTAAGCAGTCTGGCACAGGAAGAAAGCCGTAACATCAGCGAGAACACTAGATGGGGTGTGGTCCGAAGATTTGAAAATGGGAAGATGATTGTCAACCATAATAAATTTATGGGATACATCAAAAACGAAAATGGTGATCTGGTCATTGTGCCGGAGGAGGCAGAAATTGTGAGGTTGATTTTCCGCCTTTATCTGGAGGGCTATAGCGCCAAAAAGATAAGCCAGTACCTAGAGGAGAATGGCATAAAAACTGCCACAGGACAGGATAAGTGGTATGATTCGGTAATCTTTAAAATGCTCCGCAATGAAAAGTACATGGGAGATGCCCTGCTGCAGAAGACTTATACGGTAGATTTCATGACCAAGAAGAAGGTCATCAACAAGGGAATTGTGCCACAGTATTATGTGGAAGATGACCATGAGCCAATCATACCGAAGGAATTATTTTACCGGGTGCAGGAAGAACTGGCAAGGCGAGCATCCATGAATAAATCAGCAGTTACACGCAAGAAGAACCAGAAAAGCAAGTTTTCCTCAGAATATGCCCTTACCGGTTTGCTGCTCTGCGGAAACTGCGGTCAGGAATATAGAAGAGTCACATGGTCCAGAAATGACAAAAAGAAGATTGTTTGGCGGTGCAGTAACCGACTGACAAACGGAAAAAAGCACTGTAAAAGTCCGAAACACTGGAAGAGGGAGCTTTAAACCGGGCAGTCATGGAGGCCATAAACAGAATCACCAGGGGGGACGGAGATTTCGTGGGAGCTTTTAGACAGAACGTCATCCGGGTAATCGAAAGCTATGGTGGAGAGCAGGAGCCGGATGAATATGATGAAAAAATCAAAGAAAAGGAAGAAGAGATGGTGGCTCTGATTGCAGAAAATGCAAGGGTAGGTTCCTACACCGATGAATTCGATGAGAGGTACCGCAGGATTGCGGAAGAAATCAATACCCTAAAAGAGGAGCAGATAGAGGCCAGACGGAAGAAAAAGCTGGCTGACAGTTATGAACAGCGGTTGAAGGATATGGACAGTTTCTTAGAGAAACAGACCTGTCAGATACCGGAATTTGATAATGACCTTGTAAGAAGGCTGATAGCAAGCATCAAGGTAGTCTCTGCCGAGAAGCTGATTATCCAGTTCTAGTCGGGGATCGTCATGGAGCAGGAAATCAGATATGAGTAAATGACAGGCAGGGATGACAACTGAATAAGGAAACGGAATTCCTGCCTGTAAAATAAATCCGTGGGATTTATGGTAAGTATAAAATGCCCGATGGGTTCGGGTGTTTTATTGTTGGCATAAATAAAGTGGTAAAAAATGTGGATTGTAGAAATAAAGTACTATCAAGTATAATTAAAGAGATAGATGGTGCAAAAAGGGAATTAAATGCTAAAAATAAGATAATAGTCCAAGTGTGAGGTTGAGAATATGAATTATGAAATAGAATTTAAAATGATAGAAATAAAGGATTTGTCAAAAATTCAAAAGAGAAAAATGGCTAAGGATGATATTTTTGAAGCCGATGTTGAACAGGTTGAGGATATAGCCGATGAGTATTGTAAAGACATAATGGCACGAATTGAAACCTTACTTGCTCCGGATTGTAAAGTGAAATATATTGGATGCACAGACAGGATAGGAAATTTTGAGTTTAAAGTATCCTACAAGAATATTGAGTATACCGTAATATTTCAGATGGATACCTACGAATGGAATAGACAATTTACTATTAAGATTGGCTATTCCCAGATACGCGTAGGTATACCGGTTCCGCAAATGCGTGAGAAAATAGCAGGATATGACCATTTCCTGGAAAAACTGAAAATAAATATTAAAAACTCATTGATTAGAGACTGGTACAAATGTGTTTGGATAAAGGATAATCAATCGCTGGAATTATCCAGGGATGTGTATTCAGATATCTATATGGCAGAGAATGAACTTCGGGCATTTGTCAGTAGAATTATGATAGAGCATTTTGGAATTGATTGGCATGACAGACCAGAATTTTATAAGTTAAAAGCCAGCATTGAGGAAAATGCTGTAATCATAAAAAGGAATGTGCCTAACTTTAATAACATAGATGTCAATCTATATACGGTAACCTTGGAAAAATTAATGGATACGGTAATGTCAGATGTTTATTCTGATGCTATGCAGGATAGTCCTGAAATGCAAAAACTTATTAAAGAAAGAATTTTTGCAACAACACAATTGGATAAAATGAAGTCGGCATTAGATTTTCTAAAGAATAGATATGTTAAAAAATATAATATATGGGAAAAGTTTTTTAAACCGCTAATAGCTGATCCGGTAAAGTGGGAAGAATTACTAACATCTTTTATTGCAAATAGGAATCATGTGGCACATAACAAATTACTGGATTATATGTCCAAAGAAACGATGTTAAGTGATACCAGAGAATTCAGAAGATTTATACGAGAGGCAGTTATTAAGTTTGATGAGGAAAACTGTTCGGAGGAAGTTGAAGAAACATTGCAGGCAATTGCAGATCAACGAGAATATGAGCAAGAAGCCCGAATGGAAATTGTAGAATCAGAGTCTGGTGTAAAGATAAGAAATAAGACGAAGATTTTAAAGTTATTCCAAGATACAATAGATGAGATTTATACAGATGCAGTCAATAAGGTATATTTTGATGAAGGAATTGAAGTATTGGGAGAATGTAAGCTGCAGGATACGGTAGACGAACAATTGCTGTTTTCAATAACCGGCAGGAGTGGTAAAGCGTTAGAAATATATGGAGTTATCGATATTGACGATTCTGAGGGTACTGCAAGTGTTATGCAAATTAGAGTATATAATGCAGATGAAAATATCGTAAATGGCGATATTGAATATGTGAATGGAGAAGCAGAGTATAATATAGAACAGACAAGCCATATGCCTGTGGTCATGGATTCATATGATGACAGTAATGCTGAGATTATTAAAAATGCAGTAGACGAATTCTTGGAAAGAGAAAGGGAAGACGAAGCAATTATTTCCCATGGAGAGAAAAGAATGACTGAAGAGGATTGGCATGCAGAAGAGATGGATGCATTAGAGAGTAATCAAGAATAACATAAAAATATTATCTGTATGAGATAACGTGGAAGTAGTATTTTATCAAACAATATGTTAAAATTGATTTGCTGATTATGGAAGAAAATGCAGGAAGGAGTGAAAAAATTGAACGAAAAAGAATTACTGGAAATTATAGGAAAAGGCGAGAGTCATACGACTGAGTTCAAGAAATCCACAACAGATATCACAAAGGATGTATATGAAAGTATCTGTGCATTTTCTAATAGAGATGGAGGTCATGTTTTCTTAGGTGTGAAAGATAATGGGGAGATACTTGGTATAGAACCCAATTGCATTGAAAAAATGAAGAAAGATTTTGTGACTGCAATTAACAATGCAAACAAAATGTACCCACCGCTGTTTTTAACACCGGTAGAGCATGAACTTCAGGGAAGAAAAGTACTGCATATTTATGTTCCGGTTGGTACGCAGGTAAGCAGATGCTCTGGTCGGATATATGATAGAAATAATGAATCTGATATTGATATTACGGATAATGAAGAACTTGTGTATAAATTATATGCAAGAAAGCAGGGAACCTACTTTGTAAACAAGGTATTTCCAGAATGGGGAATGGATGTACTCCGTCCTGACATAATAGAACGAGCTAGAAAAATGACTCGTGCAAGAAGCAACAATCATCCTTGGCTGTCAATGGATGATGAGGAACTGTTAAGAAGTGCAGGTCTTATTTTATTAGATCATGAGAGCAGAAGAGAAGGAATTACATTGGCAGCGATTCTCCTGTTTGGAAAAGATACAACTATTATGTCGGCACTTCCGCAGCATAAAACGGACATGATTTTTCGGGTACAGAATTTAGACAGATATGATGACAGAGATGTGATTGTTACCAATTTGTTGGACAGTTATGACAGAATGAGTGAGTTTGCTAAAAAGCATTTAAATGATCCATTTGTTTTAGACGGAATGCAGTCCGTCAGTGCGAGAGATGCAATTTTAAGAGAAATCATATCGAACAGTCTGGCGCACAGGGATTATTCAAGTGGTTATGTGGCAAAGATGGTGATAGAGAAAGACCGGATATTTGCGGAGAACAGTAACAGAACGCATGGATATGGGAATTTAAATTTGAATACATTCGAGCCATTTCCTAAGAATCCTGCAATTTCAAAGGTGTTTAGAGAAATTGGTCTTGCGGATGAGTTGGGTTCCGGTATGCGAAACACTTATAAATTTACCAAGTTGTATTCCGGTGGAATTCCGCAGTTTGTAGAAGGTGATGTTTTTAAAACTGTGATTCCGTTGAATGAAACTGCTACAATGAAATCGGGTCCAAAGGCTAGTGACCAAGTCAGTGACCAAGTCAGTGACCAAGTCAGTGACCAAGTCGGAAGTGATGCAGTTGTAGAAAAAATACTTGAATTTTGTAAAACAGCAAGGACCAAGAAAGAGATTTCCGAACATATAGGTTATAAGAATTTAACCTATATGACAAGAACTTATATTAAGCCATTATTGGAAAGTGGTAAGCTGGCATATACAATACCGGAGAAACCACAGAGCAGGTTACAGAAGTATATAACGAAACAGTAAATCGACAGATTAAAGCCTCCAAGTCAAACGAGATTTGGAGGTTTTGTCATGTCTATTTTAGTGAAAATTATTCTCGTGACAGGTTGATTTATGATATAATGTTTCCAATGGTTATAAAAAGTGTATCTTATATAAGTGATGTATTGTTTGGAGGAAGTAGCTATGATTGAGAAAGTGCAAGAAACACATTTATATAAATGGCTATGTGAAAAAAATAGTGAATTCTTAGGACAAGTTAATGAAGCAATTCGGTATGCAGAAACCATGCTACCATTAATCAGTAAAGTTTTTTCTGATTATACTGTACATGGAATAAGGCATTCTATTAATGTAATGGAGTATATGTTTTCTTTAATTACAGATATAGACTTATTAAGTGAATTAGAAGTTGTATTGCTGATATATGGTGCATTATTTCATGATATAGGAATGGTAACAAATGAAAATGAAATTAATGATATAAAGTCCGATAATTCTGTTTTGGGAGAACGGAAATATAGTAAAGTATTTGAAAAGTACGGGGAAGAGAATCTTTCTTTGCAGGAATGTATTAGACCAGTACATGGAAAACGTTCTAGAGAACATATTGAAAATCAAATGGATGAAAAGTTGTTTCGCATACCAAATTCAAGTGTAGTTTCTTTTCGGGATGAGCTTGGATTAATTTGTATGTCACATAATGAAGATTTTGAATGGATAGAGAAAGAACTTTCTAATCAAAGTAAAAAAGGTCATTTTGAAATTAATTCACAATATATTGCAGTATTGTTAAGAATCGCAGATTATTTGGATATTGATGAACAAAGAGCACCACTGTATTTGTATAAGTATTTGCAACCAAAAGAATTTGGCGACTTGGAGTGGAAACAACATTTTGTAATTGAAAATTTTGATAAAGTTGTAATGAATGAAAAGACTGGATTAAAAGAGATAATTTTTCAAGGAACTAGTCAAGAACCGTCTGTCCATAGAAAATTATTGAAATATTTTGATTCTATAAATGGTGAATTAAGAAATGCAGTAAGCCTTTGTGAACGTTTTGTGGGCTCAAAATATCTACTGCCATTAAAAACAAGTGTTATAAATAAGATTCAAACAAAAGATTTTAGTTTTTCAGATTTAAGATTGTCATTAGATTATAATGCAGTAACTAATTTATTGATGGGTGAGCATATTTATGGTGATAAAAAATACGGACTTAGGGAACTCATTCAAAATTCAATAGATGCTTGTAAAACAATGGAAGAGTCATCATTGCAAATGGAGGAGTTTAGATATCAAAGTTATCAGCCATTTATATCTATTGTTTTAGATAAAGATAGAAGGCAAGTAGTGCTAATGGATAATGGAAGTGGTATGTCCATAGAGATTTTAAAAAAGTATTTCTTGAATGTAGGGGTATCCTATTATGCATCTGATGATTACTTATTGCAGGGGAGAAATTATTCTCCAATAGGGCATTATGGAATAGGTTTTTTGGCTTGTTTCATGTTATCAGATAGAGTAGAGGTAAAGACAGTTTATTATAAAGACCATAAAATGAACAGAATTTCATTTGAAAAAAATAGTGAATATATTTGCCTTACTTACGAAAATGATAGTAGACAACAGGGAACAGAAATTATTTTAGATTATGACCAGTGTATGGGTGTATTTGATAATAAAGTAGAGAATCTAGTTTCGTTTGTAGAACGGAATTTTCTTGACGCAGGTATTCCAATTAAAATATCTACTATGGAAAATGGAAAACCTAATATTGTTGAATGTGTAGTTAAAAAAATTGGACAGATAATTCCGGATAATATATGTTTGAACGATTATTTAGACGGAGTAGAAGCATATGTTGATTGTACATATAAGCAAATCAATTTTGCTACACATTTGAGAGATTTGAATGGATGTGACAGTTATTATTATAATGATGCGAAATATTCGCTGGATAAAGAAGATGCTTTGTTAATAAAAGATTGTGTAATCGATGGAAAAATTCAGTTTATGAACATTCCTATTATTTCAGAAAGTGATGAAAATGATTTTTTAAAGGCATATGAAGTATTGGATGATTATGAGGAAGCTCTTGGAAAAATAGGGTGTTTTGAGTCTATAAATGTATGGGCCAGAGAAGAAGAGATTACAGGTTATGCACTTTGTGTAGAAGAATCTAGTGCATCAATAATCGGAGGATATACATTGGGAGGATTCAGAGATCAGTTTGGTCATGCGAGTTATACACCAGTGCAGACAACATATGTTGAAAAAGCTGTTATTGCAAATGAAGCAAATATGGTTTTACCATACAATGAGTCTTGTGTTGTTTCAGGAAATTATCGTTGGGAACGTACAGATTTGTGTTATGTAAAAAACGTGTTGCTTTCGGGATTAAAGATTAGTGTTCCTTATTTAGTAGATGGAGTTGTGCTGAAGGGAGCTGTGATAAATATTACAAATTCTGAGTTTGTTCCTAATGTGTCACGGAATAATATTAATACATTACAGCAGGCAAAATTATCGTATGCAATAGGAAAGGCAATTCATATGTGGATACGAGATAATGTTTCCTTAACATCAGAACAAAAAGGATTATTGGATTTGTTCATTGAATCAAAATACAGTAAGACGAATTGCTGTTTAAAGTAAGTGATAAATACTTGACAGTAAAAAATATAATAAGCAATTATGCAGAATGGATGATTACATGTTTATTCCGGTAATAGATTCAGTATTAGAAATGAACCCTACTGAATTTGAAAAGTATGCTTTACAGATTTTACAAGATCATATCAAAGGGTTAAATAATGTGAAGTTTATACATAATAAGGTAGTCGAAGCCTATGATGGAAATTATCAATTAGACGCATATATAGAATTTGAAGTAATGGGGGTGCTCTATAAAACAATAGTTGAGTGCAAACATTATAAATATCCTATAAGTAGGGAAATTGTGCAAAAGGTTTATGACAACCTTAGAGCTATTGGTGCACAAAAAGGAATTGTAGTATCAACATCCAATTTTCAATCAGGTGCAATTGATTATGCAAAAGCGCATGGCATTGCGTTAATTCAAATGACAGAAACAGAGGAAATATTTCATACCAGATGTCACTATAGCGTAGTTGTTAATCACCCTTATGTACCGAGAAATGGCGGACAACCATATATTGGTGTTATGATAGGGAGAGGTAAAGACGGTGTTGGTGTAACTTGTTCATATTTATCAGCGTTGTCAGATGCACTGGAGAAATTTATATTACCGTCAGAATGAGAATAGAAACAGGAGGTCTATTATGGCATCAGTAGATTATGCGTGGAGCATAGAACTAGGACAAGAATTAACGGCATCAGAAGCTCATGAAAAATGGTTTATGGGAATACTCTCTGATAAAACAATGTTTGAATGTAGAGATGAAAACTGTCATGCTCAAATTACTTGCGTTAATATGGATAAGCAACAGTATCAAATGAAAATGCGAGAACATTTCAAAGTTTATGGACAACATTCAGAAAAATGTGAAGAGGTAAAGAGAAATAAAGATGTTAATAGAAAATATAAGACAGGAGCGGGAACGGAATCACCAGAACTAGAAGAAGAAATAACATTCAGCATGGAAAGGTTGCCGAGCCATAAAGAAACACAGATAGATAAACATAATGATGATTTTTCAGAGGGACAATCTGTTGAGAACAAAGTAGTAAAAAAAGAAAAGGAAGGTGTGAAAAGGAGCGGTTCAAGAAAATCACATCTATATCTAGTACATACGCTGGTAACAAAGTATTTATATGGATTGAAAAATGGAACTTTAGCTAAAATAAAAGTAAATATTTGTTATCCTGGAAGCAAGAAGATATATCCAACTCCCTTGGACAAATTGTTTAAAAATATTAAAAGCACTCCCTTTGTGTCAGAAGAGGCATGGAAAACGAAAATATTTTTTGGTAAAGCCAATATCAGTAAAAATAAGAAAGGCGAGTATTGGGTTAATTTTGAAGAACCGTTGTATAACGACGAGAGGAAGGTGTGTTGTGTCATTAATCAGCAGATAATAGATAATACACTAAGTAAAAATGCATCCAAGAAACTATTAGAAGGTTTTTTATATAAGGAAAATATATATTGTTTTGCTTTCGGAAAACTTAAGGAAACGAAAGACAGAATTTATATAAATATATTAACATTAGATCATTTGGCATGTACAACAGAAGATATTGAAAGATTAGATGATTTGTGCTAGATGAAGAATAGGAAAAATGGTTGGAATCAAGCCTCCAAGTCCTTAAAGATTTGGAGGCTTAATTCTGCCCATTTTTTTGAGGAAAGCAATTTCCGAAACAAACAATCTATGGTACAATGGCGTAAAGGTTTTATGCAGTTGCTGTACCATAGAGAAAGAGCAGAACACAAATCACATGCAAGTTAGTCTGACCTGTATCGTAAAAACAAATCTAATCTTTTTCTATGGCAGGTGCAAAGTGGTGCATCATGCTTAATTTTGCAGGTCCGGTAGGGGACTATTGCATCATTTTTGAATCCAAGGCTTAACGAAAAGCCAAGGGATGTGCATCTTTATTGCACACTCATGGCATGTGGAGATAGTTGTTCTTTTGTCCCAACAAAAACCAGATGACACGATAGAGATCGACTTAGACCTGGACGAGCTGGATGCCACCAGTGCCGAGTTGAAAGCAACCTATC
>ERZ1107006.2610-NODE-2610-length-12894-cov-3.325648_pt1 | contig 12894 bp, 6 predicted proteins | sample MGYA00403696_ERZ1107006 | MGnify/ENA primary metagenome ERZ1107006 (study PRJEB35170, sample SAMEA104062441) | human gut metagenome | biome: human gut; feature: human-associated habitat; material: faeces | place: Denmark | collected 2012-08-13 ...
AGTTTGTTCCCGAAGAGCTCGTGCGCAAGGGCTTTGCCGAAGGCGTGCTCGACATCGAGGGTATGAAGCAGCGCGTCCTCAGCTGGCACGACCACGCATAAAACGGGGCTGACTATATGAGCAGTCAATTTGGGACGGGGCTATTTTAGCTAACCCTGCCGCTAATCGGCCAAACCTTTCGCTTTACCTGCAAGGGTAGCTAAAATAGCCCCGCCCCAAATTAGCTACCCCGGCAAAATCATTTTAGATAACCGTCACGCGGCCCTGGTTACCCACAATGGCCTTGGCCTCGGCCAGCAGCGGAATCGAGCGCGCGTTGACCTTGGCAGGCACCTCGGCACGCAGCACGCGCCCGTCCACCTGCTCGATAAAGATCTCCACACGGTCGCCGCCCGGGTTAGCGGTGAGCACCGTGGCCAGGCGCGCCATGTTGCCCTGGCTAAAGCGGCTGTTGGGCACCATGACCTCAAACACCTTGGGCTTGTTGTTCTCCTCGTTGAGCTCCAGCGGCACGATCTCCTGCGCGATGATCTGGTCGCCGCGGTCCGAGCGCTCGAGCTTGCCCTTAATGCGCACAAACGCATCGGACAGCTGCGCGCCGGTCTCGGGATCGACCTCGCCGTACAGGTACCCCTCGGCCTCCTTGTAGGTCTTGGGGAACACCACGACCGTGGCCTCGCCTTCCATGTCCTCGAGCTGCACAATGCCCATGGGGTCGCCGTTTTTGGTCACGCGCTTGGACACGCTCGAGACCATGCCGGCCCACCACAGTGCCTTGCCCTCGGGAATCTCCTGGTTGATGGTACCGCCCGTGGGGTTTTGCACCTCGTAGCCGGTGTCGATCTGCGAGAACGAGAAGTCGCGCGCCTTGGCTAGCGCATACTCAAACGGGCGCAGCGGGTGGTCCGAGACATAGATGCCCAGAACCTCCTTCTCCTGGCTCAGCTTAAGGTGGCGGTCCCACTCCTGGCCGTCCGGATCGGGCACGCTCACCTCAAAGCCCGAGCCCTCAACATCGCCGAACATGTCGAAGAACGACGTCTGGCCGCTCGCGCGATCCTTTTGGCGCTTCACGGCGGCATCGATGATGTTCTCGGGGTTGTTCTTGTCCACAAAGTGCATCATCTGGCGGCGCGGATACCCCGTGGAGTCAAAGGCGCCTGCCTTGATGAGCGATTCGATCACGCGGCGGTTGGCCTGGCTCGAGTCCACACGCTCGACAAAGTCGTGCAGTGTCTTAAACGGACCGCCCGCCTCGCGCTCGGCGATAATCGCCTGCGCCACGCCGGTGCCCACGCCGCGGATGCCGGCCAAACCAAAGCGCACGCCCTCCTTGGTGGCCGTGAACTCGGTACCGGACTCGTTGACATCTGGCGACAGCACGGGGATGCCGTCGTGACGGCATGCCGAGACGTAGTGAACGATCTTGTCGGTCTTGCCCGTGTAGGACGTCAGAACGGCCGCCATGTACTCGTGCGGATAGTGCGCCTTGAGCCACGCTGTCTGCATAACCAAGATGGCGTAGCCGGCGGAGTGCGACTTGTTAAAGGCGTAAGATGCGAACTCGAGAACATCGTCCCAAATCTTCTGGGCGACCTCGCGCGTGTAGTTGTTCTTGATGGCGCCGTTCATCCAGTGGTCGTAGGTGGTCTCGTCCGAGCCATCCTCCCAGTGGAGCACCGTCGACGTGAGCAGCTTGATCTTTTTCTTAGCCACGGGTTTACGGATACGCGAGTCCGATTCGCCCTTGGAGAAGCCGCACATCTCGACGGAGATGAGCATAACCTGCTCCTGGTAGACCATGGTGCCGTAGGTTTCGCCCAGGATGTCGTCCAGACGGTCGTCATAGGAGACGGCCGGCTCCTTGCCGTTCATACGGTTGATGTAGGACGAAACCATGCCGGCGCCCAGCGGGCCCGGGCGGTACAGGGCGATCAATGCCACGACGTGCTTGTACTCGGTGGGCTTCATGTTCTTGATCGTGGCCGTCATGCCGGCGGACTCGACCTGGAAGACGCCGGCGGTGTGACCGGAGCCCATGAGCTTAAAGATCTCGGGATCGTCAAAGGGAATCTCTTCCTCTTTGATGTCGATGCCGAAGTTCTTCTTGATGTTTGCCTTAGCCTTGGAGATAACCGTCAGCGTGCGCAGGCCCAAGAAGTCCATCTTGAGCAGGCCCATGTCGGCAACGGTATGGCCCTCGTACTGGGTAATCTCGACGCCGCCCTTGGTGTCGAGCTTGGTGGGCACGTGCTCGTTGACGGGGTCGCGGCAGATCAGAACGGCGCACGCGTGCACGCCCTCGCCACGGGTGAGGCCCTCAATCGAGAGCGCCGTGTCGATGATGCGGCGGGCGTCGTCGTCCTTTTTATAGGCCTCGGCAAAATCGGGGTTAAACAGATCCTCTTTGCCGGGCTGTTTGTCGAGCACCTGCTTGAGCTTGACCTTGGGGTCGCTCGAGACCATCTTGGACAGGCGCTGGCCCATGTAGACCGGGTAATCCAGAACGCGCGCGGCGTCGTTGATGGCCTGCTTGGCCTTGATGGTCGAGTAGGTGATGACGTGGGTGACCTTCTCGGGGCCATAGAGCTGGCGAACGTGCTCCACGACCTCGAGGCGCCGCTCATCGTCGAAGTCCATATCGATATCGGGCATCTCGGTACGCTGCGGGGACAGGAACCTCTCGAACATCAGGCCGTTCTCGAGCGGGTCGAACGCGGTGATGTTCATGGCGTAGGCGACGATAGCGCCGGCGGCCGAACCACGGCCGGGGCCGACGCCGATGCCGTTGTCCTTGGCCCATTGCACGTACTCGGCGACGATCAAAAAGTAGGCGGCAAAGCCCTTGTCGCAGATGACCTTGTATTCGTACTCAAAGCGCTCTTTGATGTTGACGCCACCGATCTCGCGCGTGGCCCAGTCGTCACCATAGTGCTGGCGCAGGCCCTTCTCGCACTCGCGGCGGAACTGGCTCTCGTGCGTCTCGCCGGGATCGAGCAACGGGAAGCGCGGCAGGATGATGGAGTCCCAGTCCAGCTCCACGTAGCACTTGTCGGCGATCTCGAGTGTGTTGTCGCAGGCCTCGGGGCAATACGGGAACATCGCCCGCATTTCCTCCTCGGTCTTCATATAAAACTCCGAGCCGGTCATGCGCATGCGGTTGGGGTCGTCGACCTTGGCGTTCATGCCAATGCACATGATGACGTCCTGCACGGGCGCGTCCTCGCGGCGCAGGTAGTGGAAGTCGTTGGTGGCGATGACCTTGACGCCCACCTGTTTGGCGATGTCGATGAGCGTGCGGTCCATCTGCTCGTCGGTCAGGCCATTATCGGTGGTAATGCCGTGTTCCTGGATCTCGATATAAAAGTCGCCGGGGTCAAAGGTGTCGCGGAAGGTCTCGGCCCATTTGATGGCGCCCTCCATGTCGCCGCGGTCGATGTATTTGGGGATGATGCCCGCGATGCAGGCGCTGGTGCAGATCATGCCCTTGGCGTGGCGGCGCAGGTTGTCGAGCGTCACGCGCGGCTTGTAGTAAAAGCCCTGCACAGCGGCCTCGGAGACCGTCTGCATCAGGTTGACGTAGCCCTCCTGGTCCTTGGCCAGAAGGATCATGTGGTAGAGCTCGGGCTTGTGGTCGCGGGCAAGGGTCTCGTCCGGCGTAAAGTAGACCTCGCAGCCAAAGATGGGCTTGATGACCAGGGGCGGCTTGAGCTCGTCGATGTTGCCCTTCTCGTCCCACATGGCCATGTCCTTCACATACTGGGCATGCTCGCGCGGGTTTTCCTCGGGATCGGGCTCCACCAGCTCGTCGCGGCGGTCCTTTTCCAAGAAGGCCTTGTCGTGGCTCCAGGTTTTATACTCGGGCGTGTTGTGATTAACGGCGTCGCAGGCCAGCGCCAAGTCGGGCACGCCATACATGTAGCCGTGGTCGGTAATGGCCACGGCGGGCATGCCAAGCTCAACGGCACGGTTGACCATATCCTGGATACGGGTTGCGCCGTCGAGCATGGAGAAGACAGTGTGGTTGTGCAGATGGACGAATGCCATGTGATGAGCTCCGATGCGGGTTCGTGTTCTTAGGGTTACGATTCTACCGCACGGCGCGGACGGCACCCGAACCTAGCCCAAACCCACACGGTTCCTCTTGCAGTTGCGGTGGAATAGTTCCTGCTTGGGCCACCTGGGCCGCAATACAGGAACTATTCCACCGCAAGTTATCTGAGGGCTAGAGGTTGTAGGTGACTACTTGGGGCTCGGCGGGTTCGACGAAGATGGTTGGATCCGGCTGCTCCACGCGAACGAACTTGACGGTCACGGCCTCAAAGCCCGCCTTGTGCAGAACATCAGCGTAGACGCGCGCCTGCAGGGCGTGCTTCTCGAGCAGCTGGTCCGGCGTCTCATCCGGCGTGCCACCCGTCTTGTAATCGATGACCAGTGCGCGCGACGGATCGGCCGGGTCGGTTGCCAAGACATCGATGGCGCCCTCGGCATAGGCGCCGTAGCGGGCGATATCCTCGTCCTCGCAGCCCAGCGAGAAGAACGGCACCTCGGCACGGATGCACGGCCACGCGAGCAGCTCGGCACGAACCGACGACTTGAGCCAGCGATCCAGAGCGACATCGAAGCGCTCGCGCTGTTCCGGCGTCAGGCGCCACAAGCGAGCCAGGGCGTCGGCACGCTCAGCGGGCAGCGCATCGGCACCCATCTCGATGAGCCACTGGCAGGCGGCATGGAACGCCGAGCCCAGCGCCATGGGGTTGCCGGCGGACTCAACGGCGGCCACGTCTGCATCCGTCATCTCGGAACCATCCGACTCCGCATCATCGCCGGACTCGTCCATGGGAACATGAGCCTCGGCGGCACGGTCTTCCGTCTCGGCATGGAGCGCCGCGGCGATCGACGAATAGCTGTACGAATCACGCGCCGGGAACGGACACACGCCCATGCGCACGCCCGCCGCCTGGGGATACACAAGCTCAAACGAATCGGGCTTGGGGTCGGCAGGACCGGGCACGGTTGAATGCGCAGCATTATCGGCGACATCGGTTTCGCCACGAACGAGCCTGCCCTCGGCATCCAGCGAAGCGTTGGCCTCAAACGCTTGCTCGCCAAACGTAAAGTCCGCCAGCGAGATGAGCTCGTAGTCGCCCGGCTTGGAGCTGTCGAACACCAAACGGTCGCTATCGAGCTGCGGCATACCCAAAGCATCCGTCGGCAGAATGCGGCGCAGGACATCGTAGGTCAGATCGGTCTCGACGTCGAAGGTCGGCGCCGTCACCTTGCCGCGGCTCACGCCGGCGTCCATCGCCAAAATGACCAGCTCACGCGCTCGCGTCATGGCGACATAGAGCAGACGAGCCCGCTCCTCAAGCGAAAGCTGCAGGTCGTCGTTGCGCAGGCGGGCAAATGCCTCGGCGGGAGAGCCCGTCGCGCATACGTCCTCCATAAGCTCTGGCGGCAACCACAGCGACGTGCCCTTGCCCTTAAACGCATGCTCAAACTGCTTTTTGACGTCGTCGCCCTTCACAAAGGTACCGTCGGCAAGCTTAACGCCGTCGAAGCGTGCCGGCAGTGCCACGACCTGCGCTCCGCCCTCGACGCGACCCATCTGTGCCGCACCGGACGATTTGCGCACGCCAAAACACTCGGCAACCGCTACGACCGGATATTCCAGACCCTTGGACGCATGCACGGTCATGATGCGTACCGCGCCGTCGCCCTCCTCGTTGAGGGCACCCGGGGCTTCCTTGCCCGCCAAGAAGCGGTCGAAGGCGAGCGCGATGGAGCGCGGAGAATTGCCGAGTTCAGCCTCTGCCTCGGCCACGGCATCGAGCGCCTTGAGCACGTTGGCGGCAATGGCCTTGCCCTCGGGGCCGCGCTGCGCCAAGCGCACGAACCAGCCGGAGGCATTGACCGCGTCGCGCGCGATGGCGGCGAACGAATCGCGTCCCACGCGACGAAGCGCGTAGCGCAGCACCTCGCGGGCGCGCGTTACGAGCGGCAATCCCTGCAAACCCGGCACATCGGAATCGCTCATGATGCCCGCATCGATGTTGCGGCGCGACGTCTCGCCCGTCTGCTCGTCGAGCTTGGTCGCCAGCGCCAAGAACTCCTGGGCGCCAAGTGCAAACATCGGCGAGGCCAGCAGCGGCATAAGGCCCTGCGCCGTATCGGCCGGATTGGCGAGCGCGCAGACTAGGGCGCGCACCGTCTGCACCTCGGCTGCCTGGGCAAAGACCGAGCCGCCCGCGATGACGCAGTCGAGCCCCTGATCGCGGAAGGCCTGTGCGTAGACGTCGGCATTGGTCATGCGACCCAGCAGCAGCACCATATCGCCCTGGGGCTGGCCCGCTTTAACGAGCGCTTGGAACCGCTCCGCAATCGCACGAGCTTTCGCCTGCGTTCGCTCCTGGGTGCTGCCGCCGGCAACGAGCAGCGCCTGGCGGCGCGAAGCCTTTGACTTGAGCTTGTCCTCGCGATCGTCGCTCGGCTCAAGATCCAAGAACCCCTGCATCAAACCACCGGTGTCGCCGTCAAAGACGCGTGCCACGTAGCGCAGCACCTCGTCGTGACTGCGGAAGTTGCGCACGAGTTTGACGAGCTCGCCGGCGGGGGCATCGGATGTGACAGCCGTCTCGGGCGCAGCAGAGGAGCCCACCTTGCGCTCCTGGCGACGGAACACCTCAACCTCGGCGCCTCGGAAGCGGTAGATCGACTGCTGCGCATCGCCTACAGTGCACAGCGCGCACTCCCCCGCTCCCGTCAGATAGCGAATCAGATCGACCTGCATCTGGTCGGTATCTTGGAACTCGTCGATCATGACCATCTTAAAGCGGCCCTCGTAGGCGGCTCGGATGGCGGGATAATCGCGCAGCGCCTCGTATGCCATGCGCAACAGATCGTTATTGTCGAGCGCGGACTGGTCGGCCTTGAGCGCACGGTACTCCGCCTCTACGGCACGGGCAAGCCCCACCAGCGCATCGAGCGCCGGGCCGCCGCAGGCAAGCACGATATTGATAAACGCATCGGCTGCCTCGGCCTTGAGTAGCTCCACCTGCTCCTTAGGAAACGCCTTGCTCGCGCGCGGCATGCTGCACGACATCATGAGTCGCGCCGCATCCTCCATGGTTTTGCCGCTCGCCTCAAACGCGTCGATGGCGTCGAGTGCCACCTGCGCTTTCTCGGTCGTGGCCTTGCTTGTGCCCAGCGCCGCACGATAAGCATCGGCAAGCGCCGAGGTGTCGGCCTGGCCGCGCGCCACGCACACATCGTCCATGCCGCCCGGAAGCTGGCTCGATAGCTCCAGCAGGTCGCGCACCAGGCCTTTGATGGTGGTACCGGCGCCAAACGTCCCGCCCTCGCCCGCCATGGGATACCAGGCGTAGAGGGCCTTGAGCGATGCCGCGAGCTCGGGGGCGGCATCGGGCGCCGTCGCGCGGGCCAGCACATGCTCAACAGCCTGATCCATAAGCTCATCGGTATCGGTAAGCACCGTGAACTCGGGATCGATGCCCAGTTCCAACGCGTGCGCGCGCAGGATGCGTGAGCACATGCCGTGAATGGTCGAGATCCATGCGTCGTCGACGGTCAGAGCCTCTTCGTCCATACCCTCTTCGATAAGCGCACGGCGCACGCGGTCGCGAATCTCGGCCGCGGCGTCTTTGGTAAAGGTAATGGCAAGCACCTGATCCAGATGCTCGACAAACGGACCGGATTCGGGCGAGAGCGCGTAGACGATGCGGCGCGTAAGGGTAAAGGTCTTGCCCGAGCCGGCACCCGCCGAGACAAATAGCGGGCAGTCGAGCGTTTTGACGACTTGCAGCTGTTGCGGCATCAAAGTCGAAAGATCCATGGTCTACACGTCCCTCCTTACAAACGTTCCTTCGTGGTTATACGAGCAGCGCGCATGCGCGGCCTGCGCCGACGTCGGGTCGACAGCGGCGACGTCGCCCGCCTCGAGCTCGCACAAGCGCTCGGCGATGCCGGCCTCCACGCGGTCGAGCAGCGCATCGAAGTCCATGTTGCCGCCCTCGCCGGGAAAACCCTTCTTAAGGCCCGGGATGCGACCGTCGCCGCGCTCTTCCTCAAGCAACTCGGCACTCGCGGCGCCTCGCAGCGCCGGTTTGCCGCCCTTGGTCGAAAAATAGAGCGCAGCACGGGTATCTAGGCCCAGCGCCCGACGCATGGCCTGCGCGTAGATGAGTGTCTGGGTATGCGGCGGCAGCCAGCGCGGATCGTCGATGGGGGCCTCGCCCGATTCCTCGTCACGCACCGTAGGGTCGGCGAGCTTAAACTCCTCGACACCCGAACGATGCTTGTAGTCGATTACCACGGCGCGATTCTCGGCATCCACATCCACGCGGTCGATGCGCCCGCCGAGCGGCCAACCGGCATACTCGACCTGGAGCTCGTTGAACGCAAACTCCAGGTAGCGCGGCGCGAAGGGCGCGAGCGCCTCGGACTCGTAGGCGAGCACGCCCTCCAGCTGCGGCAAGATCTCGGCCACCTGGCGCTCCTCCACTGGAGAGAGCGGCACCAGCGGGCCCTCGGTACCGCGCTTGCCGGCGTGCTCGGCCAAGGTCTCGTCAAAGACCTCGCGCAGTAGCTCCTGTGCGCGTGGCAGATTCATGGGCGTCACGCGCTCCATGCCCTCTTGGGGCAGACGGGCATGCAGGTGTTCCAGCACGTCGTGGACGAAGTTGCCCTTCTCCATGTTGCCAAAATCCGCGTCGATAGACTGGGGCTTGACGCGATACGAGACAAACCAGCACAGCGGGCAGGTGGAATAGGCCTCGATCTGCGAGGCGGACGTCAGGCGCGGCACGAGCGGCGCGTTCTCGCCCTCGCCGTCACGACGGCGCAGGACCAAATACGGCACGGCCTCGGCACTCAGATGCTGAGGGGCTTCACAGGTCACGCGCTCGCGCTTGAGGCCTTCGCCTGCCGCGGGATCGAAGTCCCTTACGATATCGTCCTCGCCCACGCACTTCGCCTTGTCGGCGCCAGTGGCCTTAGCATCGTCAGTGGCCTTAGCGTCGTCAGCTGCCTTAACAGCGTCAGTGGCCTCGGCATGCGCCCGCAGCTCGGTCCACACGGCAGCCGGGTAACACTCGCGCGCCTGGCGATCGTGCGTCACGCGCGCAAGCGCAACCGGGCCGCATGCCGCCTGCATCGCGTGGCCAAAGCGCACGCGCAGCAAGGCCGCGGGCTCAAGCGTCACGCCCTCGCGACCAAGGCTCGCCGTCAGCGTAGCCAGCGGTCCCTCCTCGTGCGAGAGTGGATAGCTGTCCAGATCGACATCGGCAAACAGCACGGCATCGTAGCTGCCGGGGCGCAGAGCCGCCGCGTCGGCAAGCGAAGCAAAACGAACCTGGGCACGTGGCGCACGGTCAACCTCGTGGGTCTCGTAATCGTAGGCGGTGCTACGCTTGTCCACCCTGGTGCGAATGCCATCGAGCACGGGCACGGTCGCGACCTGCGACACGTCGAGCGCGCGGGCGCCGTTCATAAGGATGTCGATGGCGTGGCGCAGCAGGGCTACCTCCGCCTGGCGACGGGCCTGGCCATCCAAGCTGCCCAGCGAGCGATCGGGCAACGCCTCGGCAACGGCAAGCATGGCCTTAAGCGCCGTCACGGGCTTGTCACGCCACAGCGCCTGGAACACGTCCGAGACCACACACGGTACGTTCTTAAACCAATTATCGTCGCTCGCCGCCTTGCGCGCGCCCCTCATCTGGCCCTGAACGCTCTGTAGCAGGCTCTTTACGCCCGCGGTAGTCTTGCTGCGCGAGAGACGCATATTCTTATCGAAGGTACGGGCATTGACGGCATCAGCGCCCGAAAGCGGACTGTAGATCCAGTCGGTAAGCTCCGGCGCGGGCCACCACTCGGTCTTTGACGCCATGCCCTCATCGGCGGCCTTCATGCGCTCGATCAGGCCGGCAAGCGCCGCAAACTGCCTGCCCGCAATGGATTGGGAAAACGCCGTGAACTCAACTGTCTCGGAAGCAATATGACGAGCCGCCAGACGAGAGGCGAGCTCACCGAACAGCTGGGGTGCCCGGGCAGAAACAACGAGCACGCGCACGGGGTCGGCGGGCGTTGCCGTAGTTTTATCGGCCTTGGACTCCTTGTGCGCTTTCACCAACTTATCGATGGCGTCCGCATAGACATGAGCACGGGCATGGGGGCCGGCGACCTCAATAAAGGCAGGCTGAGCGGCGGTCCCGTAAGCGACATCAGACGCGACGGCATCCTCCCCCAGCGGCGCGACCTCAAACAGCACACCGCGGGCATCAAATGCCGTGGCAAGCTCCTCGCGCATCGCCGCCTGCTCGCGGGCAAGCAGCACGACGACCTCTCCCCCATTGTTCGCCGCGGAAGACAGCAGCTCGAGCAGACCGTGCGTAAACGACGTGACACCGCGCACGCATACGGCGCGGGCGCACGCCGGCAGGTTATCGGCCAGGACACCGGCCATAATGTCAGCTGCCTCGCAGGGCTCGACCATATCTCGACGGTCCAAACCGCCCGCGTAGGCACGCAAAAGCTCGAACACACGAGCCTCGGCATCGCTTTTTGGCTCAGGCTGGCAATTGTTGCCGCCGCATCGCTCGGCCGTCGTCCCCGCAACGCCCGGCAGCACATCGCGGGCCATGCGCGCAAGCATGCGCACCGTGCCCTGGCTGCGCGAAAGCGGCTGCAGGTCGGCATCGTCGAGATGCGTGACCATGTCCGAGAACAGCATCTGGCGCTGCAGGTTGTCGACGAAACCGCGCCCGTCGCCCAAAAGCTCCCAAAGCGAGCGAAGCCACGATGTAGGCGTCTTGTAGTCGATACCCAGCGAAACGCCGGCTTCTGCCGCATCATGACGGCACAGGTCGAGCTCGGCAAACGTAGGTGCCAGCAACACGGCACGCCCGTGGCGGGCAATAAGGTCGGCAAGCAACGCCGACTCGGCATCGCTCAAATCCGTGCCGGCATTGGTGGTATAGATTCGAACAGGCATGGTCCTCCGCTCAAACTGTTCGCAATAATCATTGCATCCATCCTACCCGCCCACGCGGACAGATTTGCCCCACGCCAACAGATTTGATCCCTTGGGGACGGAGGAAAACGGATCACCGAGGGGGTCTGTCTAACCCGGTGATCCGTTTTCCTCCGTCCCCAAGGGATCAAAAAACCGCCCCCGGAGGAGCGGTTTTGCACAATTCGTTTTTGGCGCGGTCTACTCGCCATCCTCCAGTTTAATGAGGATCTTGCGGTAGCCACCGTACTCGCCGTTGAGCGCCTTGGACACACGGCTCACCGTGGTGGACGAAGCGCCGGTACGCGCCTGAACCTCGACATAGGGCTCGCCCTCGTCCAGGTAACGCGCGACCTGCAGACGCTGCGATAGATCGCAAATCTCGCGCGGCGTGCAGATATCGGTCAAAAACGCTTGGATATCTTTCTCGTCGTCCAAAAGGCTAAATGCGTGGACCAGCTGCTTGACATCAGGCTTGTCAAACATGTTCTCGATATTCATCGATCACCGCCAAACCCGCCAAAAGGCATCGAAGTTGATACTGACATCGGGCATCGTTCGCCCGTTCTATGCAATAGGGCAACGCCTGTGGCTTTTGCCCGTAGCAGTTTAGCACACCACCAAACTAAAGCGACAAGACTCTCTGCCAGCGGCACATTTTCTAGGACGAACGCCGTTTTGAAACCGAATGCGCACGCAAGCTCCACGAATATCTGAGACAATGGGCGGCCGAACAGGGCCGAGCCCGCGCATCTATCCGAGTTGCAAAGGTATGTGCCCCTCACGCCCCCTCACCACGCCATGCGCAAGAAAGGATTCCCACCATGCGCTTTTTGCTCAACTGGCTTTTGACCTCAATCGCCATCGCGATCGCAACGTTTCTCGTCCCCGGCATTCAGCCCTTCGGCATGGCCGACGCCTGGGTCTGCTTTACCTTCGTGGGACTGTTCCTCAACATCGTCGACTCGCTCGTCAAGCCGTTCCTGACGGTCATCTCGCTGCCGCTCACTATTATCACGCTTGGTATTTTTCAGCTCGTAGTCAACAGCTTTATGCTCGAGCTGGCCAGCTACCTGTCGGTCAATCTGCTGGGCGCGGGTATCTCCATCGCCAGCTTTGGATCGGCCTTTATGGGCAGCATCGTGGTATCCATTATGCGCAGCATTCTCGACAGCATCGCAAGGAGCTAAAGCGACCGGATACGGACCGCCACAACACGCCAAAACGAAGGCCGTCCATCGCAACGATGGGCGGCCTTGTCATTTGCCAAGCCTCAGAGGGCAAGAAAATCGACCATTTCTACCCCGTCCCCAAATGGCAGGTGCGGCTAGATGACGTAGTCGTAGCCCTCGTTGGGAGCGACAAGTTGATCAAGCGTCACACCGTCGAGGTAGTCGTTGATGAGCTTGTCCAGGTTCTTCCACACGTCGAGCGTGGGGCACTCGTCCGAACGCGAGCAGCCCTTGCAGTCGCCGTCCAGGCATGCGACCGGTGCCAGGCTGCCTTCGGTCAGGCGCAAGATCTCGCCCACCGTGTACTGCTCGGGCGGGCGCGTGAGCACATAGCCGCCGCCTTTGCCGCGCATGCCCGAGAGCATATTGGCGCGGACGAGCGTGGCCAAAATGTTCTCCAGATATTTCTCCGAAATCCCCTGACGCGCGGCGATCTCTTTGAGGGGAATACGGCCCGCCGCCTGGTGCTCGGCCAGGTCGACCATAACGCGCAGGGCATATCTGCCCTTTGTGGAAACCAACATATATATAGCTGCCTTTCGGTCTTTTAATTCGTAGAAATTCTAGCCGAAAAATTGGCTTTGAAAATACCCGTTCCGGTCAAGATGGTTAATCAACTTGCAATAATCTCCTATT
>ERZ1107006.2627-NODE-2627-length-12840-cov-4.587720_pt1 | contig 12840 bp, 8 predicted proteins | sample MGYA00403696_ERZ1107006 | MGnify/ENA primary metagenome ERZ1107006 (study PRJEB35170, sample SAMEA104062441) | human gut metagenome | biome: human gut; feature: human-associated habitat; material: faeces | place: Denmark | collected 2012-08-13 ...
GTATAGTCACAGAAAGAAAACAGCCGGAGATAAGGAGATAAGAACTCCAAGCGAAGCCACTTTCCAAAAGGCTCTTCAGCAAAGTCCCATCGTGAACAGATCGACATCCTGAAGAAGATTTTCCGCAAGCTGCCCAAAGTCGGGGAGTGAAAAAGGAAGCACTTCAGGGACTCCGATCCAGCAGCACGAGGGCAAAGGAAGAGACCGGAAAGAAATTGTAAAGGCCGCCGGCAGTATTTCGTAAGGAAGGAGGCTCAAGTCCAATGGCAAACTTCAAAGATCCCATTCATCACCGGCGGGCCTGGGCCTGCTGAAAACGCAAGAACCGCATCCGAAGCCGCAAGTCATAACTTGTAAAAGATTTAAAAACAGCGATGCACGGTTGCTTAGCAGTTATTTAGCAGACTCAGGGGCCGTCAAAACACAGACCCCCGCATGAGATATAGATTAGGATGAAAGAAGGCTGGTAGAGATGACCGTCACCACTCCGCCGAACAGGATGTACCTGAACTTCACCTGATCCATAAGGAGATACTCCAATGTACTAGAGTTAAGAGGCTTTGGTCCTCGGCATCAGACCCATTACCCCAAGAACGATCTTAATAACGAACATTACTCCGTTCCACAAATGCTTTTAAGCAAATAACGAACCAGAGGGTAAGTCCAATGAACAGTTAGTTAAGGTCTTGAAAGGGCAAACAAAATTCGCGTAAAGATAGGATGATTCCCATGACGATGCGGAAACAGTCCGAAAAATAACGAAAAGGGTTATGAGGCTATGACTCCGAAGAAGTAAGCATCCTGCCGACTGAGGGCTTGCAACCGCCTCGAGTCGGCAGGTTTTTTGTCTGATGTTTTCCAATGAAGCCTGCATCCTCCCGTTTTCCTGCCGGGAGGATGCGGGTTTTGTTTTGTCCCGGATATTTTGCGGCGGCAGGCGCAGGGCCTGTAGACTTTCGAATCTATTTCGTGTATACTTTTGCTCAGAAAGCAGCACTTACAAGGAGGCAGACCACTATGGCAAGCAATTTCGAGTTCTACTCCCCCACCCGGGTCATCTTCGGCAAAGGCACCGAACAGCGCGTGGGCGCGCTGGTGCGCGAATACGGCGGCACCCGTGTCCTCATCGTCTACGGCGGCAAGAGCGCTGTCCGCTCCGGCGTGCTGGACCGTGCCGAAAAGTCGCTGGCCGAGGCCGGCATTTCCAGCTGGACGCTGGGCGGCGTCGTGCCGAACCCCCACCTCGACAAGGTCTACGAGGGCATCCGCATCGGCAAAGAGAACAGCATCGACTTCCTGCTGGCCGTGGGCGGCGGCAGCGTCATCGACACGGCCAAGGCCATCGCCTACGGCCTGGCCGAGCCGGAAAAGGACGTCTGGGAGCTGTACGAGCACACCCGCACGGCCAGGAAGTGCCTGCCGGTGGCCAGCATCCTGACCATCGCGGCGGCGGGCAGCGAAACATCCAACAGCAGCGTCATCACCCGGGTGGACACCCACCAGAAGCGGGCCTACAACGACGACATCAGCCGCCCGAAGTTCGCCCTCATGGACCCCGAGCTCACCAAGACCCTGCCCGACTATCAGACCGAGTCCGGCTGCGCCGACATCATGATGCACACCATGGAGCGCTATTTCACCAATGGCGGCAATATGGAGCTGACCGACGCGCTGGCCGAGGGCCTGCTGCGCACCGTGATGAAGAACGCGGTCATCCTCCACACCGACCCGGCCAACTACGAGGCCCGGGCCGAGGTGATGTGGGCGGGCAGTCTCTCTCACAACGGCCTGACCGGCTGCGGCATCGCCTGCGGCGACTTTATGTCCCACAAACTCGAGCACGAGATGGGCGGTATGTTCGACGTGACCCACGGCGCGGGCCTCGCCGCCCTCTGGCCCAGCTGGGCGCGGTATGTCTATAAGGACTGCCTGCCCCGCTTCGTCCGCTTTGCCCGGAACGTCATGGGCGTGACCACCGACGGCACCGACGAAGAGATCGCCCTGAAAGGCATCGAGGCCATGGTGGACTTCTACCACAGCATCGGGATGCCCGCCAGCTTCCACGAGCTGGGCATCGACCCCACCGACGCGCAGATCGACGAGATGGCCCGCCGCTGCCTCGAAGCTTGCGGCTCCGCCCTCGGCTCGGCCAAAAAACTCAGCCTCGACGACATGATCGCCATCTACCACGCCGCCAACCACTAAGAAACTTTTTCTCATCTCCGCCCGGCACAGAGTATTTTGCTTACTCTGTGCCGGGCATTTCGTTGTCTTTTGTGTGCTTCATCCTACTTTTTGGCAAAGAAGTGGAAAAGAGATAGGAAAACGCAGGAGTATTTGCCTGAATTCCCTTTCATTTTTGTATCTCAGTCAGTATAATGAAAGAATAAAGAGCGCTTCGGTCCTTTTTTGCCGAAGCCTCTATTTCTGAATCGAAAAGTTTGGGGTATAAATTTCTATGACGAGAGAAGAGATGCAGGCCCGTCTCGAGGTTTGCCGCGAACTCTATACGGACGTCCGTCTTCTGGACGCAGATACTGTCAGCAGTATCCACGAAGGCACGCGCACCGACCCTTCCGGGCCGGACATCTGCTTTGCCTGCCGGAATAAGAGCGCCTTCTCCCGCCACTGCGCGGCCAAGCTGGCGCTGGCGACCAAGAGCAAAGCCTGCCGTCTGGAATCCTGCGGCACCGACATCGCCCACATCACGGCCCACTACTATGAGGTGGAGGGCAGGCCCTATGTCCTCGAGCTCGTCCAGCGCACCCCCGGGCGCACCACCATCGACCCGGAGGACAGCGAAGCACTGATGAGCGAGGCATCCGGCTACGGCGTCAAGCTCTACCACGACAGCCTCACCTGCGCCTTCAACCGCCGCTATTATGAGGACGTCGTGCAGGGCTTCGAAGGCCTCTTCGGCGTCGCCATCATGGACCTGGACGATTTCAAGATCTACAACGACTCCTGCGGCCATCAGGCCGGCGACCTGGCACTGGAGGTGACGGCGGCGGTCATCCGGGACTGCATCCGTCAGACCGACACCCTCATCCGCTACGGCGGCGACGAATTCCTGCTCATCCTGCCCGGCTGCCCCATCGAGAAGATAAGATCCAAACTCGAGCAGATACGCGCCCGGGTGCAGACCACAAGCGTCCCCGGCTACCCTCACATCCATCTCTCGCTGAGCATCGGCGGCGTACTGCAGACTGCTGAGGATACCATGGAGACTGCCGTCCACTGTGCCAGCCGCCTGATGTATCAGGCCAAGGAGCACAAGAACACCGTCATCGTGGCCAGCTCCAGCGCGGTGCTGTCGGCCCCGGCCACCCTGCTGCCCAAGGAGAGCCGCCAGCAGATCCTGATCGCCGACGACTCCGCGATGAACCGGATGCTGCTGGCCGAGATACTGGGGACCGACTTTCGCATCCTGGAAGCCTCCAACGGCGAAGAGTGTCTCGAGCAGCTGCGCCACAACCCAGGCGACGTCGCACTGGTGCTGCTGGACATCAATATGCCGGTACTGGACGGCTTCGATGTGCTGTCGGCCATGAACCGTGACCACTCCATCGAGGACATCCCGGTCATCATGATCTCCAGCGACGACTCCAAGGACATCATCCGCCGGGCCTTCGAGCGGGGCGTCTCCGACTACATCAACCGCCCCTTCGACGCCCGGACGGTCTACCGCCGGGCTTTCAATACCATCAGGCTCTACGCCAAGCAGCGGCGTCTGGTACGGATGGTATCGGCCCAGACCCGCAAGCAGGAGCACAATACCACCATGCTGGTCAATGTGCTGAGCCAGATCGTAGAGTTCCGCAACGGTGAGAGCGGCTCCCACGTCCGCCACATCCGCATCCTGACCGAGAAGATCATGGCCCAGCTGCTGCGCAAGACCGATAAATACTCCCTCTCTTCCGAGGAGCAGGACAACATCACTCTCGCCTCGGTCCTGCACGACATCGGCAAGATCGCCATCGATGAGAAGCTTCTGAACAAGCCCGGCCGCCTGACGCCGGAGGAGTTCGCCGTCATCAAGACCCACACCACCGAGGGCGCGGCCCTGCTCCACCGACTGGAAAATTTCGACACCGAACCGCTTTTGCAGACGGCCTGCGACATCGCCCGCTGGCACCACGAGCGGTGGGATGGCCGAGGCTATCCGGACGGCCTGGCAGGCGACGACATCCCCATCGGGGCGCAGCTGGTCTCGCTGGCCGACGTCTACGACGCGCTGACCAGTGAGCGCTGCTACAAAAAAGCCTTCCCCCACGAAAAGGCCGTGCAGATGATACTGGGCGGCGAGTGCGGCACCTTCAATCCCCTGCTGCTGGAATGTCTCAAGGACATCGAGGGCAGTTTGCAGGCAGAGCTGAAAAAGGACTACCAGTCCGACCCCGCTGAACTCGAAGTATAAACGAAGCGCACCCCTTCTCCATGCAGAAGCAGAAGGGGTGCGCTTTTCTATGTTTGCCGAAAGTTTTCAACAACACAAAACTTCATCCTCTCATCACAAATTTCCATCGTCCTTTTTTGGGGGCTGTCAAACCTGCGTGAATGGGGTCGTTTCCTGCGTGAATCGCTGTGTCTAAGCCCCGATGGTTATGTTATAATATGTTCATAAGGGAGGAACTTGAGGATGGAGCTTCGATTTGCGGTCGTAGAAGACCGCCTGCCCGACGCTCAGCGGTTGGAGAGCCTTTTGCGGCTGGCCTTCGGCGGCGGGCAACCATTGGTCTGTGACCATTATGAGAGCGGCGACGCCTTTCTGGCGGCGTTCCCCTCAAAAAATTATCAGGTCGTTTTTCTCGACATCTGCATGGAAGGCACCAACGGCATCGAGACGGCGCGCATCCTGCGCCGGACCGACCCCGACCTGCTGCTGGTGTTCGTGACCTCGTCCCCGGAATACGTATGGGACGCATTCCCTGTCCACCCCTTCGACTATCTGCTCAAGCCCTACCGGGAAGAAAAGCTCTTCCAGCTGGCCGACGAGCTGCGGCGGGTGCTCTTCCGGGCTGAACCGGAGCTGGAAGTCCGCATCGCACGGCAGCAGGTACATCTCCCCCTGCGGAAGATACAGTACGCCATGGCCCAGAACCACTACGTCCGCATCGTCAGCGACGACGGCGAGTGCCGAACCGTCTCCACCTTCTCCCAGGTGGAGCAACTGCTGCGGGCGCAGGAGAACTTCATCGTCTGCAACCGGGGCGTCATCCTGAACATGGACAAGGTGCTCCGGCTGGACTGTGACTGCTTCGAGATGCTGGACGGCACCTGCCTGCCCGTGCGTCAGAAGGATAAGAACACCCTGTTCGCCCAGTTCACACAATATCAGTTCCGCCATATGCGGCGGGAGCTATGACGCCGAGAGGAGGCCCGACCTTGGACTTTTCTTTATTTGGACGCTATTTTCTGGACCTCGCCGTCTTCTACCCGGGGGCATTCCTCTGCCTCGCGCCCCTGTGGGAGCATGTGAAGGCACCCCGGCGCACCGCTGTGCTGGCAGCCACTCTCGTCACGGTCATCTGCCTTGCAGCGGCGGCCCTCTGCGCCATCTTCGAACTCGACAGCAACATCCTGCTTCTGCCCACCCTGCTGGCGGCGTTCTGGCTGCTGCGCTGGCGGGTGGGTCCGGAAGTTTCCGTGAGCCAGACCGCCTTTCTCTTCGCCGTCTCCGGCGTCATGACGGCGGTCTGCACCCTGCTTTCCACGGTGCTCAACGCCCGGGCTGAGGTGGGCAACGACGCCCCGGCCTGTCTCGTCTCCACCTCTCTGCTCAAGCTGGGACTCTCGGCCGTGCTCTGCATCATCTTCTGGTTCACCGCCGTCCAGTGGAGCCGCTGGCTGCTGCGGGAGTACCGGGGCGAAGCCTTCTGGCAGTCGGCCTGGCCGCTGCCCACCATCTACGCGGCTTTCCTCGTCTTCTGTATGCCGCTGGACCCGGCCGTCGTGCTCATCAACCGTCTGATGATCATTGCTGTTCTGGCCGTCTCCATCTCGCTGCTGGGCATCTTTTTGCTGCTGTACGAGATGTATCAGGTGGCCCGGGAGTACACCCGCAGCGCCCAACTCGACCGGGAAAACCAGCTTCTGGCCGTGGAATCCCGCCGCTACACCGAGCTGCGGGCCTATATGGAGCAGACTCGGCATCTCCGCCACGACTTCCGCCAGCATCTCCACGTCATCGCCGGACTCACCGAGGCCGGGCAGGTGGATGAGCTGAAAAACTATCTGCACCAGTACGAATCCGAGCTGAGCGAGGAGCGCCCCACCCTCTGCGCGAATCCTGCCGTGGACGCTCTGGCCGGTCACTACGACCACGAGGCCCACAGCCTCGGCGTGCCGGTGGACTGGCGGCTGGAACTGCCCCGCCAGCTGGCCATCCCGGAGGCTGACTTCTGCATGATGCTGGGCAATCTGTTGGAAAATGCTTTCCACGCCAGCCAGAAGCTGCCGCCCGAACAGCGGCAGGTGAAGGTGCTTGCCCGGATGCTGAGCCCCGCCATGCTGGGCCTGCTGGTGGAGAACCGCTATGACGGTGTGCTCAAGCGCCAGCAGGGCACCCTCCACTCCACGAAACACGACGGAATGGGCATCGGCCTCGTCTCCATCCAGACGGCCGTTTCCAGATATGGCGGTTCTATGACCGTCGAGACCGAGAACGGTTTGTTCCGGGTGAATATTTTATTGAACCTTTAACCTCTCAGTCTCGCATTCGCAATGACGGAGAGGTTGACACAGCTAATTAAAGGAGGACTCCACCATGAAAATGACCCGACGCAATTTCCTCAGCGCTTCCGCCCTCACACTGCTGTCCTTCCAGCTGGCCCCTGCCGCCAGGGCAGACTGCCTTCTGTCCGGCCTTTTCCACGGCGCAGACACCGCCCTGCCGCCGAAGCCTCTGACCGCGAAAGTCGTGGACGCCAACCCCTTTATGGGCCGCAGCGAGTCAAACATCCACCACGACTGCTACAACACCGACTCCACCGACGCCGTCCTCCCCGTGGGCATCTGCCCCGAGGTCAACGTGGCAATGGAAAAGACGAACCCCAACGCCTCCCCAGCCATCTTCTTCGACAACTTCGATAACCCCGTCAGCCCGTTCCTGGGCGGTCTGGCCATCCGCGACCTCGACGCAGAAGAAGTCCGCACCATCGGCTTTTTCTCTCCCGCCAAGCACGACGGCGGCGGTTATCTCATCCAAAGCTCCTATTCCTTTGTGGACGGGCGCAACCTCATCGTCTGCCCCACCAGCCACAACCATGTGCTGATGCTTCGTGCCACCGACGAGAAGGGTACGCCTCTGCCGGTTTTCGAAAAGGTACTGGACATCAACATCAAGGAGGCCGCCGAGCGGGTGCTTGGCCGCAGCCTCGAGCAGAATCTGCTCTCCATCGTCTTCGACTACGACGGCAACCTCTGGTTCGTCACCGGCGGCTTCCGCATCTACCCCAGCCGCGGCCAGCAGGGCGCGATGGGCTACATCTCCCACAACGCCATCGAAACCATCCTTGCCGGCGGCACTGCCGACCTCGACCACGAAGTCCATGTCTACGCTCCCGCTCCGGGCGAAGGTGCTGAAAACGGCATTGCCTCCTGCCGGGAGGGTGCGGTCATCCTGACGAATCTTGCCTGCTACCTGCTGCGTGCCAACGGCGGCGTTGAAGTCGTCTGGCGCACCCCCTACGACAGCGTGGGCGCAAAAGACAGCCGCGAAGGCGCTGCCACCACCGGCGGCGGTCTGGCATGGGGCGGCGGCTGCTCGCCCTCTCTGAGCCGGGAGCTGGTCTTCTTCACCGACAACCTCGAGACGGTCAGCCTGATGGCTGTGGACATCCACACCGGCGAAGTCGCCGCCAGCCACCCGGTCATCGACGAGCTGCCCGCCAACATGCCGGTGTCGGTGGAAAATTCGGCCATCGTCTACGACCACGGCAATGGCCGGGTCAGCACCATCGTCTGCAACTGGTTCGGCGCAGGCAGCCCCAACCTCGCAAAGCCCGACAGTGACTCGTCCATCCAGAGCTACGAGAACATCTACGACCGCAACTGGCTGCTCAAGGGCAACTGCATGATCATGCCCGGCGTCGAACGGGTGGACACCATCCGCACCGCCGACGGCTGGACCATGAAGAGCGTCTGGTGCCGCGACGACCTCAGCGACACCTCCATGATGAAGCTCTCCACCGCCACCGGCTATATCTACGGCTTCGTGCAGGACGTGGACAGCGGCATGTGGCAGTACATCGTGCTGGACTTCGACACCGGAAAGACCGTCCTCACCGTGGACGTTGCCTCCCTCTACGGCTACAACAACATGGCCATCGGCATGTACGCGGGCCGTGACGGCAACAAGCTCTACTGCCCCACCGGCTACAAAGAGCTGCTCCGCCTGCAGGACCGCTTCGTCTTCCTGCCCGAGATGCCCTACCGCAAAGTCGATCTGGACAAGACCTCCCGCCGGGTGCTTTCGGCGGCAGAGTTCCAGGCCGCAGGCGGCGCCGGCACCCCCGCAAGCTGGCTCCACACCGCCACCCTCGACAACCTCCACCCCGCGACGACTGTTTCTTTCCGCATCAACGGCCTGACCGGAAATGCCGCCGACTATAAGCTCTTCGCCCTCGGCACGGATGGCCGCTACCATGAGGTGTCCGACTGGCACTTCGACGATGCCCCGGCCCGTCTCAGCGCGAAGAAGGTCTACAGCATCTGCCTCACCGCACAGGACGGCGGCAGCTTCGACCTCTCGCCCGACGCCAAGGAAGTCACCCTTTCCATCGTTCTGGCCCGCTGAATCTGACAAAGCAGGAGGACTCCCGCCATGAAAATGACCCGCCGCGATTTCCTCAAGCTCTCCTCTGCCGCTGCCGCCGCCTGCGGCGTCACGCTGCTGCCGGCCCAGAAAGCCGATGCGGCTTCTGCCATCCAGACCCTGCTGGAAGAAGCTTATCTCTACGCCTTCCCGCTGGTGCTCGTGGACGCCACCAAGACCGTCTCCACCAACACGAAGACCGCTTCCGCCAGCCGCGCCCCCGTCAACCAGTTCATCCACGCCCGGAAGCTGCTGGACGCTTCCAGCCGCACGGTTGTCAGCCCCAATGTGGACACCATCTACACGCAGGCGTGGCTGGACGTCAGCGCCGAGCCTCAAATCTACGTCGTGCCGGAGGCCGACCGCTTTTTCAACGTGCAGGTACTGGACGCATGGACGAACACCGCCGCCGTGCTGGAAGCACCCGGGGGCTACGCCATCGCCTACTCGAGCTGGGAGGGCACGCTGCCCGAGGGCGTCCGGCGCATCGACGTTCCCACCCGGACGGTCTGGACCATCGCCCGCATCATGCTCTCCGGGCCGGACGACCTGCCGAACGTGGCGGCGCTTCAGGGCCGGATGCAGCTGATGCCCCTCTCGGCCTACCCCGCCGGGCTGGCCGCTGCGCCGGAAGGGAGCTATTCTCCGGAGAACGATTTCGTCCCGGTGCAGAAGGTACTCGCCATGACGCCGCAGGAGTTTTTCGACACCGCCAACCGGCTGATGGAGACAGACCCGCCCGCCGAGGCGGACGCGCCTCTTCTCCGCAGCCTCGCGGCCCTTTCCGTCGGCCCGGGCCAGCAGTTCGACGCCTCCGCCCTCGGCCCTCTCGGCGGGCTGCGCTGGAAGCGGCTGCTCCTTCAGCTCAAGAGCAGCCTCCGGGCACAGGCAGCACGCTATTCCCGCCAGATGGGCCAGTGGATCTACTATGGCGACCCCATCGGCAATTTCGGCACCGCCTACGACTACCGGACGATGGTCGCCCTGATGGGCCTCGGGGCCAACACCACCGACATCGCCATCTACCCGCGCACCTCCACCGACAGCGCCGGGGCCGACCTTACGGGCCAAAAGACCTACACGCTCCACTTCGACGCCCTCCCGCCCACAGTGGGCAACGGCTTCTGGTCGGTGACGGCCTACGGCGAGGACAACTTCCTCATCGACAATCCCATCAGCCGCTACTGCGTGAACGATCGTTCCGGCCTCCATCGGAACGCCGACGGCTCGGTGGACGTCACCCTCTCCAAGGACGCGCCCGAGGACACTACCAACTGGCTCCCCGTCTCGGACGAAAAATTCCACCTTTTCCTCCGCATCTATAAGCCCGACTGGACGGCGCTGGACAGCTTCCCGCCGCCGGTCATCTCTGTGAAGTAGCAAAAACGCCATCTGCGTCTCGGCGCAGATGGCGTTTTCATCGTTACAGCGTTTTACAGGGTACTCAGCAGGCGGTGGCCGCCGTTCTGGTCGGCGGCATAGCGGGTGGTGCGGTTGACCTGATTGTCCAGCGGCAGGCCCTCAGCGTAGCGCTTGAGGTTGTGGATGAAGATGTCCACGATGTTGTCCAGCGTCTTGGGCAGGCTGAACTTGCCGGAGTTGTGGGGCGTGATGATAGCGCCCGGCTCACCCCACAGCGGGTGGTCGGCGGGCAGAGGCTCCGGGTCGGTGACGTCGAGGCCCGCGCCGAAAATTTTGCCGCTGCGCAGGGCCTCCACGAGGGCGTCGCTGTCCACGGTGGTGCCGCGGCCCACGTTGATGAGGATGGCCCCGTCCTTGCAGCGGGCGAAGCGCTCGGCGTTGAACAGCTTGTTGGTCTCAGGGGTGCCGGGCAGGCTCAGGGCGATGAGGTCGGCCTCGGGCAGCTCCTCGTCCAGCTGGCTCTGGGCCACCACACGCAGGCAGTAGTCCGGGCAGGGCGTGTCGGGGTGGACCGTGCGGCGGACGCCCACCACCTCAGCGCCCAGCATATGGGCGCGGCGGGCGAAGTTGGAGCCGATGTCGCCCATGCCGACGCAGAGCACCCGCGCCCCGGTGATGCCCCTCACGGGGCGGTCGATGGGAGCCCACTGGCGCTGGTTCTGGCGGTCGCGGTAGAGGAACATATCCTTCTGGATGCCCAGCCACATGGCCAGCATCCACTCGCTGATGGCCAGACCGTAGGCACCGGTGGCGTTGGTCACCATGCAGTTTTCGGGCAGGACGCCGGGCTTCAGGTAGGCGTCGGGGCCGGCGGAGTTGGACTGGAACCACTCGATGTGCTTGTTCTGGCGGATCATCGACACCGGTGCGTTGCCCAGCACGACATCGGCCCAGAGCACATCTTCGGCGTGGACGTCGTCCAGCGCGTTGAAACAGAATTCAAATTCCGGCACGGATGCCTCCAGCGCGGCGCGGTGGGCGTCGTTCAGGGGCAGACATACCAAAACTTTTTTGTGCATAAGGATACCCTCACTTCCTGTGTATTCTTCTATAAGAATACTCTCCCCCGCCCCGCTCCGCAAGAGGCAAAATGGCCGCTTTCTTAAGAATTCCTTAGGATTTTATCCCACAAATCCCAAGAAGTATGTGATAAGCTGTCCACAATGCAGAAAATCTGCTATACTGACACTATGCAATACAGGAAAGGAATCATAGACTATGCAGACCATCATGATCGTAGAGGATGACCCAGACATCCGGGACGGCGTGCGCATCCTTCTGTCCGGGGAGGGCTACCGTATCCTCGAAGCCGAAAACGGCCCCCGCGCCCTCAGCCTGCTCACACCGGAAGTCGATCTGGTCATCCTCGACATCATGATGCCCGGCATGAGCGGCCTGCGGGTCTGCGAGGAGATACGAAAGACCTCCACCGTCCCCATCCTCTTTCTCACCGCAAAATCGCAGGAATCCGATAAGCTTCTGGGCCTGACGGCGGGCGGCGACGACTATCTGGCCAAGCCCTTCTCCTTCGCGGAGCTGAGCGCCCGGGTCAAGGCTCTGCTGCGGCGCTACTGCGTCTATCAGGGCAAAGACCAGGCCGAACCTCACCACCCCAGGCCCGACGCCCAGATGCTGGAGCTCCACGGCGTGCGCATCGCGCTGGACTGCAACCGGGTCTGGGTGGACGAGCAGGAGGCCGACCTGACCGAGACCGAGTACAAGATCCTCAAGCTGCTGATGCAGAGCCCCCAGCGCATCTTCCCGGTGCAGGTCATCTACGAGACCGTGTGGGGCGAGCCGTATTTCTACGTCTCCAACGGCACCGTCATGGTGCATATCCGCAATCTGCGGATGAAAGTAGAGCATAACCCTCAGAATCCTCAGCGCATCTGCACTGTCTGGGGCAAAGGCTACCGCTTTGCGGCACAGGAGGACGGCAATGGCAGCACCTGAAAAGCACGGTCTGGCGAAACAGTTCACCCGGCTCATCATCCTGTCGGGACTGGCAAGCTTTCTGCTGCTGGGCTTTCTGCAGGTGGTGCTGAACAAGGGCCTCCGCCTTTATTTCGACCAGCCCGAGGTTCAGCAGCAGGCGTCCCAGCGTCAGGTCGATGAGCTTCAAACTTACATCGACGAGAACGAGCTTTCCAGCACAGACATCAAAAAGCTCACCGACTGGACGCGGAGCCATCGCTACAATCTGTTGGAGCTTTACCGCGACCAGAAGCTCATCTATTCGTCCTACGCCCCCCGCCACTACTACAAGAACGACGACCCGGAGGCCCCTGAGCTGACCGACAGTCACCAGCACGGCCCCTTCTACGACTGGTCGCCCGTCTATACGCTGAACTTCTCGGACGGCGAGGTCACTGCACTGCTCTACTACAACGGTTTCGACGCTTACTATGGCGCCGGCTGCGACATCCTGTTCGTCCTCTGCCTCACCTCCTTTCCCCTCTTCTTCCTCTGGGGCAGCCGGGGCATCGTGAGCTATATCGTGCAGCTCAGCGAGGAGATCCAGGCCATGGAGGGCGGCGACCTCGACCACCCCATCACCGTGCGGGGCAGCGACGAGCTGACGACGCTGGCGTCCAGCCTTGACT
>ERZ1107006.2629-NODE-2629-length-12826-cov-15.310861_pt1 | contig 12826 bp, 11 predicted proteins | sample MGYA00403696_ERZ1107006 | MGnify/ENA primary metagenome ERZ1107006 (study PRJEB35170, sample SAMEA104062441) | human gut metagenome | biome: human gut; feature: human-associated habitat; material: faeces | place: Denmark | collected 2012-08-13 ...
CGGTTCACTTCTTGTCTGCGCTTTCAAAATATTCTTTAGCACTCTCCGCATCGCAGCGTATCTGTGCTGACAGTTCCTCAAATCCGGAAAACTTCTTCTCCGGGCGCAGGAACTTATGCAGCTCGACATGGATCATCCTGCCGTACAGGTCGCCCGAAAAGTCGAGCAGATGCGGCTCGATGGTCGGCGCGCCGCCGTCCAGAAACGTCGGCTTGACGCCGATATTGGTCGCGGCGATATAGCTTTTTCCGTCCACGAGCACGCGCGTCGCGTACACGCCGTAGGGCGGCAGCGCCATTTCAGCCGGCAGGCGCAGATTGACCGTCGGTACGCCGAGCACGCTCGTGCCGACGCGGCGGCCATGCTCCACGATACCCGTCACGGTGTACGGATGGCCGAGGAACTTCGCCGCGCCCTCCATGTCGCCCTGCGCGATCAGCTGGCGGATATAGGTCGAGGAGACGACGATGCCGTCTACCTTGACGTCCTCGATGCAGTCGTAGCCGATACCGGCCTTCTCGCACTCGACCGCCATGCCCTCGGCGTTGCCCTGACCCTTGTAGCCAAAGCGGTTGTTGCGGCCGGAGATGATCCAGCCGGCATGGAACTGCCCGATGAGCAGTTTGTGAATGAAATCGCGCCAGTCCATATGCTGCATCCGCTCATCAAAATGGCCGAAGATCACCTCGTCCACGCCGCCGAGCGACAAAATGGACTGCTCGAGCGCGCTCAGCATCAAATCGCGCTCCGCCTCGTTCTCCGGCAGTGAGACGTTAGCCGGGAGATTCAGATAGCACACGCCGTTTTCGATGCGAGAGGAGATGACCGCAAAGTCCTCCGGCAGGAGCGAGACGAGCGAATCGTCCTCCGGCCCCTGCGCGAGCGCTTCGAGCAGCGCGTTCACGCGCGTCTGGCCCTCGTAGAGCGCGAGCGTCTGCTGCTCGGCGCGCAGCTCGCCTGTCTTGCTGTCGAGGAAATAAAGTGACACGGTGATCGGCCGCAGGCCACTCTCACGCGAGGAAAGCAGCGTATCCGCCGAGAGCAGCACTTGCGTCTCGCGGTACGGCAGCTCGCGCCCGTCCGCCGTGATGCTCACAGCGTTCACATTCGGCAGCTGCGTCAGCGTCAGCGTGATGCAGTAGTCAGCGAGCGACAGGTCGATGCCCGTCAGGCGCGCATACTGTGCGCTCAAGTCGATCTGCGCGCGGCGGCCCGACACCTTGAGCGACTTGAGCGCCGTTCCCTCCGGGATGGGCGACGAGAGCGACGGCTCGTCGGGCCCTGCGAGCAGCGCCTCCATCAGCGCGCGGACACAGTCTTCGGTCTCCATCGCGCCGTCGAGCGTCAGACGCTTTTCCTGCGTGCGGATGGCGTCGCCGCCGCCCGCGGAGTTGGGATCGCTGAGAAAATAGAGCTCGTAGCCGTTCTCGTCCATCTCCTGCGCGTGCTGGGCCGCGCAGGCGCAGAGAAGCGAAAGCAGGAGGACCAATGCCGCAGTCAGGGAAAGACGTCTTCTCATGTCTCATCCCCTCCCTCTTCGCAGCGCGGCAGGCGCACGGTAAACACCGTGCCGCCGCCCTCGCGGGCGCGGACCTCGATGCTGCCGCCGCGGCGGCGCGCCGTGTCGGCGGCGATGGAAAGGCCAAGGCCTGTACCGCCCGCGGCGCGCGAGCGCATCTTGTCCACGCGGTAGAAGCGGTCGAAAATGCGGGGCATGTCCCCCTCCGGAATGCCGATGCCATTGTCGCTGACAGTGAGAAGGCAGTCCTTTTCATCCCCCGCGAGCAGCAGCTTCACAAAGCCGCCGGGGCGGTTATACTTGATGGCGTTTTCCGTCAGATTGTAGATGATTTCGTGAATTTCATCCTCACTCGCGAGGGTCTGTCCCTCGCGGCGAATTTCATAGGAGAGGTCGACCTGCTTTTCCTCGGCCACAAGGCGCAGCATGCGCACCACGCGCGCCATCACGGACGAGAGGTCGACGCGCTGCGCCTCGGGCAGCATGCCGCTGTCCAGACGCGTCAATCGCAGCAGATTTTCCGTGATGCGCGCCAGGCGCTCGGACTCCTGCTCGATATCACCGACAAATTCGCGCACGGTCTGCGCGTCCATGTTCTCCGTCTGCAAAATGGAGTCGGACAGAAGCCTGATACCCGCCAGCGGCGTTTTGAGCTCGTGGCTCGCGTCCGACACGAAGCGGCGGCGAGCGTCCTCCGTCGTTTGCAACCGGTCAGCCATGTCGTTGAACTCGGCGGCGAGCTCGCTGATCTCGTCGTGCCCGCCGACCTCGGCGCGGTGGCTGTACGAGCCCTCGCGCATCTTGCGGATGGCGTCGGTCAGTACGCCGAAGCGCCGCGTCAGCACACGGGATAAGAGTACGCTGATCCCGCCGGCGAACACCAGCACGACCGCCGAAATCGTCAGGAGATTGCGCTGCAGGGACAGCAGCAGCTCCGCTTGCTCGGTATCGTATTCGTAGGCATACACCGCACCGATGGTCTGGCTGTGGTAGATGACCGGCGAGGCCGCGCGGCTTTTGAACGCCTTGTCCGAAAATTCGGTGTAAAAGACGTCTTCTCCGCGAAGCGCCTGCACAAGCTCTGTATAAAAGGCGTAGCGGCCGATCGCGCCGTCGGTTTCGCGCGTGTCGTACAGCACGCGGCCCGAGGAGTCCGTCACAAGCACGCGGGAGATCCCCGTCTCCTCCACGAGCGTCATCGCACCCGCGACGTTTTCCTCGCTCAGCTCTTCAAGGCCCGAAAGCGCCGTCACCATCACCGAGACGCTGCCCTGCAGCGAGCTCTGCTTAGAGCGGAACGTCAGGTTTTCCGACGTGATGAGCGGATACGTGTTCAGCAGGATCAACACCGCCAGAATGATGGCGATATAGCTGAAGCTGAATTTTCGCTGCAGGCTCGCATGCATCTGCACGGCGCTGCCCCCCTTCTCTTTCTTTTAGTGGGAAATCAGTCCTTCAAGTAGTACCCCACGCCCCATTTGGTCAGGATGTGCTGCGGCGCGGCGGGGTTTTCCTCGAGCTTTTCGCGAAGCCGCCGGATGTGCACATCCACTGTGCGGTAGTCGCCTGCGTAGGTGTAGCCCCAGACGAGGTCCATCAGATTTTCGCGCGAGTAAACGCGGCGCGGATTCTTGACAAGAAGCTCGATGAGGTCGTATTCCTTGGCCGTGAGCTCGACGATCTCGCCGTTTTTGACGGCGACGCGCTGCTCGGGGTCGAGCGTGATGCCGCCCGCGGTCAACAGGAGCGTTTCAGGCTGCTTTTGCTGCGGTGCGGCGTTCGCGCGGCGCAGCAGCGCGCGGATGCGCGCTTTGAGCTCTAAGATGTTGAACGGCTTTGTGATATAGTCGTCCGCGCCGGACTCAAGGCCGATGATCTTGTCGGCGTCCTCGCTGCGGGCGGTCAGCATGATGATGGGCACATTGGAAAATTCGCGGATGCGCATGCAGGCCGTCAGCCCGTCCACCTGCGGCATCATCAGATCGAGGATGATGAGGTCGAACCCGCCGCTTTTCGCCATGTCGATGGCGGTCGCGCCGTCGTAGGCGGTCTCGACCGTGTAGCCCTCGTTTTCCAGATTGAATTTCATGCCCTTGACGAGAAGCTGCTCGTCGTCAACCACCAGAATTTTCATCGCCATCCTCCTCCGTGAATGTGATCTCCGCGCGGAATCCCTCGAGCTTCGCCTCTCCGATGCCCTTGACGTTCAAAAGGTCCTCCGCCGCCGTAAAATCGCCGTGCTCTGCGCGGTAGTCGATGATCGCCTGCGCGAGCGACGGGCCGATGCCCGTCAGCGTTTCAAGCTCCTCCGCCGTCGCGGTATTGACGTTCACAAGCGTCACAACGCGCGTGGGCGCGGTGATCTCGTCGGTCTTGTCCTGCGTCGTCACGGTGTAATTCCCGTGCGAGGCACCCTCGTAGGCCGTTTTGTGCAGAAAAACGAGCGAAACGGCGAACAGCACCGTCAGCGCGGCGAGCACAAGGTAGACGCCGCTGACTTTGGTTTTCTTTTCTTGCTTTTCCACGGTTGCGCTCGCCTGCCTTTTTTGCTATACTGATGTCGAAGCGTGCCGAACGGCGCGCTCCTCTTCACTGTATTCTATTTGATTGTATCATACAACGAGGTATATTTCCATGAAAAAACGCCGCTTGTTTTCACTTTTTTTATCTTTTGCGCTCCTGCTCCCGCTCTTTTCGCTCACGAGCGCTGACGCCTATGAGGACTTCACACTCGACGCGAAGGCCGGCCTTCTCATTGAGGCCGACACGGGCGAAATTCTCTACGAGAAAAACGCCCATCAGGAAAACTATCCTGCATCGCTTACAAAGGTGATGGTCGCGCTGCTGGTGTTTGAAGCCATCGACGAGGGCAAGATCGCGCTGACCGACTCCGTCACCGCGCCGGAATCGGCGTTCGAGGGGCTCTCCAGCGACGGCAGCACGGCGAACATCGTCCCCGGCGAAACGATGACGGTCGAGCAGCTGCTCAACTGCATGCTCATCGTCTCGGCGAACGAGGCGTGCAACATTTTGGGCGAAACGCTCTACGGCTCGGTCGACGCCTTTGTCGCGCGCATGAACGAGCGCGCGGCGGAGCTTGGCTGCGAGCACACGCACTTCGCCAACGCCACGGGTCTTCACAACTCCCAGCACTACACGACCGCGTGGGACCTCTACCTCATCACGCGCGAGGCGCTGAAGCATGACAAATTCATGGAGATCTGCAACTCCAAGAGCTACACCGTGCCCGCCACGAACATGACCGACAAGCCGCGTGAGCTGCATTCGACGAACTTTCTCATTTCCAACTGGCGCGCCCGCGGTTATGTGTACCGCGACGCGCAGGGCATCAAGACCGGCTCGACACCCGAGGCGGGCTACTGCCTCATTTCGTCCGCCCTGCGCGGCAGCCGCCACATGATCAGCGTGGTGCTGGGCGCAGAGCGCGTGACGCTCGAGGACGGTGTGACCATCCAGACGCGCAGCTTCTCCGAAACGTCGCGCATGTTCGACTGGGGCTTTGACAACTTTGTCCTCCGCGACATTCTCTCCTCCTCTGACCTTGTGCAGGAGGTGCCCGTCGCGCTTTCGAGCGAGGCGAGCTACGTTTCGACTCACGCGGCGGAGGATATCACCTGCCTGCTGCCCGACAATGTCGAGCCCGACATGCTTGAGCGCACCGTGACGCTCACGAACGACACGGTCGACGCGCCCGTTTCCTCGGGCGACGTGCTCGGCAAGCTGACGCTCTCCTACAATGGTAAGGTCTACGCCGAGACGGACCTCTTGGCGCTGAACGATGTATCGGCCTCGTGGTTCCTGACGGCGCAGCGCAGGGTGTCTGACTTTTTCGCAAAGCCGCTCGTCCGCATTCTGTTGATCGTGGTCGTACTGCTGATCGTCGCGCTCGTCGTCTATGTGACGATGTTCTCCCGCCGCCGTCGCTACGGCCACCGCCGCCGCGGCGCGGCACACGGCGGCTACCGCGGGCAGAGAAGAAGATTCTAAGTACTTCAAAAAAGCGGTAAAGCCGCTTTTTTGAGAAAGGCCACACTCCGCTTTGTGCCTTGCCGCCGCTGGCGGCTGCGACACGCGCGGAGCGAGAGGTGTCGATCGCCACGCGCTGGTCGCGGCGATCGACGATCAAAATTCTTTGCGTCTGCGAACGCAAAAGCAAAAATGAAGGGACGCGAAAGCGTCCCTTTTTAGTTGAGTGTGATCACGTTGTTCCCCTGCGGGAACTCCACGAAGCGGATGGAGTAGATGTCGGCGGTGATGTAGGCGCTGCGGCCGGGGTGGAACAGCGTGATATAGTCGTTTCCGACCTCCTGTAGCGTGCCGACCGCCACGACCGTGTTCTGCGAACCGACAAGAAAGCTCACGATGACTGCGCGGCCGATGTTGCGCGCGAGCATCCCCTTCCACGAATTGTAGGCCATCTTGTCGACGGTCTGCGACTCTTCGATCTTGTCGGGCGTGGGCTGGAACTGCCCGCTCGCGCCGCCCTGCAGCACGAGCGACATGCCCCCCGCCCCCGACGATCCTCCAAGCATTTCCTCATAGCTCTGGCTCGCGTTGTTGTTACTGTTGTTATTACTGCTATTATTGCTGCTATTATTGCTGTTGCCGCTCTGCTGCGCGCTCGCCATGGCGGGCACGGCAACCATCTGCTCATAAAGGCACGGCATGCTTTTTCCCATCTGGATCATAAAAACGTCCTCTCCCTTTCCCATTGCTGCTGATTTGCTTTTCTCAGGTGTCGTAATACGCGGCGGTGGGGTTATAAAAACAGTGGTCGCCGATACGCATGACGAACGTCCCCACATTTGAAGGAAAATTCGCGCGGCAGGACGGCGAAAACGGGTTAAAGAACCACAGCGCCGTTCCAAGGCCGTTCAATCGGTTGCCCGCGATGGCCCAGTCCGCGATCTCGTAATGGATATCGGTCGGGCGCATGTTGTAGATGTTCTGCGGGTTGTAGCTGCCGCGCTCGGTCTCGCTCGCGCAGACGAACTGCCCCGGCTGAAAGATGATCTTGCGGATGCTGCCCTGCCCCACGCGCGCGTATTCGCCGCCCGTCGAGCGCACGCGGTTCATCACGACGCTCGCCACGGCTTTCATCCCATTCTCGCCCTCGCCGCCCGCCTCGCACTCGATGAGGCGTGCGAGCAGCTCCCTGTCGGAATAGGCCATGTCGATCTCCTCCCCCATTTCTTCTTCCCCGACAGTCTATGCGCTTCCCGTGCGCATGGAAACCGAGACGCGCAAAAAAAGCACCGAAAGCCGTTTTGCTTTCGGTGCTTTCGCTTTGTTCAGTTTTCCTCGTCCGGCGGCGGAAGCTCTTCCGCTTCCGGTGGCACTGCTCCGTAGGCGCCCTTCATCTTGAGCTCCTGCCACTGCTCTTTCGTGATAAGCAGCTGGCGGGGCTTTGAGCCTTCGAACGGGCCCACGATGCCGCGCGTCTCCATCTCGTCGACGATGCGCGCCGCGCGCGAATAGCCGAGCTTCAAGCGGCGCTGGAGCATCGAGACGGACGCCTGTCCCGTCTCCATGACCACGTCGATCGCGGCGGGGAGCAGCTCGTCCGCCTCGTCGGCGGCGTTCTGCTCGGGTGCGGCATTGCTGCCGCCCTTGCCGCCGCCTTTCTCCTTTTCGGCGACGGCGGCGTTGATCTTGTCGATGACGGATTCGTCGTAGTCCGTCTCGCCGTTTTCCTTGACGAAGTTGACCACGCGCTCGATCTCCTCGCTCGAGATGAAGCAGCCCTGCACGCGTTTGGGCTTGCCTTCGCCCAGCGGGGCATAGAGCATATCGCCGCGGCCCACGAGCTTTTCCGCGCCCGCGGTGTCGAGGATGATGCGCGATTCCATCGCGGAAGCGACCGCGAACGCGATGCGGCTCGGGATGTTGGCCTTCATCAGGCCCGTGATGACGTCCGCGGACGGACGCTGCGTCGCGATAACCAGGTGCATGCCCGCGGCGCGGCCCATCTGCGCTACGCGGCAGATCGACTCTTCGACCTCCTTCGCCGCGACGAGCATCAAGTCGGCCAGCTCGTCGATGACGACAACGACGCTCGGCAGCTTTTTGAGCGTTTCGTCCGTTTCTGCCACCTTATTATAGGAGGCAAGGTCCTTGACGTTATGCTCGGAGAACATCTTGTAGCGCTTCATCATCTCGTACACGGCCCATTGCAGCGCGCCCGCAGCCTTTTTCGGGTCGGTGACGACGGGGATGAGCAGGTGCGGGATGCCGTTGTAGGGCGCAAGCTCGACCATCTTCGGGTCGACCATGATAAAGCGCACCTCTTCGGGCGTCGACTTATAGAGCATCGAGACGATCAGCGAGTTCGTGCACACGGACTTACCGGAGCCCGTCGTACCGGCGATGAGCACGTGCGGAAGCTTCGAGATATTCCCGACGATGTTCTTGCCGCTGATGTCCTTGCCGACGGCGAAGGCCGTGGTGGAAGGATGGGTGGTGAACTCCGTGGATTCGAGCACCGTGCGGATGCTGACGGGCGAAACGAGCTTGTTCGGCACCTCGACACCCACGACGGAGATCTTGTCGGGGATGGGCGCGATGCGCACGCCGCTCGCGCCCAGCGCAAGGGCGATATCGTCCTGCAAATTTGTGATCTTCGAGAGCTTCACGCCCTGACTGAGCGTGAACTCATAGCGCGTGACCGACGGGCCGCGCACCACATCGCCCGGCTGGGCGTCCACGCCGAAGCTCGTGAGCGTCTGCGCCAAGCGGCGGGAGTTGTTGCGCAGCTCCGCGCCCGCCTCAGCGGCGTTCGTCACGCTGCCCTCTTTTAAGAGCGTGATGGGCGGATACTGATATGCAGGCGGCTGGGGCTGCGCGTCGCTGCCCTCGATCTCGCGCGTGACCTCCTCGCGCGCGGCATCGACCTCGGCGCGGCGGAGCTTATCCTCCTGCTTGTCGGTCAGCACGGCGGGAACCGTCGTTGCTGCTGCGGCTGCGGCGACGGGTGCGCTCTGCACGCTCGGCGTGGGCGCGGCAAACGGCGTGTGCATCACAGGTGCAGGTGCCGGGACGACCGGCGCGGGCGCGCTCGACGCTGTATCAAACGGCGGCAGGTCGAAGTCGTCGGCCTCCACCGTCACAGGCTTAACGGGTGCGGACGGCGCGGCGGCAGGCGAAACGGGTGCAGCGATCTTTGTCTCCGCGGCACTTCCGCCCGCTAACAGCTCGTCGGGGCTCTTGATATTATCGGACTTCTTGCGGAAGAAGCCGCCCGTGGGATTTTTCTTGATGACGCGCTCCTCGCCGTCGAGCGGAATGTCGATGGCGGCGTCCGGCGTGTGGACCGGCGCACTGCGGCGCGGCACATGGGTGCGCTGCGGCGGAAGGTCCTCTTCCTCCACTGGCTCATAGGGCACGCGCTCGTGCGAGCGCACGGCCTCGATCACGGCGGCGGGCGTCAAGCGGAACGCCATCATCAAAAACGCGACGAACAGCACAACGAGCAGGATCATCGCCAGCACCTTTTTCACCAGCAGCACCAGCATGATCGCAAGCGATGCAGACACCGCGCCGCCGGACTCGAGCGCGTTGCCGCTCGTCCACAGAATCTTCAAGATGCCATCCATGTTAACATACTTCTCTTTGCAGAGGGCGATGTGCATGATCGCGCCGAACACGACCGGCAGCAGCGCCGTGCCGACAAGGCAGGACGCGACGTTCCGCCCACGGTGGAAGAGCAGAATATAGCTCCCCAGCAGCAGTGCGGGCGCGACGAGGTAATAGCCCCAGCCAAAGAGCGACCGGCACAGCTTCGCCGGCTGATCGAGCAGCCACGCGCCCGACTGGAAATAGCTAAAGCCCAGGCACAGCGCCAGCACCAGCAGGATTGCGCCCGCGACCTCGCGGCGGATGGGGCGCTTTTGATTCTTCTTCGCCGTGCGCTTGCCGGAAGACGAGGAGCGGGAGGAACCCGTCGTTTTCTTTTTCGTTGTGGTGGTTTTTTTCTTCTGTTGTGCCATGGTTCACCTCAGAATCAAAAATTAGTGCAGGATTGTGAGCACCAGCGTCAGCACGCCGGCGGCCCAGCAGTAATAGGCAAACGCGCCGAAACGGCCCTTGTCGGCAACATAGCGCAGCAGGCGGATACTCGCATAGCCCGACACCGCCGCGACGACGACACCGACGAGGTACACGGGCACGCTGGAGAAGTCGATGCCCGTGTCGATCGCGTCTTTGAGTGTCAGGATGTTCGCCCCCAACACCGCGGGGATGGAGAGCAGGAATGCAAAGCGCACGGCGAACTTGCGCTCAAAGCCCGTGAAGCAGCCCGCCGTGATCGTCATGCCGGAGCGGGAGATGCCCGGGCACAGCGCGATGGCCTGACCGATACCGACGAGCAGCGCGTCGAGCAGCGTGGCGGTCTTTTCCGTCTTGCGGCCATGGCGCACGCGGTCGCTCGCGAAGAGCAGGATGCCCGTGACGATCAGCGCGCCGCCGATAAAGTACATATTATCACTCAGCTCCGTGAAAAAACGGCGAAACGGCACCATGACGAAAAGCGGCAACGTGCCCACAATGATGAGCAGAATAAGGCGGCGCGCAGGCGGCACGGGGTTCGGCGTGCGATGATGGGCAAGGTCGCCGATGCCGGTGAAAAACTCCACGATCATATCGCGGATATCATCCCAGTAAGCGGCAAACACCGCCACGAGCGTGCCGAGGTGGAGCAGCACGTCGAAAAAGTTGGGCACGTTGCTCGCGCCCTGGATGCTTAGTAAATGCTCCGCGATGGCAAGATGGCCGGAGGACGAGATCGGTAAAAATTCCGCGATCCCCTGCACAAGGCCGAGAACAACGGCGGTCAAAACTGACATAAAAAACAACTCCTTTTGCGTTTTGTTCTGTAATGGCAATATTCTAACAGGATAATTATAGCACAGTTGTTCGCGGAATACCACCCCGAATTGCCGCATCTTCTTTTTCTTTCCTTTTTCGGTGCATCCCTTGCGAACGCAGGGCGAATGTGCTATGATTGGCGCGGACTATCAGAAAAGGAGAGATAGAAATGACTTATAACTACCGCACCAAGGGCGTTTGCTCCAAGGAAATGCACATTGAGCTGAACGACGACCACACCATCAAGAGCGTAGAGGTCATCGGCGGCTGCAACGGCAACCTTCAGGGCATTTCGCGCCTGGTCGAAGGCATGAAGGCCGAGGATGCCATCGCGCGCATGCGCGGCATCCGCTGCGGCTTCAAGAATACCTCCTGCCCCGATCAGCTCGCCATCGCGCTGGGCGAGGCGCTGGCGCAGGACAAGCAGTAAGTCGTCATTTTTTGCCCGCGCGGTGCATCGCACGGGCAAAAAATGCATAAAATCCTGCAAAATGCCGTTTCCCTCTCTGGACAAACGGCGCTAAACTGTGTATACTGTTAAAAAATAAGCATTCAACGCACTATCAACGCAAAACATTTTGCTTTTGCCTGTCTGACGGGGGAACTTCATGGACATTGATATGGATATCAAAGAGCTCGAAGCGTTCGTCTACGTGGTGGAAAACTGCAGCTTTTCCCGCGCCGCGGAGCTGCTGCACCTGACGCAGCCGACCATCAGCTCGCACGTCTCCGCACTGGAGAGAAAACTGAATATCAAGCTCATCGTCCGCACCACGAAGGAGACCTACCCCTCCGACGCGGGCAAGCTCCTCTACAAATACGCCAAGGAGATCTTACAAGTGCGCGAGAATGCGGCCATCGCGCTGCGCAACTTCTCGCAGGAGATGAAGGGTACGATCTCCATCGCGGCCTCCACGGTGCCGAGCCAGTATTATCTGCCGCACCTTTTGCAGAATTTCCACGAGAAATATCCCGACATTGCCTTCAACATCCAGATGGAGGACAGCCCCAAGGTCATCGAGATGGTCGCGACGCGCGCCGTGGAGATCGGCTTCAGCGGCACGCGGGTGGAGAACCACAAGTGCATCTCGCAGGAGTTTGCCGGCGACTGCATGGCGGTCATCACCCCGAACACGGAAAAATTCCGCGCCTATGCCGGCAGGCATCTCCCGAAGGAGCTTCTGCTGAGCGAGACCTTCATCAGCCGCGAGAAATCCAGCGGCACCTATCAGGCCGGCAGGGAAATTTTAGAGCGCATGGGCGTTGACATCGCGCAGCTGCGCACGGCCATCGAGGTCCGCTCGAGCGAGAGCGTGAAGCAGATGGTGGGCGAGGGGCTGGGCATCGGATTGATCTCCCTCTCCGCCGCGCGCGATTATGTGCAGTTTGAAAAGGTGCTCGCCTTTCCCTTTGAGGAAGAGGAGCTCCGGCGCAAGCTCTACATCGTCAAGCACAAAAACAGCATTCTCTCGCCCATTGCGCAGGTCTTTTACGACTACGCGCGGAAATATTACGAAAAGCATCCGGAAAAAGCGCCCGAGTGAGGGCGCTTTTCCTTTTATAGCAGGCATAGAAAAATAGTGATTTACTTTTTGCGCGCAACAGGTTACAATAAAAAAGTTAAAGAGACCGTACAAACGGCACGGCGGGAAGGCGGGGAGAGATACGATGCAGACGGTGCGCTCACAGCTCTTTGAGGGCATCACGAACGAGGAGTGCGCGCGGATGTTCCAATGCTTCGGCGCGCGCGAGGCGGGCTATGAGGCCGGTGCGCTCATCAGCGAGTTCGACGGGGAACAGAACGCCGTGGGCGTGCTGCTCTCCGGCAGCGCGGACCTCGTCCGGCTGGATGCCGACGGCAACCGCACCATCCTCGAAACGCTGGAGGAGGGCGGTGTGTTCGGCGAGGTGCTGGCGTTCTCCGGCGCGGGCGGCGACTCGATTTTTTTGGAGTGCCGGCGGGACTGCCGCGTGCTCTATCTCGACTATGATCAGATCACCAAGCGCTGCGAAAACGCCTGCCTGCACCACAGCATTCTGGTGCAGAACCTGTTCCGCCTGCTCTCGACCAAGACGCTGCGCCTGAGCGAGCGGGTGGAGGTGCTCTCGCGCCGCTCCATCCGCGAAAAGCTGCTGTGCTACTTCGAGCAGCTTGCGCGGCGGGAAAAGTCGGACACCATCACGCTGCCGTTTTCCCTCAGCGCGCTGGCAGAGTACATCAGCGCCGACCGCAGCGCCATGATGCGCGAGCTGAAAAAGCTCAAGGAGGAGGGCGTCGTGCAGACGGAAAACCGTCGTGTCACCATTCTACCATAAAAAATGCAGGATAACTTGCATCGAAAATATTGGACTATCCGATTGACGCAAGGAATCCTTCATGATATAATCAACCAATCATTTCATATCCATAACGCTATTTTGGAG
>ERZ1107006.2635-NODE-2635-length-12807-cov-3.060069_pt1 | contig 12807 bp, 7 predicted proteins | sample MGYA00403696_ERZ1107006 | MGnify/ENA primary metagenome ERZ1107006 (study PRJEB35170, sample SAMEA104062441) | human gut metagenome | biome: human gut; feature: human-associated habitat; material: faeces | place: Denmark | collected 2012-08-13 ...
CGCCGGAGAGCTGGTTCGGGCGGAAATTCAGCCGCTGGCCGAGGCCCATCATCTGCAGCGCCTCAATGGCGCGCTCGCGGCGTTCCTTCTTGTTCACACCGGCATACAGCAGCGGCAGGGCGACATTGTCCACGGCCGAGAGCTTCGGCAGCAGATAAAAGCTCTGGAACACAAAGCCGAGCAGGCGGTTGCGGATCTCCGCCAGATGGTTTTCGTTGGCCTGGGTGGCGTCCTCACCCGCCAGCAGATATTCTCCGCTCGTCGGCACATCCAGGCAGCCGAGGAGATTCATCAGCGTCGTCTTGCCGGAGCCGGACGGGCCCATGATGGCAAGATAGTCGCCCTCCTCGACCTGCAGGCTGATATTTTTCAGGATGCGGACAGTCTCCTTGCCCTGTGGATAATCCTTGCAGATATCCTTCATTTCAACGAGCATAGGTGACTCCTCCCGTCTGAGAAGACTCGCCGTCCTCGCTGCCTGCAGACTCCTCTTCGCCGCCCTCGATGGGGCCAGTGTCCGCGCTGTCGCCGATAGCGCCGCTGTCATCGACGCCGTCGCCGATAGTGCCGCTGTCATCGACGCCGTCGCTCGGCTCTGCGCTCGGATCCTCCGTCGGCATGGTGTGCGTCGTCGGGTCGCCCTCCTCCATGCCGTCCTCGGGGAAGGCGATATAATCCTCCGCCGCAAGGCCGTCGAGGATCTCATAGGTATTGTAGGTCTCGTCGAACGTGCCGACGGTGACGGTGCGCTTCTCGAGCTTGCCGTCCTTCTCGGCCCAGACCCAGAAGCCCTCCTCCGCAGAGCCCTGCAGGAATGAGGCGTCGAGCTTCATGGTGTCGGAGACCGTTCCGCCGTCCGACGGCTCAATATAGACGTGCTGACCGAGCATCAGGCCGTCCGTGCTGTCGAGCTCGACATAGAACGGATAGTTGCTGGAGCTGCTCGTGTCGTCGGAATTGGAATAGCCGTAGTCATAGGAAAAGCCTGCGTTGCCGGAGCTCGGGTTTTCCGTATCGATCTCCGTGATGGTGCCGGACCAGACGGAATCGTCCACACGGGAGCGGATGACAACGGGAACGCCGACGGCGATGTCGCTGCGGTTCAGCTCGTTGATCTTGCCCTTGACGCGGTAAGCGCCGTCCTGCACCAGCGTGATGTAGGCTGCGGCATTGCCGCTGCTGTCCGTGCCGTTCTCGTTGATGGCCTGCACCTTGCCGTCCACAGGAGCCGTCACATTCGCGGTGCCGGAGCCGGAGGTCATGGCATCGAGTTCCTTCTGCTTGACGGTGATATTATACTCCGCTTCCTTCTTGTCGGCCTCGAGTGCCTGGATCTGCACGGTATAGGAGAGCTGCTCCGAGGTGGGCGCGCTCTTCTTTTCCTTCTCGAGCTGGGAGATCTGGGCCGTCAGATCCTTGACGTTGTTCTTCATCTGCTCGATCTCGAGCTTGGCCTTGTCGATGGTGAGCTGCATGTCCTCCATATCATAGGTGAACAGGACCTCGCCGGTCTTGACCTCCTGGCCGACCTCGACATTGAGCTGCTTGACCTTCCGGCTGGAATCGCGGTCGACCTTGATCTCCTTCTGCGCCACGACGACGCCGGAGCTGGCATTCGCGCCGCCGAGCGAGCCATAGCCCGTAAGCGCCGCCACAGACTGCACATAAACCGCCGCTTTCCCGGAGCCGCAGGCAGACAGCAGCCCGACCGCAAGCACCAGCGCAAGCAGGCAGCAAAGCATTCGTTTCTTCATCGTAGATCCTCCATTTCTGCGCCGCAATGGCGCTTCCTTTCTCTATAGACGGCGTGAAAGCGCCGTTCGTTCCCTGAACCGGGAAAATCTCCCGATTTTTTTCGGGAAGCCCGAATTCTCCGGCCGGGCGCAGCCGCACAGCCGGTTGTCTTTTTCTCAGCGCGCGAGGATGGCCTGCAGGGCAGGCTCGAGCTCCGTCGTGTCGAGCGATTCAACACGGCCCGCATCGCAGGCCTCCGCCACGGCGGGGTCGATGGGCAGGCGCGCGAGCACCGGCAGATGATAGGCCTGCGCCGTCTCGTCCAGATGACTCTTGCCGAAGATCTGATGGCACTTGCCGCAGTCCGGGCAGCGGAAGTAGCTGTAGTTTTCCACAAGGCCGATGACGGGCACATGCATCATCTCGGCCATGCGCACGGCCTTGGCCACGATCATGGAGACGAGCTCCTGCGGCGAGGTGACGATCACGATGCCGTCCACCGGCAGGGACTGGAAGACCGTCAGGGGCACGTCGCCCGTTCCGGGAGGCATGTCGACGAACAGATAGTCGACATTCTCCCACACGACGTCCGTCCAGAACTGCTTGACCGCGCCCGCGATGATGGGACCGCGCCAGAGAACGGGGTCGTCCTCGTGCTCGAGCAGCAGGTTCACGGACATGATCTGGATGCCGCTTTCCGTCACGGCCGGGTAAATGCCCTCCTCATCCGCGCTGGCGCATTCGCTGACGCCGAAGGCCTTCGGGATGGACGGGCCGGTGATATCGGCATCCAGCACGCCGGCGCGGCGGCCGGTGCGCTGCATGGCCGTTGCCAGCATGGCAGAAACGGTGCTCTTGCCGACGCCGCCCTTGCCGGACACGACGGCGATGACCTTGCCGATCTTGGACTTCGGATTGGGCTGCGCTTGCAGGCTCTCCGGCTTGCGCTCCGAGCAGGCTTCGCTGCAGCTCGAGCAGTTGCCTCCGCAGGATTCACTCATAATGCAAAAATCTCCTTCTGACCGCTCCGGGGTGTACGGAGCAGATATAGTCATGGTATATTATAGCCGCTGCGGCCCCCGGACACAAGTCCGAAAGCCGCAGAATTCATGAATATTCCATTAAGAAATCGCAGGCTGTCAAAAAAACCTGCCCAGCCGAAAGTTTCGGAGGGAAGAAAAGTGGGAAAGGAAACCATACGAGTGTCCTTTCCCGTTCCACAATCCGGCGTGCAGGCCTCACCCCTGCTCCAGCGCCTGCGCGGCCTCCTCCCAGCGAGCCATCAGGTCCTCCAGCTCCGCCTCGCAGCGCTCCTTTTCCGCCGTCAGGCGCAGCAGCTCCTGATAGTCGCTCGCAGCCCCGGCCAGCGCCTGCTCGAGCTGCGCCGCCTCGTCCTCCTTCGCAGCGATCTCCCGCTCGAGCCTGCGGACGAGCTTTTCCAGCTCCTTGCTGCCGGAGACCGGCTTGGCCTGCTTTTCCTTCTTCGGCTGGGCGGGCCGCTGACGGGCGGCCGCCTCGTGCTCCAGAATGGCGCGGTACTTGGCATAGCCGCACGGGAAGTCGCGGATAGTCCCGTCTGAAAGCTCCCAGATACGGGTGGCGAATTTATCGACGAAATAGCGGTCGTGCGAGACGAAGATCAGCGTGCCCTCGTAGTCCTCGAGGGCGCATTCGATCCATTCGCGCGAGGCGACGTCCAGATGGTTCGTCGGCTCGTCGAGCACGAGCAGATTGATTTTTTCATCCATGAGCATGCACAGCCGCAGCCGCGACTGCTCGCCGCCGGAGAGCGTGCCGACGGTCTTGAACACGTCCTCGCCGGAGAACAGGAATGCGCCGAGGCGGTCGCGCGCCGTCTGGGGCGTGCAGTTCTTCTCATAGAGCATCGTGTCATAGAGCGTGCGCTCCGGGTGGGCAAAGTGGATGACCTGCGGCAGATAGCCCGACTTGACGGACGGGCCGAACTTGATCTTTCCCTCCGCGGGCAGCTCGCCGAGCAGCACGCGCAGGAACGTCGTCTTGCCGGTGCCGTTGTCGCCGAGCAGGGCGATTCGCTCGCCGCCCCGCACCGTCAGCTCCACGCCGGAAAACAGCGTCCGGCCGCCGAACTGCTTGCTGAGATTCTTGACGGTAAGGACTTCGTCGCCGTGGAACTCCTTTTCGCCGAAGCGGGCGCGGAGCGTCTTCTCCTTGGTCGGCCGTTCCGTCTTCTCGATGCGCTCCATGCGGTGCTGGATGGACATGGCGCGGCGGTAGAGCACGCGGTTGTTGATGCCCCAGCCCTTCATGCGCTCGACGGTGAAGCCGAGCTGCTTGAGCTTGGCCTGCTCCTGCTCATACTGCCGGAGCTGATGGTTGAAGCGCTCCTGCTTTTCCTCGAGGTAGAAGCTGTAGTTGCCGCTGTAGAACTCGGCCTTGCCTGCGGATATTTCAATGATGCGCTGCACGACCTGATCAAGGAAATAGCGGTCATGCGAGATCGTCAGGACCGTTCCCTTGAAGTGCCGGATGTAGTCCTCCAGCCACTCCACGCTGCGCAGGTCCAGATGGTTCGTCGGCTCGTCGAGCAGCAGAATGTCCGTCTTCTCAAGCAGCAGGCGCGCCAGGTTCACGCGCGTCTTTTCGCCGCCGGATAGGCGGTCAAATTCGCGGCCGCGCATTTCAGCCGGGATGCCAAGGCCGTTGCAGACCTTGTCGACTTCCGTGTCCTGCTCATAGCCGCCGCCCGTCAGATAGGCGTTGCTCAGGCGGTCATATTCGCTCAGATTCGCTCGGGAAGCATCCTTTTCGAGCGTTTTTTCCAGTTCCTCCATCCGGCGTTTCAGCGAGGCCAGCGCAGCAAAGGCCGTGCGCAGCACGTCCTCAACGGAAAATCCGGCCGGATAGACCGGGATCTGAGAGATGAGGCCCAGCTTCTTCCCAGCGGCGATATGGATCTCGCCGGAATCGGGGGACAGCTCCCCCGTCAGCAGGCGGAACAGCGTCGTCTTGCCGCAGCCGTTGCGGCCCATGATGCCGACGCATTCGCCCTCGTGAATGTCAAAGCTCAGTCCGTCCAGCAGGGTCTGGCCGACCTCAAAGGACTTGACCAGCTCGTTTACCGAAATATCGATCATCGCAGTTCTCCATAGCGGTGTTGAAATTCTTCGCGCGTCATCAGCAGATTCAGCGCCTGCAGCAGCCCCGCGCTGCCGAGATGCTCCGGCAGGCCAAGCTCCTGCTGCAGCGTGCGGCGGCGCGCCGCGCTGTCCGCCCCGCCGGAAAGCCCGGCGAGATACAGGTCCGTTTTTGTGATGGGGTCCGGCGGCTCCGGCGAGTCCTCCGCCTGTGCCCCGGCCCGCCGCAGCGCCTCGAGCAGCACCTGCGGCGGCATGCCCTCCACGCCGAGCTTGCCCTCCTTGCCGGGGGCGCGCTTGCGGCGCTCCTTGCCCGGCACATCGGGGATATAGGCATGCAGCACCTGCTCCGGCGGCAGTGCGCCCTTGAGAAAATTGCGGATGACGAAGCCCGCACCGTCGGAATCCGTTAAAATAATGAGGCCCCGCGCCGCGGCGACCTGCCGCAGAAATCCGAGCAGCCGCCTGTCCTTCATCACGCCGAAGCCATGCGTCTCGATGACGGGCGCATCGACGAGCTGGCACAGGGCATTTTTGTCGTAGCGCCCCTCGACGACGATGGCCTGCCGCAGCTTAATCATGGCGGGCCTCCTCGGCGAGCTGCAGGATCAGAAGCTCCAGAATGCGCGCCGGGTCGTCATAAGACGTCTTCATCTGCCGGTCGGCCTCGCAGCACAGCAGAACGGCCTGCGCACAGAAGCGGTCCGACAGCCGCCGCGCCTGCGCAAAGCACTTGTTGGCCGCAAACGGCGCGACGCCGCAGAGCGAGGCAAGGTCCTGCGAGGTCTTCCCGGCCGCCTGCAGGATGCGCGCGGCATGGAGCCTGCGCATATGGCTGCCGACCGCGCCGAGCATGGCGATGGGCTCGGCCCGCAGCTTGAGCATGACGCTCAGGCGCTCGAGTGCACGGTCAAACTCGCGCTGGCCCAGTGCGTCGGTGATCTCAAAGACGACCGCCTCGAGCGTCGGCTCCACAACGGCGTCGATGTCCGCGCGGACAATGTCGTCCGCGCCGGAATAGGCGCAGATCTTTGCGATCTCGGCATCGAGCCGTGTCATGGACGAGCCGCAGCGCTGCAGCAGGTAGCCGCAGAGCGCAGGCGAAATATTCTTTTTCTCCGCACGGAAGTGCCGCACGATCCACGCCGTGAGGTCGCGCTCGCTCTGGTAGGCGAATTCTGCCAGCACGGCGTTCTTCTCCATGGCGTCCCAGAGCTTTTTCTTCCGCTTGTCCGGCTTGAAGTCCGCATAGACGAGCACGAGGCAGGCATAGTCCGGGATGTCGGAAAACAGCGCCGCCAGCTGCGTGCGGTCATCCTCCGGCAGGGCGAACAGGTCGACGTCGTCGACCTGGATCATCGTGCGCTCCGCCATCATCGGCAGGGCCTCGAGGCTCTCCGAGAGGACCTGCATCGAAAAATTCTCCGATGTCAGGCGGTGGAAGTTGAAGTCCTCCGTCGGCCCGTCGACGAGCTGCCTGCGCAGCATGGAAAGATAGTAGCGGCGAAGATAGTCCTCCTCGCCGTAGAGCACATAGAAGCTGCCGGGCGTTTTCTGCGCCAGATCGCCCTTCAGGCGCGCATAGCCGCCGGATTCCGCTTTTTTTGCCATAGCCTTACCTCGTGATCGTAATATCGCCCGCCTGATCCGTGCGGTACACGGCAGCGCCCGCCTCCGTCAGGCGGTCGAGCACGGCCTGCGCGGGATGGCCGTAGGAATTGTCCGCGCCCACGGAAATGACCGCGATCTCCGGTGAAACGGTCTGCAGCAGCTCCGGCGCAGTGGAGCTTGCCGCGCCGTGGTGCCCGACAACGAGCACCTCCACCTGCGGCAGGCTGTGCGTATCGGCCAGCACGCGCTCTGCGGCGGCCGGCATATCGCCCGGGATCAGTATATCATATTCTCCCGCGGACATCAATGCGGCAAGGCCGCAATTGCGCGAGCCGGGCAGGACCGGCGCAAACAGCCGCAGACTGCCGCCGGAAAAATCAAGCGTCAGGTCCTCCGTGACAAAGACGATCTCCGTGCCGCAGCGCTCCGCCGCGGTCAGGATCGCCTTGCGGCTGTCGCTCTCCTGCTCCGGCAGGAACAGCCGCTTTACCTGTACCCGCGCCATGAGCTGCGCGGCCCCGTTGCAGTGGTCCGCATCCAGATGTGTCAGGATAAGGCCGTCGACGGACGTTTCGCCGCCCATGCGCAGCTCGCGCGCGGCCGTTTCGCCGGCAGCCTCTCCGCCCTCGCCGCCGCAGTCCACCACAAATGTCGCACCGCCGCCCCGCAGAACGGTGCAGGCGCCCTGCCCGACGTCCAGCGCCGTCATGGAGACGGGGTCCGTCTCCCACAGGGCCGCGCCGAGGATCGCTGCCGTCAGCGTCACGGCCAGGCAGACCGCAAACACGCCGGGCTGCCTGCGCCGCTGGAGCAGAAAGATCACAAACATTCCGGTCGCGGCAATGAGCCAGACGCACAGGAGGGTCCGGTTGAGATAAACGGCAGCATAGGGAAGCCCGGCCGCCGTGGTGACGATGCCGCGCGCCAGCCGGAGCAGCCACGCCGCGGGCCAAGCCGCAATGCGCCCGAGCGGCAGCCACACAAGGCCCAGTACGGCCGTGACGCACCCGAGCGAGAACGCAAGGCTGAACAGCGGCAGGGCCAGCAGATTCGTCAGCGGAGCGGCCAGTGAGATCGACCGGAAATACCACGCCGCCAGCGGCAGCGTGAAGGCCAGTGCACCGAGCGTGGCCGCAAGCGACGCACAGATCGCGCGCAGCAGCCGCGCCGGGAGCGGATGGCGCTCCCGCAGGGCCGCGACACGCAGCAGGCCCTCCAGCCAGCCCGTCAAGCCGCCGGAAAACAGCTGCAGTCCCGCCACGGCGGCAAACGACAGCTGCAGGCCGACATTTGCAATGGCGCGCGGATTCGGCAGAAGCAGCAGAAGCAGGGCGAAGCACAGGGAGGTCGGCCCGTCGTTCTCCCGTCCGAGCAGCGGTGCAAGCAGCAGCACGGCGTTCATGACGACGGCGCGCGTGACAGAGGGCCGAAAGCCCAGCATGGCAGCAAAGAAGACCATCACCGTAATGCCGACGCCAGCCGTCAGCCTTCTGCGCCGCAGACACAGCAGGCGCACCACGCCGAGCAGCAGCGTCACATGCATGCCGGAGACCGCCACGATATGGGAGATGCCCGCGTCGGACATGGCCGTCTGCAGAGCATAGGGCAGGCCGGACGTGTCGCCCGTCACCAGAGCGATGGCAAGCGGCGCAGTATCGGCCGGAAAGCAATTCGTGATCGTGCGCTGCACGGCCAGCAGGGCCCGCTGTGGAGCATAGCGCAGCGACACCTGCTCCGGATGCTCCCATTCGGCCTCGCCGCGGGCAAAGCCGAGCAGGAGAATGTCATTGGAAGCCAGATACAGGGAATTCCCTGTCTCCGTCACATCCGCCGTGACGCGCACGCGGTCGCCAAGGGCGGCATCCTCCGGCGCATTGCGGAGGTAGAGCTGCATACGGTTCCCCTGCAGCAGGGTAACGCAGCGATAGCCGTATTGTGTCCTTTCCGGCAAGCTGCAGACCTCGGCCTCGATCGTCTGCCCCTCGCCGCAGAGGGCGCGGACGGACACGAGCCGCCCGGCATCCGCCCAGCACCAGAGAAACCCGGCCGCAAGGCCGAGGGCGATCGTGCGCACGCGCCGGATCGGGTCGCCGTGCAGGAACAGGAGCACGGCAGCAAGGGCCGCGAGGCACAGACCGGGCAGCCAGCACCACGCAGCCGGGAGCGCATAGGCGCACAGCGCGGCTGCCGCCGCAAACGCCGCGGAGAACATCGCGAGAATGCGCATGGTCCGCCCTCCCTTCCGCCGAAAAAACCGTGGCGGGCTATTGCCCGCCCCAGGTGAGGTATTCTGGTCTCTTATCAGTTGAAGGACCCAAGCGTCTTGCCGCCGAGCACATGGAAATGCAGGTGCTTCACGGTCTGACCGGCGTCCTCGCCGCAGTTCGTCACGACACGGAAGCCGTCGGCGAAGCCGAGCTCCTTCGTGAGCTTCGCAATGACGGCGAAGATGTGACCGACGAGTGCGGCCTGCTCCTCGCCCAGCTCTGCGGCCGAGGCGATGTGGGCCTTCGGAATAACAAGGAAATGCTGCGGTGCCAGCGGCTGGATGTCATAAAACGCCAGGCACTGCTCGTCCTCATACAGCTTCTTCGAGGGGATCTCGCCTGCCAGAATGCGGCAGAAAATGCAGTCGTTCATCATTTTCCTCCCAGATTTACGCCAGATGCGTGGTGACAAAATCATCCACGCCCGCCAGCGCGTCGTCCAGCTTCAGCAGGTCGCGGCCGCCGCCCATGGCGGAATCGGGCTTGCCTCCGCCGGAGCCGCCGCAGGCTGCGGAAACCTCCTTGATGAGCTGACCGGCCTTGATGCCGCGGCCGACCGCGTTCTTGCCGCAGACGGCAAGCAGCGTGATCTTTTCGCCCTGCGTGCTGGCCAGCACGGCAACGGCGTCCGGCTCACGGTCACGGATCTGGTCGCCCATCTTGCGCAGGTCGTTCGGCGCGATGTCATTGCGCATGACGGTCAGAACCTTCAGGCCTCCGACCTCACGCGCCGCAAACAGGCAGCGGTCGATCTCGCCGCTGAACAGCTTGTCCTTCATGGCGTCCAGACGCTGCTTGAGCTCCTTGACCTCGCCGACCATGGCGTGGGCGCGCTGCATGAGCTCCTTCGGCGTCGTCTTCAGCTCGTGGGCGATATCCAGCAGCAGGCGGCTCATCTGCTCCGTCTGGCGCAGGACCTCCTTGCCGGTGTAGGCCTCGATGCGGCGCACGCCGGAGGCAACGGAGGCCTCGGACAGGATGCGGAACGGGCCGACCTTTGCGGTGTTGTCCAGATGTGTGCCGCCGCAGAACTCCAGTGAATCCTCGCCCATCTTCACAACACGCACGGTCTCGCCGTACTTCTCGCCGAACAGGGCCGTTGCGCCGAGCTTCTGTGCCTCGGCGATCGGCAGGACCATCGTCTCGACCGGCTCACCGCGCAGCACCATCTCGGAGACCTGATTACCGATCTCCACCAGCTCCTCCGGCGTGACGGCGGAGAAGTGCGTGAAGTCAAAACGCAGGTGATCCGGCTCCACAAGAGAACCGGCCTGATGGCAATGCTCGCCGAGCACGCGCAACAGCGCGGCCTGCAGCAGATGTGTGGCCGTATGAGCGCGGCGGATGGCGGCGCGGCGCTCAGGATCGATCATGATCTTGCAGGCTTCGCCCAGTTTGATCGTGCCGCTCACGACGCGGCCGTAGTGCATGAATTTACCGCCCTTGTTCTTCTGCACGTCCGTGACCTCGAACACGCCGTCCGGGCCGGTGATCGTGCCGTGGTCGGCGACCTGACCGCCCATCTCGGCGTACATCGTCGTCCGGTCGAGCACCACGATAGCCTCGACGCCTGCGGCGATCTCGCTGCGGGACTCGTCCTCTGCCACGATGGCGAGCACGGTGCCCTCGGTCTCGTTTTTGTCATAGCCGACGAACTGCGTCTCGGGAATATCCTGACCGAAGTCGATGCCGGCCCAGCCGAGGTCGCCGAGGGCCTTGCGTGCCTCTCGTGCGCGGACCTTCTGCTCCTGCATGAGCTTCCGGAAGGCTTCGAGGTCGACCTCCATGCCCTCCTCGCGCGCCATCTCGACCGTCAGGTCGATCGGGAAGCCGTAGGTGTCATAGAGCTTGAAGGCATCTGCGCCGGAGAAAACGGATTCGTTGTTTTCCTTATGCTGCGCCAGCATCTCGGAGAAAATGCGCATGCCGCCGTCGATCGTGCGGGCGAAATTCTCCTCCTCCACGCGGACGACGCGGGTGATATAGGCGGCGCGCTCACGAAGGTCGGGATAGTGGCCCTCGTTCTCGTGGATAACGGTCTCGACGACATCACACAGGAACGGATGGTCCACGCCGAGCAGCTTGCCGTGGCGGGCAGCGCGGCGGAGCAGGCGGCGCAGCACATAGCCGCGGCCCTCATTCGACGGCAGCACGCCGTCGGAGATCATAAAGACGGATGCACGGATGTGGTCCGTGATAACGCGCAGCGAGACGTCCTTCTCGTGGCTCATGCCATAGTGTGCGCCGGTGATCTCCGTGACCTTGTGGGTGATGTTCATGACGGTGTCGACATCGAACAGGGAGTCAACGTCCTGGCAGGCAACGGCCAGACGCTCGAGGCCCATGCCGGTGTCGATGTTCTTCTGGACGAGGTCGGTATAGTTGCCGTGGCCGTCGTTGTCGAACTGGGAGAAGACGTTGTTCCAGATCTCCATATAGCGGTCGCAGTCGCAGCCGACGGTGCAGCCGGGCTTGCCGCAGCCATACTTCTCGCCGCGGTCATAATAGACCTCGGAGCAAGGGCCGCACGGGCCGGAGCCATGCTCCCAGAAGTTGTCCTCCTTGCCGAAGCGGAAAATGCGGTCGGCCGGGATGCCGATCTCCTTGTTCCAGATCTCGAACGCCTCGTCGTCGTTCTCATAGATGGACGGATACAGGCGGTCCTCCTCGAGGCCGCAGACCTTCGTCAGGAATTCCCAGCACCAGGCAATGGCCTCATGCTTGAAATAGTCGCCGAATGAGAAGTTGCCCAGCATCTCGAAATAGGTGCCGTGGCGCGCCGTGTGGCCGATGTTGTCGATATCGCCGGTGCGGATGCACTTCTGGCAGGTGCAGACACGGCGGCGGGGCGGCGTGACCTCGCCCTTGAAATAGGGCTTCATCGGCGCCATGCCGGAGTTGATCAGCAGCAGAGACGCATCGTTCTGCGGGATCAGAGAAAAGCTGGGCAGGCGCAGATGGCCCTTGCTCTCGAAGAACGAGAGGAACATCTCGCGCAGCTCATTGACGCCATACTTTTTTGTGGCCATGGGAATCATCCTCCTGAAAATACTCGGGAAGCGCTGAATCAATCGTCAAGAGCTGACAGCTGGAGATTTTGTCTCAGGCGAAAGTTTGGGAAACGGAGGAATACTGGATGTATTTCCCGTTTTCCAAACTGTACGGATGGGGCAAAAGATTCGCTGCTCAGCCGCAGACGATTTGTTCAGAGATTCCCTCGGAATAAAAAGCAGACCCCACCCCCGGATATAGGGGCGAGGCTTCTCGCGGTACCACCCTAATTACCGCAGCGCGGCATCTTAGTCATCGGATAACGGGGATGGGCCGTCCCACTCGTCGCGGGCCGCTCGGAAGTGGCGGTCTGCAGCATCGGCCGCAGGGCTTGCACTCTCCCCTGCTCGCTGACGGTTCTGCCGCAGATTGGCTTCTTCAACGCGAATTTTCACGATTCTTGGACTATTCTATCAGCGGACGCGTGATTTGTCAACCATTTTTCGCGCCGGTACGGCCCGCCCGCTTAACACAAACTTAATTTCTTCTGGCTTATATTTTTAATATCTCCGGGGTACAATAATACCAGAAGCGTTGAGTTAATCTTTTTCATTTTCCCCCTCTTACTTTAAACCGGGAGTTGCAGGTAAGCCAGCCACTTGCCTGCAATTCTTTTTGGGATTCTTCCCCAAAAATCCCAGGCTAAACCAGACCGGCTGCCCCGTCCTAGGCGTGGGAGCCGTCAACTTCAAATAAACTTAATATTTTCTTGGTTTTCTTCTTAATAATTCCCGGATATAATATGGATAGTAAGTGTGATGCATTTTCTTTTCTTTCTTTTTTCATTTTTCCCTCCTTTTTCAAACCGCCCGCAGCAGGAAGCCCCTGCTGCGGGCGGTTTGCATTTGACAGAGAACTCCCAGTCGTGTCATTCCGAGGAGCGAAGCGACGTGGGAATCTCAGGGAAAATGCTTCACAGGCATTCCGGACTGTTGAAAAACCAGTCCAGCCCCAAATTTAGGAGGGAAGGATCGTGTGAAAGGAAACCGTCAGGGTTTCCTTTCGCGTCAAATAACCCGCCGCAGCGG
>ERZ1107006.2637-NODE-2637-length-12791-cov-3.096027_pt1 | contig 12791 bp, 8 predicted proteins | sample MGYA00403696_ERZ1107006 | MGnify/ENA primary metagenome ERZ1107006 (study PRJEB35170, sample SAMEA104062441) | human gut metagenome | biome: human gut; feature: human-associated habitat; material: faeces | place: Denmark | collected 2012-08-13 ...
CCAGGCCGTCCATCACGGGCATCATCACGTCCATCAGCACCACGTCGAAGCTGCCGGGGGCGGACCGGGCAAAGGCATCCACCGCCTGCTGCCCGTCGGTGACGGCCGCCACCAGGGCGCCCTGATTTTCCAGAACAAAGCGGGTGATCTCCCGGTTCATGTCGTTGTCCTCCGCCAGCAGTACCCGGGCCCCGGCGATGGAGGGCAGCTCCTCCACCGGGACGGGGGCGGCGGGAGCGGCGCTGTCCGGGTCGGGCAGGAAAGGCAGGACGATGGTAAAGGTGGTCCCCTTGCCCTGCTGGCTGACAAAGGAGATGGAGCCGCCGATGTGCTCCACCAGCTCCTTGGCGATGGGCAGGCCTAAGCCGGTGCCGCTGTAGGTGGAGTGGACGGTGGTGTCCTCCTGGGCGAAGGGCTCGAAGGCCCGGGTCTGGAACTCCTGGCTCATGCCCACACCGGTGTCGGCGCAGGTGAAGGTGAAGGTCACCGGCCCCCGGACCGCCGGGTCAGCGGGGGGCAGCTCCCGGCAGGAGATGGCCACGGAGCCGCCGGGGTGGTTATACTTCACCGCGTTGCTGGAGATGTTCAGCAGGATCTGACGCAGATGGAGGGGGCTGCCGATGAGCCTGTCGTGGACCACATCCATGACCTCACGGTGGAGGACCACGCCCCGCTCGCCCGCCCGGACCTGGACAATGGACAGGACGCTGTCTATCACCTCGCTCAGGGAGAAGGGGCGCTCCTCCAGCTGGATGGAGCCGGACTCCAGCTTGTTCATATCCAGCACATCGTTGACCAGGTCCAGCAGAAAGCCGGAGGCGGAGAGGATATTCTCCCGGCACTCCTCCTGCTTGGCCTCGTCCCCAGCGTAGTGCCGGCTGATGGCCACCATGCCCCGGATGCCGTTGATGGGGGTGCGCACGTCGTGGCTCATGCGGCGGAGAAAGTCGGTCTTGGCCAGGTTGGCCCGCTCGGCCTGCTGGGCCGCCTGACGCAGCTGCTCCTGATAGTCCAGCTCCCGGCGCTTCTCGGCCGACGTGTCCCGCAGCAGCAGCAGCACCGACTGGATGCCGCCGCCATCGTCGTATTCCTGGGGGATCAGCACCGCCGACATCCACCGGCCGGACAGGTCCTCAAAGGGGCAGGAGAGGGAGGAGGCCCCCGTCAGGCGGCGCTCCACGCTGGACAGATCGGTGAAGGCCAGAAAACTCTGACGATAGGCGGGGGTGACATGGTTTTGAACCAGCAGATCGACCACCTGTTGGGGCCGGGTGAGCTGATCCAGCTGGGGGCGCATATCCTCCTGGGCCCGGATGACCTCTACCGACTGCCCATCCAAGGAGAACAGAAAGCAGGAGACCAGAATCGGCACGGCGTCGGGCAGAATCACCCGCCAGAACGTCTTGAAGATGCTGCATCCGTCCACATACGCCGCTTCCTCCAGCGACTTCGGAATGCCGGTGAAGAATTGGCGAATCATGTAGATGTACAAGCCGTTCTTCAGCCCCATGCACGTTGCGGACATGAGCGCGTAGGGGATGGGCGAGCCGCGCAGATTCAGGCTGCTGCCCGTCGTCGCCTTGAAAATGCCGAAGATGTCGAAGAAGTTGAAGTGCAGGTAAAGCGAGGACGAAATCGTCTGCGGCGGAATGATGACGGTGATGATGACCGCCGCGAACCAGAACTTCTTGAACGGGAACTCGAAACGCGCAAAGCCGTAGCCCACGAGTGTGCAGGCGGCAATTTGCAGCACCGACACCGCGAGGGAGACGATCAGCGTGTTCAGGAACGTCGTGCCGTAATTCAGCAGGATTTTGCTGGCGGCGAGGGAGTAATTCGCCGTCGTCAGGTGGCGCGGAATCGAGATGACCGTGGAGTCGTACAGGTCGCGCTCCGCCATGAACGAGACGCTCAGCTTGTCCAGCAGGGGCTGGATAATCATGAAGCAAAGCCCGAACAGCAGCAGGAAGCGAATCAGTTGATAGCCCTTGCGCCGCACCGTCTTGCGGAGCAGATATCCGCCGGACTTGCGGTTGCGCGCCCAGAAGCTGCCGCTGGGATGAGCATGGGTCACGGTCTGCTTACTCATCGCTGCTCACCACTCCTTTCAGCATCAGGGCACTTGCGCCGATGAGGACAATCGTGATGGCGAAATACACCCAAGCCATCGCGGAGGAGAAGCCGTAGTTGTATTTCAGCGTCATTTCTTCATTGATTTTCTTCATGACTTCGCTGTCTGTCTTCATGAAGAAGTCGATGATGGTGTAGATGATGTTGACAATCAGCAGGGGGGAGACCATCGGGAAGGTAATCGTCCAGAAGGCTTCCCACTTCGAGCAGCCCTCGACGTCCGCCGCTTCGTACAGGCTGCGCGGAACGTTCTGCAGACCGGAGAGGAAAACGACAATCTGGATGCCGCTTGCCATCACAATGTCGTACACCTCGTCAATCAGGGAAAAGACGATGTCCAGCACGTCGCTGCCGATGCCCGTGAGCTTGAGAATCTTCATCAGCGACTCGGACAGCGTGAACGGGGAGGACTCCGCCATCATCTGCTGCATTCCCGCCATCAGGGTGTTGTCCGTCTCCAAGCCGATGAGAACGCCGCTGGAGAGGATGACGGGCAGGAAGAAGATAGCACGGACGAACGCGCGCCCTTTGAATTCCTGATTCAGTACGATGGCAATGACGAAGGAAACGACGAGAATCGCAATGGTGTGCGTGACCATCACGCCGATTTCTTCGCTGAGCAGCTTGTTGAACTCCGGGTCAATGGTGAAGGCGCGGATGTAGTTGTCCAGCCCGATGAAGGTCGTCTGGAAGCCCTGTCCGGCGGTCACGTCCACCCGGCACAGGCTCATCCAGAATGAATCCACCAGCGGCAGCAGCATGAAGCACAGGAAGCCGATGATGAAGGGCAGAATGAACAGATAGCCGGATACTGCTCGGCGCGCACGAATGGAAATGCGTTTGCCGCTCATTTGCTCACCTCCTGTTGCGCTGCATAGCTGCGGGCGGGAACGGTGATGCCATCCACCGCCGCGTCGGTATAGCCGAAGTTGACGTAGACGCGTGTGCCGTTTGCGTAGGTCGTGATGGTGACGTTCCCGACGCGTTCATGGCCTGTCATTTCCTGATTGAAGATGCCCGAAAGCGTCTGACGGTACTGCGCGACCTGTGCGGTGATGTCATCCAGCACGAGCGACGCGTCCGCGCCGTAGAACTCGGAGTAGGTGGAATCCTGCAAAACGCGCGCGCTCTGGGCGGTCAGCGTGTATTGCAGACCCGCGCCCATTTCCGCGCTGCGCAGGAGGACTTCCTCCGCGTCATCCGCCAGATTCAGCGATGCGCCCGTGTAGGATACGCGGCTGTGCAGCGCCAGCGGGTAGAAGGGGATGTACTCGTCGATGATGGAATACTGTCCGCCGTCGAAGTCCATGTCGGTGATGAGCGTCGCCTGAACCGCGGCGTAGTCGTTGCCCTGACGAATCATCACGTCGCGCCCGGATGCCTTGAGTTCAGCGAGCTTTTCCGCCTGCTGATGCAGCACGGCTTCGCGGGTCGTGTGGTTTTTGCTGTCGTAATCAGCGGAGAGCATGTACCCAATGTCGCGGAAGGAAACGCCTGCGCCGTAGGAAGCCGCCGCGTCCACCAAGGTGTTGACGCTGCGCATGGCGATGGCGGGCTTGACGAGGTAGTAGGTGTCGCGGTCGTCGTTCGCGCCGTACCAGATTGGGCTGTATTCGGGGATTTCCGCTTCTTCACGCGTGGTGAAGCGGGCAGCGTCGCGGAAGGAGATGAAGCCCTCCAGCAGGCCGCTGTCGCGCGCGAAAGCCGTCAAACCGTCCAGATAGAGCGGCACACCCGCAATCGCGGCATTCTGTGCGAAGGAGAACAGCTCCTCCTGCGTTCCCAGCTGCCGAATCAGGCGGACGGAGGACAGCAGCTGCTGATTCATGCCGCCGTTCATCCATCCGGCGTAGCGAATCGACATGTTCTGTGCCAGATTGCGGGTGACAAGCTCGCGCAGGAGGTCTTTCGCTTCCGCATAAGTCGTCATGGCAATCGGGACGCTGGTAGGCACGCCCGCCACCTGCTGCACCTTGTCAATCGCGCCAATCAGCTCGATGCTCAGCGGCGCGTCCGCATCCACCGTCTGTGCGGCGAAATCCGGGTACTTGCAGGTCAGGTAGTCGCGGTAGGACGCCGCCATGTCCATGTAGCCCGATTCGGGCAGAAAACGGTAGCGCTGGCGGATGAAGCCCGTCGGATGCGCTGTTTCAAACATGTAGACGGCGTTGTTCGTGCGCTCGGAAACGTCGTAGGCGTCGCCGTGGACGATGGTGTACGTTGCGTTGACGGTGTTGTAGGAGGTCAGGCGGCCGGCAATGTCCGCACCGATGCCCGCCCACGATGCGCCGTCCTCCAGAATGCAGATGAATGACCCGCTGTCGCCCGAAACGCCGAAAACCGGGAAGTTGATGCGCGTTTCGTTCGTCACCTGCGTGCGGATGGACGCCCAGTCCCAGCCGTAGAGGTTGGCGTAGTAGGCGCGCTGGGAAACGCGGCCGTTGTTGAAGCGGATAATCGCGCCGCTGCCGTCGGGGACGAACAGGAAGCCGTCATCCGCCGTACCGCCCGCGCCGAAAGCCGGAAGCAGCGTCAGGCTCGTCAGCGGGTAATCCACGTCGTAAGCAAGGTCATCCAGCGGTACTTCGACAACAAGGTCGCTGCCGTCCAAACGGAATACCATCGAGACGTTGAAAACGGCCTTGGCGATGGTGCTGCCCGCCTGCACGATGCGGCTGTTGTCGTATGCCAGATCCTCCGCCGTGTAGCCCACTTCGGCAAAGATGCTTTCGCAGCGCTGCTTCAGGTGATCCTTTGTGCCGTCGCGCAGCACCCAGACGTGCTCTTCCGCCAAATCGGGGTAGGCGGCGAGCAAAGCAGCCTTGTCGTCAGTCTTGCGGAGCTTGTCAATATTGTATTCACGGTAGTATTCCTTGATGTCCTTCTTCTGCTTGGAGGTCATTTTCTCCATGAACTGCTGCATTCGCGCGTCGCCAATGGCAGTCGGCATGAGGAAAGACCGCTGCACGCGTCCGACGGAGTAGTTCACGCGGACGCTGCCATCCTCCTGCATCAGCACTTCGTAGACCCCGTTTGAAATGCTGTGTTCCTGCGAGGTGAACTGGGTGGTCATGCCGGTGGAGGCGGCGTAGGTGAGGCTCAAGGTGGAGTTCAGCTTGTTCTTTTCCACCGGCAGGGCAATCGGGTCGCTGTCCGCGTTATCAGGCGAGGACAGCCAGACGTGCCCGGTGCGCTTGTCGGTGAGGGTGAAGTGGGTCGTCGCCGGGTCAAGCTCAAAGCGGAGAGCGTCATTCTCCATGACTATCGGCGTGTCAGGCTCTGAGTAGCCGTAAAGCGGCACGTCGTGCCCTTCCAGCTCGCCGGAGGTGTCAAAGAGCGGAAGAATGACGAATTTCGTCAGCGGATAAAGTGCCAGAAGAAGAATCAGAACCAGCACGATCCGCACAAGGATGCGTCGTTTCATGGATACTTTCTCCTTTCGTCAGTACAGACGGAACAGCACTTCTTTGTAGAGGGAGACGAAATAGCCGATGCCGTCGCCAACGAGCGAAAAAAACAGCAGCAGCAGGAAGATGATGACGACCATCGCCAGCAGCGTCATGATGGTGAACAGCAGCGTCTTGCCCAGCGAGTAGTCATGCGTCTGCATCATGCCGCAGATGATGAGAGCGCCGCTCCAGCCCAGCGACAGCCCCTCCAGAACGTAGTAGAACGCGCCTTCCTTGGCGGTAATGACGTTTGCGAGGAGAATCATCGCCGCTTGCAGGATGACGTAGGGCGTCAGCGCGTAGCAGGTGGCGATGTAGACATCCTGAACGTGCCCTTGCCCTCAAACAGCGTCGTCAGCCCCCAGTTGCCCGCCACGAAGAACAAAAGCGGCAGGAGGACGGCGAGACATTGCTGGATGATGTTCACGCTCGGCCAGTAGACGTTCATGAACAGGAAAGGCGTGAACTGCATGGACAGCAGGCGGACAAGCAGCACCAGAAACACGATGATGTTCGCCGCGCCGAGGCTGCCGCGCTTTTCGCGGCTCAAATCCCAGAAGCCATCGAAGGGGTGGAAGATAACGTAGAGCGAATAGCGCAGGGAGGACAGCAGACGCTGCCACTTCTGCTTGTCGGTCAGTTTTGCTGCGAGCGTCATGCGTTGTCCACCTCCCACTTTATCTTGCGGATGTGCCCGACGACCATCGGAACGACCAGCAGCACCGCGACGATGCCGAAAATCCACCCGATGTTCTGCTCTACCCATTCGGAGCGGTAGTAGCGGAACGCTTCGGAGTAATTGCGGCTGTCGCGCGCCATGGCGAAATAGTCACAGGCTTCTTTGAATTGCTTCTGCTGCAAAAGCGCGCGCCCGATGCCGATGTAGGCAAGGTCATAGTTGCCGTTGCGCTTCATGACCTCGCGCCAAGTGTCGGCAGAAGCGGCGTATTCGCCCGCGTGGTACTGCTCGGTCGCCTTGTAGACCAGCTTGCCGTATTCTGTCGGGGTCAGCACGGTCACGCAGCAGTCCTGACTGTCCAGCACCAGCAGGTCATAGCCCTGATGCTCCAAAGCGACGGGATTCAGGAAGTATCCGTCCATGTTGCCCACACCGCCGAACGCCCAGAGCAGGTTGCCTTGCTTGTCGTAGGTGAAGATGCGGTTGTGCGTCTTGTCCATGACGGAATAGATGTCGTTGCCCAGCACGGTCACATCCACGAACTTCGAGGGGCCGGAGTTGGTGATGTTCGTGTCGCCGCGCGCCCATTGCAGGTCGCCGATGACGTGGCTCGTGCCGTTTTCAATCAGGATGTTCGTGCCGATGGCATTCAGGCGGCGGACAGGTTTCGCCGCGCCGGAGGTCAGCTCGTTGGAATTGAAGGTCTGCGTGGTGACGAAGAAGAAGCCTTCCGAATCCAGCGCAATGTTGTTGTATTCCGTCGGAACGAAGGATGCCTGCTGCGCGCGCTGCTCCTTCGTGGAGAGCAGCCGCCACACCAGCTCGTACCATGTGTACTTCACTTCGCTCGCGCCGATGAAGCCGGTGAACGTGCCGTCCGCCTCGTACTTCATGAGGCCTCGGTTGACGTTCTGCGCGAGGCAGAAGACGCGTCCGGTTGTGTCGCAGACGAGTTTCGTCGGCAGAAACGCCATCGACTGGTCGAAGGTCGCGTCCGTCGGGCGGGTGAAGACGCTCAGCAGGTTCAAATTCCGGTCTGCTTTCAGGATGCGGTTGTTGTTCGTGTCGGCGATGAACAGTGTGCCGTCCGCCATGACGAACACATCCTGCGGGGCGGAGAGCGTATTCGGGGTGATGTCGCCGGAAATTTCGGAAATCACGCGGGTCAGCGTGAAGTTTTCGCCGTCGCGGGCGACTTGCAGAATGCGGTTGTTGCCCGTATCGACGATGTAGATGTCATTGCCGGAGACGGTCAGCCCGCGCGGGGTGCGCATCGGCGTTTCCAGCCCAAGGGAGACGCTGGACAGCATGGCGCTGGTGCGGTAGGCATCCGGCGACTGGCGTTCGTCGCCCCAGTAATCGTAGGTGTAGGTGTAATTGTAGTCAAAGCCGTCTGCGGCGCGCGCGACCATCCCGCCGCAGAGCGCGGCGAAGAGGGAGAACGCAACCAGACAGGCGCAGAGACGGGAAACCATGCGGTTCATCGGCGTCCTCCTCTCTTAATCTTTCAGACCGGATGTCGCCATTGTTTCGAGAATCTGGCTCTGGCTGAGGATGAAAATCAGTATCGGCACAGCCATGACGACGACCGTAACCGCCGCCGCCTGACCCGTGCGGGCAATACCGCCCGCCTGAATCTGCTGGAGCGCGTAGACGAGCGTCTTCTGCGCCTCGGAGTAGATGACGGCGGACGCCTTGGCGTTCCAGAGGTTCTGGACGGAGAAGATGATGAGCGTCAGCCACGCGGGCTTGACGTTGGGCATGACAATCGTCCAGAAAATGCGGAATTCCTTTGCACCGTCAATTTTCGCGGACTCAATCAGCGACATGGGCAGCCCTTCCATGAACTGCTTCATCAGGAACAGCCCAATCGGCGCGGCGAACGCGGGCAGGATGACCGCCCAGTGCGTATCGACAAGGTTCAGGCGCGTCATGGTCAGGTAGTTCGGTATCGCGGTGACGTAGCCGTTGAACATCAGCGCCGTCACGACGAGGGCGAAAAACTGCTTGCCGAGCGGGAAATCGTACTTCGCCAGCACATACGCCGCGAGGGACGCAATCAGCAGATGCCCCAATGTACCCACGAGGGTGATGACGACGGTGTTGGTGATGTAGCGCGAGAAGGGAACCCAGCTCTGCCCCATCGTGACGAGAAGGTCAGAGAAGTTGTCGATGGTGGGGTGGCGCGGGAAGAGCGTCGGCGGGAAGCGGAACAGCTCATCCAGCGGTTTCAGCGAGGACGAAATGGCGAACACCAGCGGAAACGCCATTGCACACGCGACGAGGAACAGCAGCAGCCCCACCAGAAAGTCGCCCACGCGGGAGCGGTTCGGCTTCTTGTGGCGCATGTTCGACTTCTTCGTCAGCTTCAGTACCTTCTGCGGCAGCTCAATCGGCGTGCCGTCCGGTCTGACTGGACCTTTGTAGCTGCGGACATTGATGGTACTCATGTGCCAATCCTCCTCAGAGCGCTCTGAATCAGCTTGTTGCACAAAATCATCACCAGGAACAGCAAGGTGGCGATGGCGGAGGCATAGCCCATTTCAAAGCGGGTGAAGCCATAGTCGAACAGGTGGGTGACGACGGTGTGCGCGGCGTAATCGGTGGAGGGGAAGCCCGCCAGCGCCATCGGCACATCGCACACGCCGAACGCGGACGTGATGGACATGACCGCGCCGAACATCAGCATCGGCTTCATGTTCGGCAGGGTGATGTAGTACAGCTCCTGCCAGCGGTTGCGGATGCCATCCACATAGCCCGCCTCGTACTGCGAGCGGTCAACGCCCTGCAAGCCTGCGACGAAGGAAAGGAAACCCGTGGACATGCTCATCCACAGTGTGACGATGATGATGACCGGCATGATGTAATCCGGTGTCGTCAGCCAGAGGAGCGGGGCGTTGATGATGCCCAGCTTCATCAGGATGGCGTTCAGGTAGCCGTACGCGTCGCCGCGGAAGATGATGGAGAAGATGTAGTAGGCATTGCCCGCAATGGACGGCGCGTAGAAGATGACGACGGCAATCGTGCGCACCCAGCGCGGCAGCTCGTTAATGAGCCACGCGAAGCAGAACGACATGATGTAGCCCACAGGCCCTGTAATCACCGCCAGCAGGAACGTGTTTTTCACGGCGGTCAGGAAAACATCATCCTTCAAAATCAGGGTGATGTAGTTGTCCATCCCGATGAAGCGCGCGGGCTCCAGAATGTTGTTGTAGGTGAAGGAGTAGTAGATGGAGATGAGCATCGGGAGGATGTAGAAGGTCAGAAACAGCAGGGCGTAGGGCGCCAGAAACGCATAGCAGAACTTCATGTGCTTCGCTCTGTCCCACGCGATGCGCGCATTGCGCTGTCTCAGCGCAAAGTACTTTTTCCAGAACGCGGTCATGACGAATGCTTCCTCCTTTCGCTCAGGGCGTCTCTTCGTCGATCGGCAGACCGAACTCCAAGCGCTTCTTATTGATTTCCTCGTTGATGGTGCGCGCGTAATCCAGCAGGGTTTCGCGCGGGTCGGTCTTGTCGTTGGTCACTTTGCGCACGGCGTTGGTCATGTGGCGCGTGGTGTAGTAGCCGCCGGCGGCTTCGCGGAAGCCGACTGCCCACGTCATCTGCTCGCGAATGACTTTCAGCTGAGCTTCCGACCATGAAAGCTGCTCGATGGCGGCGATATTCGCGGTGGCGTAGCGCGCGGACGACCCCAGGACGGCTTCAATCTCCCGCCCGAAACGCACCTGCGCGTCGGTGGACGTCCACCACTTCATGAACTGCCACGCATTCTGTTTTGTCGTTTCGCTGTCGGTGGCAATCATCATGCAGCAGGCGCCCTGCGAATGCCCGGAGTGATCCACATAGGTGCTGCCGTCCTCTGCCGTGCGGGAAGTGCCGGGGAGAATCGCAATGTCCCACAGGCCGCGGATTTCCGGCGCGGAGACGGTCAGGGTGTTGAACGTCGTGTAATCGAAGATGCCCAGCGGCATTTCGCCGGAGCGGAAGCGGCTCACGAAGTCGAAGATGGTCGGCAGACCGTAGTCATTGTAGAGGCTGGTGTAGCGCTCAAACGCCTGCACACCCGCTTCGCTGTTGATGGTGGTGTGGGTCGCCGAATCGTTGTAGAGCGCGCCGCCAAGCTGGTAGAGCATGGCGTAATAAGAAGAGAGATTCGGGGCGGCAATGTCGGGGTAGGGGATGCCGACGGACATGTTCGCCCCCTGAATGGTGGGCAGCATGGCAATCAAATCATCCCACGTTTCCGGGACGGACAGCCCGTATTCTTCCAGAATGTCGCTGCGGTAGAAGAGAATCGAGCACAGCTGCGTCTCCGGCAGCGCGTACAGACCGCCGTTGAAGCTGAACGCGGCGTAGGCGCTGGGGTAGAATTGGTCGAGGACTTCCTGCAAATCATCGAACTGCGTCAAATCCTCCACCGCGTGGCGAAGCGCGTAGTTGACGGGGTTCCAGCTGTCGGTTGAAATGACGACATCCGGGCCGTTGCCTGCGACGACGGCGTTCAGCAGCGCGTTCGGGTCAACCAGCATGACGTTGACGGGAATGCCGGTAGACGGTGTGAAGGTGTCATCAACCATGGTTTTGAGGACGGTGGACTGGTCGCGGCCGGTCAGAATCCACACTTCCAGCACGTCCTCGCTGGCATCGTACACATCGCCCAAGGCATTGTAATCCACGAAATACGACGTGACGCAGGATTTCAGCTCATGCAGCGCGCGGTCGAGGAAATTTTCCGACGGCTGCGGCACGGTCACGCCGTCCGCGGTGATGGCAATCAGGTCAATATCCAGCTTGACCTGCCGCATGTTCTGCATTGACGTGCCGAGGGAGGTGATGTTGTCCTTGAAATTCGTGAAGGCTTCGGTAATCTTCGCCGGATCTTCGACGAAGGATTCCAGCTGCACTGCCAGCGTCTGCGCGACGGCAATGCGGTCTGATTTCTGTCCGGTGATGGCAACGGTCTCATCGACGAGCTTATAGAGCAGGCGGCTTTCCTGCGCCATCGCTTCGATGACCTCCGGATACACCTGCTCCAAGTGGTAATCGCGGTAGCGGTCGGGGTTCACGCCTGTCAGCACCAGCACACGGCGGTACATCTGGTTCAGGCGGTAGATGCTTTCCTCCATGTCGGAGAGAATCTGCCCCATGTCGCCCAGCGTCGCTTCCAGACGAAGCGTGTGATGCCCAGCGGAAAGGTAGAAGCGGTAGGGTGTGCCGGAATCATCCGACAATGTGTTCATTTCCCATGCCGTGGTGTAGGGGAAGGAGACGTTCTCCATACCGGAGAAGGGAATTTTGCCGTCCAGATAGAGGATACGGCTGGACACGCTGCCGCGGTTGTAGGTCTGACGGCCCTTGATGGTGATGTTGTACCAGCCGTTTTCCGGCACGTCGAAATCCCACTCAATCCACTGCCCCGCGTCGCGCCAGGCATCGCCGCCGATGTAGTTCAGCACCGTCCGGCGCACGTCGCAGGGAGAGGTGGCGGGGGAAGAACGGTCATAACGCGCGTACAGCGACGGGGAGGAACGCAGGGTGCTGCTTTCGCCTTCCAGCACGAGGGCGAAGTCAGCAGGAACGCTGTTCTCCTGTGGCTGCGCGGCGGCATAAGCGGCGTAATCCGGCATTTTTTCGGGGGCGGTGAGCGAAAGCGCGGTCAGGAGCATCGGCTCGCTGGTCGCAATCAGGGTGACGGTGCTTTCCCCCGCCTCGAAATAAAAGCGGTACGGCTCGGTGATGTAGCCCATCGAATCGCGGCAGCAGGCGGTCTGTTCGCCGAACACCTCCACCTGCGTCGGACGGATGTCATTGCCCTGCGAGTCCTGCCGCACTTCGCCGCCGTCGTGCCACAGGCGGGTGAAGGTCAGCGTATCCGCGCCATCGAAGGGTACTTCGCCGTTGATGCGCAGTTCGCGCTCCAAGTCCACGCCGCGTGCCGCCTCAGTGCGGTAGGTCAGGCGGATGTTGTAGAAACCGGTTTCCGGTACGGTGACGGCGAACGTTGCGGAAGAGCCGCTTTGCATCAGCAGACCATCCTTCTGTGCAGTCACGCCGTCCGAATCCACCGTCACCAGCGGAATGGAAACGTCCGAAGATGCGTCCGGAGCGCCTTCATGCGCGCGCAAATACAGCGAATAGGTGCTGCTGCGCCCGATGTCGCCAATCTGCTGCGAGAGGTCATAACCCTCGTATTTTGCCCGGTAGTTCTCCACGCCGCCGGACAGAACGAACCACAGCACCAGCGCCAGAACGACCGCCGTCAGGGCAATCCACTTCCCGTACTTGCTGCCAAAGGAACGCTCCATGTTTCCGTGCCTCCTTCAAACTGGAATTGAACCAATTTCGATGCGTTGCAAATGAATAAAAATGGTTTGCTTTCAACCATATTATAAATTCAACGAGAGAAAAAAACTTCTTAAAATTTGCCCGTCTTTGGTTATAATTTGCTTGAAATGCGTTGCGCTTTGTGGTATGATGGAAAAAAAGATGAAGTAAAATGTGCAAACTTGCACGAAAGGTTTGTGAAGAAA
>ERZ1107006.2638-NODE-2638-length-12790-cov-7.010758_pt1 | contig 12790 bp, 13 predicted proteins | sample MGYA00403696_ERZ1107006 | MGnify/ENA primary metagenome ERZ1107006 (study PRJEB35170, sample SAMEA104062441) | human gut metagenome | biome: human gut; feature: human-associated habitat; material: faeces | place: Denmark | collected 2012-08-13 ...
TGATTTTCTCGCCGCTTCGGTAGGCAGCAGCGGCAACGGCTGACTTGCCATTCCCACGGCTGATGATCTTGATGCTGCAATGATAAATTGCGATAACGGTTTACCTCCGATCTTCGTGATTCAGCCCCATGAAACGGAACAGCTTGCCGCAGCAAGGTGTTCCGTTTCGTGGGGACGCAAAAGGGTAGACAGCGCAAGCTGTCGCAGGGAAAATGCAGTTTTCCCTGTGCGGCGCAAGCCGCCAATGTGGGTGCGTGGGAACTTCCATGCGCTCACAAGCTCTCGGCACTACGCCCGCAGGCGTGTTTCGGAGCGCAACCGCCGCAAAGCGGCGGCTCTTAGCGCGGAGATGAGCGCACAACACCCGCAAGGGTGTATAAGTGCGCCCTTGTTACCAAGGGTATTATCTGGCTTTCACCCCCTCGGCGCGTTTTTTCAAATACTCCTGTGCTTCCGTACTCTTTGCGATGTGATACAAGAAGTCCTTTCCCTCGTCCTCCGTCATGGTTCTCAGCTCCGGCACAATGCTTTCCATGAAGCCGCCAAACAGGAAAATACGGTGATTGCGCTCCTTGCGTTTTTCGGCGGACAGCTTGCGGTTAAGCATCTTGTTTCGGTTTTCGTACTGCTGCAACTGCTTCTGCGTGCGTTCCAGTTCGGCATTACATTCCTCAATGGTCTGCGGTAGCTTTTTCTTTGGCATGGGTAATCGCTCCTTTCTTATTTTTTAATTTATTTTTACTTCTAATTTTATTCGACAAAATCACTTGCACCAAGTAAGAGATTCTTCTAATGATTGCCTTTGCAAAAAGTTGTTGTCAAATATAGAATGTAGGGAGAATAGCTGAAACCATCAGCCGTAATTTAGCAATAATAAAAGTGACGGCCGATCAAACCACAAAGGGGGTGGGATTTTCTTGGATGAACGTGATGCACTAAAAAAGATGATATGTAAAGATGAAGATGCGTTGGCATGGTTTATTGACCGATATGCCCCCTATGTCAGCACTATTATCTACAACATTCTTGGCTCTTTTGTGGATTCTTCTGATCTTGAAGAAGTTGCTTCCGATGTTTTTCTTACACTTTGGAATAACGCAAAATCTGTCAACCCCGGAAAGGTGAAAGCATATCTGGGCGGGATCGCACGGAACAAAGCAAAAGAATATACTCGTAAAATCGGCACAGAGCTTTCACTCGAAGATGATATAATCATTATTTCAGATGAAAATTTGGAGCATGACTTTGAAAAACGGGAGCAAGCAAAATACATACAAGAGGCCGTACTTGCACTAAATGCCCCAGAACGTGAAATTTTCCTGCGCTACTACTTTTTTTATCAGCCGATTGCGACTATTGCAACAGAGATGAATTTGGAACCCGCAAACGTGAAAACGAAGCTCTATCGGGGGCGGAAAAGATTGAAGGAAATATTAGAAAACGGAGGGTATACTGTTGAAACTTAAAATATCTGACATGATGGATAATGTGACTCCTACCACAGTTGAAATCAACGAAACCGAGAATATTTCTACCGACCGAATCAAGAAGAGGACAATGGAAATGCTTCACTCTGAAGGGCAGCAAACACGTCCGGCAAAAAGGTTTTCCAGAGTGGGTATTGTTGCAGCAATTATTGCTGCAAGTTTGTGTGTTTCCGCATCAGCTATCGCAGTTATTCACCGATTCCACAATGATATCCTCATATCGGACTTTAGTGAAATCTCTAAAGCAAGCAACAACACATCCGATTCCACAGTAGCGATTAGTGGACCGAATGGCTCTGCTCCGCACTCGCTGGAGGATATAATCAAGGAATCTCAAATCACAGCGGAAGAATGGGATAACGGAGAGCGCATCGGGGGCGGTACATCATTTGCATACGCTACATGGGACACAGCATCACTTATTAGCAACAATCCCGCGCTTCGCACTCGCCTTGTCACAAGGACTGATGGTGCGGAAAAGACGGAGTATATGACAGAAAATGATCCTTCAATTCTTTTATCAGAGCTAACAGGAAAAATCAAATTCGACCTAACATGGATGGGTAAAAACTATACCTCTGTTCCATGTGCAAACATAGCTTATGTGATTCGAGAATCGGATGGAGCCTTTGTTGGTGAGTATTTCGATGCTCTCTATAGTGCATCGGATGATAAAGGCTATATGTCCTTTGACATCAGCTACGATGTAACGCGCCATACGGGTCAGAGCTATATCGTAGATGGCGCATATGAAAAAGCATATTACTATACAACCGCAAATGGCTACGAATTTCTAATTACAGCGAATAAGGATTCTGTCTGGGCTGAGTGCTATACTGATTATGCAAATATTAACTTGTATGGTGCTTATCTGACAACTGACGACGTTGAGGAAATTGTTGAGCAGCTTGATCTCTCAATCTCGGAATATACAGAAACAAAATAAACGTAGCAAGGCTGGAGCATCTTACCCAATGTTCCAGCCTTGTGTATGTCTCTAAATTTATCGACTAAATTTCTCATCTGTTAGATATGAGCCAACTTTTGCTCGCTCACTTGCCGCCTTTCGCCGTTCCTCACTATATGGCGTAGTCAGCCGAAAACTCAACCTCCCTTTCTCAATCTCAAAGGTCAGTCCACCTTGTTCATCATCGTCGGTCTGACGGCAGCATTGCGGGTACTTTGCCGCAAATGCTGTCAACCGCTTTTTGAGATCGGTGTTGTGGGTCTGCACCTCAATGATGCGGCTATGCTCGTCAAAATAGATCACGGTTGTCTTTTGCTTCTTGGTAAGCCCTGTTCTCATAAAACCTCCTGATTTTCATGGATTTTTCCCAGCTCTTGAATTGGAAAAGTGCTGTGATTTTTCGATGGAAACGCCCCAAACGATGCGGAGTACATTTTGCCTTGTCCTATCGGATGATTTGCCACTTTTCCAGCTCTTGACCATATTTTCACGGTGTTCTGTTTGTGCGGCTTTTCAACCATTCCACCAGCTCATTTTTCATCACCAATTTGCGCCCGCCGATCCGTAAGGTTGGAAAATCCGGGCTGCTCAAAAGGTTATATGCCCCCGCTTTGGAAATCTGTAACGCTTCGGCAAGCTGCTTTGCGTCCATCACATCGGGCATGGCTTCAAACGGTTCTCTGCTCATAAAATCTCCTTTCCCGCATGAAAAAGCAGCAGCTACCATTTCGGTAACTGCTGCCGCTTCTGCGTCTGTTTACTTGTCCAAATACTTCTGATACTCCGCTGTCACATAGTCCTCATAAGCTCCCGCGATTTTGGCGATCCGCTTATGGACTGCGCTGGCGGTCTTGTAGCCAACCTTGTCTGCAATCTCCTGCTCGGTCAAGCCGTCCATGCGCAGCTTCAATATCTCCTGGTCTTTCCCGCTGATGCGCTGCTCGGCAAAGGTGGCAATCTGCATTTCGGAGATAACCTTCTGTTCAAATTCGCCGCGCGGATCAGCTACCTCGAAAATATCGCCGTCCTCGTTCTCCATCATCTCGTCAAGAGAAATCGGCTTGCCGGAACGGTTGTGATGCCACTTCCGCATGAAATCCGTCTTGACGGTACTGCCGGTGGTTTCGTAGTCCTCCACGGTGCGGTTTTCCCAGATTGCGTCGATCATCGGCTGCCAGTTCTGCTCTGCAATCACCATGTCGGTGACATTACCGACCAGATTGCTGAACTGCTGATAGGTCAGCCACGGCACTTCCACACCCTGCGGGATGTTGTAAAGGTTTTGGAAGCCAAGCCCGTTCTGCTCAAACTTCATTCGGATGTAGGGGATGATACTGTACGATAGCCGCCACAAAGGGAAATATCCTGCGTACTGATTCCAGTTGCCGGGAATGTCGCGGTAGTTGCCCTTGCGGTCTTTGACTTGGAAAAACTGCCATGCGCTCCATGCGTAGCAGTCCCACACAAGCAGCTTGAACATATCGTCACATACGATGTGGTCATACTTGTCCGTCCGCAGCACCTCATATGGGCAGCGGGGCAGCTCATAGGCGGGCTTCCACTTCTCCGCAAGCTCCTGCGGCAGACTGTAAAACAGCGTCAGCCATGATTTATTGCTGTCCTGTGGTATCTCGATGATCTCCCCGGGCAGCACCACAAGAAAACCTTTTGGGCCTGTCTGCTTGTCCATCAGCGTCACCTCCAATCGTTTCTGTATTCAGCCCTCTACTATATATGGCATGAGAAGGGATGAATTGTTCCAATGCTTTCAAACTTTTTTGGGATTTTTTGAAAAATTCTCGGAGTGGATGGGATAGGATCGATTTAAGGTAATTATACCTGAAAGCTGTGAATAAATCTATTGCTTTTCGTGACGGCAAAAAATAACGGGTATCCGGCGTTCACCAGATACCCGTTATTCCGTTGCCAACCCTGCCTGACAGATGCTCATTTCGTAATTTTTAGAATTACTGTCTTATGAGCACCCTTGCGACGGTCCGGATGTTGTTTTTTATTTTTTCCCGATGACGCAGCAGATCAGAAACGCCGCCAGGTCCGCAATGACCACCGTGGCGCCCACCGGGGTGCTCAGCAGGTACGACGCCGTAAGCCCCAGGCAGAAGCAAGCCACCGCCAGGATGCCCGCCAGGATCACCACACCCCGGAAGCTCTTTCTCACCCGCATGGCCGACAGCGCCGGGAAGATCACCAGGCTGGAGATGAGCATGGCGCCCATCATCCGCATACCCAGCACGATGGTCAGGGCCGTCAGCACGGAGAGGAACGTATTGTACAACCCCACCCGGACGCCGGTGGCCCGGGAGAAGCTCTCGTCAAAGGTGATGGCAAACAGCTTGTGGTAAAACAGCACGAACAGCAGCAGCACCGCCGCCGACAGCCCGGCGCTGAGGGCCACGTCCGCCCGGTCCATGGCCAGGATGGAGCCGAACATATAGCTGTCCACGTCCGTGGTCATGCCGGTGGTGAGGCTGGTGACGATGACGCCTGCGGCCAGGGACGAGGCGGACACCACCGCGATGGCGGCGTCGGCCCCCATGCGGCTGCGCTCCGTCATTCGCAGCAGCCCCAGCGCCGCCTGATACATCAGCATCTGCTCAAATGCCAGCCGCCGCCGCGCCAGTCGCAGGTTCTCTACATTCAGCGGGAAATGCGCCTGCCGGATGGCGAAATTCAGTTCACACAGCTGATGGCGGATGCGCAGGTCGTTCGGCAGCGTCTCCGGACAGCAGTCATCGACCTGTTCCAGCGCCTGCTGCATCATTTCGCGGAAGGACTTCGCCGGAATCCCCTTCACAGCGCGGTACACCGGCAGGATGCACGGCTCCGTCACCCGCTGCGCATTTTGGAGTACGGGTTTCCCCCGGCTCTGCCCCATACGCCCGAAGAGCATGATGGTCTGCCCGACCGGCAGGTTCTGCATCATCCACGGCTGATTATACCACACCAGCGGCAGTTTTCCGCTGTCATCCCAGAGGTACGCCGTCACGCGCGTCAAGCCGTTGAAGCGGCTGAGTTTCGGTGCGTCCTGTACAACGCCCATCACCAGCACCTCGCCGCCGTTTGCGTCCGCGCAGGGAATCGGGTGTGTTCTGTCCTCGTAGCGCTGCGGAAGAAAATACAACAAATCGCGCAATGAGCAGACGCCCACTGCGCGAAGGGATTCCAGCCGGGTTGGGCCAATGCCCTTGATGGCGGAAAGCTCCATTTGCTTTTTACTCCACAGAAATCAGATAGTAATACAGCGGCTGACCGCCCAGCAGGCAATCCACGTCGCAGTTCGGATACTGCTCGGCGATTTCCGCCGCCACCTGCTCCGCGTCTTCCTTCGTCGTATCCGCGCCGTAGTAGACGGTAATCAGCTCCGCATCGTCGGTCACAACGGCCTTCATCATGTCCATCACAACGTCATGCACAGAATTGCCGCAATACTCAATCTTGCCGTTGTGCATCCCGATGATGTCACCCTTGTGAATCTTCACGCCGTTGTACTCGCTGTCGCGCACCGCATACGTTACCGTACCGGTCTTGACGTGCTCCGCCGCTTCCGCCATGCGCTTGGCGTTCTCCTCGCCGGACACGTCGTCTTGGAACGCGACCGCCGCGGCAATGCCCATCGCCACGTTCTTCGTGGGGATGACGTGCACTTCCTTCTCCGCCAGTTCCGCCGCCTGATTCGCCGCGAAAATGACGTTGCCGTTGTTCGGGAACACGAACACACACTTGGCGTTGACCTGATTGATGGCGTTCAGAATGTCATCCACCGACGGGTTCATCGTCTGACCGCCCTCGACCACCACATCCACCGTCAAATCACGGAAGATGCTGGAGAAGCCATCGCCCAGCGACACTGCCACCATGCCAAATTCCTTCGCGGGTTCAGCAGGGGCTTCCACGGCGGCAGGAGCCTTTTCCGCTTCCAGCGCACGCTTGCGCGCCAGCATGTTGTCCACCTTCACATTCACCAGTTCGCCCAGCTCAATGCCATACTGGATAGCATTGCCGGGGTCGTTGGTGTGCACATGCACCTTCGTCTCGGTCAGGTCGCCCGTCACCTTGACGCAGTTGCCAATGCGGTTCAGGCGGCGGCGGAAGGAATCCACGTCGCCCTCGGTGCAGTCCTCGCGGAAGTTCACGATGTCGTACTCCGTGCAGTAGGCATAAGGCAGATCGCCGGACAGGTCGTGAATATCCTCCTCCACCTGACTATCGCCCGCCAGCAGCGCCGCCGGGTCAGCGATTTCCTCGCCGCGCATGACCGCCGCATAGCCGGTGTAAATCAGCATGAGGCCGCGTCCGCCGGAGTCGACCACGCCCGCCGCTTTCAGGGGCGGCAGCATGTCGGGCGTGCGCTTCAAAATCGCCTCGCCGCTGGTCAGAATGACGTTCATCAGCCCATCGTAGTCATCGGGATTGCTCTCGGTGTATTTGATGGCGTCCTCCGCAATGACGCGCGCGACGGTCAGAATCGTGCCCTCCTTGGGCTTCATGACCGCCTTGTACGCCTTGTCAGAGCCCGCCTTCAATGCCTGCGCAAACTGCACGGGGGTAATCTTCTCCACGCCCTTCAAGGACGTCGCGAAGCCGCGCAGCAGCTGGGACGTGATAACGCCAGAGTTGCCGCGCGCGCCCTTGAGCGCACCCTTCGAGATGGCAGCCGCCGCCTCATCCGCGCGCAGGTACTCCTGCGCATTGACCTCACGGGTCGCGCTCTGCATGGTCAGGGACATATTCGTCCCCGTATCGCCGTCCGGGACAGGGAAAACGTTCAGCGCGTCCACCGCTTCCCGGTTCTTTTCGAGCAGTGCCGCACCCGCGACGACCATGTCGCGCAGCAGCAGCCCGTCAATGGTTTTATGCTGTATCAAAGGTAAATTCCTCCTACCTGCTTTCGGCGCCAGCTCCTTGGAGCTGCTGCCGTGTGGCTTTCCTGCATTACACGCGGATACCTTCCACGGAGATGTTGACCTTGCGAACCTTTACGCCCGTCATGCTTTCCAGCTTGTAGCGCACGGTATCGACAATGGTCTTGCACACCTCGGCAATGGAGATGCCGTATTCCACGATGATGAACAGATCGACGTCCAGCATATCGCCAACACTGCGAATCTGCACGCCCTTGGAGAGGTTTTCCCTTCCCAGCCATTCGACGATGCCATCCTTGGCACGCTTGGAGGACATGGCGACGATGCCGTAGCATTCCAGCGCCGCGTATCCCACGACCTTGAGCAGGACATCCTCCGTAATATAGATTGTTCCGATGTCGTTCTTGATTTTGCAATCCATAGTAGTCGACCTCCTTCATCCAGGGGCTTCCCAGCTTTTGTCCTCGCGGACACGATAAATGCACCCATAGCTGGGTCAGAGTATAGTATACAGGATTTTAGCGGAAATGGCAAGACTTTTTCGGCCCGTTTCACAAAAATGCCGCCAGAAATTCCAGAAAAGGCGCCGACATGTGTCGGTTTCGTGAACATTTCTTGCAGATTGTGTGATTTTCCCGCCTTTGCGATACCGCCTGACCAAAAATTTTCCCCTTGACAAGCGGGAAAAACCGTGCTATCATGCACCCATCAGGGCAATGAGGAGACGGGTCATCCGCTTCTGCGGCGCAGGCAGAGAGCTTCCGGGCGGTGTGAGGAAGCAGGCGACGCATAGGGTGACGTACAGCTCCGAGTCATCCGCTGAAACCGCGTCTGCGCGGCGTGTAGGCGGCATCCGGTGCGCCGGTTACAGCGTGTGAGGAATGACTGTTCCTCCTTGAGGGCTGTTCGCAGCCAGACGGAAGTGGTACCGTGGCATTTTGTCACCTTCCCCGGATTTTGTCCGGAGAAGGTGTTTTTTATTCTTATTCTCTGAAAGTAGTAAGGAGTGATTGGATTATGGCGCTTGATTCCCTGCGTTTCGCGCACCGCTTCGACCAGATCAGCGGCAGCGCCATTCGCGAAATCTTCAAGATGATTGCCAAGCCCGGCATGATTTCCTTCGCGGGCGGCAATCCGGCGGCATCAGCGCTGCCCGATGCGGAATGCGCCGAAATCGCCCGCGACGTGCTGCAAAATGATGGCAAGCGCATCCTGCAATATGGCGCGACAGAGGGGTATCCGCCGCTGCTGGAGAGTCTGCTCGCCTATGTGGAGCAGCAGCTTGGGTGCGCCGTCCCTGCGGTGCTGCCCGTCACTGGCTCAACGCAGGCGATGGATTTGCTCTGCAAAGCGCTGATTGACCCCGGCGACGTGATTCTGGTGGAGAACCCGTCGTTTCTGGGCAACATGCAGTGTATGCGGCTGTATCAGGCAACGCTGGTGCCGGTAGAGAGCGACGAGAACGGAATCATCCCGGAAAAGCTCGAAGAAGTGATGCGCCAGTATCACCCAAAGCTGCTTTACACCATCCCGACGTTCCAGAATCCGACGGGCATCACGCTGTCCGCCGACCGCCGCAAGCCCATTGCGGAACTCGCCGCGAAGTACCACGTCGTTGTGGCGGAGGACGACCCGTACCGCGACCTGCGATATGCCGGAGAAGCGTGCCCCTCCATCAAATCCTTCGACAAGGATGGCTGGGTCGTTTTCCTCGGCTCATTCAGCAAGATTATCAGCCCCGGTCTGCGCGTCGGATTCATGGCGGGCGACGCGGGTATCCTGCGCAAATGCACTGTCGGCAAGCAGTCCACCGACGTCCACACGGCAAACCTTACACAGGCGATTGTGGATCAGTACCTGCGGCGCGGTCTGCTGCCCGACCACATCAAGCGCATCTGCCGCAGCTACAAGGCGCAGCTGGATGCTATGCTGAGTGAACTTTCAACCTTTCCCAAAGGCACGACATACACGCGCCCAGACGGCGGTCTGTTCATCTTCGTGACGCTGCCGGAGGGCATCGACGCAAAGGAGCTGCTGGAACAAGCGGTAGAGCGCCACGTCGCCTACGTCCCCGGCACGCACTTCTTCTGCGACGGCGGACACGAGAACACGCTGCGCCTGAACTTCTCCAACTCCAGCATCGCGCAAATTCACGAGGGCATGAGCACCCTGCGGGAGATTTTCGCGCAGGCGCTGGTGAAATGACACTGTTTCCCCTACTACTTAATATATAGGAGGTTCCCCATGCACATTCTTGACGTTTTGAAAGAGCGCGGCTTCATCGCCCAGACCACCTTTGAGGACGAACTGTACAAGCAGCTCGAAGAACCGACCACCTTCTACGTCGGCTTCGATCCGACCGCTGATTCCCTCCACATCGGGCATTACATCCCGATTATGGCGATGGCGCACATGCAGCGCGCGGGGCATCGCCCGATTGCGCTGATGGGCGGCGGCACGGCGATGATCGGCGACCCGTCCGGCAAAACCGACATGCGCAAGATGATGACCGTCGAGACGATTGACCACAACGTCGAGTGCATCAAGCAGCAGATGAGCCGTTTCCTTGATTTCTCCGACGACAAGGCGATTATCGTCAACAACGCGGACTGGCTGCGCAACCTGAACTTCATCGAATTCATGCGCGACATCGGCGCGATGTTCTCCGTCAACAAGATGCTGACCGCTGACTGCTACAAGACGCGCATGGCGACCGACAACGGTCTGTCCTTCCTCGAATTCACCTACATGCTCATGCAGTCCTACGACTTCCTGGAGCTGTTCCACCGCTACGGCTGCCGGCTGGAAATGGGCGGCAATGACCAGTGGAGCAACATGCTTGGCGGCGCAGACCTGGTTCGCCGCAAGGACAGCGAAAAGGCGTTCGCCTGCACGTTCCAGCTGCTGCTGACCCACGACGGCAAGAAAATGGGCAAGACCGAGAAGGGCGCGCTGTGGCTTGACCCGAACAAGACCTCCCCGTTCGATTTCTACCAGTACTGGCGCAACGTTGATGACGCGGACGTGGAAAAGTGCCTTGGCTTGCTGACCTTCCTGCCGATGGACGAAGTGCGCCGTCTGGGTGCGCTGCAAGGCAGCGAAATCAACGAGGCGAAGAAGGTGCTGGCATTCGAGGTGACGAAGCTGGTGCACGGCGAAGAAGAGGCGCAGAAGGCCGCCGATGCCGCTGCCGCACTGTTTGCGGGCGGTGCGTCTGCCGCAAATGTCCCCTCCTTCACGCTGACGAAGGCCGAATTCGCCGCCGACAGCCGCGTGACGACCATGCTGGTCAAGTCCGGGCTGTGCAAGAGCCAGAGCGACGCGCGCAATCAGGTGAAGGCGGGCGCGGTACTGGTGGCGGACAAGAAGGTGGATGACCTGAACGCCACGCTGGCGGAGAGCGACGTCCCCGCGGATGGTCTGCTGATTCAGAAAGGCAAGAAGAACTTCCGCCGCCTGTTCCTCGCATGAGTGCCATGAACCCCTATCGGACGCTCCGGCAGTCTGCCAGCGACGAGTTCATCATCAACAAAAGCCGCTTCATCGGCTATGCCGCGCCGTGCGAAACGGAGGCGGAGGCGCTTGCCTTTCTGCAATCCATCCGCACAAAGCACAAGGACGCCACGCACAACTGTTATGCCTACACCATCGGGCAGAACGCAGGCATCATGCGCTATTCCGACGACGGCGAACCGGGCGGCACTGCGGGGCTGCCGATGATGGAGGTATTGAAGCATCAGGGCGTAGTCAACTGCTGCTGCGTGGTCACGCGCTATTTCGGCGGCGTGCTGCTGGGCGCGGGCGGGCTGGTGCGCGCGTACACGCAGGGGGCAGTCGTCGCGCTCAAGGCGGCGCAAGTCGTCGAGATGCTCCCCTCCTGCCAATACCTGTGCGAAGTCGCCTATCCGCTGTGGGACAAGGTGCAGTACGCGCTGAAAAGCCTGCCCGTGCAATTGCTGAGCAGCGAGTTCACGACCGCCGTCGGCTTCACGCTGCTGATTCGCCAGACGGACGTGCAATCTGTGCTGGACACGCTGACCCGCGTGACCGACGGACGCATTGAGACGCTGCTGGAGGAAGAATCCTACCACGCGTGGGACAGCGAAAGTAAATAACCGATTTTTACCCGGAAATTGTTCTGATTGCAGAACAGTTTTCGGGTTTTTGCTTGACCTTTTTCATCTTTCCTGCTATGATGCTTTTATCAATACTGGGACAAGGAGAAAGGCATATGACAAGGAAGCATCCCGCGCAGGAGCTTGAGGGGGATGTGCTGGTTCGCACAAGCGACATGGGGCAAGGGCGCTCGGATTATGAAGCGTTTCACACGCTGTCGCCCGCCATCCACCTGCGCGAAATCCATACGCATGATTTCTTTGAGCTGTATATTCACCTAAACGGCTTTCCCCGCCTGTATGTGGACAACAAAATCGTCACGCTCCAGCGCGGCAGCCTGATGATTTTCCCGCCATTCGTCATGCACGGCATAATCTCGCAGGACGCCATCCGCAACTACGAGCGAGTGGTGCTGTTCATCTCCTCCGGGATGCTGCACCAGCTGGGGCAGGGGCTTCTGCCGCTGGAGCAGCGCCTTTTGGACTGCACGCGCCGCACCGGGTATCATTATCAGCTGGATGAAGCGGCGCTTTCGCTGTGTACAACGTGCATTGACCGTGTGGCGCAGAACACAGGCGACGAGCGTCCCGAATCGCGCTTGGCGGATTATGCCGCGATGACCGAGTTTCTGCTGCAAATCCTCCGCGTGACGCAGGAAGCGCCAATACTGCAGAGTGCCCAGCCCTCGCCAGACACCATCCAGCGCGTGATGGCGTACATCAACGAGCACTACGCCCAGCCGCTGACGCTGGATGAGATTGCGGACGCGTTCTTCATCAGCAAATCGTACCTGTCGCACGAATTTGTCCGCTACACGAACACGTCGGTGTACGAGTACATCCAGTTCCGGCGCATCTGCGGCGCGAAACTGCTGATTGCCTCCGGCATATCGCTGACGGATGCCGCGTTTCAGAGCGGGTTCAATTCGTATTCTTCGTTTCTGCGCACTTTTCGCAAAACAGCAGGCATTTCACCGACGGATTTTCAGCGAAATCTTGGAAAATAAATCTTACATTGTCGAATACGGATGTTTTTCGCCCAGATAAGTCTGCACGATTTGCATAGTAGCGTGGACAATTTGCATAGACGCGCCGCCTTTTCTCCGCTATAATGAGGGTAACTTCCGGATGAGGCAATGCAGCCGCCGCCTCCCGGACAATATGCAAAGGTTCGGCTGAAAGAGAAAAGGAGGATCTCTATGAAACGATTTTTCCTGCTGCTGCTCGCTGCTATCATCGGGCTGCTGCCGCTGATGAGCGCCTGCGCTGAAGCGCCGCTGGACGGGTATCCCGGCATTGATGAGCTGCCCGCCATCGACACAATCAACAATCCGTTTG
>ERZ1107006.2641-NODE-2641-length-12780-cov-5.166994_pt1 | contig 12780 bp, 11 predicted proteins | sample MGYA00403696_ERZ1107006 | MGnify/ENA primary metagenome ERZ1107006 (study PRJEB35170, sample SAMEA104062441) | human gut metagenome | biome: human gut; feature: human-associated habitat; material: faeces | place: Denmark | collected 2012-08-13 ...
ATCCTATAGATTGTGCGTTTGACTTTTAAATATACGCAGTCCGGTGGAAAGACGGTATCTCAAAGCCGCCATTTTCACAACGGAAAATTTGTGTTTGATAACTTTTTTCCGGTCGCTCAGACCATCTTTTGCGGAGAAACAGACCATTATGCCAGACCGTGAACTGCGGCGGATGCGCCGCGCCGAATTAGTCGAGATCATTCTGGCCCTCAAGCAGACCGAGGACAGGCTCCGGGCAGAGAACGCTGCCCTGTCTGCCCAGCTGCAGGAGCGTCAGATCCATATTGAAAACGCCGGTTCCATTGCGCAGGCCGCGCTGGAGCTGAACAAGGTGTTTGAAGCCGCACAGGCCGCTGCGGACGAGTATGTTGCATCGGTGCGCGCCGCAAACAAAAACACCGATGCCGCCGCCAATGCCCTGCGGGCACAGGCTGAGGCCGAGGCGGAGCAGATCCTTGCGCAGGCCCAGACCGAAGCCGCGAACCTGAAGGCCCGCACCCAGAAAGAGTGTGACGAGCAGGCAGATGCTGCGGCGCGCAGCCGTGCCCAGACCGAGGCCGACTGCAAGGCCATGCTTGCGCGGACCCAGCAGGAGATCCGGCAGCGCTGGGCCGCCTTTGACCGCCGCGCCAGCGAGCTGCTGGACGGCTACCACAGCACGGAGTTCCTGCCGGAGGAGCGTGCCGAAAAATGCGACAAATGAAAGAGCAAAAGATCAAGTTCACGCCCATCCCCTCCACCGCCGAGGTGAAGGCAGAGCGTGACCGGCTGGCTTACCGCCGCCGCTACCTCCGCGTGCTGCGCAGCACGGTGTATGCCCTGCTGGTGGTTGCAGCCGTTGCGGTGCTGTTGGCCAACCTGTTTTTGCCGGTGCTTCAGGTCTCCGGCGACAGCATGAACCCCACCCTGCAGGACAAGGACGTGATCGTCCTTGTCAAGAGCGGCAGCCTGAAAACCGGCGATCTGTGCGGGTTTTACTGGCAGAACAAGCTCCTGCTCAAGCGGGTCATCGGCCTGCCGGGCGATATCATCTCGCTGGATGAAAACGGCGTGGTCACCGTGAACGGCACGGTGCTGGACGAGCCCTATGTGGATGAGCTGGCCCTGGGCGAATGCGACATCAAGTTCCCCTATCAGGTGCCGGAGAACCGGTACTTCGTTCTGGGCGACCATCGCGCAACGTCCATCGACAGCCGCAGCAGCGTTATTGGCTGCGTAGAAAAGAATCAGATCGTGGGCAAGGTCTTTATAAGGGTATGGCCCTTGTCCAGTTTCTCATTGATCCATTAAATTAGGAGGGCTTTGGGGCAATGAAAGACATTGTGGGAGATTATCGGGAAAGGTTCCGTCTGCAGCGGAAAGCACTGCGGCGCTACACGGCGCTGCTGCTTGTGCTGGCCATGATCACGACGCTGTTCGTGAACTGGCAGCTGCACAGCGATGGCATTGCGGCCACCGCGCAGTACCAGTGCAACCAGGAGGAGCACACGCACACGGCGGACTGCTACACCAAAGTGCTGGTCTGCGGTTATGAGGAAGGCCAGCCCGAGGACTGGAACGCCACCTTCGATGACAGCGCTTCGCTTGACGAGAGCATTGGCGTGGACGCAGAAGACGACGGCATTGCGCTGTTTTCTGCCGAACCGGAGTACATCTATGTGCCGCATGAGCACACCGACGACTGCTATCAGGAAGTGAAGACTCTGACCTGTCTCGAGGAGGAGCACGTCCATGGCGACGACTGCTTTGACCCCGAGGACGGCAGCCTGATCTGCGAACAGTTTGAGCACGTCCACGACGACAGCTGCTACACCACCGATTATGAACTGGTGTGCGGCCTGGAAGACGGCGAGCTGGTGGAGGAGCTGAACCCGGCCTACACGGCTGTGGCGGCGTTTGAGGCGCCGGTGGCCGCGAAGCCCGTAGTCGTGAGCCCGGTGATCGAGGCACCCATCCACTACCACACCGACGACTGCTATGAAGAAGTGCTGACCTGCGGCCTGGAGGAGCATCACCACACCGTGAACTGTCTGGCCGACCCGCTGGCCGATGTGGAAGACGAATCCGAATGGCTGGCCAAGACCAGCACCTCCCTCAGCGGCGACTGGTCCGCAGACCTGTTGACCGTGGCGCAGAGCCAGCTGGGCTACACCCAGAGCGAAAAGAACTTTGAAGTGGATGCCGATGACGGGCAGACCGTGCGCCACTACACCCGCTACGGCGAGTGGTACGGCAACCCCTACGGCGAATGGGACGTGATGTTCCTTTCTTACTGCCTGAACTACGCGGGCATCCCGCAGTCTGCCATCCCGCAGCGCGCCGGTGTGCTGGCCCTGCGCAGCGACCTGCGCGGTGCCGGCTACCTGATGGACCCCCAGAGTATCCCCGCCGCGCAGCAGGACGCCATTGCCCTGTGCGATGAGGGACTGCCGGAGGAGGAGAGCTTTGCCGATGCGGACGCCGATGACCTTGGCTTTGCGGACAGTGCATCGTCCTTCTGCAGCATCCAGCCCGGCGATATCGTGTTCTACAACACCATGGTCACCGAGACCGTGGCCGTGGATGACACTCCGGCTGGGGTCGAGGACGATTCCCCGGATGCAGACATTGCCCTGCTGTCGCTGGACCCGGTCGAGACGGAACCGCAGACCGAGCAGCGCACGGTCACCTATGAGACGGTGGGCATCGTGTCCGATGTGGATGAGGACGCCGGTACGCTGTCGGTCATCTCCGGCAATGTGGACGGCAATGTGGCTGAGGTCGCCCTGAACGCTTCGGACGTGACCGCGCTGGTGTCTGTTGCAAGTGCACAGGCTGTGGCGGGGGATGGCACAGATACGTTGGAAACAGTCAACGGCCTGAAGGGTAATTCTTACGTTACCAACTTTAAGCTCCAGAAAGAAAGCGATGGGCAGGCTGTAGATTCTGACACATTTGTGCTCACAGAGACTGTTTACGGTTACCTCAAGCTCGAAGCTATTCCGGCTGAGAAAATCATTGCTAACAATTACAAGGTCTATATCGACCTTCCTGATGCTTTTGACTGCGGCAATAATGTCGGCGGCAGTCTTGGACAAAATCGCGGTAAATATTCCTTTGTCAAGAGCGACGATGGCGATCATTGGATTCTGGTTCTGGAATACGATAAAACGTTTATCGATCAAGAAAAGGCCACCTCTGCCAGTAAGGTGGACAGCTGGGTACGCTTCAATTTCAAGTGGGACGAAGAACAGATCAACAAGAACAATAAGAATGATTTCAAGATCAACGAGAATAACACGGTCACTGTCACGATCAACGAGAAAAAGAACGACTCCACAACAAAAGACGATGATGTCTTTGCACTGAATAAGTCTAAGAGCAAGATTCGCTATGAGAAGGACGGCAAAGCCTACATTGATTACACTGTCACCCTGACCGTGAATCAGAAGATGGACGCCCCCTTTAGCATCACCGACACCCTGACCACGACTGGCGGTGTAACATTCACCTACACGGACACTGCTCCAGAGATCACTTCCTCCACGAACTCTGCCCCGGCTATCAGCTGGAAAGACGGCAGTGGTACAAGCAAAGTCATCACCCTTGGCGAGAAGGGTGGTACGATCGCGGCAGGCACCTACACCATTACTTATACGGTTGTATGCAATGATCCTCCGCTCACGCTTGAGCAGGACAGCAAGGTGAAGAACAAGATCCGTGCTTCCTATAAGGATGAATCTCACGAAGCCAGCACGGAAACCAAGCTGAAAAACGACATGATCTCCAAGAGCGGCAAGCTCAACAACAAAAAGAGTTATATCGAGTGGACAGTCAAAATAAACACTCCCACCTCGGATGGCTCCCTTGCTTACCTGGAGAACGGTGCCACCTTTACGGATACCCTGCCATATGAGCTGGTTGATGGAAAAATCAGCGTGAAGATGGACGGAGCATCCCAAAAAGTTGATTTAGACAAGGTGTACGACGCAAAGAAGAAAACGATTACCTACCCGCTGGAGGAAGGCCGCCACTACTACGAGATCACCTATAGAACAAAGGCTCCTGAAAATACTGGTCTCACCGATATAACAGTCAGCAACACCGGTACAGTCAACAACGGTAGCACCACATCCAGCGACACCGACGAGGTGACCATTTCTTCCAATATTCTGAGCAAGAAGCTGGAAGGTGGAACGACCGCCGACGGCACGGCTACCATGGACTGGAGCACCACCATTTCCGCCGATGACCTTAACGGTTACACCTACTACGACTGGTCCGGTGTGCTGACCGATTCCAACGGCAAGTGGTGCAAGGCGCAGAAGATCGTTCCAGACTCTGTAAAGGTGACCGCCAACGGCAACGACGCAACCAATGCTGTGAACATTGATTACAACTACAGCAAAATGGATGACAGCCACTCTGAGGTGGATGTCGGCCTGTTCTCGGTTGATTTTAGCGGTTCAAACATCACCGGCCCGGTGACTATCACCTATCAGACCACGACGAACGCTGCCGCTCTGCCGTCCGGCAACACCACGATTTATAACTACGGCAAACTGAACGACGGCAAAACCGTTTCTGATAAGTATAGCTTCAAAAACGACAACGCCGCAGTTGACGTCGTCCGCAAACAAGGCACCTTTGATGAAAGCACCGGCACACTGACCTATAACGTCATGGTGAACCCCACTGGCAGGCAACTGCTGGATGAGAAGAACGGTCAGCTGCTCCTTTACGATTCCATGAAGTTTTCTGGTGCCCTGAGCGGCGACAATAATAAGCAGTATTTATGGCTGGAGGGTATTTCCGTTTATAAGGGCGAGTTTGTGAACGGCGAATATGTTCCTACAACATTTCTCCGCGAGCTTACCCCTGTCAGCGGCAAGTACGCCGACATTACTGATGTCAATACAAAGATTGTTTCTACTACAGAGTACTATGCCAAATATGACGCTAGCTTTACACAAGTCAAGACGTGGACAAAAGTACCGGATGCCACCCCGCTCGTGCTCGTTTTCCATTACACTGTCGATACAAGTCATGTTCTCAGCACAAAACCTCTGAATTTTACCAATGACGTAACGCTCCAGGGTAATCCGAGCTGGAGCACTTCCAATAAGGATGTAAGTTTTACACCTACTACCAGCGGCGGTGCATCAATCGACTACAACAACGACCGCCTGACCATTTTCAAGTACGGCGACACGGTGAACCACCCGCTGGAGGGTGCCGAGTTCCTACTGGAAAAGTGGGATGCAGACCAGAAGCAGTGGGTAAAGGTCAATGATTCGATCAAGACCAACAGCAAGGGCAACGATGTTCTGTCCGTTGGCCGCGATACGCTGTACCGCATCCTTGAGACCAAAGCACCTGCCGGGTACCTGACGCCGGGTAAAAACGCATACTATTACTTCCGTGTCACCAGAAACACAGATGCCTATACCCCTCCGGACGGCTCCGGTGTTGCTGCTGCGGATGTGCATACCTATCAGGTCACGACCGGCAAGGACGATACCTACCAGACCTTCTACTACAATGTGGCAAATGAAAAGGACCCGGATTACGTCCCCACCGGCAGCCTGAAGGTGACCAAGCTCTGGCAGGATTCCAACGGCGACGCCATCACGGATTCCGCTAAGCTGGGCGAGCTGCCCACCGTTACAGTCACGCTTACCAAGTATTCCAACGGTGGTTCTACTCAGATTGGCGACCCTGTCACGCTGAACAACGACAACGGCTGGACCTCCACCTGGTCTGACCTTGAAACCAGCGACGGTATCTATTACACCATTGAGGAGAGCGCAATGGATGGCTACACCACCCGTTACCGCCTTGCCGGTTCCGAGCTCCTCTATGATACCTGCCCGAACATCAGCGTGTCTGGTGCCAATGGTGCCAGCGTGCAGATCGTCAACCAGTCTACACGGGGCGACTACGAACTCCCCTCTACCGGCGGGGCCGGTACCACTTTGTATACAGCAGTGGGCGGCACCATGGTGCTTGCCGCACTGGTGTGTGGTCTCTGTCAAAAGCGCAGACGCGAGAGGAGGGCAGATTAAAACAAGCTGCACCCTCCATTGCGGCCGCAAAACTCTCTGCGCCGCAGACAGGACCGTTTTTACAACGAGGAATCATAAAAAATAGAAAGGAGACTTTCACCCACTATGAAAAAGACCATTCAGAAACTCATGGCTGTACTGCTGGCAGCTGCCATGGTGTGCGCCATGGCGATCCCGGCATTTGCGACTGATGGTGATGCTACCGCTGCTGCTGCCACTGGCACTGGTAGCATTACCATCGAGAACGCCGTTACGAACCAGACTTATAAAATTTACCGTATTCTGAATCTGGAGTACCACGCAGATACCAAAGCTTACCGTTATACGGCGAATGGAGCTTGGGAAGGCTTCATTCGCAAAGAAGACCATAACTTTAAGTTAGACGAAAAAACCAGTGCTGTTACCTGGATCAATACCAATCCTGAGAATAATGGCACTGCTATTCAGTACATTGCAAACAGTGCCGGTGAATATGCTAAATATACTTCCAATAATGTCCATGAAGATGGCTCTGCCAAGGCTAACGGCATTACTCTTACATTTAGCAATCTGCCCCTCGGCTGGTATCTGGTGGTTTCTGATCTGAACAATGGTGCTATGTGCTCCATTGGTACTACCGACCCGAACGCAGTAATCAGAGAGAAGAACAGCAAGCCCACTATCGAAAAGGAAGTTTACGAAGGCGATACTCTTGGCTACAGCAATGATGCCGGCATTGGTGACACGGTGAAATTCCAAACCCGCATTCATGTGACCGATGGTAATCCCACCAACTACGTTCTGCACGATACCATGTCCAACGGGTTGAAATTCAATGAAAAGTCCGTTACGGTTTTGCTCATGCGTGACCCTAAGACCGGTGGCAGCAACTACGGTGGTAATCTCACCCCTGGTACTGATTATGAGCTGGTAACTTCTACCTCTGATACCTGCACCTTTGAGATCAAGTTCCTCAAGGCTCTGAAACCTTATGATTACATCCAAGTAGATTATAGTGCCACTGTTACTTCTGATGCAGTAATTGGTACTACGGGCAACGACAACAAAGCCGTTCTGACGTACGGTAACAACTCCACCACGACCGAGTCCTCCACCACCAAGACCTACGTCTGGGAGATGGGCGTGCGCAAGTTTGCAAACCTCGGCGGTGATGATACTAACCACGCTCTGGCAGATGCTGAGTTCCAGCTGTACAAGAAGGACGGCGACACCCAGAAGTACGCAAAATTCGTTGAAACCAGCACCACCAGCGTTTACAAGCTGACCGGCTGGACTAACAACGCAACTGAAGCCGCCAAGGTCAAGACCCCTGCTAATGGTAACATCACGTTTGAGGGTCTGGACGCTGGCACCTACTATCTGGAGGAGACCAAGGCTCCCACCGGCTACAACAAGCTGACCGCTCCTATTACGGTTGTGATCAGCAGCACTCTGCCTCCTACAGGCGGCACCGCATCTTACACTGTTACGGCTGATGGCGCTACGACTACCGACTACACTGTTCGCGTTGAGAACAAGGCCGGTACTGAGCTGCCCAGCACCGGCGGCATCGGCACCACCATTTTCTACGTTGTCGGCGGCGGCCTGATGGTGGCAGCCATCGTCCTGCTGGTGACCAAAAAGCGCATGGAGAACAAGTAATTTCTCCTTTATCCCCCACAGCACCGGAGCGCGGGGCCCAAAAGGCCTCCGGCTCCTATCCTTATAACATTAGGGAGTAGCCCATGAAAAAGAACAAAAGCACAATCATCCTGATCCTCGTCTTTTTCGTGGGTCTATCCGTGATGTTATACCCCACCCTCAGCGACTACGTCAACCAGCGGCACCAGTCCCGCGCGGTGGCCACCTACGCCGCCGATGTGGACAAGCTGACCAACGCGGATTACAGCGCCTATTTTGACGCCGCAGACGCCTTCAACGCCCAGATCGCCGCCGACCCGGACGCCCTGTACCACCCGGACCGCTTCCCCAGCTACGAAAGCACGCTGGACGTGACCGGCACCGGCATCATGGGCTACATCACCATTCCCCGCATCGGGGTGGAGCTGCCTATCTACCACGGCACCAGCGACGCCGTGCTGCAGGTGGCGGCAGGCCATCTGGAAGGCACCAGCCTGCCGGTGGGCGGCGAGAGCACCCATGCGGTGATCTCGGCACACCGCGGCCTGCCCAGCGCCAAGCTGTTCACCCATCTGGACCGGCTGGAGGTGGGCGACACCTTCACCATCACCGTGCTGGACCGGGAGCTGACCTACGAGGTGGACAAGATCTCCATCGTGCTGCCCACCGAGGTGGACGAACTGAAGGTGGTGGACGGCAAGGACTACGTCACCCTGATGACCTGCACCCCCTACGGCATCAACACCCACCGGCTGCTGGTGCGCGGCCACCGCGTCACCGCCCCGGAGAACCTCAAGCGCATCCGTGTTGCAGCTGACGCCACCCGCATTGAGCCCATCCTCATTGCGCCACTGCTGGCCGTGCCGCTGCTGCTGCTTTTGCTCATCGGCCTGCTGGTCTCCGGCAGAAAACGCAAACAGAAATGACAAAAGCCGCCTGAAATACCCCCCGGCATAGACAGAGCAACCCCAGAGCTCTGTTTGTGCCGGGGGTATTTTCTCTCACAAAAAATTCGCCGTTTCGTAGCTGAAACGGCGAATCAAGTCTCTATTCTTTTACGGTGTGCGGATTATTTTTTCAGACGATGGTGCAGTATCACATCCTCTGCAAGCCGAAAGACCGGGCACTTCTTCCGGAGCTGCCTCTGCGGAACCAGGCGTGACCCCGGTGTTCACTCCACCAGCGCCACGGCCACGTCGTTGACGTTCGTGCCGGTAGCGCCTGTGCGGATGAGCCCACCCACCGCCTGCAAAGCATGGTAGGCGTCGTTGTCGGCGAGGGTGCGGTACACGTCCCGCCCGGCAACGCGAAGGGCGGCTTCCGTCTCGCCGTCCACATAGCCGCCGGCGGCATCGGTGGGGCCGTCGGTGCCGTCGCTGCCCACCGAGAACACACAGCAGTGTTTCAGCCCGGCCAGCGCAGGAGCCGCCGCAAGGGCCAGCTCCTGGTTGCGCCCGCCCAGGCCCTTGCCGGTCAGGTGCACCACGGTCTCGCCGCCTGCAATGTAAGCCAGCTTCCGGCCTCCGCCCGCATGGGTGCGGACCACCGAACCAAGGAAGCTGCCCGCCTCCCGCGCCTCGCAGCAGAGCCGGTCGGTGAGAAGCACCGGCTCATACCCCAGCGCACGGCAGGCCGCAGCGGCCGCCGTGCACAGCTCCCGCACACTGCCGGTGATGCGGGTGGTCACGTTGGTCAGAGCCTTGGGGGTCTCCTGCCGCAGCAGCTCCTGTGCCGTGGTCGACAGGCGCAGGTGGTATTTCTCAGCAATGGCGATCGCCTGCCCGCAGGTGGAGGTGTCCGGCACCGCCGGGCCGCTGGCGATCATATCCAGCGGGTCGCCCAGAATGTCGCTGAGGACGATGCTGAACACCTGTGCCGGGGCGCAAGCCTGCGCGAACCGCCCGCCCTTGACGCCGGACAGACGCTTGCGGATGGTGTTCATCTCCACGATGTCCGCGCCGCTGGCCAGCAGCTGGGACGTAATGTCCTGCAGCTCCTCTGCAGGGATGAGCGGCTTTTCAAACAGTGCACTTCCGCCGCCGGAAAGCAGGAACAGCACCGTGTCCTCTGGCTGCAGGCCCTGCACCAGCTCCAGCGCCTTCTGGGTGGAGGCAAAGCTGTTGGCGTCCGGCACCGGGTGGCCTGCCTCGCAGCAGGTCACACCGGGGATCTTCCCTTTTACATGATTGTATTTGGTCACGACCACACCGCCGTCCACATGCCTCAGCACGGCAACGGCAGCATGTGCCATCTGCCATGCGGCTTTTCCGGCGGCCACCAGCACCGTGCGCCCTTCCGGGTGAAAATCCTTCAGCGCACGGCGGACCGCCTCGTCCGGCAGCACCGCCCGGATGCTGGCTTCCACGATCTGATCCGCGCAGCTGCGCAGCGTTTTTTCCATAAACAAGAGCTCCTTTCGTTTCCGGTCCGCGTCCGACACGGCAGGCCGGTCCATCCGGCTCCATTATACCGCAGAACCGGCGTTTCGGGAATATTGAAAAAGCAGAGCGCTCCCCTTCTGCGGGATGCTCTGCTTTTCTTGTCAGGTCTCTTTCTGCAGCTCTTTGTCGATCAGCCCCTGCAGGCGCTCGGTCTCTTCTGCTGCATAGGCTCTGGCATCGACCTCCACCGGCTGGAAGTAATAGCTCAGGATGTCCTCCTCGCCCGAGACGTACCCATTCTGATCGTTCCGCAGCCATCGTCTGGCCTGGTCGTAGTAGGCCGCCTGGGTCGCGGCATCGTCCCAGTCGATGTTTTCCACCACATAAGCCTGCTGCACATGAAACGCCTCGTGGGCGATGGTGTCCATGGTCTCCTGGGCAGTCCCGCTTTCCAGCACAGACCGGGAGAGCACGATTTGCCGGGAAGCAGCGCTGTAGTAGCCCAACCGGTCCTCGTCGAGCGGCTGGACCGTGACCTCTGTCCCGTCCGGCACCCCCAGCATGGCAAGCTCATAGGCGGCCAGCTGCTTTGCCAGTTCGGTCTTGCTGTCCAGAGACGCCGTTTCCCAGGCATCCTCCGCAAAGCCGGGCAGGAATTTCTTTTCGTGGAGCTGCGCCGTTGTTTCCGCCTGCGTCTGCGCGGGTGCCGCTGCGGTCAGGTACACCCGGCTGCTCCACATGCCCCAGCACGCCGGCACTGCCAGCAGGAGCGTTGCCAGCAGCACGCCGAACCGGCGGCAGTTCTCCCGGACGCGGTCCTCTCCGCACAGGAGGGCAAAGTCGCCGTACCCGCAGCGGCGGCTTTGCCGTCGGAACTGCCGGAAGCTCCTGCGCCGGAACCAGAACACGCCCGCAAACCAGAGGACTGCCAGCAGCACCCCCACCGGCCAGACCTGCCGGAGCGCTGTCAGCGCAAACAGCAGCTCCGCCGGCAGCAGCGCGGCGCACTACAGAAAGAACGGCCCGCCGATCACGCAGGCCGTTGCTGCCGGGGCCAGACACCACCAGAGCAGGAACAGGATGGTATAACCGACCGCGATGACATTGCCGGGGACCGAAGACCCCAGAAGCTGCGGCTTTGCCCAGTGCAGCCAACCGATCACACAGCCATTGAAGATCATTGCGCCCACGGCCGGGAGCCACCCGGCCAGTTTCCGGAGCTTTGCCATAACGGGTTCCTTTCTGTTGTGCGGCTGCCCTTACTGCTCAAGCTCCGGCCGCCGCTGATAAGCCTGTTCGATCTCCAGCTCGGCCTCTGCCGGAGAGGCCGCCCACACCTTGAAATAAGTACCGCCCCGGGAGTGGTGCAGCGGCACCGCCGGCGGGGCTTCGCCCTCCAGCACATAGGCCCGGCAGCGTGTGCCGGACTGCCGGAGATACAGCACGGTGTGCTCTCCGATGTAATACCGGTAGCCGCCCGACGGCAGACCGCCGCCAAAGCCGGTGCTTCCAAGCTCACAGAGCACCAGCACCAGCACGATCACCACACCGCCGACCACGGGCAGGACATTCAGCGTGAACGCATACTCCATCCTTTCACCCCCCTCAGTGCAGGAAGAGACGGATGAGCACAAAGGGCAGGGCGCAGAGCAGCACGACGCCCACGAACAGCGCGATGAGCGTGAAGATGGACGCCACGAACTGGTAGATCACCATACTGATCTGCCAGCGGAAGATCAGCACGAGCGCCGCCGCAGCAGCGACGATCAGCCGCGCCGCCAGCGTCTCCGTGCGCCAGATGAAAAAGGCCGACAGCAGCACGGTCATGCCGCAGATCACGATACACAGGTTGCCAAGTGCAGACTCAAACATAGTGGGTTCTCCTTTTCTGTTGAAGCAGGTTTGTCTTACACTACAGACAAGCCCGCCGGTTGGGCTGCGGTTGGAAAAACGCAAAAAAGTTTCAGCGCCCGCCATGGTCGTGGCCGCCGCTATGACCGCCATGCCCGCCGCTGCCGTGGCCGCCGTGGCCGCCGGGCCCATGTCCTCCGCCGCTGCGGCCGCCGCCCTGACCCAGCCCGGCACCCCGGCCCTTGCCGCTGCCCTGAGAGGCCGACACCGACTTGGAGGTGCCAAACTTCAGCCCGCTCTCGCGGCCCTGCGAGCCGGGGGCACCCGGGTCATCCCCGCGGTCCCGGCCGCCGTCCTCGGAGGAACCGGCCGCGGCTTTGCGTGCAGTGCTCTGGGTGGGTACGGGGCCGTACTTCCCGTTTGCCGTGTTCTCGCGCAGGGACTGCACAAAGGCATCGTGCCGCTGCGCCTCCGTCATTCTCGGCTGCTGCACCGTCGGTGTGTTGTTCTGGGTGTTTTTGCCGTTCTCGCTGTTTTTGCCCCAAAGGGAACTGAAGAATCCCATTGTGTGCTCCTTTCGCATTCGTCTCTTTTTGTCCGGTCACATAAGATAAGCCCGCCGGAGCAGTCGCAGTTGGAATTTTCGGTGCGAAATCTCAAAATTTCATGGTTTTTACGCGCACCTCCTGCGCGGTTCGCACCGGAAAAAGCGGCATTCTTTTCTCCATTCCGCTTTTCTTTTTGCGCAGAGTGTGTTATAATGGTGCCAGCATTATGAAAAAGGTGCATTCTGCCGGTTTCCGGCCGGTCACTTTTGTTCATTTTTGCCATCACACCCCGTAAGGGGACGTAGGACAAGACCACGCGCTGGAAGAAACGGTGGT
>ERZ1107006.2644-NODE-2644-length-12774-cov-2.840082_pt1 | contig 12774 bp, 9 predicted proteins | sample MGYA00403696_ERZ1107006 | MGnify/ENA primary metagenome ERZ1107006 (study PRJEB35170, sample SAMEA104062441) | human gut metagenome | biome: human gut; feature: human-associated habitat; material: faeces | place: Denmark | collected 2012-08-13 ...
CACCGCCCAACCATGGTCATTTTGAGTAAAAATTAAGACGATGGTATCAAAGAATAAATCTTTGTGCATGCGAATCGAGCATTCCGGATCAGTACCAATCTTGACCTGCTTCACATCACTTGGCAATTCAACTTCTTTATACAAGTTATTACCTAAAATATTTATTCTATATTTATTCTGACTTGTAACAGTGTTTTCGAGATACATGCCTCTTTTTCTCCTTTTATGTTTATTCATGTATATCTGCAACCTATAATATTGCCCGTCTATTCTGTGTAGTTGATAACACTGCCGTTGCGCATTCCAAAATCAGCCAATAACTTGTTGCCTTTGAGCAAGGAAATCGGGTTTTCCATTTTCAGATAACAGTTTTTCATATCAGAAGTATCAATGCCGAGATCATATGCGGTATTCAGAGCGTTTACCAAATCATTAGCAGATATATCCAGCGGAACCTCAAGATCCACAGTGAAATTTCTCTTAATAATATTAAAGATTATAATCGCTGTTTCTTTATTCATTGTGCTCCTCCTTATATGGTCAAAAACGCTGCCTTTTGAATACTGTTTTCTTTTGAGAAATCATCCGGACTCATTTTGTCATAATGTCTGAAATGCTCAATATACTCATCGATAGAAAACTTTACAGATACATTTGGGGAAATCAGCGAGTTGTCCTTTTCTTTGTCGAAGTCATTACACACGAAAGAGTATTTTTCTGTATTTGCTCCGTTTATATTCGCAACGAGAATATTTGTTGCAATTACGGAGGATAAATTTTGCTTCGTTACAATAAGAACCTTGTCGGCAATGTTCAGCAGAGTAGCTTTATTTTCGTCAAATGTAATATCAGCGTCCACTACAATAAAATCATACTCTCCACTTTTCTTTGCTGAGATGATTATTCTCTCAAAAACAGAGTAGGGTAGCCCCAAGGACATCAATGCAGCTTTAAAAGGTGGAAGATAGCTAAATAGTTCCTTACGAATTACATGTTTAATATTTTCGTAGATGCTGTCAGTGCTTGCAGAAAGCTTCGTATACACATCCGCAGCGGTAATTGCCGATGGATTCTCAAGCATATGCTGAAAGACCTGCAATCGAGCTGCATTTATATATAGAACGCGTTTATAATTTTTCGTAAGTGATGCACTTATGCCCATTGCCACAGTTGTTTTCCCTGTGCCTCCGCAGGCAGAATAAACCAACACAATTCTAGATTCCTGGCTCTCCGTTTGAACCTTCAGCGCACCAGCACTTTTTCCGGTGATTTCGCTAAAAATTTCTTTGATACTGGTATACTTGAATATCCGATTTACATTCAATTCAGCGGTCTGGCCTTCCTCATACTGTTCTGTCATCAAGAAAATATTGCTGATATTATGGCGTTGAAGGGAAGTGTCATACAACTCCTCCGATACAACAAGAATATCGGCTTTCTGCGGCGATGCAAACAATTCCTCGAAATAGCTTCTGTCGGAAATAATCTCTAAATCTATCGCATCAAAAAACTCCTCTGCAAACTTGAGCTGTAACGGAATGATGTAGTTTATATCAGTATCCGCAACGATTACACGCGCCTTAGACATTCCGTCATCTCCTTTAATCAATTACAGCCTGAAAATCAGAATTTGCGAGTCGAACAATGTCCCCGTTCTTCAACTCGTATGGTTGATTGGGCTGGAGTCTTGCATGGTTAATGAATGTTCCATTAGAACTCTGTAAATCTGTAATCCAATATTGGCCTCGGCTACTGGTTATTTTACAGTGAACACGGCTTATCATCTTATTAAAAGTGATAACTCCGTCGTTTGTGTCTTTCTTCCCAATCATGAAAACACTCTTATTCACCACAATCTCAAACCTTGCAGGAGCATTCATTGCAACGAATTTCAACCTGCAACCAGAGGCGGCACTGTTTCCTTGTTGTGTGCCACTACCATTTTGAACTGGAGCTACCTTACCACTTAATTTGGCGTACAAGTTTTCCATATTCAACGATCCATTTTGCAGGTCAGCAGAAACCTGCATCATTTTCGGCGTCGATAAAGCGGCTAATCCAGCGATCAACTTAACCAAAGATGTCCGGATTTCATTCTCGAATGCAGTATCATCATCAAATAAGTTCTCTTTAAGCGGAAGATAGACTAAGTTTACTTTGTAAGTATTAGGATCAATATAGATTCTCTCAAAGGATGCATCGATGTTCCTGCAAGTTAGAAAGCCATTGCTTTGTACATTAATAATTGCTCCAAGCAAATTACAAAGAACAGTCAGGAAACGTTCGGCATCGATTGTGGATAACAGGGATGAGAGAGACTTTAGTTCTCCGGCAAAGTAGTACAATTCCGTTTTCCCGTTATACAGCATCCTCATGCACTTAACAAAGCATCCGTCTTTTTGACTTTGAAGTACTTTATATTCTGTAGGGAGGAAAAAAGCATTATCTTTAAGAATGACCGCAAAATTTGCGCCGCACTCCATTTCTGTCAGTTTTCCATTTGTAGTTAGTGAATTCATACTGCATAACCCTTCCGCCAAAAATCCTTTGCCACAATTTGGACTATGAAAGTTCATAATTCAAATTCTAACAAAGGGCTTACCGCCTGCCCGTGCATCAAGCACGGGCAGAGCGGTTTCCTTTTGTTAATGAACGTTACTTCTCTTCGATTTCCTTTTTGCGCTTAGCTGCAATAAAAATCCAAATTGCTGCCGTCACGACAACAACGCCACCAATGGAGCCCCAGAACAGGGCGGTATTTGCATACCAGCGAACGAAGAAGTTCGTAGAAACAGTAATCACATCGTTGAACACATACAGTTCACCCGGATTGAAGTCGTCAGATGCGGTATCCGTGATATTTCCAGCAAGATCGGTAACTTTAATCTGAACCGTCTGCGCATCATTGCTTTCACTTAGTGTAAACTCACCAGAAAAGCTGTTCAGATCATCGCCAAAGTCCGTAATTGTATCCACAGTCTGGCCGTTGACTACAACATCAACCTGCTTCAGCCCGCCAACATCAACGATAGTGTACTTGACAAGCTGTTCCTGTGCATTGACGATTTTTTTATCCAAGCCAACAATGTTTCTAATCTCAGGTGCAGTAGTATCCACCGTAAAGGTCATTACATCGAGGATCTTGCCGCCGTTTTTGTCAATGGAGTTGTCAGGAACACTTGTGGATGTGTTACCGGTAGCATCTTCAGAGGTGATTGTGATATTGTACACACCATCTTCAATGAAGTTATCCTTGCTGATGGTATATACATACTGATACCAGCCGGAGGAGCCGATTGCTGTGCTGTCGGAGGCCTCGGGATTTGCAGCAAACTTTGTGTCGATTGTTTCACCATCTCTGGTAATTACAATCTTCAGGGAGCCTCTCACAATTCTGTCTGCATTGTACTCAGTAATGACAAGGTCATCCGTAATTGCAGCATCACCATTCTTAGCAATATACTGCCCGCCATCTTTGATAAGGGAACTCAAATAGTCACTATATTCGTAGACAGAGCCAAAGCGATTAATGGTGAACTTTACATGCGACTCGGTAGAATGTCCGGCCTTATCCTTCATCGTGACGGTCAAGACATAGATACCATCATTGTCAACCTTCTTAGCAATATCAAAGGAACCAGAGCCACCCTTATCGTTAAGCCCCACCTTGACAAACTCCGCTGTGACATCCTTGGTCTCGTTGAAACGGGTGCGAATCAGCTTAACAGTCTGCGTATCGAAATTCTGATCCTCAAAGCTGAAACCAATATTTGCTGCATCCTTGTATGCGCCACCATTGTCTCCAGATTTTGCGACCCCATTAATTGTGTAGGTAGGCTCCTCAATCTTTGTATCGATTGTAAGCTGGTTGGACCGATACTCAGTCATTGCGTTACCGGATTTATCACGATAATTAATCGTTACAATGTAATCCGCATCATCCGTCAGTGCGAACGTACCAACGTGGGTATCTACGCTGCTATCAGACCAAGAAGTCGCCAACGCCTGTGCTGTACCACCATCTCTGGAAACCAGCACAGAAACATCGTCTGCATAGAAGTTTGCCTCATTGATTGTGATCGTTCCGTGGATGTCGCCTTCATAGTAGGAAATGCCATTTTCCTCATTAACGGGCGTGTTGTAAGCAACTGTTGCAGTAGGCGCGATATTATCTACGACAATACGCTTACTCTCAGATTGCTCGACTATTTTGCCGGAACGGTCAATGACGTCAAATTCCACAGTTCCGTTAAACTGGTTGTCGCTGCCGAGAACCATCTTGGGAATCTCAAAGGTCATGCTAGCTGTTTTACCGCCATTGGAGTATTTGATATCAGCTTCATCTATAGCCTGATTCAGAAGCTGGGCGTTGACTGAGCTAACCCCAGCAGCCGTCAGATAGCTGTAATCAAACTTGTGAACACCGGCTGTATCATCTTCCGCTGTGATGGTGACGGTCATCTTTGCATTGTAGAAACCGAAGGTAATGTTAGAAAGTACCGTTTCCAAGATGCTTGTGCTGTAGGAAACGCCAGTAACCCGAGGTGCTACTGTATCGATGGTAAAATGATCTGCTGCATAATCTTCGGCAGCGTTCTTCGCAAGGTCACTGTAATCTACATCAAAGGTGTAATTTGCATCACCAGAATAGGTGATCGTGATAACATGAGCATCACCGTCGGATCTCCACTCAGACATGGAAATCAGGTCGTTGACATTACGATTTTCGCCTGCGACATCTTTTCCAACGATTTGGAAATCGACCTCTTTCGGATTGAAATTGTGCTCGGTAATGGTAACAACCGCCGTCTGCGTCTTGTCGAAGTAGTCCCGACTGTTTCCATCATTGTCCTTCAGCGTATCAATTTTCAAGTTGTTTTGGTAAGCAACATTGATTACCGGCTTGATGGTATCGATTGTAATCATATCAGAGGTATAGGATGCCATCTTATTGTTGGAACGATCCTTATACTCAACGGACACAATATAATGGCCGTCGCCGGAAAGCGTGTAGCTTCCGATATGCTCATCCGCACTGACATCTGTCCAGGACGGCGAAACAGCTACGGCAGTTTCACCATTTCTTGAAACCTTTACAACTACATCTTCTGCGAAGAAATTCGCCTCAGTAACTTTGAAGGTAATTTCTGCCTTACCACTCTTGTCATTGCCGTAATAGAGCGTAGTTCCGACCTTATTGCTTTCTGGGCTGTATTCCACGGTCATGGTAGGAGAAATCGTGTCTACGACAATCACTTTACCGGAATCAGTTGTCTTTTCACTGACATTGCTGTACTTGTCGGTTGCCGTTGCTGCAATGCTGCCACGAAGCTGTTCAGCTTCGTGTAAAGGAAGTGTAATTGTCGCCGTATATTTCGAATTGTCCGAACTGTCCTGATGCGCAGCAACCGTTGCTTCTTCCTTTTCTCCATAAGCGGGAATATTAACATCACTGGCTCCGGTCTGCTTCACATAGGACCAAGTGAAGTAGTCTACACCCGTAAAGCTATCATAAGATGTAAATGTTACATCCACTACTGGGTTGTAGAAGCCGAAGGAGATACTGCCGAGCACCGTATCCAGCAAAGACTCGCTGTAACTGATTTCCGGAGCCGACGGCTTATCGCGATCGACAATAAACGCATCCGTTGTGAGCGTGCCAGTCCGCTTGGCCAAATCCACATAATCAAATTTGATTGTGTAGATACCGTTTATGTAATTAGCAGTCGTAAAGGTGTGCGTATCTCCATTGTGCGTCCACTTATCAGAGTGCAATTCGGCATTCAAATCATTGCTGCTGACCGTATTTCCATTCACATCCGTTGCCGTCACCGTTGCAATGATATCCTCCGGACGGAAGTTATGCTCGGTTACAATGATTGTTGTCTCCTGTTTTGCCTCATTGTAGGAGAATTCAATGACCGGATTGATCGTATCAATAACAAGCACATCAGACTGATATTTCTGCATCTGATTACTGGAGCGATCTTTATATTCAGCAGAAACCACATAATCCCCATCACCGGTTAAGGCGTACTTGCCAATGAAGACATTATCTGCTTCCGCAGACTTTTCCCAAGCCGGATAGACCCGTTCTTTTGCTCCGCCATTCTTGGATACCCGAACCGCAAAGTCCTCTTCATAGAAGTTGGTTTCAGTTACGGTGAATGTCAGTTCAACGTCGCCGTCAAAATACTTTTTACCATCGAGTTCTGTTTTGGGGGCAGCGTAGGATACCTCACGGGTCGGGGCAATCGTATCAACAACGATAACATGATCCGTATCCGTCTTAAGATCACTGGTATTCCCAGCATTATCCGTTGCAGTAAAGGACAAATTACCCCGATACTGTTTCACATCAGACCCTGTCAGAGTTAGTTCTGCTTTTCCATCAACAAAAGTCAGGGTTCCGCTCTCTTCAGCAAGGTTTGCCGTGCTGGCTCCATCCTGCCGTGTATATTTCCAGTCAAGATAGTTCAAGCCGGACGTTTCATCTTCTGCTGTAAAAGTAACGGTAACGCTGGGGTTATAATAGCCAAAGGTAATCGCGGAAAGGACCTTGTCCATGACAGACTCCGAATAGGAAATCTTCATTTTGGCAGCATCGGGTTTAACAGTGTCAATCTTAATGTTCAACTCAATGCCTCTGCAGATCCTTTTCGTAGTCTCATCCTTCAGATAAACATAATGTGCACCCGTACCCTGCTTACTAATCTCCTTTTTATCTCCAAAATCGGAAACAGAGTCAACAGAAACGCTGTATTTACTAACATCAATAGACGTTACAATCGCCCGATTATCCGCATTATACCATCCGGTCGCCGGATCAGGATTGCTGATTATGCAAGCTGTAGCGAAATCAGGCGCAGTCTCATAGGAAATCGTCAGGGTATAGGATGCAGAACTTGCAGGATATACTTCGCGGGTAACCTCCTTGTACAACCCCAGTTCTGTTTTTCCCATCCCATCTCCGTCACTGTACCAGCCGATTTACTGGCTGTAACGGTAACCACAATGCTTTGAGTACCATCCAAAGCCTTGCGCAATTTCTCCCAATCGGTCACAGTAACATTTCCCGTTTTCGTGTCAACCGCTAATCCAATATTGGTCTGATCGATTGAGTACGAAATTTCACCGTTGTCACCTTTATTCTTTTTTTCCGCCTTCTGCGTGGAGGCCACTCCATTCTCGTCAAGAATGTAGTTCACGGATGCCTCTGTAAAGGCAACAAGCCCATTCTGCGATGCAACAATCGTGACCGTGCTATAAGCACTGGCTTCTTTGTAATTATTATTTCCTTCGCGCAACGCTTTGACCGTTACAATTCCAGCATTTTTCAATGTCAAAGTGCCCGTAGTCGCATCAATCTCGGCAACATCTTCTCCCGAGGCATCAACCAAGGAATACACAATATCCTTGCCACTCAGATTATCACCGGCAGCAGAAAAATCATAGACATTCTTGCTTGCATCTTCATTCAGTGCAATCGTTGAGGGATTTGCTTTGGTAAAGGAAATACTCTGTTCTGCCTTCTCAACGTGAACATTCAGCGGAAATTCGGGATACTCTTTATCATTATAGCTATCCTTGACAGCCTTAATATAAACAGTGTAATCACCCGCGTTTTTTACCATAGGGACAGAGTTTCCGGCCTTGTCGTATTCTTTCCAAGTATCCGTCTCGCTAAGGCGATACTGCAAGGTGTAGTCTCCCTGATTATTTACAGTAATCGCTTCCTGATCATTTCCGTTATAGGTGAGCTCGTTGGCGGTAATTTTCAAATCACCAAGGTCAATGTTTCCGAGTACAATCTCAGAGTTTACGGTTTTGTCGAAGAGTTCGTAGTTATCACCACGGTTTACTGTAAGCCGAACTGCGTACTTACCGACAGCGATTGCCTGCGGAATTTCAGCAGAGCCAGTATCGCTGCCGTTGACATACCAGTGCACATCATCGTCCTTCAAGAATTTTCCTGTCAGCGCCACAATGTTTTGATCTTTCTCATTGTATGGAGCAGTTACTTCTGCAATAACAATATCGGTAATCTCCGCTTTCGCAATGGTAACATTCTCAGAGAACACAAAATCTGAATAACCGTCTCTCTGAACCGTTACTTCAACAGCATATGTACCGGCATTTTCCCGCTTTGGCTCGGCAACATCTTCACCGTCAATTTTGTAGATGACAGTATCAGTCTGCTCATTAATTCCAGCTACGGTTACCAAACTCTGTGCCGTGCCTTTTTGATATACAAGCCCGCTGTTTGCAGCAACCGTTACCCCAGGAATCTTGGTGCTGCGAAGCTGAATTACGAAGTCCTGCGTATCCGAAGTAATTGCAGCCCCCTCAATTCTTCCGCTGCCGTCAGCATATACATAATCCGTCAGAGCAGCAGTTGCAGATAAGGTAAGATCGTCAGCAACATACTTATCTTTTGCCAAAACCTCGACGCAGCCATTTGCATCGGTTGTAACGGTTCCGGATGCATAATCATCTCCGTTTGCTGTGGAGCTAACACTGTACGCAACCGTCACGCCCGCAAGGGCTTTACCGTCCTGATCTGTAACAGAAACAGTAATCGCATCTGAGTGCTCCGCCGTGGCAGCAAATGCCGTGAGTGTTGAGGTAGGCAACAAGCCCAATACCAACACAAACGACAGTAAAGCTGCTAGAAATCTGCGAGAGATGCTTGTCTTTGCATTACTCATGATTTTCGACTCTCCTCGTTCGTTTATATTTTGTGGTTTTATATATTCTCCCATTAAACAGCCCGTGCATATTTAATGAGAAACTTACAATCGCCAGCATTACATAGGTAATGTATTGATTTGCGACGTCGCAGAAATAGATAATTACCAGTGCAATGCTTCCTGCCAGCAGTGCAGCATCGGCAATAACTGCCGGAGTATTTGAAAAGAAAGTAACAACTCCCATATGGCACTGCATGGAGATATCTCCATCTAGTCGAGAGCGAATAAATGTTTTTCTTTCCAAATTTGCAAGAATAACTAAAATGTAACCTAATAATAGCGGAAGCCAAAATATGCAACCCACCAACATCCGTGATCCCTTAGATCCATTATTCTCGAATGTCCTCATAGCCGCAGGCATCAAAAGGTAACTTATAGCGTGTGCTGCAAAGCATCCAACAGCTATCCAGAATAACCAGCGAATTTCTTTAACCCGATACTCATATCGCCCGCGACTCATTCAATCACCTCGTCGGTATGAATCAGTATGACTTCCTCAATCATCTGAAGCTTTTTTCCTCTGGCGAAGTGCTGCTTGACTCCATTGGGCTGGTCTGTAAGCGGTTCTGTGGCATTTTCGTCAAATAGAACTCCTGTTGGTTCTTCTTTGGCCAATAGCTCTGTGCCTGATTCTTCCGTCCCTTTGGCTCTATTTTCGGCAAGCAAACCGGTTTCTGGCATATCTCCAACAGGCTTTATTTCTTCCGTCGTCTGCTCGGGTTGTGTTTGTGGCATTGTGCTGGTCAGTTTTCCTCTTGCCGCATTTGCCGCACTCGGTCGGTAGGACTTATCTCCCGATTTTTCATTACTAGCTCTAACTCTTGCAACAGATTTCCTTGCATTGCGACCGCTCAAGTCCCCAATAACACGAGGAATCTTAAAGAATATCCACAGGAAAATGGCTACTGCAAGCGCCACACCAGCAACTATGAAGGAGATAATTGACAACATTGACAGTGTTTCAGCCATTTAATTGCCTCCATTCTGACGTTTAGCAACCTCATTGTAGTTGTTGTTTACAGAGGTCACAAACGTCTGATAGTCGCTTTTGATTTTGTCCTGTAGATCAGTAACATAGGGAAGCGTTGATGTAATGGCTACAGACTTTTTGTAGGCGCTTTCCATCATACTCAATGCTTCCTGCTGGTCAAAACCCACTCCTGCCATATACTTGGACTGGTCGTTGATAAGCAGGACCGTCACATAGTAGAGGGAAATCTTATCGTAATTCGCTTCGTTGTCATCAGCTTTCTCGACAACACTCATTGCCTGACTAATCTCGTTGAAAAGTTCTGTGTAGTCAGATAACGCATGTTCTGAAGTTGTGCTCTGGCTTGTCATGAACTTACATATGGAATAATAGCAGGAAGCGATGTCCTTCTTGTCAAAGTTCGCTGTACCGCCTGCTGCTACTTCAAAATAGCCCTTCGCATTAGCTGCTCTAGCCTTCAATGCGCCATCGTAATCTGCAAAGTATAATTTTCCAATGTCGTAGTACAGCTTGGCAACTTCCGGAAGAGATGTATCAAGTTGGTCAGCATTTTTTTCAATCTCATTTCCAATGCGGGTAATGCTGTCATTCTCTGCACCATAATTCTTATAGTATTCAATGAGCTTGTTATACGCGTCTATTCGGGCTGGATAAATGGTGATAGCTTCATAATATCCCGTTGGATCGGAAGAATTGATCTTCAGGTCGTAATCTTGGTTATTCACTTGCGTCGCAGCCAGATTTAATGCAAGCCCTGCAATACCGGCCACAACTGCAAGCGCAGCAGCACCAACAAAAGATAATAATCTCCTCTTTAACTTCTTGCGCCATCCCTTTGTTACCTTGCTTGGGTCTTGCAAATCGACCAGTAATTCTGCACAGCTTTGATACCGATTCTCTGCCGCCGGTTCCACGCACTTGTTGATAATAGCCTCGATACCTTCCGAAAGTTCCGGGTTCCATTGACGTACCGGAGCATATGGTTCTCCATTTCTGGGGTCGATGCCTGTCAGCAAATGGTGCATTGTCATGCCCAAAGCAAAGATATCTGACCGCGGATCTGTCTGCCCGCTATATTGCTCAGGAGGAGCATACCCCTTAGTGCCAAGCACTGTAGTGTCCGCCAGATTCTGTTCTTTATACTCTCGTGCAATACCAAAGTCGATAATGCTGATGTTCCCATTTGGTTTCAACATCAAATTTGCCGGTTTCATGTCCCGATAGATAATCGGCGGTTTCTGAGAATGGAGGTAAGAAAGCACATCGCAAATCTGCATAGCCCATTCGATTACCTTATCCTCCGGCTGCGCCCCATACTCGTTGAGAATCTTGTCTAGGGACTCACCCTCGATGAAGTCCATCACAATATAGATGGTACTGCCGTTATCAATAATATCGACAATTCGAGGCAGCGCTGGATGGTCTAGCCGCTTGACCATATTGGCCTCAGCCAGCAAGCTGTTCACAACGATCTCGTCGTTTTTCCCGTTTCCTTTTTTCCTGACTTCCTTAACTGCCCAGTTGCGGTTGAGGTGCGTATCGTTCGCCAAATAAACAACGGACATGCCGCCCCGGCCGATTTCTTTCAGTATTTCATATTTGCCTTCAATAACTGTTCCCACATGCGTCATGTCCGCCACCCCTTATTCTGCTCTAATCAGAACCACGGAGATATTGTCCTTCTCTTGGCGGCTCTTGACTTGCTCAATCAAGTACTTTGCATTGCTGTGCATAGCCTTTTTATTCATTAGATTTATGGGATTTAGGGATTCATACATTTCCCGGTCCGTAATCTCATGTCGGAAACCGTCAGAGCAGAGCATATAGGCTCCTTTTACCGTCTTACCCGTTAAAACCTGTGGCTCCACAACGTCGGAAGCCCCTACGCATTGCAGCAACATATTCCTGCGCTTATCTTGCAATGCCTGTTCCAGAGTCATCGTTCCTCGGCTAACTTCCCTGGCCACGAAGGTTTGATCCGTTGTAAGCTGCTTCATATCAGAAGTAATCTGATATACACGAGTGTCACCTACGTGAGCAATTACGTACTGATCGCCAACGAATAGGATTCCGGTAAAGGTTGTTCCCATTGCTTCACCGCTGCGGCAATATTTTTTTGATGCTTCTAAAATATGAACATTCAGATCCTTCAGCATCAATGACCACTTTCCGCCAATGACTTTTAGATCAACATTTTCCAGTTCATACGGGAGTTCTTCATCAAACCATTTCGCAAAAGCTCGAATAACTGTTGCACTGGCCAACTCACCTCTAGCTAAGCCACCCATACCATCGCATATCACAGCAAGCAACACTTCGCCGCCGTCATACGATGCGTGCTTTATAAGAACACTATCTTGATTCGTATTCTTGGAAATACCGATATCGGTATCTGCCGTTGCTGCAAATCGCATCATCTCGTCTCCTTTGGTTTTATTGTTGCTTATGTATTGAAAATAAACTCTTCATTTCCTAGAGTCAGACGATTTCCATCGAAGATTTCACACTCATACTGTGCCGGAATTGCTTGGCCGTTAATAAAAGTCTTGTTCTTAGAATTCAGATCCCGCACAAAGTACCGATTACCTCTTGTTATAATGTCTGCGTGTCCTCTGCTTACAGCGTTATTATTCGTAACAAAATAGTCTACATAGCTGCGTTCTTTTCCAAGCCGGAACACGGGCTTGTTAACGCTGATATGCTCTTCGGTTAAAACCCGATATAGAGTAGGATAATGGACGCTTTCTTCCGCCAGCAGCCCCGTTGCTTCATCGTCGTCATTCAACAAGCCTGTTGCTTCATCACCATCGTTCAACAGTCCGGTTGCCTCATCAGAATCATCTGTAAGCAAGCCTGTTGCCTCATCATCCCGCAGCAGTCCTGTAAGCTCATCTGACTCCGAAAGCAAATCTGTCGCATCGTCATTGGAAGCTCTGTTCCCATAGTGATCGTAATAATCCTTGCGCTTATCGGTCATGAACCCACTACCGCCAGTTGTATGTTTCTTAATGGTATTTACGATGCTCCGATCCT
>ERZ1107006.2651-NODE-2651-length-12728-cov-5.040006_pt1 | contig 12728 bp, 12 predicted proteins | sample MGYA00403696_ERZ1107006 | MGnify/ENA primary metagenome ERZ1107006 (study PRJEB35170, sample SAMEA104062441) | human gut metagenome | biome: human gut; feature: human-associated habitat; material: faeces | place: Denmark | collected 2012-08-13 ...
TGCCCTACACCATGGTCAAGGATCACCGCACCAACTACGAGACCGGCAATGTGGATGCCGTGATGGACGGCGATCTGGACGGTTTCATCTTCGCATACCTCAAGGCTGCAAGCCGCGGGGAACTGCAGGATACCTGATCTTGAACGTATAAAATGCAAAGGCCGTGCTTCCTTTTATGGAGGCACGGCCTTTTTTGTGTTCTTACGCCAGATCAGGCAGAATGGTATCCCAGAGATTTTCCTCCTGCCGCAGGGCGTTGAAGCAGCAGTCCAAGTACATTTTGTTTGCCGCTGCAAGGATCGTGCTGCGCAGAAGCAGCTTTTCATCTGCGGCATCCACGGCAAGGTCGCGGATCTCCCTGGTGCAGCCGAATACAAACGGAAGGCAGTTCTCCATCTCGTCGCAGAAGTAGTCGTAAGCTGCCCCGGCGGAACAGTGCGCCCGCTGCATTTTAAACAGGGCATCGATGTTTTCCATTGAGAGCACCGTTTTGGAGACTGCAATGTACATCAGGGATGCGATCTGATCGCGGGCGTACTTCTTGCGCACCGGGTGGGACAAAATGCCCTTTTTAACGTAGTTGCTGACCATGGAAGAGGTGAGCTCCACGCCGCAGAAGGTGCGGAAATAGCTGTTGACGTACTGCACGGTCTGGTCAAGATAAAGCCCCATCTGCGGGAGATCGGCGTACCGGGGCAGGGCAAACCCGGCGGCGCAGGCCGCAACGCGGCATTTGGTTTCAGTTTTCATATCGTAAGCAGTTTTCTAAGGTTGGTGCAGCAGGGCTGCGCGGGATACAGAAAATGGTTTTCTGGCGGTATTATAGCGCAAATCGGTTCTCTGGTCAACGGATTTTTAAAACTTTTGAAAGAATGCATAAAATCCCTTGACAGGTTTTTAAAAAACTGCTATGATGTCTGCAGTGAACCGAAAACCATGCAGGCGGAAGTGCGTGTAAGGCACGGAAAATAAAAAAATGACCTGCTATCACAAAATAGATTTGGAGCGTGCATTTTATGAAAACCAAGATCGTTGTGGATTCTTCGTCCAGCCTGTATGCCCTGCCGGGCGTGGATTTTGCCTGTGTGCCGTTGAAGATCGTCACGGATGAACAGGAATATCTGGATGACGGTACTCTGGATGCTGTGGACATGGCCCGGTCTCTGCGTACTTACAAGGGCAAGACCAGCACCTCCTGCCCCAATGTGGCAGACTGGCTGGCTGCTTATGAGGGTGCGGAGCAGATCTTTGTTGCCACCATCACGGGCACACTGTCCGGCAGCTACAATGCTGCACTGCTGGCAGCGGAAGAATACAAGGAAACGCACCCGGAGGCCCGTGTTTTTGTTCTGGACAGCCTGTCCGCCGGGCCGGAGCTGCGTCTGCTGGCAGAGCGTCTGCGGGATCTCGTCCGGATCGGGATGGAGTTTGACGAGATCTGCGAGGCGATCCTGGCTTACCACAAGCACACACATCTGCTGTTTTCGTTGGAATCGCTGGCCAATCTGGCCCGCAATGGCCGTGTGAAGCCTGCTGTTGCCGCTGTGGCACGGATGCTGGGCATCCGGGTCATCGGTCAGGCCAGTGAGAGCGGCGAGCTGGAGGTGCTGTGCAAGACCCGCGGCGAGCACGGTGCACTGGAGCGCATCGTGCTGGAATTGAAGGATCACGGCTTTACCGATGGCAAAGTGCACATTGCCCACTGTGATAACCCGGAAGCGGCCAAGCGCCTGAAGCTGATGATCCACGCGGTGTTTGCAGGGGCGCAGGTGGATGTGACCGAGTGCGGCGGCCTGTGCAGCTACTACGCTGAGCAGGGCGGCCTGATGGTGGGCTATGAGGACGGAAAAACAGAGTAAAAGAGTTTTTGATATTGCAAGCAAGCCGGGCCTGCGGGTCTGGCTTGCTTTTTTTGAACAACGCAAAACTTGAAAAAGTTGTAAAACCGCGCTATACTTACACATAATTATAAATGGGAAAGGAGGGCAGGCCCATGCTTTTTCGTTCACCGATCGTGCGCTTTTTCAGCCGCATTCTGAACCGCATCACCATCACGGTGGTGTTGGTGGCATTGCAGCTGCTGTGGCTGTGCTGGGTGGCGTTTGCCATCACCACCGGCACGGGCCGCGTGTGGGTGAACGGCCTGCTCAACGCACTGAGCCTGCTCATCGTCCTGTACCTTGTGCGCAAGGATGAGAACAGCGCCTACAAGGTGGGCTGGATCGCGCTGATCGGCATTCTGCCGCTGCTGGGCGGTGCGCTGTATCTGGCCTTTGGCAACAAACGCCCGGCCAAGCGTCTGCGCCTGAAAATGCAGGCGGTGGAGGATGCCCACAAAAAAGACCTTGTACAGGAGCCGGGTGTGCTGGAAGGTCTGGATGCCCGCGAGCAGGGGCAGAGCCGATATGTGGCAAAGTACGGCCCCTATCCGGCGTGGCAGAACACTCGCACGCAGTATTTTGCCTGCGGCGAAGCCATGTATCCGCAGCTGCTGGCCGATCTGGAAAAGGCTGAAAAGAGCATCTTTCTGGAATTTTTCATCGTGAGCCACGGCTGCATGTGGAACGGCATTGAAAAGATCCTGCGCCGCAAGGCTGCGCAGGGCGTGGATGTGCGCCTGATCTACGATGATTTTGGCAGTCTGCTGGGTCTGCCCGCCGATTTCATCGTGCGCATGGAGCGGGCGCACATCCGCTGCATCCCGTTCAACCCGGTGGTGCCGCTGCTCTCGCTGGTGATGAACCACCGCGACCACCGCAAGATCGTAGTCATTGACGGTACGGTGGCCTACACCGGCGGCGTGAATCTGGCAGATGAGTATATCAATGCGGAGCAGCGCTTTGGCTACTGGAAGGATGCAGCCCTGCGTGTGGAAGGCGATGCCGCGTGGAACTTTACGGTGATGTTCCTCAACTTCTGGAACGCCTTCCGCCCCAGCGAGACGGATTATGATGCATTTCGTCCCATGCCGCTGGTGACGCCGGTATCGGACGGCATCGTGCAGCCCTATGCGGACAGCCCGCTGGACGAGGAACCGATGGCCGAGACGGTGTACCTGAACATCCTTGCGCAGGCACAGCGGTATGTTTATATCTACACGCCCTACCTTGCCGTGGGCGAGGAAATGCTGGACGCACTGAAAAACGCGGCCAAGCGCGGGGTGGACATCCGGCTGGTGCTGCCGGGCATCCCGGACAAAAAGCTGGTGTTCCGGCTGAGCCGGTCGTACTATCTGCCGCTTTTGAGGGCAGGTGTACGCATTTACGAATATACGCCCGGCTTTCTGCATGCCAAGTGCTGGGTAAGCGACGATGTAACTGCCGTAGTGGGCAGCATCAACATGGACTACCGCAGCCTGTTCCTACACTTTGAGTGCGGTGTACTGCTGCAAAAGAACAGTCAGGTGGCAGTTCTGCGGGACGATGTACGGGCCACGCTGCCGCAGTGCCGCGAGATACAGGTGACGGAATGCCGCACCAGCCTGCCCGGCACGGTGCTGGACAGTGTGCTGCGGCTGCTGAGCCCCTTGATGTGATAAAAACTCCCTTTCCGGGTAAACTAGCCCAAAAGCCCCTTTACGATGGGGGCAGGAAAGGGAGCGTTTTATTATAATGAAAAAGATACCTCGCATGATCCTGGGCTGCACGCTGGCGGCAGCTCTGGCCCTGACCGCCTGCAGCCGAAGCGATCCCGGTTCCTCCGGCAGCATGAGCACGAACATGGGCGGCAGTTCATCGCAGACGGGGCAGGCGGGCCAGAACGCCGCATACCGCACCGGCCTTGGCATCCTGACCGAAGCGTCTGATCAGGAACGCACGGGCAAGATCGATACCATCGCAGCTGCCGTTCTGCTGGATGCCGAGGGCAGGGTGGCAGATGTGATGCTGGACGAGGTGGAGATCTCGGTCACGGGGGACAGCACCGGCAAGGTGACGATGCCCACCGACAATCGCACCAAGCGCCAGAAGGGCGATGATTACCCGCTGGCGGCGGTGTCCTCGCTGAAAAAGGGCTGGGCAGAGCAGGCGGATGCCTTTGGCAATTATCTTACCGGCAAAACCCCGGATGAGGTGAAGAAGCTTGCCACCGACGATGACGGCAAGCCGAAGGATGCTGACCTGCTCTCCACCTGCACCATTGCGGTGGACGGCTATCGGGATGCTGTGGTGCGCGCCTGCGAGAATGCAAAGGCAGTCGGCTCGGCCCGCGGCGACCGCGCTGTGCTGGGCGTGTCAGTGCGCAATGACACCAAGGAACTGACCGCCGACGATGACCACGATGTGACCGCGCAGGTGGACATCACAGTGACAGCCCTGACGCTGGATGCTGACGGCCGTGTGACCGGTGCAGTGGCGGATGTGGCAGAGCCTGCCCTTACCGTGGGCGCGGATGGTACGGTGTCGGCACCGGAGCTGGTGAAAACCAAGGTGGAACTGGGCGACAGCTACGGGATGCGCGGGGCATCCAGTCTGGACAAGGAATGGTACGAGCACAGCGAGGGCTGGTGCGATTACCTGAAGGGCAAGACCCGTACTGAGATCGCAGGCATCCCGGACGATGGTTCGGATGCCGACCTTGCGGCACTGTGCACCATCTCGGTGACGGAGCTGCAGAAGGCTGCGCTGGCGGCGTTTGCGGAAGAGTAAAGCAGAGAAAAGAGGGAAGGCGCAAAGCTTTTCCTCTTTTCTTTGTGCAATCAGACCAAAGAATTGGCGCAGAAAAGCCTTGAAAAAGACGAACTGCACTAACTTTTGCATTTCCTCTTGCCAAATGGCTGCAAACGCGCTATTCTATAGTCACAGTTTAACACTTTAGCATGATAAAATGCTAAACCGAGAGGGAGCACATTTGGGAAACAAAAAGGGGAGGAACCTTTTATGAAACGTCTTGTCTCTGCTTTTCTGGCTGGTGCCATGGCACTGAGCCTTGCCGCCTGCGGCGGTGCCGCATCCACTTCCACCGTGGCATCTTCTGCCTCTGCATCCGGGAGCGCAGCCGCCTCCGAGACCGCAGCCAGCGATCTGGACTACATCAAGGAAAAGGGCAAGATGGTCATTGGCTACACCGTCTATGAGCCGATGAACTACACCGATGCCGACGGCAACTTTACCGGTTTTGATACCGAGCTGGCAACTGCCGTGTGCGAAAAGCTGGGAGTCGAGCCGGAGTTCGTGGAGATCAACTGGGATACCAAGGTGGTGGAGCTGGATGCCAAGAGCATCGACTGCATCTGGAACGGTATGACCCTGACCGATGACATCATGGCAAACACCGCCACCACCAAGGCCTACGCCAAGAACGCACAGGTCGTGGTCGTGAAGGACGGCACCGACTACAGCTCCACTGCGGATCTGGTGGGCAAGACCGTGGTTGCCGAGGCTGGTTCTGCCGGTGAAGCCGCCATTGAGGGCGACGAGAACCTTGCACAGGCCGATTACGTCTCCAAGAGCGTGCAGACCGACTGCCTGATGGAAGTTGCCGCAGGCACTGCTGATGCCGCTGTGCTGGATCTGACTCTGGCCAACGCCATGATCGGTGAGGGCACCGACTATGCAAGCCTGAAGATCGTGGACGAGCTGAACGCTGAAGAGTACGGCGTGGCCTTCCGCAAGGGCAGCGATGCCGCCGCAGCTGCGGATGCCGCCTTTGATGAGCTGAAGGCTGACGGCACCATGCAGGCTCTGGCCGACAAGTACGATCTGGCTCTGGCCGACTGAGTTCTATAAGAATGTAATTACTCCTTCCGACATCGCTGCGCGATGCCACCTCCCTCGGTGAGGGAGGCTTTTTGTTGCCGATATGCGTGAGGCTCCCTCATTGAGGGAGCTGTCACCGAAGGTGACGGGAGGAGTTCAAAAAACGGATTGATGGGTGTGTTCTTGTGTCTGTGATTCTGAGTCGCCTTTCCGGCGCGTTTCTGCTCAACTGTGAGCTGTTCGCTCTGACCCTGCTGTTTGCGCTGCCGCTGGGTCTGGTGGTGGCTTTCGGCTCCATGAGCCGGTGCAAGCCGCTTTCCGGCGCGGTAAAGACCTTTGTGTGGGTCATCCGCGGCACGCCGCTGATGCTGCAGATCATCGTGATCTACCTTGGCCCCGGCCTGCTGGGCATGAATAACCCGTGGCCCTCCGGCTCCGGCGGACGCATGGTGGCGGCGGTGGTGGCTTTTGCCATCAATTACGCCTGCTACTTCTCCGAGATCTACCGCGGCGGCATCGAAGCCGTTCCCAAGGGCCAGACCGAGGCCGGTCAGGTGCTGGGCATGACCAAGACCCAGATCTTCTTCAAGGTGACGCTGCTGCAGGTGGTCAAGCGCATTCTGGCCCCCATGGGCAATGAGGTGATCACCCTCGTCAAGGATACCTCGCTGGCAAACACCATTGCCAACAAGGAGATCATCATGATGGCCAAGGAGTACAGTGCAAAGGGCTTGATCTGGCCGCTGTTCTCCACTGCCATCTTCTTCCTGGTGTTCGTGGGTGCACTCACCCTGCTGTTTGGCTGGGCCGAAAAGAAACTGGATTATTTCCGCTGATGAAAGGGAGGAAATTGGATCATGGCACTGCTTGAAGCCTCCGGCATCGGCAAAAACTTTGGCGATACCAAAGTACTCAAGGATATCTCACTCACGCTGGAACAGGGCGAAGCGCTGGCGATCATCGGCTCGTCCGGCTCCGGTAAGACCACCCTGCTGCGCTGCCTGAACTTTCTGGAACGGCCGGACACCGGCATCATCAAGGTGAACGGCGAGACCATGTGGGACGCTGCCGATCCCACCACCCAGCGCGAGAACGAGATCCGCAAAAAGCGGCTGCACTTTGGCCTGGTATTCCAGAACTTCAACCTTTTCCCGCAGTACACCGCCCTGCAGAACGTAATGCTGGCGGGTGAACTGCTGGCGAAGGAGCGCCCGGACTACAAGGCCAACAAAAAGGCCATCCATGCCGAGCTGGAACAGCAGGCACAGGAACTTCTGGCCCAGATGGGCCTTTCTGCCCGGGCAGGTCACTACCCGCACCAGCTTTCCGGCGGTCAGCAGCAGCGCGTGGCCATTGCCCGTGCACTGGCTCTGCACCCGGACATTCTCTGCTTCGACGAGCCGACCTCGGCCCTCGACCCGGAGCTGACCGGCGAGGTGCTGCGCGTCCTGCGCGAGCTGGCCGAGCACAAGACGACGATGATCATCGTCACGCACGAGATGAAGTTTGCCCGCGACGCTGCGGACCGCATCCTCTTCATGGACGGCGGTGTCGTCGTCGAGCAGGGCGACGCCAGGGAGCTCATCGACCACCCCAAAGAGGAACGCACCCGGCAGTTTTTGGCAAGCTACGGGAAATAACCGAAACCGGCAGACCGTTCGATTCAACGGCCTGCCGGTTATCTTTTTCTGTAGGGAGGGGTCTTGACCCCTCCGCGGCGCTTTGCGATCGGCACTCACGGCCCGGAACGGTCAAGACCGTTCCCTACAAATCCGCGTTTCCCATTTGCGTTTTCCCCTCACGAAGCCTCCGTAGGGGCGCATTCTATATGCGCCCGCGCCGTCCGCGGCGGCGGAAGCATCCCCGGGCGGATAGAAAATCCGCCCCTGCAAAGCACTTTTTCGCGTCAACGCGCTATTACCGCACCGCAATGCACTCGATCTCGACGAGCGCTCCCTTCGGCAGCGCGGCGATCTGCACGCAGCTGCGCGCGGGGAAGCCGCCGTGGAAGTAGCTGCCGTAAATTTCATTCACGGTGCCGAAATCCCCCAGATCCTGCACAAATACTGTCGTCTTGACGACATTGTCCAGCATCAAACCGGCCTCCTGCAGCACAGCCTTCAGATTCTTGAGCGCCTGGTGCGTCTGGGCCTGCACGCCCTCGGCCAATGCGCCGGTGGCGGGGTCCAGGCCGAGCTGGCCGCTGCAATAGACGGTGTCACCGGTGTCAACGGCCTGGGCATAGGGGCCCAGTGCGGCGGGTGCGTTCGTGGTAGCAATACGCTTCATAATAATAAACACTCCTCTATACTATTTTTCAGGCTCGTCGGTCTCGGGCGGCCAAACAAAGCCGCGCCGGGCCAGACAATCCTGCAAAAACTCCGTTGCCTGCTTCGTGTAGGCGTCGTTGTCGTGGTAGTAGCTCACGGCGTGCTCTGCGCCGTGTACCGTCAAAAATTTCTTGCCCTTCGCGCGGCAGGCTTCATAGTTGCGCTTTCCCATATCATAGGGTACAAAGCCGTCCGCGTCGCCGTGGACAAACAAAATCGGCACCTTGCTCTGCGCTGCGGCGGCCTCGCAGTCGGCGTCCTCGGGGTCAAAGTGGCCGAACAGGATCGCGCCCAGCCGTCCAACCGCATAGGTCAGCTCCAGCGGCATGCCGGGCAGATACTCCGGCAGGCACTTGCGGGTGATCTCCCGCGGGCTGGTGTAGCCGCAGTCCGCCACAATGCCGCAGACGTTGTCCGGCAGGTTCAGCCCGGCGGCCAGCAGCACGGTGGCCGCCCCCATCGAGACGCCCATCAAAAAGATCGGCACCTCGGGGCCGAAGTGGCTCCGCGCCCAGACCGTCCAGTCGCGGGCGTCGTAGCGCTCCTTCACGCCCATCGTAATCGTATGGCCGCCGCTATAGCCGTGGGCGCGCTGGTCGGGCAGCAGCACATTGTAGCCCAGCGCCGTACACAGCGTATAGCCGCCCAGGCCGTCCCGCTCCGCATAGCCGCGGTAGCCGTGGAAGATGATTGCCAGCGGCGCGCCGTCGGCGTGGTGGTAGTAGCGTGCGGCCAGCGGCGTACCGTCCTGCGCCGTGATGTGCACGGCCTTGAACATATCCCGCGCCAGCGCGTCGGCGTCGGGGCCCATGGCCTTGCGGTAGCACTCCCGCGTGGGCATATCCGCCGGGGAGGGCACCTTCGTCGTCGGCTTCTGGTAAAAGGCAACGCGGTAGACGGCATACGCCGCGCCCAGCACCGCCGTGCCCGCCGCGGCCCCTGCCGCCAAAAGAGGATGCTTTTTCATAACGGTCACCTCGTTTTCACTTTCCCAGATTATAACAAATTTCCCGGCATATCGCAACGATGTACCAAAAAAGTTTACACTTGCCAGTGCGGCACTTTCGCGGTATAGTAATAGCATTCCATAAATGGAGGCCGCCCCCATGAGCGAACTGACCCAGACCCTGAAGATATTCGTCACCCGCTACCCCGGCACAATGGCCGAGCTGGCCCGCAAAGCGTCGATCGACCGCTCCACGCTGTACAAAATTGTAAGCGGTCAGCGCACCCCGCGGGAGTTCCAGCTGGAGCACCTGGCCGACACGCTGGAATTGAGCGAGGAACAGAAATCCGCCCTGCTGCTGCAATACAAGCAGCGTGGCCGCGGCCCCGATCCCAGGCTGCGCGCCGAGCTGCACCACCTGCTGGAGGTCTCTTTCCGGGTGGAGGATTTCACCCACCGCGAGGGCCTTATCTCCAACGAAGCCGCCAGCCAGCTGCACTGCAGCGAGCAGTACATAGAGGGCAGCCGCGCAGTCGCCGCCGCCGTGGCATCGCTGGTGGCCAACCACATTCTGTCCGGCGATACCCGCCCGCTGCTCCTCTCGCCGTTCACAAACCCCATGCTGGACCATGTGCTGATAGAACGCTTTTCGGCAGCGGACGGCGCACCCGTCTCACTGTCCCAGCTGCTGGTTTATGCCGAGAACCGCGACATTCCCCGGGAATGGGTGTCCGGCGTGTCCGTCCTGACCCGCACACTGCCGTTCCTTTTCCTGCCCAGGCTGAATTACGAGGCCCGCGTCGTGCGCCATGTCATGACCGAGCCCAGCCCCGGCACGCTGATGCCTGTCTATCTGCTGCTGCCCAAGGCCGCCGTCATGATGGACATCCAAGGCCAGAAGGCCTACATCATCATGGACCGTCAGGCCGTCGAAAATCTGCGCCTTTCGTTCAGCCGCAAATATCTCAACGCCGCATCGGTGCTGAAGCTGGCCACCGATGCCCACGACTTTTCGGAATCCATAGCGCTGTACAACGACCTCTTTTCGGAAAAGCGCCGCTGCTCCATGATCCGCTACCAGCCGCCGTTCGCCCTGTTTGCCGACGAGAAAATGGCCCTGCAGCTTGTCCGGCCCGGCGCCGCGCTGCAGTCCCTGCCCACCCTGCTCGAACACCTGCAGATGTGGAGCGCCCAGGCCCCGGACCTCTATTTCTGTGAGGAAGGTCTTTTGCAGTTTGTACGCACCGGGAAAATGTTCGACATTCCGCCGGATCTGTGCGATGCGCCGGACATTCCCACCCGCCGGGAGCTGCTCCTGCGGCTGCGCCGCGCTGCGGAGTCTGACCGCCGCACCCTGCGCATCGTGGACTCTGCCCAGCTGGCGCCGACTCCGTCGATGAGCGTCAATGTTTTTCAGGGCCGCGGCGTTGTGTTCTGTCAGGCTATCCGGGAGCCGGACGGGCAGTACTGCCGCGAGTATCTGATGCAGGACCCCATCCTGACCGAAGCCCTGCTGGCCTACCTCGATGACGGCCACGCCTCTGATTGGCTGCGCAGCCAAAAATATACGCTCGACTTTATTGATTATTGTCTGCGCCTGCTGTAAAATAGAAGCAGTATCGGTCCTGCCTGTACGGCGGGGCCCTTTCTGCAAAGGAGAAAAGCAATGGCACATACCGAGACCATGCTGGAAAGCAAGGAAATCTTCAACGGCCGCGTCATCCGCGTGACCGTGGACAAGGTACAGCTTGAGGACGGCACGACCTCGACGCGGGAGATCGTCCACCACCACGGCGGTGCCTGCATCCTGCCTGTGGACGCCGACGGCAGCGTGACGATGGTACGTCAGTTTCGCTACGCCTTCGGCGAGGAGATCTGGGAGCTGCCCGCCGGTAAGCTGGAACAAGGGGAGGACCCCTTTGAAGCTGCGAAGCGGGAGCTGGAAGAGGAGTGCGGCCTGACCGCCGACCACTACACCTCGCTGGGCGAGTTCTACCCCACCGTGGGCTACGACACCGAGATCATCTACACCTGGGTGGCCACCGGCCTGCACGAGACCCACATGCACCTGGACGCGGACGAGTTCCTGACCCCGGACCGGGTGCCGCTGGAAAAGGCCTACGAGATGGTCATGCGCGGCGAGATCAAGGACGGCAAGACCATTGCCGGCATCCTGAAACTGAAAGCCCTGCTGAACGAGGGCAAGCTGTGAACATCCTGTACGAGGACAATGCCCTTGTGGTGCTGGACAAGCCTGCGGGGCTGTCCAGCGAGGAAGGGGGCCCAGCCGCCCTGCGGCAGCACTGGGACGCCCCGGATGCCTTTGTGGGGGTGGTGCACCGGTTGGACACCGGCGTGTCCGGCCTGATGGTCTTTGCCCGCACCCCGGCGGCCGCCGCGGCCTTGAGCCGACAGATCACCCAAAGCCAGGAAGCCTATGCAGTGCAGGACGGCCGGGCCGAGGGCAGGGCAGAGGCCCCCTGCTTTGTCAAGCAGTACCGGGCGGTGCTTTCCGGCGGGCCAAACGACGCCCTGCCTGCGGCAGGCACCCTGCGGGACTGGCTGTTCAAGGACAGCCGCAGAGGCCGGGTGTTCCCGGTCAGCCGCCCGCGCAAGGGCGTGCGGGAAGCCGTGCTGGAATACCGCATTGTCCGGCAGACGCAGGATGCCTGCCTTGCTGAGATCACCCTGCACACCGGCCGTACTCATCAGATCCGGGTGCAGTTTGCCTCCCGGAAGCATCCCCTGTGGGGCGACGGCAAATACGGCAGCCGTGTGAAGGGTGCCATTGCCCTGCAGAGCTGCGGTCTGCAGTTCGTACACCCGGACACCGGCAGGATCATGAACTTCACGCTGCCGCTGCCGGACACTGCCCCCTGGAATCTGTTCGCGGAATGATGCCGCGCCTTGGTGAAAACGATGGAACAATACAAAACTGATGCTGAGATCTATGCGGTGCTGGAGCGGGAGATCATCGACCTGACCATCCGTCCCGGCTCCCCCCTGAGTGAAAACCCGCTGTGTGCCCGCTTCGGCGCACCGCGCACCCTGATCCGGATGGTGCTGCAGCGCCTGAAAGAAAGCGGTCTGGTGCGCATCGTGCCCTACAAGGGCACCACCGTCACCCGCCTGAACCGCCGCATCGTGGATGAACTGATCTACGAGCGCACGGCAGTGGAGGCAAAGGTCCTGCGGGACTTCACCCCCAAATGCACTCCGGAGCAGCGGGCGCTGATCCGGGTGCGGGTGGATGCCTACGAAGCCCTTGCACGGGCCGAGGCCCCGGATTACAACAAGCTGTACGAGGCCGACCGCCTGCTGCACGAGACCTGGTTTGCGGCTATGGATAAGATGTATTTGTGGAGCACGCTGCAGAACGCCCACGCGGACTACAGCCGCTTCCGGATGCTGGACACCATGACCACCGGCGGACTGGATGAGGTGATCGCCGACCACCGCAACCTGCTCAACGCCATTGAGCGGTGCGACCTGGCTGCCTTTGAGCCGCTGGTGGAGCGGCACCTGTACGGCGGTATCCGCCGCCTGGGCTCCAAATTGACCGGCGAATACGCCGACTATTTTGAGCCGGAGACCCAGAAGTGACCCAAAATGTTCCACGGGGAACAATGACCATTGGGAATGCCCTCCGCTGCTTACGGGTTGCGGCACCCAGCATCCACATCGTGCCTTGGGCGGCACTTGCGTCTTGCTGGCCGCTGCCCCAACAACTCCTCCCTGTTTCCGCCACTGGCGGCG
>ERZ1107006.2661-NODE-2661-length-12702-cov-4.317546_pt1 | contig 12702 bp, 9 predicted proteins | sample MGYA00403696_ERZ1107006 | MGnify/ENA primary metagenome ERZ1107006 (study PRJEB35170, sample SAMEA104062441) | human gut metagenome | biome: human gut; feature: human-associated habitat; material: faeces | place: Denmark | collected 2012-08-13 ...
CAGATGTCAATAACTACAAAAGCTTTCCATCATACAAATTTTGTCCGGAGACGATGATCTCATCGTAAAGGCGGACTTCGCTGACGGTTTTTGTCTTATCCGAGCTGCTGGGCATGACGATGCGGTACTCGCCGTCCGTCACCAGCGGATGGTCATTATCCACGGGGTCGATCTTGCAGAAACGGGCAAGATTGCCGTATTTGACATAGACGCCCGGGATGTAGTTCTCGCCCTGCGTCTCAGACTCGGTGCCGTCCTCTTTCAGATAATGGATCGCGTCGATGGGGACACGCAGGCCGGTGGTCTCGCCCACGATGATCTGGGCGCCGGCCCGGTTGAGCCGCAGCACATCGCCGTTGATGATCTCGCAGGTGATGACAAAGCGGGCCAGTCCGGTCGCTTCGTCGATGGCCACCTCGGAGACGGAGGCCTTGAGGGGCGTCTCCATCTGGCCGGGGAACTTTATCTTCACCGAGCGGGTCAGGGGCTTGCCGTTGCCGCCCAGCAGCTTCTCCCCTTCCTTGGCCGAACAGAGGCCGATATACCGCCACGCAAAGCCCGAGACGATCTTGCCCGCGCAGCCGTCCAGCGGCAGCTCAGGGTCAGAGTTCAGATATGCCTGCAGGTCGGTGGTGTTCAGCGCGAGGATGTCGTCCGCCCCGGCGTTGAGCCGCCCGCTGGCAGAGCTGCGGATGAAGTAACCCGTCTGAGGGGCGGTGATCTGGGTCGGCTCTCCCAGCTGGGCCTGCACCTGCGCCGACTGCTCGGTGAGGGAGGCGATCTGGGCCGAGAAGTCCGAGACTTCACCGGTGATGACCCAGAGCTTGTTCTGAGCGAGGATGTAGTTTTCTTCGCCCTGGGCTGTCTCGTCGTAGGCAGAGCTGTCCAGCGCATCCATCATATCATAAAGCGCGGAAGCCCGCTCTTTTTTCAGGGAATCCAGCTGGGTGGCGGTGGTATTCTGAGAGCGCTGCAGAAGCTCGATCTGGTCGTTCAGGCTCGTGAGCTGCTGGCGGAGGCCCGCCTGTTCCGGGCTGCTGTAGAGCTCCGCTACCGCAGCCCCTGCCGAGACGCGTTCGCCGTCGGCCGCGAGATAGCCCAGCGTTCCGCCGCCGGGAACATAGACCTCATCGAAGAGGAGAACGCCGTCGGCGTCCACCGTATCCGCCACGGTGGCAAGAAGCGCCGTCTCGTAGGTGTTGGGCGGGAAGAGCACCTGCAGGGCCTGATAGCCCACATAGATGCCCGCCAGCACCACGACAGTGATGACGAAGCCTGCCAGCTTGCCCAAAGCGCTGGACGCGCCGGGATCAGAGCGTGGTCTATCCATCATAAAAGGTCACCCTTTCGCTAAAAATTCTCGGGTCAGCTGCACGGCCCGGGCTGTAACGTCCGGCGCAGAGGCGTCCAGCCAGACCACGCCGTCCATATGGCGGAACCAGGTCAGCTGGCGCTTGGCGTAGTTGCGGGAGGCCTGCTTGAGCTTTTCGGTGCAGGCATCCAGCGGGGCCGTCCCCTCAAAATAGGGGAAGAACTCCTTGTAACCGATGGCCTGCGCTGCCGTGCGGTAGGTCTGGCGGTGGTCATAGACCAGCTTTGCCTCATCGAGGAGACCGGCGTCCAGCATCTTGTCCACCCGCAGGTCGATGCGGCGGTAGAGCTGGGCGCGGTCGGGAAAGTCCAGACCCAGCACCAGCGAACGATAGGGCCGCTCCGGCGGGAGGGACTGGGCCTTCTGCTCGCTCAGACGCTTGCCGGTGGCGCGGAAATGTTCCAGCGCCCGCAGGACCCGCACCTGATTGTTCGGGTGGATGGCGGCGGCGGCTTCCGGGTCGGCGGCCTGCAGCTCTTTGTACATGGCCTCTGGGCCTTTTTCCTCCATCTCTGCGGCCAGCTGTTCCCGCAGGCCGTCCGGCGTCTTCTCGGCGGCGAAGCGGACACCGTACAAAAAGCTCTGGACATAGAGGCCCGTGCCGCCCACGAGGATGGGCAGACGACCCCGGGCGGAAATGTCCGCCTCGAGCGTTCCGGCCAGTGCGACGAAATCCGCCACGCTGAAGGGCTCATCCGGCTCCAGAATATCCACCGCATGGTGCGGGATGCCGTGGGTCTCTTCGGGCGCGACCTTCGCCGTACCGACGTCTAATCCTTTATAGATCTGCATCGAGTCGGCGCTGATGACTTCGCCCTCGAAAGCTTCGGCCAGCGCCACGCCGAGAGCGGTCTTGCCGGTGGCAGTGGGGCCGACGACGGCCAGCACCGGATGCTTCTGATTTCTATCACACGATTCGGCCAAACTGCTTTTCCAGCTCCTTTCGGGTGAGTTTGAGGACGCAGGGGCGCCCATGGGGGCAGAAGGGCGGCACTTCGCCGGAGAGAATTTTTTCGGCCAGCGCCATCAGCTCCTGCGGCGAGGTGTGGTCGCCCGCCTTGATGGCGGCGCGGCAGGAGATGGAATGGAGCACCCACTCCGTCCGCTCGTTCAACGCGTCGCGGCTGCCGTGGGCCAGCTTTGCCGCCAGCTCGACCAACAGATCTTCGGCACTGCCCTGCTCCACATCAGCGGGGACCGAGCGCAGGCAGACCGAGCTGCCGCCAAAATCGCTCACCTCGAGGCCGGCGCTTTCCAGCAGGTCGAGGTTGGCCAGCAGAGCGGTCTTTTCCTCGGCGGAGAGCTCCACCACCAGCGGCTCCAAGAGGAGCTGGCTGGGGACATCGCCGTAGTGGGTGGCCAGTTTCTCGAAGAGCTGGCGTTCATGGGCGGCGTGCTTGTCAATGATGCAGATCTCGTCGCCCCGCTCCGCGAGGATATAGGTGCGGAAGATCTCGCCCACATACCGCAGAGGCTCCGGGCCGTCCTGAACGTCAAAGCCCAGCTGCTCCGGGGCTGCGCTCTGCTGCGGCTCATCCAAAGCCTCCGGCAGCGGCGGACGCTCCGGTTCTTCCGGGGCAGGCTCCCACGCGGCCATGTGGTCGCGGGTGACATCCGGCAGATCGATGTCTGCCTCGATGTCCAGCTGTGACTCACTGGATGCAGCCCGGAAGGGCGGCGGCTCAAGGACACTTTCCTTCTGCGGCGGCTCAGGACTGTGGAGGGCAGCGTTCATCGGAAGAGGCTCGGAGTCCGCAACCGTTGTCCATGTGTGTTCCGATGCCGGCGCAGCCTTTTCCGGGGCTTTTACGGGCAGCGGGAGGATGTCCCGCTCCGGGGCAGAGGGCTGTATCGGGCGGGGTGTCACAGACGCTGCCGGTGCCGCCGGGCGGAGAGGTTTTTCCTCCAGGTGCGGCAGGCTTCCCGGCTCTGCCTGGCCCGAAATCACCGCCGAAAGTCCTGTAAAGTTGTTATCCTTTACAGAACTTTTTTCTTTATTTCCGCTATTTTCATATTCGCTGGATACATCGTTTTCTTTCTCGCTGTCAAAGACGAACTGTCTCTCCCCTGTACCCGGCTGGCTCAGTGCCAGCTTGACGGCATGGTAGACGAGGTCGAAGATGTCGTTTTCCCGGGCAAAGCGGACTTCTGTTTTTGCCGGATGGACGTTGACATCCACAAGGTCGGCGGGCATCTCAAGAAGCAAGATCCCTCCAGGAAATTTGCCCTGCATCGTGGTACCCTTGAACGCCATCTCCATGCCCGCCATCATGGTGCGGTTGCGGACATAGCGGCCATTGATATAGAAATACTGCATACTGCGGCTGGCGCGGCAGCTGCGGGGCTGGGTGATGAGACCCCAGACCCGGTAGACGCCCTCGCGGTTATCCACCTCCACGAGGTCACGGCTGAACTCCCGGCCCAGCACGGCATAAGCTGCGCTGCGGAGCTGGCCGTCACCGGGGGTGACATACTGCAGTTTGCCTTCGCGGATGAACTTGAAGCTCACCTCGGGGTGGCTCAGGGCCACATGGCCCACGATGTCGGCCACAAAAGTACCCTCGCTGGAATCCTTTTTGAGGAATTTCATCCGGGCAGGCGTGTTGAAAAAGAGGTCACGGACCCGGATGGTAGTGCCGACGCCTCGCGCACCCGGCTCGATGGGCTGCTCTTCCCCGCCCTCGATACGGTAGAGGGAAGCGCACTCGTCGGCCTCGGTGCGGGTGAGCACTTCGACGCGGGCCACGCTGGCGATAGAGGCCAACGCTTCGCCGCGGAAGCCCAGCGTGTGGATGCTGGTGAGGTCGTCTTCCGTCCGAATCTTGCTGGTGGCATGGCGGATGAAGGCCGTGGGGATGTATTTTGCCTCGATGCCGGTGCCGTTGTCGCTGATTTCAATCAGACGGACGCCGCCCGACTCGATCGAGACGGTGATTTGAGACGCACCGGCGTCGATGGAGTTTTCCAGAAGCTCCTTGACGACCGATGCGGGCCGCTCGACCACCTCACCGGCGGCGATAAGTTCTGCCGTGTGCTTGTCGAGAACGTGTATCTCTGCCATTCGTTTCCCTCCGTTTCAAATAAAATCAGCCATTCAGGCTGCCGCTCAGAGTCTTTTTCAGCTCGTAGAGGAAGTTCAGCGCCTCGATGGGGGTCAGGGTCTCAACGTCCAGTGCCTCGAGCTTTTCCATCATCTCGCTGGGGACGGCAGGCGAAGAATACTCCTGCAGGGCGTCGAAATCCATCTGCTCCACCTTGTTCTTCGGGGCAGACGCTTCCAACGTGCGCAGCACCTCGTGGGCGCGGCGGGTCACGGTGCCGGGCAGACCGGCCAGCTTCGCCACCTCGATGCCGTAGCTGTCGTCGGCGGGGCCGCGGATGATGCGGCGGAGGAAAGTGATGTCCTCTCCCCTCTTTTTGACTGCGATGTTGTAGTTTTTGACGCCCTCGATGGCCCCTTCCAGGTCCGTCAGCTCGTGGTAATGGGTGGCGAAGAGGGTCTTGCAGCCGAGGCCCTTGGCCGGGTCGGAGATGTGCTCCACGACGGCCCGGGCGATGCTCATGCCGTCGAAGGTAGAGGTGCCGCGGCCAATTTCGTCCAGCACGACGAGGCTCTTGGGGGTAGCGTTCTTGAGAATTTCGGCCACCTCGGTCATCTCGACCATGAAGGTGGACTGGCCGGCGGCAAGGTCGTCCGATGCGCCGATGCGGGTAAAGATGGCGTCCACGACGCCCACATGACAGCTGGACGCTGGGACGAAGGAGCCGATCTGCGCCATCAGAGCGATAAGGGCGTTCTGGCGCATATACGTCGATTTGCCTGCCATATTCGGGCCGGTGATGATGAGACAGCGGTCGGTGGTGCAGTTGAGTTTGGTATCGTTGGGGACGAAGAGGCTGCCTTTCAGCATCTGCTCGACCACCGGGTGGCGGCCCTCGGTGATGGTCAGCTCGTCGCTGTCATCCACCACAGGGCGGCAGTAGTTGTTTTCAGCGGCCACCTGCGCCAGCGCCGCCAGCACGTCCAGCTCGGCCACAGCATTTGCCGTCCGCTGGATGCGGTCGAGCTGGCCGCCGATCGTTTCCAGCAGTTCCGAGAAGAGCCGGTGCTCCAGCGCAATGAGACGCTCATGCGCACCTAAAATCTTGCTTTCCAGCTCTTTCAGCTCCTGGGTGATATAACGCTCGCCGGAGGTGAGGGTCTGCTTGCGGATGTAGGTCTCGGGGACCATGGATTTATAGGAGTTGCTGACCTCGATGTAGTAGCCGAAAACGTGATTGTAGCCGATCTTCAGCTTGGGGATGCCGGTCTCCTGCCGCAGGCGCGTTTCCAGCTGGGCGAGGACGCCCTTGGTGTTGTCGCGGATGGAGCGCAGCTCGTCCACCTCGGGGTGGTAACCCTTGGCGATGACGCCGCCGTCCTTGAGGGTGGAGGGCGCATCCGGGTCGATGGCGGCGAGGATGGCCGTCTTCACATCGTCCAGCAGGTCGATTTGTCCTGCAAGAGAGGTCAGCTCCGGGCAGCTGCAGCTCTCGGCCTGCGCCCGCAGTTCCGGCAGGCGCTCACAGGTCTGGGCCATCGTGTAGATCTCCTTGGGGGTGGCGGAACCGTAGACCGCGCGGGTCATCAGGCGCTCGAGGTCGGCGATGTAGTGGAGCTGTTCGATCAAATCGCCCCGCTGCATGGTCTGGTTCACAAGGCTTTCCACCGCGTTGAGGCGGCTGTTGATGGCGGCGCTGGAAATGAGCGGCTGCTCGATCCAGCTGCGGAGCATCCGCTTGCCCATGGCGGTGCTGGTCTTGTCCAGCACCCAGAGCAGCGTTCCCCGCTTTTCGCGGCCCCGCAGCGTCTCGGTCAGCTCGAGATTTGCCCGGGTGACCGGCGACAGGCTCATGAACTGAGCTTCATTATATGTGATGACCGTTTTCAGGCGCTCGACGCCTTTAATTTGCGTATCATGGAGATATTCCAGCAGAGCGGCCATTGCCAAGCGGACAAGGCCGTCTTCTGCGATGCCGGTCTTTGCAGCCCAGTCGCGGCCAAACTGGTTCTCGAGGGAGATGGCCACGAGGCCCGGGGCGTACCGCTCCTCTTCCACCAGCTCGACGGCGCAGTCCATATTCTTTTTGATGTAGGCAGTGATCTCCCGGCAGTCCAGCAGACCCGGGTTCATCAGCACCTCGCTGGGGTGGTAGCGGCAGAGTTCCGCGATGACCGCCGGGGCGATCTTCTCCCGCTTGAGCTCTGTGATGTGGGCCGTGCCGGTGGAAACGTCCGCGAAGCAGAGGCCTGCTGCGCCGCCTTTCAGAAAAATACTCGCAATGTAGTTGTTTTTGTCATCCTGAAGCATACTGCTCTCGATGACGGTGCCGGGCGTGACCACGCGGATGATGTCGCGCTTGACGAGGCCCTTGGCCTTTGCCGGGTCTTCCACCTGCTCACAGATGGCGACCTTATAGCCCTTCGAGATGAGGCGGGCCACATAGCCCTCGTAGCTGTGGAATGGTACGCCGCACATGGGCGCGCGCTCTTCAAGGCCGCACTGCTTGCCCGTGAGGGTCAGATCCAACTCCCGCGAAGCTGTGAGCGCATCGTCGAAGAACATCTCGTAGAAGTCACCGATGCGGTAGAATAGAATCTCATCCTTATGTTGTTTTTTGATCTCCAGATATTGCTGCATCATGGGCGAAAGCTCTGCCATGACCGTTCACCTTCCTCCCCTAGTTGTCGGTTTGCCATCCAAAACCGCCTGTTGCAAGCAAAACGCGGCCCTGCATTGCACAGCCGCGTTTTGTGTTTCATGGTTTAAGCCTTAGTGGCAGCCGCCGCAGGTGGAGCAGCTACCGGTGCAGGAAGCGGAAGGCTCCTGCACGGTCATGGGGTCGCCGCCGTTCATTGCAGTGTTGATGATGGCGTCGATATAGTTCACGAGGGCCTCGCAGTCGCGCTTTGCCTCGTTGTAGGCCACCATGCCGTCATCGGCCATGATCTTGCCGTAGAGGTCGTTCACCTTCTGGTTCAGCTCGGCGATGCGCTCATCGCTGCGCTCGGGCTTGCCGATCTCGTTGTTCAGGTCCATGCGGGCCAGATTGAACTCGCCGATGAGGTTCTGCAGCTCCTCATCCTTGTCGTTCATCTTGCGGGCCTGGTCCATAGCCAGATAGCGGGAGTCGGTCTGAAGTGCCATGGCGGCACGCTTGAAAAGGTCGATGCAATCCATTGTAGTAGTCTCCTTTTATCGTTCCTGTGTTATATATTAGGATAGTGTATCCAGAATATCATGATTCAACCAATTCGCCCAGCAGGACGGTGGCACGGGCGCCTGTGAGGCGCACCATCGCATAGCTGCCCATGAGGGCGGGGTCAGCCTTGAACTCGACGGTAAGGTTGTTGTCGAGACGGCCCGAGAGGGTACCTTCATTGCGGCCATAGCCCTCCACGAGGACGCGGACGGTCTGGCCCACCTGAGCCTTCACGAGGGCCATTGCGATGTCGTCCTGAACTTTGAGCAGGCGGGTCATGCGGTCGGTCTTCTCCTTGCGGGGGGTGGGATCGGGCATATCTGCCGCCTTGGTGCCGGTGCGCTTGGAGTAGATGAAGGTGAACAGCTGCATATAGCCCACCTTCTGCACCAGCTCGAGGGTCTTCTGGAAGTCCTCTTCGGTCTCGCCGGGGAAGCCCACGATGATGTCGCTGGAGAAAGTGATGCCGGGGACCTTCTTCCGGGCATACTCGATGAGTTCGAGGTAATGCTCCACGGTATAGTGACGGTTCATCTGGACGAGCAGACGGTCCGAGCCGCACTGCACCGGCAGATGCAGATGCTTGCAGATCTTCGGCTGGGCCGCGATGGTGTCGATGAGCTTGAAGCTGGCGTCCTTCGGGTGGCTGGTCATGAAGCGGATGTGGTAGTCGCCCGGGACAGTGCAGAGCAAGTTGAGCAGGTCGGAGAAATCCACCTGCTCCTCGAGGCCCTTGCCGTAGCTGTTGACATTCTGGCCCAGAAGGGTGATCTCCTTATATCCTGCCTCCACGAGACTCTTGAACTCGGCGAGGATGTCGCCGGGCTTGCGGCTCTTTTCGCGGCCGCGGACGTAAGGCACGATGCAGTAGGTGCAGAAGTTGTCACAGCCATACATGATGGGCAGCCAGGCACGGAACTCGCTCTCACGGCGGATGGGGATATTCTCCACGATGACGGGGCGCTGAGCCGGCTCCATGAGCACCCGCTTGTGCTTCTGCAATTTCTGGGCGATGAGCTGGGGCAGCGTGTCGATGCCGTCCACGCCGAACACGAGGTCTACGTAGGGGTAGCTCTGGCGCAGCTTTTCCACGACGTGCTTCTGGTTGGCCATGCAGCCGCAGAGGCCGATGATGAGGCCGTGCTTCTTCTCTTTCAGGCCCTTGAGGGCGCCCACGTTACCGAAGACACGCTGCTCGGCGTGCTCACGGACGGCGCAGGTGTTGAAAAGGATGAGGTCGGCGTCCTCGGGCTTGTCACACAGGCCGTAGCCGATGTCCATCAGCACACCCTTGATGCGCTCGCCGTCGTTGACATTCTGCTGACAGCCGTAGCTGTGGACAAAGGCCAGCGGCGGGGTGTCATAGGCCAGCTTGACCAGCTCTGCCGCCGCGTTGTTATGTTCAAATGCTATGTACTCCAATGAAACCATCCTTCTCTGCCGCTGGGGACACACCTCCGGCAGCAGACATACTGATACTATAAAGAAAGCTCTTTATAGTATACCCTTTTTGGCCTTGGAGGGCAAGAGTTTATTTTTACTGCGCCTGCTTGCCGGCGCACGCCTCGCACAGGCCGAACAGCACCACGGCGCAGTCCTGCACGACGCCCTTCTGGTTGCGCACCAGCTTCATCACCTGCTTTTCGTCCACGTCGGCGTCCACGACGCTGCCGCAGCAGTTGCAGTAGAGGTGGCTGTGCCAGCCCAGAGTGTGGTCGAAACGGTCAGCCTTGCCCGGGATGGAGACGCGGCGGACACGGCCTGCATCTACGAGGCTGTTGAGGTTGCGGTAGACGGTACCAAGGCTCAGGCCGGGACACTCCCTGGCTGCGAGGTCGAAAATCTCCTCGGCAGTAGGGTGGTCGCAGAGCTGCTCCACTTTCTGCAGTACCAGCTCGCGCTGTTTGGAATAACGCATGGTCTTTCTCCTTTTTCTGATGGGGTGTGTATCGGGATAAAGGCCGGGTTCAGAGCTTGTCTTCCCCCTTGATCTTCGCCCAGTAGGCCCGGGCGGCCTGTTCGGTGCGGTTGTCGCCGAACGTATAGTATTTCACGTCCTTGAGCAGGTCGGGCAGATATTGCTGGTCCACCCAGTGATTCTCATAGTCGTGGGCGTACTTGTAGTTCTGGCCCTTGACGGCAGCATCCTCGCCGTCGAAGTGCTTGTTCTGCAGCTGGCGCGGGATGGGGCCGGTGCGCCCCGCCTGCACATCGGCGATGGCCGCATTGATGGCGTCGTGGGCGCTGTTGGATTTCGGGCTGGTTGCCACGAGAATGACGGCATCGGCCAGCGGGAGCCGGGCTTCCGGCAGACCCACCATGTTGGCTGCGTCCACTGCCGCCTTGACGATGGGGATGATCTGCGGGTATGCAAGGCCCACGTCCTCACAGGCGCAGACCATCAGCCGGCGGCAGGCCGAGGGCAGGTCGCCCGCTTCCAGCAGACGGGCCAGATAGTGGAGGGCGGCGTTGGGGTCGGAGCCGCGCATGGACTTCTGGTAGGCCGACACGATGTCGTAGTGGTCGTCGCCGTCCCGGTCGTACCGCATGGCCGTGCGGCGGGTGACCTGCTGTATCATCTCGAGGGTGATGTGCTTTCCGGTTTCGTCCACGGGGGCCGCCGTCACCACGAAATCGAGACAGCCCAGCGCCTTGCGCAGGTCGCCGCCCGCACTCTCGGCGAGGTAGGCGCAGGCGTCCTCGTCCATCACGACAGGCTGTGATTCCGACTCCGAGAGCTTTTTCAGGGCATTGCGGATGCCCCGCTCCACATCGGCGGCGGAGAGGGACTTGAACTCAAATACCGTACAGCGGGACAGCAGTGCATTATAGATGTAAAAGTAAGGGTTCTCGGTGGTGGATGCAATGAGGGTGACAGAACCGTCCTCGATGCACTCCAGAAGGCTCTGCTGCTGCTTTTTGTTGAGATACTGTATCTCGTCGAGGTAGAGCAGGATGCCCCCTGCCCCGGCCAGCGTGCCGATGTCCTTCAGCACTGCTTTGATGTCGCCGGTGCCGCAGGAAGTGCCGTTGAGCTTATGGAGAGTCATGCCGCTGTTCTCGGCGATGATGCGGGCAACGGTGGTCTTGCCCGTGCCGGAGGGGCCGTAGAAGATCATGTTGGGGATACGACCACTCTCGATGGTGCGGCGGAACACCTGTCCCTCGGCCAGAAGATGCTGCTGGCCGCAGACATCGGCCAGCGTTTTGGGGCGCAGACGCTGCGCCAGCGGTTCGTTCATAGGTCTTCCCTCCAAAAATGATCATGAGAATCCTTCTCTTTTATAGTATAGCGCATTTTGCACGCCGCGGCAAGAGAAATAATGAAAATGATTCTCAGATAAACGACAAAGCATTTACAAATTTCGCAAAACATGATATGCTTGTGCCATTCCAATCAAGAAACGAGGGGAAATGTATGCGCGGAAAGAACGTCTCCGCCGAAGACCTGACGGCCAAAAAAGAGCTGACTCTGGAGGTCATCCGGCGGCTCAAGGCGGAGTATCCCGACGCAGGCTGCACGCTGGACTACGACCACGCCTGGCAGCTGCTGGTGAGCGTCCGGCTGGCGGCCCAGTGTACCGACGCCCGGGTGAATATCGTGGTGCAGGACCTGTTTGCAAAATATCCGTCGGTGGCCGCACTGGCCGAGGCAGAGCCCGAGGACATCGAAGCCATCGTCAAACCCTGCGGGCTGGGCCGCAGCAAGGCCCGGGACATCTCAGCCTGTATGCGGATGCTACGGGACAAGTACGACTGCAAGGTACCGACGACCTTTGAGGAACTGCTGGCACTGCCCGGCGTGGGCCGCAAGAGCGCGAACCTCATCATGGGCGACGTGTTCGGCAAGCCCGCCATCGTCACCGACACCCACTGCATCCGCCTGTGCAACAAGATCGGCCTTGTGGACGGCATCAAGGAACCGCAGAAGGTGGAGATGGCGCTCTGGAAGATCGTCCCGCCCGAAGAGGGCAGTGATCTGTGCCACCGTTTCGTGATGCATGGCCGGGCCGTCTGCAATGCCCGGAAGCCGGAGTGCGAAAAATGCTGTCTTTCGGACATCTGCCGCTACGCGCGGGAGGAAGCATCCAACGTCTGATTTTACATATTTCAGGAGGTTTTTCTTATGTTTGGTTTTATCTTCAGCCTTCTCATCGGTGCGCTGGCCGGTTCCATCGCAGGCCGCATCATGGGCAGTGAGACCAGCGCCCTGCGCAACATCGTGCTGGGCATCCTGGGCAGCTTTGTGGGCGGCATCCTCTTCGGCCTCGTGGGCCTGTCCGCTACCGGCCTCGTGGGTGAGATCATCGTCTCGGTCATCGGCGCCTGTGTCTGCATCTGGGCTGGCCGCAAGCTGTTCAAGTAAGCAGTCCATCTTGAAAATGCCACAGCTTTCAGGGGTGAAAGCTGTGGTTTTTTCGTTTCTGCCCGATGTCATTTTCTCTCAAACTATGCTATAATAAGGTTCGTGTCTGAAATTGGAAAGGAGCTTTTCTCATGGAAACTACGCATGAGTCGTCGAAACAGACTCTCTGCTCCGCACAGCCCGCCAAACCCTACGCTTTCAGCCGCAAGGTGTTCTGCGAAGGGATGCGGGACGGTGTGCCGATCGCGCTGGGGTATTTTGCGGTGTCGTTCTCGCTGGGCATCGCGGCCCGGACGGCGGGCTTTACACCCCTGCAGGGCTTCGTGGCCAGCCTGCTCAACAATGCTTCGGCGGGCGAGTACGCCGCCTTTGCCCTCATTGCCAGCGGCGCGACCTATCTCGAGGTAGCCATCATCACCCTCATCGCCAACGCCCGCTATCTGCTGATGAGCTGTGCGCTGGCCCAGCGGTTCGCCCCCGGCACGCCGTTTTTCCACCGGCTTATCATCGGCTATGACGTCACTGACGAGCTGTTCGGCATCACCATCGCCCGGCCGGGTTATCTGAACCCCTTCTACACCTACGGCGCCATCGCGCTGGCCGCGCCGGCGTGGGCTTCGGGTACAGCGCTGGGCATCATCGCGGGCAATCTGCTGCCCCTGCGGGCCGTCAGCGCACTGAGCGTGGCGCTCTACGGTATGTTCCTCGCCATCATCATTCC
>ERZ1107006.2668-NODE-2668-length-12677-cov-5.936302_pt1 | contig 12677 bp, 9 predicted proteins | sample MGYA00403696_ERZ1107006 | MGnify/ENA primary metagenome ERZ1107006 (study PRJEB35170, sample SAMEA104062441) | human gut metagenome | biome: human gut; feature: human-associated habitat; material: faeces | place: Denmark | collected 2012-08-13 ...
GGTAGGCCGGTTTGCAGGCTCTACAGCGCTGGGCGCGGTGGGTTCCACCAGCATCTTCGTCACTCTGTTCACCGGTTTCCTCATCGGTCTGAGCAACGGTATCAACGTGCTGGTGGCCCGGTTCTACGGTGCGCGCCATGCCGACGATGTGGAGAAGACCGTCCACTCGGCTCTGCTGGTCAGTCTGGCAGCGGGTGTACTGCTCCTGCTCATCGGCCTGCTGGGCTCGCCGGCCCTGCTCCATCTGCTCAACACCAAAGAAGACCTCTACCCCGGCGCCGTGCTCTACCTGCGGGTGTACTTCCTCGGTATGCCGGCGCTGGCTCTTTATAACTACGGCAACGCCATCTTCAGCGCCATTGGCGAGACGAAAAAGCCGCTGTACTACCTGTGCATCGCGGGCGTGCTGAACATCTTGCTCAACCTCTTCTTCGTCATCGTCTGCCATCTGGACGTGGCGGGCGTCGCGCTGGCAAGTGCCATTTCCCAGTGCGTCTCGGCCTTCCTCGTTCTGCGGGCGCTGACCCGCGTGCAGGACTGCTACGCCCTGGACTTCCACAAGGTCGCTCTCGACCCTGCCACCACCCAGCGCATCCTCGCGCTGGGCCTGCCCGCCGGATTCCAGAACGCCGTCTTCGCCATTGCAAACCTCTTCATTCAGGCCGGTGTCAACTCCTTTGACTCCCTCATGGTCAAGGGCAACTCCGCCGCTGCCAACGCCGACAATATGATATACGACGCAATGGCCGCGTTCTATATGGCCTGCGCCAGCTTCATGAGCCAGAATTACGGTGCGGGCAAGCCCGACCGCGTGAAGAAGAGCTACTTCATCGCCCTCGCCTACTCCTTCGGCGTCGGCCTCGTGCTGGGCGGTTCGCTGTTCATCTTCGGGCGGCAGTTCCTCGCCCTCTTCACCACCGAGGGCGCCGTCATCGATGCCGGCATGAAGCGTGTGGGCGTCATGGGCTTTGCCTACTGCATCTCGGCCTTCATGGACTGCACCATCGCCGCCTCCCGCGGCCTGGGCAAGACAGTAGTGCCGACTGTCATCGTCGTCCTCGGCTCCTGCGTGTTCCGGGTCATCTGGGTCTACACCATCTTCGCCCACTTCCATACCATCCCCTCGCTCTACCTGCTCTACCCCTGCTCCTGGACGCTGACCGCCATCGCAGAGATCGCCTACTTCATCCACGCCTACAAGGATAGCATGAAGATATTCACTCAGCCCCAGCCCGCAGAAGTCTGATAAGACACAAAAATGCCATCGCCTCGCGGCGATGGCATTTCTTTCTTTCGTTACTGATAATCGTGGTTGAGGAACATGGCCTTGATCTGGACGATCTCGTCGTACTCTTCCTGCTCCACCTGAACGTCGGCGTTGACCTCTTTGAGGCGGTTCTTCACAGCCTCGAGAGCTTCGGGCAGGGTGACGGCCCGGCCCTCCTGAAGAGCATCGGTCATCTGCTTGAGCACCACAGGGTGAGCGTAGATGTCCGGCACCGGGAAGTTCCCGCCGGGATAGGCTTTGATGTACTCCGCCATGGCCGCTTCGGCCCTGTCGGCACGCTTCATGATGGCATTACGGTTGTTGTGGGCCGTAGGCATCATGTTGTAGCTGGAAAAGAGGAAGATGGCCGCAAAGCCGAACAGCGCAAAGTAGATGCCGTAGTTTCCGGTGTGGTTGATGATGCTCTGGATGCCATAGGCCGCAGACACCACGCCGAACAGACTGATGATGAGGGCTACATATTTATACACCGGCTTGCTCTGCAGCTGGGCGCGCTTGCGGCGCTCGGCAGTGCTGAGCTCTTTGGCAAGCTCCGGTTTCCTGGCGAGGTAGTCCGATGCGCGCTTGAGCTGGCCCACGCTCTGCTCTGCCTCTTTCGAGAGCTGGGGCAGCCTCCGGGCGGCTTTCTCGGCCTTCTGGCGGGCAATTTCCGCCTCGCCTGCGGCGCTCAGACGCGGGATGTTGGGCTGTTCTTTCGCCAGAACTTCCAGCAGGGCGTCCACGTCCCGCTCGTCCTTGAAGTTGCACTGCTTCTGCTTGCCGCCGTCGTACTCCACCACGAGGTAAGCCATCGAGGCAAACATCCCCTTGCCGGAAAAGCCGCCGGAGCTCATAGCCACCCGCTTGAACACACGGCTGATGCTGCCATAGGGCAGATAATACCGGCGGTCGATGTAGAAGCTGTTGAGGTAGAGGGCCTTTTTGCCCACGCCGCAGGGGCCGATCTTTTTGCAGGTTTTCTTATCGGCTTCCAGCGTTGCTTTGTCCAGATGGGCGAGGCCCAGTTGTGCAGGATGAAACAGCATAGAGAATCCCCTTCTTCCATTTCTTTTTCTCATTCTGCCACTCTGAGCCGAAAAAAGCAAGAGGCAGTTTCAGATGACCTTCTGCTCGAGCCATTTTCCCCGGACAAAACGCACCGTAAAGCAGATGGAGCGGAACGCCCAGTCGAGATACATCCCCATCCAGATGCTGAGCAGTCCGCCGCCCATCTTCAGGACCCACAGGTAGCAGAAGCCCACGCGGAACACCCACATGGACACGATGCTGACGGTCATGGTGAAGCTGGCGTCGCCGGCGGAACGGAGGATGTTGGGCAGGGTGAAGCTGGAGGGCCAGAAGAAGAGGGAGACGATGTTGAACCACATCATGACTTCCAGCGCCATGGCCGAAGCCTCCGGCGAGAGGCTGAACCAGGACAGCGCCCAGCGGTCGGCGAAGAAGAAGGCCGACAGGTTCATGACCCAGGCACCGCAGTAGGCCACCAGCAGCAGACGGCGGGCATACCAGACAGCCTGCTCTTTCTCGCCTGCACCGAGGCACTGGCCCACCACCGTGAGCACCGCCATGCCGACGGCGCTGGCCGGGATGTTCAGGAAGGTGCTGGTGGTGTTGGCCACGGCATTGGCCGCGATGGCGGCGGTGCCGAGGGTGCTGGTGAGGCTGGCCACCGACAGTTTGCCGATTTGGAACATCCCGTTCTCGATGCCCGCCGGGATGCCCACCCGCAGGATGCGCCGGATGAGCTTTCCGTCCGGCTTCAGGGCCGACAGGCCGGTGACGCGGAGCATACAACCCGGCTTCTGGAGCAGGAAGAGGACGGCACAGCAGGCCACCGCGCGGGAGACGAGGCTGGCCAGCGCCGCGCCCATGACGCCCATCTTGAAGCCAAAGATGAGGATGGCATTGCCGCCGATGTTGACGACATTCATCACAAGGCTGGACATCATGCTGATCTTGCTGTTGCCCTGCGCCCGGAAGAGGGCCGCGCCTGCGTTATACAGGCCGATGAAAGGGTAGCTCAGGGCCGACAGCAGGAAATACGTCTCGGCATACTTCATCACGTCGGCGTCGATGGAGCCGAAGATGCCCCGCAGGATGGCGTGGCGTCCCACCACGACCACCGCTGCCACAAGAATGCTGAAGCTGGACATGATGAACATGATCTGTGCGGCGGCAGCCCGGGCGCTCTTCTCCTCCCGATGGCCGATGTACTGGCTGGCGACCACCGCGCCGCCGGTGGCCAGCGCTGTCATGATCTGTATCATCAGGGTGTTGAAGGTGTCCACAAGGCTCACGCCCGACACCGCCGCCTCGCCCACCGACGACACCATGAGGGTATCGGCCAGGCCGATGGTCACGCTCAGGGCCTGCTCCGCAATGAGCGGCAGCAGCAGGGCCGTCAGCTGCTGGCGGGTAAACAAAGGCTTCGTTTCAAATTTTGTGCTCGTCATTCGCTCCTCCGCGCCGCCCCCGAAGGGGCTTTTTCAAAGTATACAGACTTATCCCTATGATACAGCGTCTTTCCCCAAAAGGCAAGAAGATGTATACAAGAATCTCTCAAAATTTTAAGGATCCTGCCCCTCTGCGCCACTTTACCCCCATTCCATCTTGTGTTACAATGAAAGCTGCCAGAGGGCTTCCCTTTTCTGCGCCGTGCAGGGACGCAGAAAAAACGGCGCTCCGGTATCATGATAAAAAGGACAACCCAAGACCCATAAGGGGGAAGGAATCTATGCCAAAGACAGCTCATAAAGTCGTGGTCATCGGACATCGCAACCCGGACACCGACTCTATCTGCTCTGCCATTGCGTACGCAGAGCTGAAAAATAAGACAAGCTCCCTCGTCTGCGAGGCCCGCCGGGCCGGACGGATGAACCAGGAGACGGAATTCGTGCTCAAGCGGTTCGGCGTCGCGCCGCCCCAGATGTGTACCGATGTCAACCCGAAGATCCGTGATGTGGACTACCGCGAGATGCCCGGCATCCCCGGCTCCACCAGTCTGCGCAAGGCATGGGAGATCATGCGCGACCAGAAGATCGACACCCTGCCCATCACGAGCGCCGACAACGAGCTGGAAGGCATCATCACCGTGAAGGACATCGCCACGGCCAACATGGACGTGTTCGACACCGGTGTGCTTGCCACCAGCCGCACCACCTATAAAAATATTCTCGAGACCCTCGGCGGCACCATGGTCGTCGGCAACGAGAACGCCGTCTGCACCACCGGTCATATCAAAATCGGCACTGCCACCCCTGAGATGCTGGAAAACAACGTCGAAAAGGGCGACATCGTCATCCTGACCAACCGCTATGAGAGCCAGCTGTGCGCCATCGAGAAGGAAGCATCCCTCCTCATCATCTGCAACGGCGCCAAGGTGGGCCGCACCATCCAGCGCATCGCCGAGGAGACCGGCGTCGCCATCATGACCGCCCCCTGCGACACCTACGCCGCCGGCAAGCTCATGAGCCAGTGCGCCCCCATCTCCTACTATATGACCCGCGACGACATCATGAAATTCACCCTCGTCACCCCGGTGGCCGACGTCACCCGCGTGATGGCCAAGGTGCGCCACCGCTACTTCCCCATCCTCGACGAGGACGGCAAGTACTGCGGCATGGTCAGCCGCCGCAACATCATCGCCCTGCGCAAGCGCCGCATCATCCTGGTGGACCACAACGAGGCCACCCAGGCCGTGGAAGGCTTCGACCAGGCCGAAATTCTGGAGATCATCGACCACCACCGCATCGGCAGTCTGGAGACCAGCGGCCCGGTCTACTTCCGCAACCAGCCCGTGGGCTGCACGGCCACCATCATCACCCAGATGTACGACGAGAACGGCGTGGAGATCCCCCAGAAGACCGCCGGTCTGCTGCTGGCGGCCATCCTGTCGGACACGCTGGTGTTCCGCAGCCCCACCTGCACCCCGCTGGACGAGGCCACCGCAAAGCGTCTGGCCAAGATCGCCGGGGTGGAGATCAACACCTTTGCCAATGAGATGTTCGAAGCCGGTGAAAAGCTGGACGGCAAGACCGCCGAGGAAGTGTTCCTGCAGGACTTCAAGGTGTTCATGTGCGGCGATATCCGCTTCGGCGTGGCACAGGGCAGCTACATGACCCGCAAGAACCTGCTGGCCGCCGAGGACTTGCTGCAGCCCTATCTCGAAGAAGCCCGCAACAAGCAGAACGTGGAGGACATCTACATGCTGCTCACCGACGTGCCCAAAGAGGAGAGCGTGGTCATCAGCAGCGGCCGCTACGCCGCCGAAGTGCTGGCGGACGGTTTTGAGACCCAGCCCGCCGACGACGGCAGCTTCACCCTGCCCGGCGTCGTGAGCCGCAAAAAGCAGTTCATCCCGGCCCTCATGACCGCCTATCAGGAGCTGTAATGGAATGATGCACCGTGCCTGCGGCACGGCATGATGTTCCCTGCGGGAAATGATGTTGCCCTGCGGGCAAATGATGTGTGCCTTGCGGCACAATGGCCGCCTGCGGCGGCTGCATCATTTCCGGCGCAGCCGGAACATCATTGCGAAGCACATCATGCTGCGCGCAGCGCAGTACATCATTCCCCCAAAGGGGGATCTGAGATGTTCGATTTTTTGACCAGAAAAGCAAAGGGTGCTGTTCCGCCCGCTCTGCCGGAAGGCACGGTGCGCCGCCGCTACTCCATTGAGGGGCAGGTGCAGGGCGTGGGCTTCCGCTACCGCGCCCGCTACGCGGCCCAATCGCTGGAGCTCACCGGCTGGGTGCAGAACGAGGACGACGGCAGCGTCACGCTGGAAGTGCAGGGCAGCCCGGACAAATTTATGACCCTGTTCGCCCTCATCCAGAAAAGCGACTATATCCAGATCACCGGCATCCGGCAGAAAGATCTGCCGCCTGACCCCTGGGAGCGGGGCTTTTCGGTGCGGGGTTACTGAAACCGCAAAACAAAAATGGCTGGCACACAAGTGCCAGCCATTTTTGCATGTATGATGATTCATCCTGCAATTTTCAGGGGAGAGTTGTTGGTCCAGATGGTGCCGTCCAGCAGCCGGGTCACGGCCAGCGTGCCGTTCACGTTCACCCGGGCGGGGTCCAGCGCGTAGAAATCGCTTTCCTTCAGGTTTGCGGGGTCCGCCCCGGTGCGGATGCCCACCACGCACACCCAGTGGCCGTAGGTGGCGCTGGTGGCGATGTGGGGGTAGCTGACCTGCTGCCAGCCGGAAGAAGTCAGGTGGTATTCGTAGCTGGAAGTACGGTTCACATGCTTGGAAACGCCGCTTACCGTGGTGTTCTGCAAATGCACGATCACCGGCCGCCCGGCGGAAAGCTCACTGTAAAGCTTTTGCAGGCATTCGGACAGGCTGCTCGAGTAGCCTGTGTAGCCGCCCGCGGACCAGACCGCACCGTTCGACCACATGCCGCTGCCGGAGCTGGTCTTCCCGTCCAGGATGGTGCGGGCGTAGCGCAGAGCGTACCAGCTGCACTTGCCGGAGGTCTGGTTGCCGATGGAAAGGATCTGGCTGGCATTGAAGCTCAGCAGGTCGATGCCGTTGGTTTCCTGCAGCGCGGCTGCATGGGCGTGGGGGATGGCCATTGCCAGCAGCAGGCAAAGCGCCACAAGGGCCGCTGCCAGCCGCTGTGCCGCGCGGGCGGGGCAGTGCTGCATGTGTTCCACATCCTTTGTGATTTTCTGACCTGATTTTACTACCAAAACGTGGTAGAAATGTGTAAAAAGGCAAAATAAAGGGGGAATGGCTCGCCCTCTCAGTCACCTTCGGTGACAGCTCCCCCAAAGGGGGAGCCCTTGGCAGTCCACACAAACTTTATCTCTTTGCCAAGGCCTCTCCCTTTGAGGAAAAACTTCCCCCGCGCCGGGGGAAGATGTCGCGCAGCGACAAAAGGGGGGTGTGGATGCGAACGCAGTGAGCAGACGGAGAGGGCGAGGATGCTAAAGTTAACACTCCCTAACACAACATCTGCCCAAATTTAAGCGGCGGACCGCACCGCCTTTGCGGCGCAGCGGGACCGGGCGGGGGACGACGGCAAAGTTTCTTTGCGAAGTCCGGACGGAACATCTCAAAAGCGCAACAAATAACACCTGTTTTCATTCATTTCTTACGAAATGTTTCGGGAAAGTTTGGGGATGTTTCCGATTGACAAAACCGCCGACAGTCGGATATAATCAGGGCAGAAAGAACCCCATGACCCAAGGGGAGCTTTCCTCAGAAAAAGAAACAAAGCCACAAAAAAACAGACTGGAGGGATACCCTATGAAGAAATTGTCGAAGATCGTTGCCCTGCTTCTGGCAGGCGCTCTGACCATGCTGATGTTCACAGCCTGCGGCGGTGGCGGCGGCAGCTTTGGTCACAGAGACCAAGATAAAGAAGATGAAGCCTATGGCAAGTTCACGAGCATGACACAGGCAAGCAGCGTGAAAGAAAACGATAAGAGCCTGCAGGCTGTTGCGGATGGATATCTGCAGAAGGACCTGAACTCCAGCGTTGAGATCCTTGGTGCAAAGCTGGTCGGCAAAGTCCATGTGGATGGCAAAGATCAGGAATACCTGACCATCACGGTGACCGGCAGCTATAAGTATGGCTATATTGTTGAGGCGATTCTGAAGGATATTCAGAAAGAAGTCGGCAAGGAATTGCCCGGAACAAATGTTAACGTGAGCGGCAAAGGCAGCTGGACGAATCTCGGCGTTGTTGTCCGGTCGGACGGCAACCATAGCTACATCGCAGTGGCATTCAAGATCAAGAACCCCAATAAGTAAAAATCCATCACCCTTTCCCCCGGAGCGTGGCTGCAAGGCCGCCCTCCGGGGCTTTTTTGCGTTGTAATGTTCAGCGGAGTGTGTTAAAATAAAAACGCCGTCCTTCAAAGGCGGCGTTAAGGTGCTGTCTGCAAGTGCAGGTGGTCAAGCTCCCTCCGGCTGCGCGTCGGCGGGGACGAAAATCTCTTTTGCTTCCCCTTGACGCGAAAGCGGAAAGGGGGGATGATTCATGACGTTTGAACAGGTCGTATTGCTGCTCTCGCTGATTGGCGGGGCAATTTATGTCACGTTCCAGATTACATGGACAATTTCTAACGGCAAAAAGAAATGACCGCCCCAGACTTCCAACCCTGAGCGGTCATTCTTTTTGATTATCTCAGCCGAAGGAAGCTGACCATGCGGCCAGCACCTTTTCTGTTTGTAGTATAGTGCTTTTTTCAGGGATTGTCAAGGGCGCAGGGCTTCTCTTTACGCCGCCTGTAGTGTCTGACCTCTCTGGCGCATCTTGTGCCGCACCACCAGCAGGCAGGCCAGGTGCACGGCGGCGGTCAGCACCCAGCTGATGGGGTAGCTGATGTACAGCATGAACGGTGTGCGGTTCAGCTGGAAGATGGTGGCGATCCACACCAGCCGCAGCAGGCAGCTGCCCACAAGGCTCACCACCATGGGCAGCACGCTGTAGCCAAGGCCGCGCAGGCTGCTGGCCAGCGTATCCATGATGCCGCACAGCAGGTAGGTGCCGCAGATCACCCGCAGGCGCTCGTATCCGGCAGCGATCACCGCCGCATCCGAGGAGTAGAAGTGCAGCAGCTGGGTGCCTGCCAGCACCGCACCGCCGCCCAGCACCACGCCGGTCACGATGGCGCACAGCAGGCAGTTGAGGACAACGCGGTTCAGGTTCTGGTACTTGCGCGCGCCCATGTTCTGGCTGGTAAAGGTGACGGCAGCCTGCGAAAAGGCGTTCATGGCGGTATAGACGAAGCCCTCCAGATTGGCGGAGGCCGAACTGCCTGCCACCACCGTGGAACCAAAGGAGTTGATGGCCGACTGGATGACCACGTTGGACAGGCTGAACACGGTGCTCTGCAGACCGGCAGGCAGGCCGATAAGCAAAATCTGCTTCAAGGCACCCATGTGGAAGCCCAGATGATGCAGATCCAGATGCAGCGCGCCCTCCTCCTTCATCAGCATCCGCGTCACCATGCAGGCGGAAACGGTCTGACTGATGATGGTAGCCAGCGCCACGCCTGCCACGCTCATGGAAAAGCCAATGACGAACACAAGGTTCAGCACCACGTTGATGATGCCGGCTGCTGCCAGACAGTACAGCGGGCGCTTGGTGTCGCCCACAGCGCGCAGCAGCGCACTGCTGAAGTTGTACAGCATGGTCATGGGCATCCCGATGAAATAAATTTTAAGGTACAGCGCAGAGAGGTCGATCACATCCTCCGGGCAGCTCATCAGCTCCAGCAGCCCCCGGGCTGCAAAGAACCCCACCACAGCCAGCAGCACGCCGCTGACAAGGCCCAGCGTCACCGAGGTCTGCACCGTGTCCTGTACGCCGCGGTCATCTTTTGCGCCAAAGCAGCGGGCCGCCACCACGTTTGCGCCCAGCGAAAGCCCTACGAACAGGTTCACCAGCAGGTTGATGAGGGAGCCGTTGGAGCCGACGGCGGCCAGTGCGGTGCTGCCCGCAAAGCGGCCCACGACCACTACGTCCGCAGCGTTGAACAGCAGCTGCAGAATGCTGGAAGCTGCCAGTGGGATGGAGAACAGGATGATCTTTTGGAGCATCGGGCCGCTGGTAAGGTCAGCGGAGCGGCTTGTCTGAGCCATGAGAAAAGTACCTCCTTTTTATCGTTTACGCGGAGAAGCCGTTTTCCGAAGCATTGCACACTGCTTAGGAGGACAGCATCTGAAATGTAAATTTTTCGTAAATAAAGGGAACCGAAGGCATATTATAACGCGCGGCGCAGAAAAATACAAGTGGCACCGCCGAAAAAAGACAGTTTTTTCCGGCAATGCCACAGGAAAACGGCTTTTCAGTTCAATTCAAGCACCTTCCAGTGCTCCGGCGCGGCAAAATCGCTCGTCTCGCCGTCATCGGTGTACATCCGGCAGCGGGCGCTGCCATTTTCGTCCGGGCAGGCCCACAGGGTCAGGCTGGTCTCGTCCAGCTGGGCGGTGCAGCTGGCGGGTCTTGCCACCGGCACCGCATGGCCCGGGCGGATGAACAGCAGCACTTCGTCCAGTGCGCAGCGGACGTAGTGGTGCCCGGCGGGCAGAAGCTCGGTGTCGTAGTCGTCCACACTGCGGATGCGGTAGAGCTTCATTGCTTCCGGCAGGTAGACATGCCGTCCGCTGGCGTTCTGGGTGTAAACAGGCGCTACCATCACACCCTCGCCCAGCAGCAGCTGGTCCTGCACCTCGCGGGCATCCGGGTCAGCGGGAAAATCAAAGCCCAAGGGCCGGAAGTAACTGGTATTTTCCAATGCCGCCTTCATGAAGGTACTATAAAGGTAGGGCAGCAGGGCATACCGCAGCCGGAGCATCTTCCGCAGGGCAGGCAGCATATCCGCAAAGCGGTAGTATTCCTGCATCCGGGAGCCGTCGGTGGCGTGGTTGCGCATCAGCGGCGTGAACAGGCCGAACTCCAGCCAGCGCAGAGCCAGATCAGGCGTAGTATCGTAGGAAAAACCGCACAGGTCGGCACCGGTATAAAGAAAGCCGCACAGCTGCACGTTGGGCATCATCTGGATATTGGCCAGAAGCTGTGCCCATGTGGAAGCGTTGTCACCCAGCCAGATGCCGCCGTAGCGGTGGCTGCCGATGAAGCTGGAACGGCTGTAGAGCAGCGTGCGTCTGCCGGGCCGCAGGCGGGCAAAGGCTTCGCCTGCCGCACGGGTCATATTGCCGCCGTAGAGGTTGTGCACCCTGTCATGGCGCACCCGCTGGCCGTCCACATCGTGGTAGAAGCTGGCGTAGTCCGCGGGGGCGTTCATCAGGCCCAGCGCGCCGCCCACCACCTTGCCAAAGAACTCATCCTGCACGATGTTGTCCTTCCGGCTCAGTTCGTCCATGCTCTCAAAGAAAGCCTTGAGCCGCTCGGGTGAGTAAAACAGCGCAGGCTCGTTCATATCGTTCCAGAAGCCCTCGATGCCGCAGTCGGTCAGTGCCTTGTACTGCCGGCCGAACCACTCCCGCACCTCCGGGCGCAGGAAGTCCGCAAAGTAAGCCTTGCCGGGCCACACCGCCGCCACAAAGGGGGTGCCGTCGGCTTTGGTGCAGAAGGAACCGTTTGCAAGGCCCTCGGCACAGACGGGGTTTTCCGGGTCGATGCGCACACCCGCATCGATGATGGGCACCAGCCGGATGCCCTGTGCCTTCAGTTCGGCGCTCAGGGCGGCAAGGTCCGGGAAGCGCTGCTTGTTTACGGTAAAATCCGCGTAGTCCTGCATGTAATCGATGTCCATGCAGATCATATCCAGCGGCAGATCGTTCTCTTTGTACTGGCGGGCCACCTCCCGCACGTCCTCAGCGGTCTTGTAGCCAAAGCGGCTCTGTGCCAGACCAAAGGCCCACTTGGGCGGGATATAGCTGCGGCCGATGAGCTGCCGGAACTGGCGGCTGATATCGTTCAGGTCGTCGCCGGTGATGATGTAAAGCTCATGATCCGGCTCTTCGGTGGCAAAGCGCAGGGCATCGTATTCGGTGTAGCCGATATCGTAACGCACTTTGCCCGGGAAATCGATGAACACACCAAAGCATTCACGGCCTGCGCCGCCGTCAATGAGCAGAAAATTGTGCGCACCATAGTAGGAAAGCTTATCCTCGCTGTGGCGGGCTTCATCGGTGTTGTTGGTCACGTAGTGCCAGCCGCGCTTGTTGATGCCGCGGGGCATTTCGCCCAGACCGTACACGATGGCATCCGGAGCCATCCGGTAGGCCCAGCCGTCTTCTTCGGCTGTGAGGAAGGGCACTGGCCCGGCGGAAACTGGGATCTCTTGCACCACACTGTCGGTGGGCAGGGGCAGGCCAAAACGGAAACGCTGGATCATAGGGGACCTCCTTGTAGCATCCTTGTCCTCTCCGTCACGCCTTTCGGCGTGCCACCTCTCCCAAAGTGAGAGGTTTTGCCAAAGGCCCCATCTCCGAGGGGGCTGTCGAGCGAAAGCGAGACTGGGGGAGTGGACTTCTCATTTTCTTTATCTTACGTCCTTCTGCCGCACAAAACAAGAGACAAAACCGGCGTTTTTCTGCAATAAAACCGGCAGAATCCAGCCCAATTATCAAAATACCGGCATCTGTTACGGGATACGATTGCAAATGGAGAGGGATGCTGGTATACTGGTAACGCTGTTTCAGGGTGTATCTGAAAACAAAGAAATAGACGATCTTTTCGACTTTTCAGGGACACCTTGGCAGAACAATGGCAAAAAATGGAGGAAGCTCATGTATCGTAACGGTATCAAGCGCCTGCTGGCGATCGTGCTGTCCCTGTGCGGTATGGTCTGCCTGTCATGGCTCTTTCTGATCCTGGCTGTGGCCATCAAGCTGGATTCGCCCGGCCCGGTTTTCTTCAAACAGAAACGTGTGGGCATTGGCAAAAAGCACTTTTACATT
>ERZ1107006.2676-NODE-2676-length-12645-cov-8.274424_pt1 | contig 12645 bp, 10 predicted proteins | sample MGYA00403696_ERZ1107006 | MGnify/ENA primary metagenome ERZ1107006 (study PRJEB35170, sample SAMEA104062441) | human gut metagenome | biome: human gut; feature: human-associated habitat; material: faeces | place: Denmark | collected 2012-08-13 ...
CCATCGAAGCGGCGCTGCTGCTGAGCCTCGTTGGCGAAGGCCTTGGTGGTGCGGACGCCGGAGAGGCCGGACTCGATCTCGGCATTGATGGCGCCGGTTTTTTGCTTGGCGGCCCGGGACGCCTGGGACATCTGGCGGCGGCGGTACAGCACCACCAGCAGGAACACGGGGATGATGCAGCACACCACCAGGGCCAGCCGCCACTGGATGGAGAACATCACCGCCAGGGCGCCGATGATGGTCACCAGGGAGATGAACAGGTCCTCCGGCCCGTGGTGGGCCAGCTCCGTCAGCTCGAACAGGTCCGTGGTCAGGCGGCTCATCAGCTGGCCGGTGCGGTTTTTATCGTAAAAGTCAAAGCCCAGGTCCTGCATATGGGCAAACAGGTCCCGGCGGATATCCGCCTCCACCAGGATGCCGAAGGTGTGGCCCCAGTAGCCCACGATGAAGTAAAGCCCCGCCCGGAGGACAAAGGCCGCCACCACCAGAGCCATGACCGTGAAGAAAATGGAAAACTGCTTATCCGGCAGCCAGTGGTACATGGCGGTGCGGGAGATCAAGGGGAAGGCCAGGTCGATGACGGCGATGAAGAAGGCGCAGCTGATATCCAGCAGGAACAGGCCCCGGTGGGGGCGGAAATAGGACAGGAAAATGCGCAGCGGTCTGCGGGTCTGGTAATCTTTGGTGGTCATGGTCTCTCTCTTTCTGAAAAAATGGGCGCAATTGCCCAGTGTGTTGTTATGAATAGTATAACACACCGCCCCCCCTGGCGCAAGGCGGTGTTTTGTGTTAATATGTGTTCAAAAGTGAGAAAAAATGCCGTGGGTTTTGGCCCTGCGGCGTGTACTATAGAGTAGAGAGAAACACACATGAGACTGTCGAAAAGCTCAGAAATCTTCCGCCATCGGAAAGGAAGATAGTTACGAAAGAAACCCATCAGGGGTGTCTTTCGTTTGCAATCACAGGTTTTTCAGAACTTTTTAGTTCTGAAAAACCGCACGCAGCTTGTCAAAAAAGGCTTTTTTGACAAGCTGCGAGAAACACAGGGAGGCGACGGACATGGACGACAAGCAGCTGATGGCGCAGATCGCCGCCGGGGACCAGGCGGCCCTGCAGACCCTGCTGCGGCGGCACGGACCGCTGCTGCAATATATCCTGAAACCCATTCTGACAGACCCCCGGGAGCGGGAGGAGTGCCTGGCGGATATCTCCCTGCGCCTGTGGCAGCGGGCCGGGGACTATGCGCCGGAGCGGGGGCAGTTCGTGCCGTGGCTGACGGTGCTGGCCCGGAACATGGCCCTGAACCGGGCCAGGCGGCTGCGGAGGGAGGAGCCCCTGGACGAGGCCATGCCCCACGGAGACGGCAGCGCCGAGGAGGCCCTGCTGCAAAAGGACCGGCGGGAGCAGATCCGGATGGCCATCCGGTCCCTGGGCCGCGAGGAACAGCAGCTGTTCTTCCGGAAGTATTACTACTGCCAATCCACCGCCCAGATCGCCGCAGAGCTGGGCATCACGGAGCGGGCCGCCGAGGGGCGGCTGTACCGCCTGCGGCAGAGACTGCGGAATCTGTTGGGAGGTGACCTGCTGTGACGGACGACATCCGCTTTGACCGGGATATGCAGACCCTGCTGGAGCAGCTGCCGGAGGAGCAGCTGCCGGCGGCCCGGGTGACCCCCTGGCGGCAGGCCATGCGCTGCGTTCTGTGGGGCATCGGACTGACCAGCATCACCCTGAACTTCTGGAATCTGCAGCATCTTCTGCCTATGGTTGGCAGCATTCTGCTGATGCTGGGGTTCCGGACCCTGCGGCAGGAGAACGGCTGCCTGCGCAGCTGCTGGCGGCTGTCCATAGCCCTGGCGGTGCTGCGGGGGGGCTATGCCGTCGTCATGGGCACCGTCCTGTCCCGGCTGGTCCCCTGGCTGGAGACGGCCATAGCCTGGACTCTGAGCATCCTGTTCTGGCTGGTGTGCCTGGGCCTGTGGTGGGGCATGAAGGAGATCGGCCGCAAGGCCGGGCAGGAAAAGCCCTCCGCCAAGGCGGCGGGGGCCCTGGTGCTGTGGTATGGGGTGCTGATCCTTACCGGCCTGCTGGGCCAGACCCTGCAGGGACTGGCGGTGTGGCTGCTGCTGGCGCTGTATATCATCATCCTGCGGCAGCTGACCCGGCTGACCCGGGCCCTGGACAACTGCGGCTATGCGGTGGAGGCCGCGCCGGTGCGGCTGGACGGCCGGTGGCTGGCGGGGGGATATCTGGTGCTGGTGCTGGCGGCGGTGCTGCTGGGCCAGGCCCTGGGCCAAAGGCTTCCCATGGACTATAGGCCGCGGCAGGAGCCGTCTCAGACGGCCCAGGCCGTCCGGGACCGGCTGGAGGGGCTGAACCTGCCCCGGGAGCTGCTGGACGACCTGTCGGACGAGGACGTGCTGTCCCTGTCCGGGGTGACCCAGACGGTTTGGATGCAGGAGCCGGTGAAGAAGCCCCTCAGCGGCCAGACCATCCAGTTCTGGCGGGCGGCCCTGCTGACGCCCGGCGATAACGGGCCGGACCGCTGGGCCATCCTGACCTATTTCCGATATGAGGGCGATTCCTGGTCCGGGGACACCGACGGACTGTGGCTGGTGCCCCACTACCCTTATGATGCCTATGTGGAGGAAGCCCTCAGCGGGTATATCCTGTATGACGGGCCGGAGGGCGCGATGGCCGCACCCATGCAGAGCCTGGTCCGGCAGGAACAGGCCCAGTATACCGACTGGCTGTGGCCGGATATTCCGTCCAGCGCCAGCTTGTACCTTTTTGCCGAGTGGTCCCTGCCCCGGAAGGGAGAAAATATCCGGGGCTATCTGCTGTACTGGCGGGAGACCGTGCCGCCCATGGAGAAGAATCCGGTGCAGATGATGGATCAGCCGTATCTGCACCGGCAAATGAAATGGCACTATCCCTATGCCACGGCCCTGGACCAGCGGAGCATTCCGTATGCCACCCAGAACTTTGAGCCGGGACTATTCAGCGTGTATCAGCAGGCGGACGGCACCGTCAGCGCGTACCTTGAATCCGCTGAGCTGGGCTCCATCTCCAAGCGCGGCACTCCCCCGGCGGGGTAAAAAAATCCCCGGTGCTTCGGCACCGGGGATTTTTTTCAGACTGATGTAATTAGTCAGCAGGATTGATAGCGCCGTTGGGGCAGGTATCACTGCAGGTACCGCAGTCCAGGCAGGCGTTAGCATCGATCACATAACGATCGTCACCCTGGGAAATAGCACCCACGGGACAGACGTCAGCGCAAGCGCCGCAGCTGACACAAGCAGAGCCGATCTGATAAGCCATAGTAGCACCTCCATTTAGATTATGAGCATATTGTATCATGAAAATCCAAAATTGCAACCCCCTGCCGGTGGGAAATATCCGGAAACTTTCATTTTTCGTGGCGGTTTACAGTCCCGGGGCCAGGGATGGCCTTGCGTCCTGTGAAAAAGTATATTATACTGAAAGAAAATTCCGCAGGAGGGCGACGCCATGGAGCACCGGGACCGGCTCTGGCCGGGAGGGTACACATTTCTATACGACGACGGGCTGTTCCGCCCCTCCACGGACACGTTCCTGCTGGGGTCCTTCCCAAGGCTGCGGCGGGGCATGGCCGTGTGCGAGCTGGGGGCCGGAACGGGGCTTCTGAGCCTTTTGCTGCTGGCCCGGGAGCCGGAGCTGACGGTCACCGGGGTGGAGCTTCAGCCGCAGGCCTGCGCCCTGTTCCGGCGGACGGCGGAGGAAAACGGCCTTCAGGGCCGGATGCATTGCCTGGAGGGGGACCTGCGGCAGGGACTGCTGCCCCCGGGGCGCTTCCGGCTGGCGGTGGCCAATCCGCCGTATTTCCCACCCGACGCCGGGGCCGTGGCCCCCGATGCCGCCCGCCGCACCGCCCGGGCGGAGACGGACTGCACCCTGGCCCAGCTGTGCGCCGCAGCGGCCCGGGCCCTGACCTGGGGCGGCAGCTTCTGCCTGGTGCACCGGCCGGACCGTCTGGCGGACGTGCTGGAGGAGCTGCGGCGGGTGCGGCTGGAGCCCAAGCGCCTGCGCTTTGTGCACCACACGGCGGCGGCCCGGCCGTCGCTGTTTCTGCTGGAGGCCCGGCTGGGCGGCGGCGTGGGCCTCACCGTGGAGCCGCCGCTGCTGCTGCATGGCCCCGACGGCGGCGAGACCGAGGACGTCCGCCGGGCGTATTTTCGAGACAAGGAGGAATGAAGCATGGCCGGAATCCTGTATCTGGTGGCCACGCCCATCGGCAACCTGGGGGACCTGTCTCCCCGGGCGGTGGAGACTTTGGCCCAGGCCGATTTTATCGCCGCCGAGGACACCCGGGTGTCCCTGCGGCTGCTGAACCATTTTGACATCCGGAAGCCCCTGGTCAGCTATCATGAGCACAACCGGGCCGCCGCCGGCCCCGCCATTGTCCAGCGCCTGCTGGGCGGGGAGAGCTGCGCCCTGGTGACGGACGCCGGCACCCCGGCCATCAGCGACCCCGGAGAGGACCTGGTGCGCCTGTGCGGGCAGCAGGGCATCACCGTGCAGGCCATCCCCGGCTGCTGCGCCGCCGTGTGCGCCCTGGCGGTGTCGGGCCTGCCCACCGGGCGCTTCTGCTTCGAGGGATTTTTGTCCGCCAACAAAAAGGAGCGCCGCACCAGGCTGGAGGAGCTGTCCCATGAGGAGCGGACCATGGTGTTCCACGAGGCCCCCCACAAGCTGCGGCCCACCCTGGCGGATATGCTGGAGGTGCTGGGGGACCGGCCCGTGGCCCTGTGCCGGGAGCTGACCAAGCTCCACGAGGAGACGGTGCGCACCACCCTGGCCCAGGCGGTGGCCCTGTATCAGGAGAAGGAGCCCCGGGGGGAGTACGTCCTGGTGGTGGCCGGGGCCGAAAAAGCCGCCGCCCCGGCAGTGACTCTGGATCAGGGGGTGCGGCAGGTGCTGCGCCTGCGGCAGGAGGGGGCCCGGATGAAGGACGCCGTCCGCCGGGTGGCGGAAGATACCGGTTTGCCCCGCAACGACCTGTATAACGCCGCCCTGGCGGAGATGGAATAGTCCGCCAAGCAAAGGCAAAGCTCCTTTTCCCGGGGCCGCCGCGCTTAGCGCCCGGTGGCCCCGGGGGCTTGACTTTGCCTGTTCAAAGCGATAATATAGATGTATCACAGGATTTGCAAGAGGAACGACTATGTCCGAGAGAATGACCGCAAGAAAACGCCAGGCCCTGGAGATGCGCAGCCGCATCCAGAGCGCCGCCCTGGACCTGTTTGACCGGGAGGGCTTTGAAAACGTCTCCGTGGAGGAGATCGCCCAGACCGCCGGATGCTCCGTGGGCAACATCTATCACTATTTCAAAAGCAAGGACGAGCTGGCCATTCAGGTGACCAGCCATGTGGACGATGCATACAGCGAGCTGGAGGAGGCCTATCTGGCGGACACCGCCCGGCCCGCCCGGGAAAAGCTGCTGGACTTTGTGGGCCGGTCCCTGGAGATCAGCGTGTCGGACCCGGTGCTGTATAAGGCGTTTATCCACGGGCTGCGGTATCCGGAGCAGCGGGTGCTGCAGAAAAACGCCGGGCGGGTATACTTCCGGGTGCTGCTGGAGCTGGTGACGCTGTGCCAGCAGGAGGGCAGCATCCACCCCTCCCACGACCCGGATCAGGTGGTGGAGGAGCTGGTGGTGCTGCACCGGGGCGCCCTGTTCGAGTGGCGCATCTATCAGGGCGGGTTCGACCTGCCGCAGCTGGGCCGCCGTATGGCCGGGCGGCTGCTGCGGGGCCTTTATTATGCAGAATAGACAAGTAAGGCGGCGCTTATGCGCCGTTTTCTTAGGAAAAGAATGCATTGCAATTTGCCCTCCGGTCCCGTATAATAGGCAAGAAAATTCTGAGGGGAGTGATCGGGATGAAGTTCAACGTTCTGCGCAGCAAAATCTCCGCTCCCGCTGTTTTTATTTCCGTTTTTCCCTTCTGACCGGTATTTTTACCGGTCATTTTTTTTGGCCATAATAGTGAGCAAACAACATCACATAAATCAGAGCAAAAGAAAGAGAGGAACTGTCACATGAAGAAAAACCTTGGACAAGACGCCATCTACGACGCCCGGGAGCTGGGTGTTCCCCGGATGCTGGTGCTGGGCCTGCAGCACCTGTTCGCCATGTTCGGCGCCACCGTGCTGGTGCCCATCCTGGTCACCAAGTACGGTCTGCCCCTGTCCATCCAGACCACCCTGCTGTTTGCCGGTCTCGGCACCCTGCTGTTCCACCTGTGCACCAAGCTGAAGGTTCCCGCCTTCCTGGGCTCCTCCTTCGCCTTCCTGGGCGGCTTTGAGGCGGTGGCCAGCCTGGATGTGGGCAAGTTCGCCGGCATGAGCGGCGAGGAAAAGCTGCCCTACGCCCTGGGCGGCATCGTGGTGGCCGGCGCCCTGTATCTGATCCTGGCCCTGCTGTTCAAGCTGGTGGGTCCCCAGAAGGTCATGCGCTTCTTCCCCCCCATCGTCACCGGACCCATCATCATCCTCATCGGCCTGAACCTGTCCGGCTCCGCCATCGCCAACGCCTCCACCTGCTGGTGGCTGGCTCTGGTGGCCATCGCCATCATCGTGGTGGCCAACATCTGGGGCAAGGGCATGGTCAAGATCATCCCCATCCTGCTGGGTGTGGTAGGCAGCTACATCGTGGCCCTGATTGCCGGAAAGGTGGACTTCACCGAGGTCGGCGGCGCCAACTTCGTGGGCCTGCAGCACTTCGTCCTGGCAAAGTTTGACCTGACCGCCATCCTGGTGATGGCCCCCATCGCCATCGCCGCCATGATGGAGCACATCGGCGACATGTCCGCCATCTCCTCCACCACCGGCAAGAACTTCATCGCTGACCCCGGCCTGCACCGCACCCTGCTGGGCGACGGCCTGGCCACCATGGTGGCCGGTATGTTCGGCGGCCCTGCCAACACCACCTACGGCGAGAACACCGGCGTTCTGGCCCTGTCCCGGGTCTATGACCCCCGGGTCATCCGCCTGGCCGCCCTGTACGCCATCATCCTGTCCTTCTCCCCCAAGTTCGACGCCCTGGTGAACTCCATCCCCACCGCCATCGTGGGCGGCGTCAGCTTCATCCTGTACGGTATGATCTCCGCGGTGGGCGTGCGGAACGTGGTGGAAAACAAGGTGGACCTGACCAAGTCCCGGAACCTCATCATCGCGGCGGTGATTTTCGTCAGCGGTCTGGGCTTCAGCTCCACCGGCGGCATCACCTTCACCGTGGGCGGCGCAGACGTCACCCTGACCGGCCTGGCCATCGCCGCCCTGGCGGGCGTGATCCTCAACGCCATCCTGCCCGGCAACGACTATCAGTTCGGTGTGGACCCTCAGGGCGACAAGTCCGCCGACCTGGGCTCCTATTAAGAGAAACAGAAGAAACTGATATAACACAGAGTGCCCCGGCGAAAGCCGGGGCACTCTGTGTTATAGGACCAGCACAAAAGCCAGGGATACGGCGGTATCCCTGGCTTTGTTTTGCTTTTTACAGGCTGACGCCGCCGTCGGCGGAGGATGCGCCCTCCAGCAGGGGGGCGATGCGGTCCAGCAGGGCGCGGACCTGCTGCGGGCAGCGACCGATGTAGCGGGCGGGGTCCATCAGCCGGTCCAGCTCCGGCCGGGTCATGCCGAAGGCCGGATCGCCGGCCAGGCGGTCCAGCAGATCGCAGGGCTCGCCGTCCTTCATCCGGGCGGTGGCGGCCATGGAGTGTACCCGCACCCGCTCATGGAGCTGCTGACGGTCGCCGCCGCGCTTGACGGCCTCCATCATCAGGTTCTCCGTGGCCAGGAAGGGCATATACTCCCGGATGGTCTTGTCCACCACCTTTTCGTTGACCCGCAGGCCGTTGGTGACGTTCTGGGCCAGGCGCAGAATGGCGTCGGCGCACAAAAAGCCCTCGGGCATGGACAGGCGGCGGTTGGCAGAGTCGTCCAGGGTGCGCTCCATCCACTGGACGGAGGCGGTCATGGGGGCGTTCATGGCGTCGGCCATGAGATAGCGGCTCAGGGAGCAGATGCGCTCGCAGCGCATGGGATTGCGCTTGTAGGCCATGGCGGAGGAGCCGATCTGGTGCTCCTCGAAGGGCTCCTCCAGCTGGCGGTCGTGCTGCAGCAGGCGGATGTCGTTGGCCATGCGATAGACGCTCTGAGCCATGGAGGACAGGCAGTTCAGGATCCGGGCGTCCACCTTCCGGGGGTAGGTCTGGCCGCAGACGGTGAAGCAGGCGTCAAAGCCGAACTCGGCGGCAATGCGGCGGTTCATCTCGTCGATTTTCGCCTCGTCGCCCTCAAAGAGGTCCATGAAGCTGGCCTCGGTGCCGGTGGTGCCCCGGCAGCCCAGAAAGCGCAGGCTGCCCAGGACAAAGTCCAGCTCCTCCAGGTCCGACAGCAGGTCCTGGAGCCACAGGCAGGCCCGCTTGCCCACGGTGACAGGCTGGGCGGGCTGATAGTGGGTATAGCCCAGGGTGGGAGTGGCGGCGTATTTTTCCGCAAAGGCGGAGAGGTTCTTCATCACCGCCAGCAGCTGGCCCCGCAGATACACCAGCCCGTCCCGGTACAGGATCAGGTCGGCGTTGTCGGTGACATAGCAGCTGGTGGCCCCCAGGTGGATGATGCCCGCCGCCAGAGGCGCGGCCTTGCCGTAGGTATAGACATGGGCCATGACATCGTGGCGGACTTCCTTTTCCCGCCGGCGGGCGGTGTCATAGTCGATATCGGTGATGTGCTGCTCCAGCTGGCGGACCTGCTCCTCCGTTACCGGCAGGCCCAGCTGGTGCTGGGCCCGGGCCAGGGCCGTCCACAGCCGCCGCCAGGTCTGGAAGCGCATATCCGGAGAGAACAGGTGCAGCATATACGGCGAGGCGTAGCGCCCGGCCAGGGGGGATTCATAAACGTCGTGGGACATAACAGTCCTCCGTTTCTGTGATTTTCAGCGGACGATCAGGCTGTCCCGCTCCGCGCCCACGGAGACATAGCCGATGCGGCAGCCGATGGCCCGCTCCACATACTCCACATAGTCCCGGGCGGCCTGGGGCAGCTCCTCCCAGGTGCGGACCCCGGAGATGTCGCAGTTCCAGCCGGGAACGTACTCGGTGACGGGCTTGGCCTGGTCCAGCAGCACGGGGAAGGGGAACTCGTCGGTCTGTTGACCGTCGATCTCATAGTGGGCGCAGACGGGGATCCGGTCCATGTAGCTGAGGATATCCAGCTTGGTCAGGGCGATGTTGGTGGCGTTCTGCATCCGGACGCCGTAGCGGGTGGCCACCAGGTCGATGGGTCCCACCCGGCGGGGACGGCCGGTCTTGGCGCCGTATTCGTCACCGGCGTCCCGGAGCTTCTCGGCATCGGCGCCGAACCACTCGCAGACAAAGGGACCCTCGCCCACGCAGGAGGAATAGGCCTTCACCACGCCCACCACCTCGTCGATGGATGCGCCGGGCAGGCCGGAGCCTACCGGGGCATAGGAGGCGATGGTGTTGGAGGAGGTGGTGTAGGGATAGATGCCGTAGTCCAGATCCCGCAGAGCGCCCAGCTGGCCCTCGAACAGGATAGACTTGCCGTCGGCCTGGGCCTGGTGGAGATAGCGGCTGGTGTCGGCCACATAGGGCTTTACCCGCTGGCCGTACTGCTCCACCCAGGCCATCATCTCGTCCATGGTGTAGCCCTTGGCCCCGTAGACCTCCCGGAGGATCAGGTTCTTCCACTCCAGCAGGTCCTGCAGATGGGCCTTCAGGTGCTCGGGGTACAGCAGCTCGCCGGCCAGGACGGTCTTTTTCTGATACTTGTCGGAATAGAAGGGGGCGATGCCCTGCTTGGTGGAGCCGTACTTCTTGTCCTTCAGGCGCTGCTCCTCCAGGGCGTCCAGCTCCCGGTGCCAGGGCAGCAGCAGACTGGCCCGTTCGCTGACCAGCAGGTTCTCGGGGGTGATGTCCACGCCGCCCTGGCGGACGGTGTCGATCTCCTTGAGCAGATTCTCGCAGTCCAGGGCCACGCCGTTGCCGAGGATGTTCATGACGCCGGAGCGGAAAATGCCGGAAGGCAGCAGGTGCAGGGCGAACTTGCCCTTTTCGTTGATGACAGTGTGCCCGGCGTTGCCGCCGCCCTGATAGCGCACCACCACATCATATTGTTGGGTGAGGTAGTCCACCATGCGGCCCTTGCCCTCGTCGCCCCAGTTGATACCCACGATCGCGCAATTTGACATGTCTTCGTCTCCTCATCTATATTATAACAGAATTTTTGGCGGGTTTCCACCGCCAACAGCCCCTTATTATACCCAATGGACGGTCAGAAGTAAAGAACGAATCTCACATATCTGACATTAGCATGTCTAATATTTATTGTGGATATACACCATAAAAGTGTCTGTTTTTTCAGCGAAAATGACAAAATTCTTGTGGGTTCTGCTGCTTGACGACCCGGGGGCGGCGGGGCTATAATCATTTGTTCCTTTGAATCGGAGGTTTTTGATATGGAAAAGACGAAAAAGTCCCTGTTCGGGCCCATGGACCTGACCAGGGGGACATGCTGGAAAACGATTCTGATCTTTTCGCTGCCGGTGATCCTGTCGTATCTGCTGCAGCAGGTATACTCCATCAGTGACGCGGCCATTGTGGGCCAGACCCTGACGGCCCAGGAGGTGGCCGGGGTCAACGACACCTCGTCGCTGGTGTTCATCTTTCTGCAATTCGCCTTCGGCGTCAGCGCGGGCTTCTGCGTGGTGACGTCCTGCCAGGTGGGGGCCCGGAACCAGGCGGGGGTGCGCCGGTCCCTGGCCACCCAGATCGTCCTGTCGGCGGTGCTGACGGTGCTGCTGACGGCTCTGGCCCTGGCGCTGCTGAACCCCATGCTGGCCTGGATCAACGTGACCCCGGACAACGCCGAGGTGTATCGCGCCGCGTATACCTATTGCTTCATCATCTTCGCCGGTATCGGCGCGCAGCTGTTCTATAACTTCATCTGCGCCTTTCTGCGCAGCATGGGTGACTCCCTGACGCCGCTGCTGTTCCTGCTGTTTTCCACGGTGCTGAACGTGGGGCTGGACCTGCTGTTCATCATGGTGTTCCGGTGGGGCGTGGCCGGGGCGGCCATTGCCACGGTGGCGGCTCAGCTCATCAGCACGGTGGCGTGCTTCATCTATGCCTTTGCCAAGTATCCCCAGCTGCGGCTGCACCGGGAGGACATGCAGATCACCCGGGGCGATATCCGCCGCCATGTGGTGCAGGGCGTGCCCCTGGGGCTGCAATTCTCGGTGCTGGCCATCGGTATCATCGTCATGCAGGGCGTGGTAGTACAGTTCGACATGCTGGACGGCGTCATGGTGTCCTCCTCCGCCCAGATGGGCTTCGGTGCGGCCAACAAGCTGTTCAACCTGACAGCAACGCCTATGAACGCCCTGGGCACGGCCATGACCAGCTTCACCGCCCAGAACCTGGGGGCCGGAAACCACGACCGCATCCGCAAGGGGGCCCTGCAGTCCCTGGTGATGGTGTCGCTGCTGGCGGCGATGGCCGTGGGCATCGGCCTGCTGCTGACCCTGGGCAACGCCTATCTGCGGATCTTCCTGTCCGCCGACAAGATCACGATGGACACCGTGCGATACGGCAACACCTTCCTGTATGTGGATTACGCCATGTACCTATTCCTGGGCTTCATTTTCGTGGTGCGCAACTGCATCCAGGGCATCGGCCGGTCCCGGTTCGTGCTGGGGGCCGGTGCGGCGGAGCTGGTGGCCCGGATCGCCGTGTGCCTGACCCTTCCCGCCGCCGTGGCCGGAGGCGTCGTCAGCGCCCAGGCAAATCCTCTGGCGTTTTACGCCCTGTGCGCGGCGGACCCCATGGCCTGGATCGCCGCCGACATCGTTCTGGCCATTCCCTTCTTCCGGAACATCCTGCGGAGGGATTACCGGTATATGAACATCTGAAAAAAACAACATCCGGGCCAGAGAGGCGGGGGTCATAAGAAAGTAATATCGTATTTTGTAGGAACGGCGTGGCTTTGGTCACGCCGTTTCCTGTTTCAGCAGTTCTTCCACGGGGATAAAGCCCACAAGATCATAGGAGATGCGGATGCCCTGTCTGCGCTTTCCGCTGCTCTTGTCCGGGGCTTCAATGTAGATTGCCTTGACAAGCTCACGCAGGGCGTAAGGGGTCAGCTCCTGCAAATCCTCGTATTTGTGTACCCGTTGGATAAACTGCTCCAAGTTTTCAATCTGTTGTTCCTGTTCCTCAATTTCCTGCTGTAAGCTCTGGATTTCCACTTTAAGCTGTGTCTGTTCGTCCTCATAGGTCTTGCTCATCATAGAGAACCGTTCATCCGTGATGCGCCCCGCCACATTATCCTCGTAAATGCGGATAAACAGACGGTCAAGCTCTCCCAGCCGCTTTTCAGCCTGTGCTAATCGCCTCTTGTGTCCGCGGATTGCGGCTTCGCTGGACAGCCGGAGCTTCTGCTCCATGACAGCACGGAAATGATCCTCATACCGACTGACATAGGAAATTACAGTTCTCATGTGCATCCAGACCAATTCCTCCAGAACAACCGCGCGGATAAAGTGTGCCGAACAGCTTCCCGTATTGCTGCGGTAGTTGGCGCATACAA
>ERZ1107006.2682-NODE-2682-length-12619-cov-4.640640_pt1 | contig 12619 bp, 9 predicted proteins | sample MGYA00403696_ERZ1107006 | MGnify/ENA primary metagenome ERZ1107006 (study PRJEB35170, sample SAMEA104062441) | human gut metagenome | biome: human gut; feature: human-associated habitat; material: faeces | place: Denmark | collected 2012-08-13 ...
GCAGATAGGAGCTTGCTGAACCGAGCACATACATCATGTAGATCAGGGTAATATGCTTGATGCCCTCGCCGCCCTTGATGAGGTGCGGCAGAAATGGCAGCAGCACCAGCCCGAACAGCAGCACCGATGCTGCCACCGCTCGGTACATCCACTTGTACAGGTTCATCAGCCGTGCCAGTTTCTGCGTGTCATCCCGGGCGGCCGGCTCGTACATACTGAACACCATAGCCGTGCCAATGCCCAGCTCTGCGAAATTAAGGATGCTGAGCACATCGGTAAACAGGCCGTTGACACCCAGATAGGCTGCTGAAAGGCAGCGGATGAACACCATCCGGCTGATGAAGGAGAGCAGCATCGTCAAAAACTGCCCGCCGATGTTGACCAGCATATTGATAAGCGTATAGCGTGTTCTCATGCGTTTTTCTCTTTCTCCTCAGCCCTTGAACCCTCGCAGCCGGCTATATGTCTGCGGTAAGCGCCACAGCAGCCAGCTTTGCAGCCAAAGCCCGCCCGGAACGTTGCAGTACTGCCGGGTGCGGTCGACCACATCAAACTGCATCCGCAGCATTTCCCGGCTGCGGGATGCCTTGCGCAGTGCCGGTGGCAGCTGCCGGTACACCCGGCTCACGCTGCCCATCGTAAACTTTGCCGCATTTGCCAGCGCATCGTATGCAGCGTTTTCCACAAGACATTCCCAATACCGCTGTGCCGCCGCGGCAGCATCGAAATGGCGCAGCGTTTTATTGCCGCTCATAATGCTGCCGCCGCGCTGCACATAATAATACAGTGCTTTTGGCACCACCACGGCCTTTTGGATCTGCAAACAGACCTCCGGGATCAGGAACAGATCCTCGTTCAGCTTGCCCTCCGGGTAGCGCAGCTGTGCAAAGATGGCACGGCGGTACAGCTTGTTCCACGCAGGCTGGATCATCGTATCTGTGGCATTTTTCAATAGTTCCCGTCCGGTAAAGACCTGCTCTGCAAGGCTGATATGCATCGGTGGGCAGAGTGCGCCCGTCTCGTCCACCTCGGCGTAATCGCACAGGGCAAGGTCCGCCCCGGTGCTTTGCACAGCCTTATACAGTGCTTCGTACATTTCCGGCGCAATGTAGTCATCTGAGTCCACAAAGCCGATCCATTCCCCCCTTGCCACATCCAGCCCGGCGTTGCGGGCGGCAGAAAGCCCCCCGTTTTTCTGGTGGATCACCCGGATGCGGGCATCCTTCGCGGCGGCGGCATCGCACAGCGCAGGGCAATTATCCGGTGAGCCATCGTCCACAAGGATCAGCTCAAAATCCGTAAAGGTCTGCGCCAGAATGGAATCAATACATTTTGGCAGATAGCGTTCCACATCGTACACCGGCACGATGATGCTGAGCAATGGTTTTTCGCAGGGCACAGTGTGTTCCTCCCTATTATTTTCAATCCGTCACCTCGGTGCGCAGGCGGGCAATGAGCCGCTCCATCAGGGCCACCCGGTTGAAGGGGGTCATCAGGTAAAATCCATCCGCATAGGGCAGGGCCGCTTTTGCCGCCTGCACCGAGATCTCGATGCCCAGTTCCTCCCCGGCGGCACGGTCCAGCCCGGCAAAGCGGTCGATGATGGCGGCGTCCACATGGATGCCGTTGACCTCGTTTTCCATAAAGATGGCGTTGCGCTGGCTCACCACCGGCAGGATGCCGGCCAGGATCTTTGCCTCCGGGCCAAGGGTCTGCCGGGCCTGCTGCAGGTTCTGCACGGCCTGCTCCGACAGCACCGGCTGGGTGAGGAAGCCGGTCATGCCGTTTTCCAGCTTTTCCACGGCGCGGCGCAGCTCCACGTCAAAGTTGCGGGCATTCAGGTTCAGCGCGCCGAACACGGTCAGGGGCGAGGGCATCTCCCGGCCCTCCCCGGCCAGCGACACGATGTACTGGGCCAGCTTGCGGGAGTTGAACTGATACACGCTCTTCACCTCGTCCCGCTCGGCGGAGGGGATGGGGTCGCCGGTGATGGCCAGCACCTCCCGCACGCCCTCGGCGTACAGGCCCAGCAGCAGGGCCTTGGTGGCGTTCAGGTTGCGGTCGCGGCAGGTCATGTGGGGCAGCACATTCAGCCCCAGCTCCCGGTGCACCCGGCAGGCCACCAGCGAAGAATCTATCCGCGCCCGGGCAATGGGGCAGTCCGCAATGGTCAAAAGGTCCGCCCCGGCGGCCTGCAGGCGGCGGGCACCATCCAGATAGCCGGTCAAGTCGGCATCCTTGGGACTGTCCAGCTCAATGGCAATGACCTTTTTCCCTGCGTTCAGCTTGCGCAGGAAGGCGTCGTCTTTTTCCACTTCCGGCTTCGCAGGGGTGGAAACTTCTGCCACCGGGGCGGCAGGCAGTGCTTCCGGCAAAGCATCCAATGCCGTGCGCAGGGCCGCGATGTGCTCCGGCGTCGTGCCGCAGCAGCCGCCCAGAATGCGCACATCTGCACATTCTGCCGCGATGCGGGCCAGCTCCCGGGCAAAATATTCCGGCCTGCCCTGGTACTGCACCCGGGTGCGGGTGACCACCGGGTAGCCTGCATTGGGCATGACCGAAAGCGGCAGCTTCGTCCCGCCCAGCCGCTGCACCAGCGCGCGCATGGCACCCGGAGCCGACACGCAGTTCAGTCCCACAGCATCCACCACGCCGCTCTCAGTCATACGGCGCACAAGCTCGGCGCAGTGGCGGCCCTCGCGGGTGTAGCCGTCCGGCAGCACCGCAAAGGACACCAGAATGAAGGCGTCCGACACCGTTTTTTTGATGTGCTGTGCTGCTTCAGTCACGCCGGTGTCGGTGCTGAGAGTTTCAAACAGGAAGTTCTTCGCGCCCAGCGCGGCGAACCGGTCCGCCAGCGCGATGTACAGCTGTGCAGCAGGCTGGGCTTCGGTGTCCGGGGCCGGACCGATGTCGGCAAACACCGCCGCGCCGGTCTCGGCGGCAGCCTGCACCGCCAGCTTCCAGCCCTCGTCGGCCAACGCTTCCCACACCGGGTTCTGTGCCGCCGCCATGCGGGGCAGGCCGAAGGTGTTGGTTTTGACGGCATCCGCACCCGCCGCCAGATAGGCGCGGTGCACAGCCTGAATGCCCTCCGGGTCCAGCAGGTTCGCCTGCTCGCACTCCTGACCGGGCGCAGCTTTATAATAGGTGCCCATGCCGCCGTCGAACAGCAGCGGGCGTTTTTTCAGAATTTCGCGCACATCCTTCATGGTGGGGTCTCCTTTTTCCCTAGAAAAGTAGTCGGTTTTAAGTGTAATGCACAAAAGCGGTCCGGTCAAGCATTTTTTCGCCGCTGCGCTTGCAGGAACGCCAAATTTGTGCTATCCTATGCATACTTTATAAATTGGGGAGGTGTGCGCCATGCGCCATACAGGAACGCAGGAGCTGGAAACGAAACGGCTTTTGCTGCGCCGCCTGCTGCCGGAAGATGCCGGGCAGATGTACCAGAACTGGGCATCCGACCCGGAGGTGACCCGCTGGCTGCGGTGGGAACCCCACAAAAACGAGCTGGAAACGGTGGGCCTGCTGGCCGCCTGGGCCACCCTTTACCCGAACCCGGATTACTACCAGTGGGCCATTGTGGAGAAAAGCAGCGGGCAGGTGTTCGGCAGCATCAGCATCTTCAACGCCCTGCTGGGTGACCCGGCACAGAAAGCGCTCTGGCCGCAGCTGGACTGCGCAGACGGCGTGTGGGAAGCAGGCTACTGTCTCGGACGGGCGTGGTGGAACAAAGGCTTTGCCACCGAAGCGCTGCGGGCCGTGGCGGACTACTGGTTCACCCAAACGGACGCTCCCTTCCTCACCTGCTGCCACGCCAAAGCGAACCCCGCCAGCGGCCGGGTGATGGAAAAAGCGGGCTTTGTGTACCACCACGACTCGGTGGACCACAAATTCGACGGCACCCCGGTGGAGTGCAAAAGTTGTCTATTAACAAGAGCGCATTATCAAAGAAAGGACTTATTTTGAGCGAACTTTACGATATTTTAGTGGAAACACCCCCGACGAAGGTCATTCTGCTGGCACTGGATCAGGGCCTGTGGGACTGCGAGCGCAGCCTGGCAGAGCTCAGCGCCCTGTGCGAAGCCAACCACATGGAGGCCGTGGCACAGGTGACCCAGAAGCGCCAGACCCCGGAGACCGGCATCGTGCTGGGCAGCGGCAAGCTGGAAGAAGCCAGCCTTGCTGCTGAGACCTTGGGTGCCGAGTGCGCCGTGTTTGACGGCGAGCTGACCGGCAGCCAGATCCGCAACATTTCGAACGCACTGGGCGGGCTGGAGGTCATCGACCGCACCATGCTCATTCTGGAAATTTTCCGCAGCCGTGCTGTTACCAACGAAGGCAAGCTGCAGACCGAGCTGGCCCTGCTGCGCTACCGCCTGCCACGCCTGCAGGGCATGGGCGAGGCGCTGAGCCGTCAGGGCGGTGGTGGTGGCGGCGGCGGTGGTGCACGCCGTGGTGCCGGTGAGACCAAGCTGGAGCTGGACCGCCGCCATGTGCACGCCCGCATCGACGCGCTGGCCGAAAAGCTGGCCGAGATGGAAAAGCGCCGGGGCGAGAGCCGCAAGGCCCGTGCCAAGACCGGCATGCCGGTGGTCAGCCTTGTGGGCTACACCAATGTGGGCAAATCCAGCCTGATGAACGCCCTGTGCGGCCCCAGTGTGGCCGAAGCAGACATGCTGTTTGCCACACTGGACCCCACCAGCCGCAAGCTGGTGCTGCCCAGCGGCATGGCCGTGCTGCTGGTGGACACGGTTGGCTTTGTGTCCCGCCTGCCCCATAACCTTGTGGAAGCGTTCAAATCCACACTGGAAGAAGCCGCCTGGTCGGACGTCATCGTCCGTGTGGCCGATGCGGGCGACGAGCAGCGCGAAGAACAGCTGGCCGTCACCGACGAAGTGCTGGACGGCCTGGACTGCGCCGACATCCCCCGCCTGACCGTGTACAACAAGTGCGATAAGCCGGGGGCCATGAGCTTCGACCCGGACATCCTGCTCACCAGCGCGAAGACCGGCTACGGCCTGGACAAGCTGCTGGCAAAGCTGGACGAAGTGCTCAGCGACCGGGTGCACACCCTGCGGGTGCTGCTGCCCTACGATAAGCTGGGTCTTGCCGCCCCCATGCGGGAGCGCGGCAGCGTGCAGGTGGAGGAGTACCGGGAGGACGGCCTGTACCTGGAGGGCATCGTAAAAACCGAAGACCTGCATTGCTTTGAAGGATATCTGGTCTGAACCTGAACAAGATTTTGCAAAAAAGCCGTGCGCGATTTGTACAAAAACGCCTTTGCATTTTTGGTGCTGTTTCTGATAGAATAAAGCCATAACGAGTGGCAGTAACTGCGTAAATCCAGTTGCTGCCGCTCGTTTTCTTTTTTGCCCAAAAACAAAGGAGGAAATGCTTTTATGCAAACCAGTTCGCAAAATAAAATGGCGGTGCAGCCCATTGCACCGCTGATGTTCCGCATCGGCCTGCCCATCGTGCTGTCCATGATTCTGCAGGCCGCCTACAACGTGGTGGACAGCGCCTATCTTGCCCGCATGACCACCGGCGGCGAGGATGCCCTCACCGCCCTGAGCCTTGCCTTCCCGGTACAGCTGTTCATGGTGGCGGTGTCCATCGGCACCGGCGTGGGCACCAACGCCCTGCTGGCAAAACTGCTGGGGCTGGGTGACCGGGAAAGCGCAAACCGCACCGTCGGCAATGCGCAGATGCTGGCCGTCATCCTCTCTGCTGTGTTCATGCTGTTCAGCCTGCTGGGCGTGCGGCCCTATGTGTACTCGCAGAGCGCAGGCGGCAGCATCAGCCCGGAAGTGCTGGACATGGCCATTGATTATCTGCACATCTGCTGCGGCGTCCCCTTCGGCATCGTGCTGTTCTCGGTGTACGAAAAAGTGCTGCAGGCCACGGGCCGCTCGCTGTATTCCACCATTGCACAGATTGCCGGTGCTGTGGTGAACATCATCCTGGACCCCTTCCTGATCTACGGCTGGTGCGGCCTGCCGGAGCTGGGCGTACGCGGTGCCGCATGGGCCACCGTCATCGGTCAGCTGGTCAGCATGGGGCTGGGCCTTGCATTCCATCTGCACTTAAACGTCGAAATCAAAAACAACTTCTGCTATTTCAAACCCGACCGCCGCACCATTCTGGGCATTTACGCCATCGGCCTGCCTGCCATCATCTCGCAGGCGCTGCTCACCGTCATGACCTACTCGCTCAACCTCATCCTCGGCGGCATCCCGCAGGTGGGCCAGAACGCCGTCACCGTCTACGGCCTGTACTATAAGATCCAGCAGCTCATCATCTTCGCGGCTTTTGGCGTGCGCGACGCCATCACGCCCATCGTTTCCTTCAACTACGGCGCGCAGAACCGCCAGCGCGTGAAGGACGGCATCCGCTGGGGCCTGATCTACACCTCGATCCTGATGCTGGCAGGCTGTCTCAGCGTGGAGCTGTTCGCCGCCCCGCTGGCCGGGCTGTTCTCGCTGTCCGAGACGACCCTGCCCATGTGCATCGACTGTATGCGCATCGTCTCGCTGGGCTTCGTGTTTGCCGGGCTGTGCATTGCCTTTCAGGGCGTGTTTCAGGCATTGGAATGCGGCATCGAATCGCTGGTGATCTCGCTGTGCCGTCAGGTGCTCTTTGTTCTGCCGCCGGTGTGGCTGCTGAGCCGGATGGTGACCGGGGCTGGGAACGTGCGCATCGTCTGGGTGCCGCTGGCCGTCGGCGAAATGGTCACGCTGTGCATTGCACTGGTGATGTTCCGCCGGGTGAAGAAAAGCAGGGTCGATTCCATTCCGGAATAATTGAGAGCATTCAGAATGGCCTCCGCCTACGGGTTGCGGCACCCTGCGTCTGCTTCGTGCCTTGGAGCGGCACTCGCATCTTGCAGGCCGCTGCCCCAACAGTTCCTCCCTGTTTCTGCCACAGGCAGCGGTCGTCGCTGTTGCACTCTGGCCATCTTTAGCGGAAAAATAGTTTTGTTATAGAGCAAATCCGGCAGACTGCGGTCTGCCGGATTTGCGTTTTTCACGAATGGGGCCGAAACCACAGGATGCAGCAGAACAAATTCTGATATAGAAAAAAGTAATTGACAAACCGCACAAAAAACGCTATATTCTTTTTATAAATGCGTTGAAAAAGAGTGCGCGCTGTTTTTGCCGTTCAGAGAGCCGGGTACTTTGCTGTGAGCCCGGTACGGCCCGGCAGTGTGCTGTCACTTTGGAGCAGGAGCGGTGAGCCGGGAGCCGGTGAGCCGCTCTCGGAACTGCCCCACGTTACCGGGGCATCAAGGGGCGCAGAAGCTTTCTGCGCAATTTGGGTGGTACCGCGGTATGTAAATTTACACAGCCGTCCCATGGAACGTTCCGTGGGGCGGCTTTTTTCGTCCCACTCATCAATTTTTATTGGGAGGATACCTATGAAAGAACTCGCAAAGCAGTACGATCCCAGCCAGGTGGAAGACCGCATCTACCAGTTCTGGCTGGACGGCGGCTACTTCCACACGAAGGCCGACCCCGACAAGAAACCCTACACCATCGTTATGCCCCCTCCGAACGTCACCGGCCAGCTGCACATGGGCCACGCCGTGGACAACACCATGCAGGATATCCTGATCCGCACCAAGCGGATGCAGGGCTATGCCGCCCTGTGGGTGCCCGGCACCGACCACGCATCCATTGCCACCGAGGCCAAGGTCGTGGAGGCCATGCGCGCCGAGGGCCTGACCAAGGAGATGGTGGGCCGCGACGGCTTTCTGGAGCGCGCTTGGGCCTGGAAGACCAAGTACGGCAACCGCATCGTCAGCCAGCTGAAGAAGCTGGGCAGCAGCTGCGACTGGGACCGTGAGCGCTTCACCATGGATGAGGGCTGCTCCGAGGCCGTGAAGGAAGTGTTCGTGCGCCTGTACGACAAGGGGCTGATCTACCGCGGCAACCGTATGGTCAACTGGTGCCCCCACTGCAACACCTCCATCTCCGATGCCGAGGTGGAGTATGAGGAAAAGGACGGCAATTTCTGGCATCTGCTGTACCCGGTCAAGGAGACCGGTGAGATGCTGGAGCTGGCTACCACCCGTCCTGAGACCATGCTGGGCGATACTGCTGTTGCTATCAACGGCGACGACCCCCGCTATGCCCACCTGCACGGCTGCCATGTGGTGCTGCCCCTGCTGAACAAGGAGATCCCCATCGTCTGCGACGAGCACGCCGACATGACCAAGGGTACCGGCGTCGTGAAGATCACCCCGGCCCACGACCCCAACGACTTTGAGGTCGGCCTGCGCCATGACCTGCCCATCGTGCGCGTGTTCACCTACGACGGCCACATGACCGGCGCTGCCGACAAGGCTGCCGCCGATGCCCTGTTTGCCGCCGGTAAGAACACCGTCAACGAGCCTCAGGTACTGGACTGCGGCAAGTACGCCGGCATGACCACGCTGGAAGCCCGCAAGGCCATTCTGGCAGACCTGAAGGAGGGCGGTTTCCTGAAGGAGATCGAGCCCCTCAAGCATGAGGTGGGCACCTGCTACCGCTGCCACTCCACCATCGAGCCCATGGTGTCCAAGCAGTGGTTCGTCAAGATGGAGCCGCTGGCAAAGCCCGCCATCGAGAGCGTGGAAAAGGGCGAGATCAAGTTCGTGCCCGAGCGCTTCACCAAGAACTATATGAACTGGATGAAGAACACCCGCGACTGGTGCATCAGCCGTCAGCTGTGGTGGGGACACCGCATTCCGGTGTGGTACTGCGACGACTGCGGCGCGATGACCGTCAGCCGCGAAGACCCGACTTGCTGCTGCAAGTGCGGTTCTGCGCACATTAAGCAGGATGAGGACGTGCTGGATACTTGGTTCTCGTCTGCCCTGTGGCCGTTCTCCACGCTCGGCTGGCCGAAGGATACACCGGAATATGAATATTTCTATCCGACCGACGTGCTGGTAACCGGATACGATATCATTTTCTTCTGGGTTATCCGTATGATTTTCTCCGGATATGAGCAGATGGGCGAAAAGCCGTTTAAAACAGTACTGTTCCACGGACTTGTAAGAGACTCTCAGGGACGCAAGATGAGCAAATCCCTCGGAAACGGTATCGATCCGCTGGAAATCATCGACAAATACGGTGCGGACGCACTGCGCCTGACGCTGATCACCGGCAATGCGCCCGGCAACGACATGCGTTTCTACATGGAGCGTGTAGAAGCGAACAGAAACTTTGCAAACAAGGTATGGAACGCTTCCCGTTTCATCCTGATGAATATGGAAGGCAAGGAAGTTCCTGCGGATGCGTCTGCGTATCTGGAGCCTGCCGATAAGTGGATTCTCTCCCGTCTGAATAACGTCGTAAAAGAAGTGACCGACAACATGGAAAACTTCGAGCTGGGTGTTGCCGTACAGAAGGTTTATGACTTTATCTGGGATGAATTCTGCGACTGGTATATCGAGATGGTAAAACCCCGTCTGTATGCGACGGACGATGCCGACAGCCAGAACGCTGCACTGTGGACGTTAAAAACTGTCCTGATCGACGCTTTAAAACTTCTGCATCCGTATATGCCTTTTATTACCGAAGAAATCTTCTGCACCCTGCAGTCCGAAGAGGAATCCATCATGATTTCCTCCTGGCCGGTTTATCAGCAAGAGAGACACTTCGAGAAAGAAGAGCAGGAGATCGAAATCCTCAAGGAAGCTGTCCGCGGCGTCCGCAACGTCCGTACCAGCATGAACGTTCCGCCTTCCAGAAAAGCCCATGTTTATGTGGTAAGCGACCAGAAAGAGCTGCAAAATACCTTCGAGGAGGGCAAGCTGTTCTTTGCATCCCTGGCGAGCGCATCCGATGTGACCTGCCAGGCGGACAAGACAGGCATCGCAGAGGACGCGGTATCCGTTGTGATCCCGAACGCAACGCTTTACATTCCATTTGCAGAGCTGGTTGATCTTGCAAAAGAGATCGAGCGTCTGGAAAAAGAAGAGAAGCGCCTTGAGGGCGAGCTTTCCAGAGTAAATGGCATGCTGCACAACGAGCGTTTCATGAGCAAGGCACCGGAAAGCAAGATCGCAGAAGAGCGCGGCAAGCTGGAAAAATACACGCAGATGATGGAACAGGTAAAAGAACGGTTAGGTCAGCTGCGCAAGTAAGCGGGAAGATGCATGCTTTCAGCGAAATATGGTTTTCTTATTAATAGAAAAGTGCAGGGCGGTTTTGTGAAAAAAAGCAGAGCCGCTCTGTTTTTGTTCATGCAATGCTGCATTCCTGTAAACCGGTCGGGATTGCAGCATGTCTGCAGTTTCTGACGGAAAAACGCGAAAATGCGAAGTGCTTTCCTGAATTTCCGGAAAAATTAGATTGATTTTTTTGTGTGCCCTGCGTATTATAATGGTATTGAATCCATGAGGATAAGAGCAGATAAGTGGGAGGATGCGCATGATCAACTTTGAAGAAGAATTGAAAAAGTTCCATCCCAGCCTTGAAATCGATGAGGCGGAGGATGTGATTATAAACCACAATATGACAGACTTTACGGATATTCTGGTAGACATGGTCAAAGAGCAGGAAAAAGAAATGGCCGATGCCGCCGGGAAGAAAGAGTAAAGGAGCAAATATATGCAGTGCTATAATTGTGGAGCAGATCTGACAGAAAAGAATTTCTGCACGAACTGCGGGGCAGATGTTTCGAGATATAAGAAGCTTCTGAGCATTTCCAATTATTATTATAATGACGGTCTGGATAAAGCCGGTGTCCGGGATCTTTCCGGTGCGATCGAGAGTCTGAAGCTGTCGTTGAAATTCAACAAATATCATATCGAGGCGAGAAACCTCCTGGGATTGATTTATTTTGAAATGGGCGAGACCGTTCCGGCGCTGAGTGAATGGGTTATCAGCAAAAACCTCCGCCCGGAGAAAAATATCGCGGATGATTACATCAACGCTGTACAGAAGAGCCCGACGCAGCTGGAAGAGTTTGCACAGATGAGCCGGAAATATAATCAGGCGCTCAACTACTGTTATCAGGACAGCAAGGATCTGGCGCGGATTCAGTTGAAAAAGGTGCTTTCCGACCATCCGAATTTTGTACAGGCACATCTGCTTTTGGCGCTTTTGTACATGGATGCGGCGGACTGGGAGAAAGCGCGCAAGGAGCTGACCCGCTGCCTGCGGATCGACTGCGCGAATACGACGGCGCTTCGGTATATGCATGAAGTGGACATTGCGTTAAAAACCGATGATGACGGGAAATTTGTCCGCAAACAGGGAAAGGGCGAGGAAGTCGTCAAATACCAGAGCGGCAATGAGACGATTATTCAGCCGATCAGCCAGATAGAACCGAAAAAGAGCTTCGGGTGGCTGTGGGGAACGCTCGCAGGTCTTGCGGTCGGTGTAGCGGTATCCTGGTTTTTGATCCTGCCTGCGCGGGTACAGATCGCACAGACGGAGTTAAACAATAAGCTGACAGCAGTCGGGGAAGAAGCCGACCGCAAAAATGCAGAGATTTCCAGCTTAAATCAGCAGATAGAGACGCTGACTAAGGAAAATGACGAGCTGACGGCGCAGAACGGCAAGCTGTCCGGCGCGGACGGCAGCATGAGCGCGGTAGAAGCGCTGTTGAATGCGGCAAGTGTCTATATGGAGACGCCGGACGATATCGAAGCTCTTTCCGAAGCAGTGGACAAGATCAGCCGCGATGCGATGGAGAGCAGCGACACCTCCGAGGCGGCGCGTAAGCTCTATCAACAGCTTTTGCAGGACACTGGCACAGACCTTGCAGCGAACTATTATGACACCGGCTACAAGGCATATCGTTCCGGGGATTATGAGACGGCGATTGAAAACCTGACGAAAGCGGTTTCCTATGATGAGGCGAACAGTGAAGCGCTTTATGCGCTGGCAAATTCCTATCGCGACAACGGCAACAAGCGCCAGGCGAAGGAAACCTACCAGAAGGTAATTGAACTGTTCCCGAACACGGAAAAAGCAACCCAGTCCCAGCGCGCGCTGGATCAGCTGGACAATTAAAAGGCGACAATTTAAAAAGGATTTTACAAAAGAGGATGAAAAGCAGGATAGCTTTTTGTCCTCTTTTTGCTATCTACAGATTCCGAATGTTTGCAGATTGCCGTGCGGCAATCCGGGGATAGCTATTTCAAGGTTAAGGTTCCCAAGCCGTTTGTGCCTGCACGAAATTTATATAGAAAAAGGAGAGTAGCATGGAAGAGGATTATAAAATTATCGATCACTATCTGATGATCCGCCTGCCGGAAGAAATCGACCACCACAGCTGCAGCGTGATCTGCAGGAGGGCGGATCACATGATGTTGGACAATAGCGTCAGCCACATCGTGTTTGATTTTTCCGACACAAAATTTATGGACAGCTCCGGCATCGGCGTACTGGCGGGGCGTTACCGCAAAATTTCCTGTTTTGGAGGCAAGGTGTATGTGATTCACGCCAACCGGCGCATCCGGAAAATTTTGGAAATGTCGGGCATCGGAGATATCGTGGAGATGATAGATCAGGAGGAAAAGATTGAAAAACAATAGAATGTACGCTCTGCGAGCATTCTATTGTCATGAATAAAATTTTTCAATCGCGAGATTTGTGTCTGCGCGCACTTGACACAAACTCGG
>ERZ1107006.2690-NODE-2690-length-12584-cov-3.065129_pt1 | contig 12584 bp, 15 predicted proteins | sample MGYA00403696_ERZ1107006 | MGnify/ENA primary metagenome ERZ1107006 (study PRJEB35170, sample SAMEA104062441) | human gut metagenome | biome: human gut; feature: human-associated habitat; material: faeces | place: Denmark | collected 2012-08-13 ...
TAAACTCCTCGTCTCTGAATCCCCAGCCGACCATGATGACATCCGTTCCAGAATTTCTTGCTGTGGCAAGATCCACATCAGAGTCACCTATATATACGACATCCTTCTTCTCAAGACCAAGCGTTCTGAGGCACTCCTCCACCATGTCAGGTGCCGGTTTCTTGGCTATGCCAGACTTCTCACCAAGTGCGAAATCAAACATTCCTGGGAAATAGTCAACGCACAGATCCTGAACAGCGAAATCTGCCTTGTTGGACACAACCGCAGTCTTCACACCTGCTGCCCTGAGCTTTGCTATAGCATCATGTATTCCGTCATATGGTCTGGTCTTGATTGCACTGTGCTCCTTATAATAAGAAGCAAATGTATCAAACACCTTATCTATCGTTGCCACATCAGTTCCCGCCGGCACAGCTCTCTCAATGAGCTTTCGTATGCCATTCCCAACAAATCTTCTAACCTCATCTATAGTTCTCTCAGGGAATCCATGATGAGCAAGTGCATAGTTTGTACTGTCTGTCAGGTCCTCAAGAGTATTGAGTATTGTTCCATCCATATCAAATATCGCTGCCTTGTATCTCATGTCATACATCTCCTTATATTGAACATTCATTTTCGCTAACTTCATTATAAACAGTGGTCTTTTGTTGTCAATCGGCAAAAATAAGGATGGCAGCGTTCAAATCTGCCATCCTTAAATAACCTTTTCTATCATTTTTACAAATTTCTGATTACACACATTCCAGCCTAAGCTCCACTTTCCAAGCTTTATTCTGTTTTATCCACTACATGCTCCACTCCATCTACCAAAACACTGTAAACCTGATACAGATCCACACTGTCATCCAATACTACCTGATAGCTTTCCAATCCCAGACCCACGGATATTCCTGAAAGCTGCTTCTTTACATGAGTCCCCACTTCCTTATCATTTAAGATGTCAACCAGACTGCCATCATTCATCTTGAGCTGTATGCTGCTATACATTATATATCCATAGTCTTCCTCATTAAATGTATCTCCAAGTTCTTTCTTCTTTTGCTCCAGCTCATCATCCAGTTCACTCTGCTCATGCTTAGTGTTAAAAACCAGCGTCAATGTTTTTTCCCCGGTTACACACTTTTTTAATTCCTCAGATGTAAAAACTTTATAATTTACAACTTTACTTTTCACACTATAATCAGGCAGACTAAGTTCATATTCATGATCACCATTGTTAATAGCCATGGAATTAAGCTTGCCCGATGTATCTTTTCCATTGTCAGCCAGCAGATTTGCACCGCTGATATAAAAATCACTGTCATCAGATATTGACTCATATATGGTTATTTCATTGTACGAACCAAATGAAATAGTCATAGTATCCTTTGACATATTCTTTTCAATTTCTGCTTTCTTTTCTGTAGACAGCCTATTCCCCTCTAAATCTGTAACTTTAATTCCATATGCCACTATGTTCTCATCTGGATTGTAATAATAACTGTCCAAGGTGTAAATCACATCTTCTGCTGACGCACTTGCGCCTGTCACCTTAACGCAGGAATCATTTATCATCTTCTCAAGAACCCCTTCACACGAAGCTGCAGTTCCCAGATTTCCGCCAACAGAGGCTCTGTCATAACTCACCGTCTGCACGGTCTCCTGATTTGATGAATTATTCTGACACGCCGTTATACACGAAAACGCGCATGCCACAATAAATAATATCTCTATCTTTCTCTTCGTTTCTTTCACTATACGTTGTCTTTTTATCATATTAAATAACCTTTCAAACTGAACACCAGTCATTGGAATCATTTCGTATTTTTACAAAATATGAAATATCATCTGAGTGCCATAACTTCTTTCTTCAATCTACAATACTTGTCATATTGCTCGTCATCAAGTACAATCACCTCAGCATCTCTGATATCGCTGTATGCCGGCAGTTTGTCACTATCCTGGGAATCAATATACTTTGCCGGAACACTATCGCCATATGTATACTTTCCATATGTCATACACTGCGGCATGTACACATATTCAGCATCACCATATCCTGCGTTTTTCAGTTTCTTGAGGAATAACACATATTCGGTTTCTTCCTGCATAAGCGTATATCCACACGTACAATCCATGAAATCACCCACGCAGTCAACAGGCTCAAATATATATATTTCTTCTCCGGGTTCTGCATTGCCCTGATACACATTATCAACTTTAACCTTGGAAAGCACACACTCCTGATACAACTCGCGATTCCATGTCTCGTCCAGATGCACCTTAACCACCAGCTCGCCTTCTGCCATAAGATCTGACACAGACTCTACGCTATCACCATCCACCAATCCCAGTGAGTCATCCTCTGCATAGTTAATATCACAATATTCAACATGCGGATTTGTATCAACAAATGCCTTCAGATCAGTATTATCTACAAATGTTCTCCGCGTGATCATACCTGCTGCGATTCCAAGTACGACAAGTACCAGCACTGCCGACATTCCTTTTACTGCAGTCTTATTCATCGCACACCCGACCTTCCGCCATTTCCAGAATAGCTGAGCAGCCTTCAATGTCCTGCGGGTTATGGCTTGCAATTATTACAATGGCGCCTCTTTCCGCTTCTTCATGGATAATTTTTCGCACCTGTTCCACACTCTTTTTATCAAGAGCATTCGTAGGCTCATCTAGAAGCAGGATATCCGGTTTTTCCATTATCGCCTGAGCTATTCCAAGCTTCTGTCTCATTCCCAGTGAATATTTCCTCACCACTCTCTTATCCGAAGGTTCAAGTCCGACTCTGACAAGAGCATTCTTTATATCATCTTCTGTCGCCTGTTTTCTTATGTCTGCAAGCAGCTTTAGTGTCTCCATTCCTGTATAGCGTTTCCAGAAATTAGGATTTTCTATCAGAACACCTATGTTCTCCGGATGATCTATATCCTTCTTTAATATCTTGTCATCTATATAGACACATCCACTGTCTGCCTTTATAAGCCCGGCGATGAGTCTTAACAGCATCGTCTTTCCAGAGCCATTTGCCCCAGTGATACCATATATCTTTCCACCTTCAAATTCACAGCTTACATTATCAAGAATTGTTACGCCCTTTATCTTCTTGGTCACATTTTCAATTCGAACTTTCATTATCCTGCTTACCTCCACTCTGTCTTTCTGGCAACTATCCCCTGACAGCATATAAATACCAGCATAAGCCCAAGCATCACACATGCACTCAAGGCTCTGCCAGACCATTCAATCCCATTTTGGATTCCCCACATAAAATATCCAGGCAATAACCTGAGTCCCTTGCCCACCTTCTCTGGTATACCGCACAAAGGTATAAGCTGGACAGCCTGGAACAGTATTACCGCAGCAATGCCTATCACAGGCTTTCCGATCAATGCCCAAATGTTCGCTGCAAGGAGCAGTACACACATATATAATGCATATATGCCTATATCAGCAAGATCCCCCGGCACAGCTTCACCTTTGATAAGCGGAACTGCAGCCATACATATAGCTGAAAACCCGGTCAAAGCTATGATTCCTATGCACATTTTCAGTGAATACCTGAACATTAGGCTCATTGTTTCCTTTGTCCGCGTGAATATAACCGACGCATTTCTATACAGATTTTCGCCAAAATAATCTCCCCATAATATATATAATGGAAGCTGCGAAAGCACCAGCATAGTATATGATAAGAACATCCTGTTCACGTCCATGAAATCAAGCGGCCAGTATGCCATATAAAATGCTGTCCCCACATCACTGCACCCATAAGTCCTGACAAATATCAATATATATATGAGCAACGCAACTCCGCACCTTGCTGTATTCTTCTTCATAAGCATCCCCTTATTTAATTTTTGGAAGATATTGCATCGTTGCAGTCTTCCTATATAAAACAGCCATCATAATCAGAATAATCACAATATTCATAGCCGTCACGCTGACAATCTCCGCCACAGACGATAGCACATCTATATGAAACATCATATAATAAAGTCTGGTGTAATGAGCAACATTTTCCATTCTTGGAACAAATACAGAACTATTAAACAATACGAATACAATGTAATCCAACAGGAATGTCCACACAGCATTACATGTATACGAAAATATAAGTACAAACAGCATTCCTATTTCTATCCATCCAATACCCTGAAGCAGTGTCTGAATCAAGATATATCTGACATTCTCCTTCTCCCACCAGTCAGGCACTGATGTACCTATTATGAAATACGACCCAATACCCAAAACCATGCTGAAAGACACGCTTCTGAAAAAAATCTGTCTGATGATCAGCCACATATGGCTGGTGACTGAACTGCATCTGACCGCCACTATATCCATGTGCCACATGCTGCATAACGGAATAAGAAAAAGACAGAACACCAACGCATATAATCCTATCACATTTCCCTCCAGATAAAGATCTGTATACATCTGTTCCAGACCCAGCTCTTTTCTCTGACTACATCTCATGACAAGAAATATGATAAGGTATATACACAAATATGCACACCATATAAGCTTTCTATTATGCCTTACACTAATCTTCATCAAAGACAATCCTTTCTACAGCCCACACCTATCATACACGCACTAATAAGCAATGTCACAACTGCAAATATCACAATTGACCACCCACTTCCATATGGATTCATGCTCATAATATCTGTACCGATAACATCACTGTCTGCCAGAGCCGTTACACCTGACCAAAGTATATTGTATACAAAAGCAGATATGAGTATCACATATCTATTTGCACCAAATGCTGTCGACAATGCAAATGCAAATAACGCATATAAAGCCGCTAATCCGCCTCTTATCAATATATAAACTATTACATTGATATACGGATGATACGCATATAGTGAACCAAACTCCCTATCCGGCTCCGGCGGAAGGAGTGTGATATATATTGCATTTACCCCGGCATGACCTCTCGCATCAAAGGTCACCAGGCTTATTGCAAGGCTTACAAGCAATGTCAAAGTAACCACGGCAAATGTCACAGATGCAGCTGTTGCAGCTTTGCATATTATATTTTTCTTTTTACTCTCCCTTGTAAATATCACGTTGGATAAGCCACAGTTTCGTTCTTCATAGAATATGTCCGCCGCCAGCAGACACGCCAGTATAGGCAGAAAATCTGAGAATATAAGCTGAGTTATGTTGGAGCGCACATTTTGAATAGCTATGTAACTATATGCGCCTCTTATATATGTCAGCTCTTTTCCCCACCACTGTGCACATGTTATAAGCTGATTTACGATAACTGCTGCCACCATAAAGATGACAGTTCCCCAGAACTGCCATCTCTCAATTACTTTTTTTAACTCTCTTGCAAACATAATTGTATTCCTCTTCTAATTAAAACGTACCACTCCCGATACCTTGATTCTGTTTTTGAATATGCTTACTGTAGATTTTGCATTTTCTGCTCTCAGATTTGCACGAACCCCTTTTTTGTAAAATGAGCTGCTCTTGTCACAATATCTCACTTTATGTACAGCCTTATCTGATACATCATTTACAAAATAGTCTGTCCAGTAATGCCAGCCTCCAGCATAATATGTTCTCATCCAACAGTCTATTGCATTGCATCTTGTATAATTGCTAATTCTAAACTGTCCGTAATTTGTATTATTCACTTTTTTTGCAGAAGCCAATGTCACATTTCTGCATTCATCAGGAAGTGAAACATTTGAAAATGTTACTCTATTAGTACAACTAGTCTTCGCCTTTCCAGCAGCACTTACATATGTACTTACTCCAAATGTTCCTACACTAACAATTAATAATATAACAAAAGCCATCTTTATTCTACTTCTTTGATTCTTCATCTAATTTACTCTCCTTTTAATATACTACTATTACGTTTGCAATTAAAGTTACAACATCTTACAACTAACTTAAGGTTATACCTTACGAATCAGCCACCACAACCAATCAACATATCCTTCATACAACACGTGTTTTCCCTCCTCTTCTTTTTCGCTATCTTGCAGACAAATATCTCAATTTTGCAGTTTTTAATAAATCCACAAAACCCTTCATACCTCTGACAATTCAGACTCTATTACGAAACTTCCCCATTTACAACACTTATTCAGTGAACGGTCAAAAAACACGGTGAACGGTCAATTTTCAGTAAAAAAACATGCAATCATTTGTGACTGCATGTTTTTTATTATTTCTTTATCATTATATCTACAACAAATTTGTTACTCTCTATTTTGTACCTTATATCGCCATCATAACGGTTTACGATATTTTCTATATTTTTAATTCCATATCCATGATTATGCTTATCATCTTTCGTTGTCTCCAGCCTGCCATCACTCAAGGACAGCTTATCGTCACCTAAACTGTTACAGACACTTATATACGTGTTCATTTTACCCTGATGAATATCGAATACAATACTTTTATCTTCCTCCTTCTGTCGGTCCACTGCCTCCACTGCATTTTTCAAGAGATTCGACACCAAGATACACAGATCTCGGTCGCCAATTGCAAGCTTATCTGCCACATATCCTGTCACCCGGATATCACAAGACTTTCTCACAGGATACAGATAGTAGTTGAGCATAGTATTTACAACCTCATTCCCTACATCATAACTCCTCTTACTTATGTCTGATATGTCATGCATCATTTCACTCACATACTTATCCAGCGCATCATATTCACCGCGGCTGCAAAAGCCTCTTATCTCTGTAAGCTCAGATATGATATCATGCCTGAACTGTCTGGTAGCATTCTCCCTTTCCAGCAGATTCTCAAAATACTCTCTCTGCTGTTCATTGTAACGCTCCAGGCCTTCATTCTCTATCTGATACTCTGTCTTCACATTAAAGTAATATATCATTCCAAATATTATGATAAATATCACTATACTCCCCACTGTAGTCACCACAAATCCAGCAGTTACCACTTTCGGGCTTTCCTCAAGACCTATAAAAGAATCAAAGAACGTTGTCATCATCATAACTGCAAATACCGCAGCAGATACCATAACACTTATACGCATCGGAAGAAGGAATGCATCTTTCCTTAATCTGCGCCCCAGCAAAAAGTAGTATATCAACATGATAAGTATAGTTGCTGCTATGCCCATAGCTACAAGGATCCTCTCGTCTGGCATAACCTTGTACTTTATGACAAGTCTTACTATTCCTTCAAACATTTCCAACACCGGAGATGCCACAATCATTATATTTAATGCACTTTTAAATGACATGCCGTACAAAATCACTGCCAATATAAATGCATATACCGCCGCCATCAAATTGATGATAAGCTGTGAATCCCAAATTACCGTCAATGCACACAGCACTGTTCCGGCAACAAACAATGCACCTCTTAGCTTGTCGCATCTTATCCTGAAACGCTGCCCTCCCAGTACATAAAAATACACAATGTACTCTATCACGATCAGCAATATAACCATTATGTTATAAGCATACCACCCCATTATCATCACCCCATCATCCGGTCAAAATCAACCATTTTCTGTAATACATCTTTATATCTGCGTCTTGCTATAGGTAATGCCTTATCATCATCCATTACAATACGATACTTTGTAATGCCTTTGACATGCTGCATATTTATAATATAGCTTTTATGTATCTCAATAAACAATCTCTCATCAAGTTCACCTAGGATATTTCCAAGTCTCTCTCTGCTTTCATATCGCCTGTCCTTGCTATATATTTCCAGATAATCTGACTTTGCCTCTATAACACAAATATTCCTCTGCATTATCTCACACTCTGAACCATTATATCTGACCTTAAGAAACTCCTGTCCCGCGGACGATAATGTCACATAATCCAGTGCTTCAAACAATTCATCCGCTTCAACAGGTTTTGTCACAAATCTGACAGCCCCTATCATAAAGGCTTCCTTAAACCGTTCTCTTTTCCCAGTCAACATAACAATCGTGAGTTTTCTGTTTTCTTTTCTCAATATTCTTGCCGCCTCTATTCCATCCATTCCAGGCATATCAATATCAAGAAGTACCGCATCCCCGTGTTCTCCCAGCTCTATAAGCTCTTCGGCAGAATAACAGTCTTCCAACTGTATTACTACCGATTTTTTCTGAGTATATTGAGCTGCATATGCTCTTATGTCCTCATGTATCTGACGCTCATCGTCACATAGAATTATCTTCATTATTATCCTCAATACCTTATTTCATGTATTCTGACTATTACACGCTGTAATTCAACAAAATATAATTATATACACAAACTAATATATCGTCAATTTGACATTTTCCAAGAAAAAACCGGCGCAGGAGGGAGGTTCCTGCGCCGGTCATCAACACTACGAAATGTATTTAGTCAGCAGACGCATTATATGCGCTTCGCGCGGCGTCTACATGCTTTGTGAAATATTATTCAATTGTTATATACTTTGACTTTGGCTCTTCCGGTTTCTTCTCAATCTTTGGAACTGTGAGCCTAAGAACACCATCCTCAAACTTGGCCTTGATATCTTCCTGAGTCAGATCCTTGCCGACATAGAATGTTCTGCTACCTGAGCCACTGTAACGCTCCTTGCGGATATACTTTGTCTTCTTATCTTCCTCTGTGGTCTCACTCTTTGTAGAAGCGTTCACGATCAGATATCCATCCTTGAGCTCTATCTTCACATTCTCTTTCTTAACTCCTGGAAGATTCATCTCAACTGTGTAGGCATCCTCGCTCTCGGCTACATCAGCCTGCATAAATCCATTCATCTGAGTCTGCTTTGGTGCTGCATAAGTCCTCTCAGGATATCCAAAGAAATCATCTAAAAAGCTATCTCCAATAATACTAGGCATTAACATAAGTCATCTCTCCTTCCAATATCTATCCCCTCTGCCTTTATCGCATCAGGTATATACATGTTAATAATTTCGTTTCCTTTTCAAAGGATCGCTTCAAGGCTTATCGTTAATTTCTATTTAGAAGCTCTTTCCTTTGACTGATTATGTTATACCACTTCTGTTAGCACTCGTCAATACCGAGTGCTAATAAATTTTGTGAAAAATTTGTGAAGTCCACTAATTCAGGACTTCACAACCTCACACATAAAACGTCTTTTCATCCTCGAGCCTGAAACATGCAAGTCTTGCGTTCTTTTTCCCTGTATATCTCATCCAGCATCCACAGTCAATGTCATAGAACAAAAAGTCCCGCTCCTCGTCATACCTTCGAAATACCCATCCATCATTATATGCAAACTCCTCCTCTTTGATCGTTGGAGTATGCCCCGCCACTACCATGCCGTGCATGATGCCGCCATCTGTAAATCCATCACCCCTGGCGTTCATATAGAACTCTTCCCTTGAGCTGTACCTGGTCTTAAGTTCCGGCGTATCAAGTCTCCTGATGTATCCGGCATGAACTACTATGCATTTTCTGCCAGACACTTTCGTTTCATATAGATACGGCATGTTCTTTATCAGGTCCGCCACTGCACATAACCGCGAGAAAGTATATCCGGATTCTATCAGCTCATATACCGTCTCACAGCGGTCAAACTTTACGCTGGAATCTTTTTTCGCAAGCTTCTTCATCGACCGGTACAAAGTTTTCGTGTCCTGCAGTCTATCCCTGTCAAGATCCATTTTGTAGCTGATGATCCTCATCGCCTCTATATTCTGTGCAAAGTCCTCATCATGATTGCCTCGTAGCAGAATGACATTTGGCGGAACATTCATTATCCATTCCAGCACCTCAGCGTTCTTTGGTCCCTTATCCACATAATCCCCGGCACATATCAGAGTGTCACTGTCTTCTAAATTTATCTTCTCAAGCATCCGGATCAGCTCGTCATAGCATCCGTGGATGTCCGATATTACATAACTGCCCATATCTATCCTCCAATATCATACTTCATATCGAACATATACTAGACTTATTTCTGTAAATGTCAACACCATCTGAAAGTAAATTCTGAGTAAATGTCTGGTCAGGACATATAATGCTTGTGCTTTCCAATATCGCCAAATAGTCCAGCGCTCATTCATCAAGCATTAGTTTTCCTTTCTTCGCCTTCAACTTTAATCGTTCCATTTGTTCTTTCTCGATCTGTTGAATACTTTTTTCTGGCGTTGGAAGATCTTCAGGCATCGTGCCACCAATCTTTTCTATTGCAGTGCGCACTTCTTTTCCAACATTATAATGAACTGATGTTGCCTTATCAGCGCCTTATATTTTGTCTTTCCTCAACTTTTCTTCTGTCTGAGATATACGAAACAAGTTGGCGATCAACTCCGTACTTCTCATATAGTCAAGTATTTTTTGCCCAACTTCTAACTGTTTTCTTGAATGGATATCGTCTACATCAAGTCCTCCATACAGACCCATATAACCTGCATTTTGGAAAAAAGCAAATTCTTCATTTGTTATTACTCCAGCATTATGAGCAGTCTCTGCCAACATCTGATTCCACTGCTTGATATCGCCCCGAACCACCAGTCTCCTATTATCCTCATCCAACTCATTAAAATGATCAGCGACTTCCTGTCTGTATGTCTGTATTGCAAAATATGTCTGACCTAAAGCTATGACTTCCTTACGTGGATCTCCATTCTGTACTACCAAATAACATGCATATCGGGATAATTCGTAATCTCTTGTTGGTTTCGACGTAACTCTCCTGCTTCAACGATTTTGCTGACCTCAGCAAAATCGTCAGAAACCCTATGTCCACTATTCTCACATGCAATCATCGCTCTTTTTATTACCTTTTCAAAATTTCTCCACTGTACATAATCAAGTGCCGGGCCAAGTTCTCTCGCACTCCAATATTCACTTCCATCTTCACGAACATGTTTGATATCTTCACAATTACCATAATAATTTTATCATAGTTACACCTTAAGTACTACTTGATTCCCGTATTTTTTATTATTTACGCCATATTTAGCAGTCTCAATTACTTTCCTACGTTTTTCCTGTACCATATAATTCTGACAAATACATACAAAGGAGATCAACTATGGACAACATGCAAAGATTGATAAAAAACTATTTGGAATACTGTGGTAAACAGAAATGCCTTGATGAAAAAACTCTGAAAGCGTATAAGATCGATCTAAAGCAATTCTCAGACTATCTTTGCTCATCTGACATCACCGACGTTTCCACCAGTATATTGGAGGATTACATCGGTGAACTTCATAATAAATACAAGCCCAAGACCGTAAAACGTAAAATTGCATCTGCAAAAGCATTTTTTCACTATCTTGAATACAAGGAAATCCTGGATAGAAATCCGTTCAATAAACTGCAGCTCAAATTTCGAGAGCCCGTAATATTACCCAAGACCATTCCACTTCACACCGTTGAAACAATTTTGTCCACCATTTATGAACAGCTTAATTGTGCCAAAACTATCTATCAAAGAAGGAATTCTCTGAGAGACGCAGCCGTTATTGAACTTTTATTTGCAACCGGCATGCGAATTTCTGAGCTTTGTTCACTGAAAATCAATGATATCAACCTATACGATGGTTGCATCCTTATATATGGCAAGGGCAATAAGGAACGGCGAATCCAGATAGGAAATACTTCAGTTATAAGTATACTGAGCAAATACAAAGATGATTTTTATTCGGAGATAGCCAATTGCAACCACTTTTTTGCTAACCAATGTGGCCGTCCCCTGACAGATCAGACTGTCCGCAGAATGATAAATAAATATACTTCCATTGCAGCAATTACTCAGCACATTACCCCCCATATGTTCAGACATACTTTTGCAACAAGTCTGCTGGAAGCTGATGTAGATATCCGCTATATTCAGGAAATGCTGGGGCACAGCTCTATCAACATCACCGAGATTTATACTCACGTTGCGCTTGCTAAACAACGAAGTATTTTGGCAACTAAACATCCGAGAAATAATTTTAATATTTAGTTATGGGAGCAAAGCATATTATCCTTCGGGGGATATGCTTTGTTTTCATTTTGCGCCTTTAATCAACCTCGGCGGAGGTGGTATTTATACGGATAATCAAGTATTATCAATATATTCTTGTATATTTCCCTTTATCTTCATTATGAAAATAAATTTTATTTAAAGGAGAAAATTTATATGAAAACGGATGTAGTTTTATTATTTCAATAGATTCTTCTTTTGAAATGTTAAATAATTTTTTTGAACACTTATTACAAGATGAATTTGCTCTAAATTCAGAAATAATAGTTATTTTAGATGCTATTACAAACTGCAATATTATTACCTATATAAAAAATTTGAGTAAACAAACCCCTAATATAAAGGTATATATTTCTGACAAAAAATTGGGATATGGAAAAGCAAATAATTATGCAGTTAAACAAGCTCAAAACAATATCTTATACTTTATTAATACTGATGTTTTTGCTGAAAAGGAATGTTTTAGTAAAATGCTTGATGCATTAATGCTTGAAAATGTTGCTTGCGTACAACCTTTATTAATTTGGCCTCAAAATAACAGAATACAGTGTGCAGGAAGTACTTTTGGTCCTTTTTACAAGAAGCATCTTTTTGCAGGTCGCTTGTTAAATACTATAGATCTTTCTAATTACCCTCAAGAAAGGCAA
>ERZ1107006.2699-NODE-2699-length-12545-cov-5.944035_pt1 | contig 12545 bp, 8 predicted proteins | sample MGYA00403696_ERZ1107006 | MGnify/ENA primary metagenome ERZ1107006 (study PRJEB35170, sample SAMEA104062441) | human gut metagenome | biome: human gut; feature: human-associated habitat; material: faeces | place: Denmark | collected 2012-08-13 ...
TAGACAATGCGGTACATCCTATCAATACGATTGAGAAATCAGCGAGAGTGATATGGCAAAATGACATTAATTGTATGAAGGGTCTATTTGTCGAAAAATTGCGTGATTTTTCGGAGCGTTTTCTGCTTTCGGCTACACGCCCGAATGGAAAAAAAGAAGAAAAGGTGGTATAATCTGTATGCGATTTTAATGTCAGTGCTAAAATACTTTTCTGAAATTTACTTATTATTCTATATAACGTTTTTGTACAAGGAGATGACCGTATGGGTGAAAGCAGACACAATCCGGATCAGTTATTAAAGGAAATCCAAGCTGATGAAGAAAAACGTAATAAAGGACATTTGAAAATCTTTTTCGGATATGCAGCTGGTGTGGGTAAAACCTACGCCATGTTAGAAGCAGCTCATATGGAAAAACAGCAGGGAATTGACGTGGTAGCCGGTTATGTAGAACCCCACGCACGTCCCAAAACAGCAGCTCTTTTGAATGGCTTAGAAGTTCTTCCTACAAGAGAAGTTTTTTATAATGGTATGATACTGGACGAATTCGACATTGGCATGGCGTTGAAAAGAAAACCACAGCTTATCCTTGTAGATGAACTTGCGCATACGAATGCCGAAGGATGCCGTCATGCAAAACGGTATCAGGACATTAAGGAACTTTTGAATGCAGGGATTGATGTCTATACGACTGTCAATGTTCAGCATATTGAAAGCCTTTGTGATACAGTTGCATCCATTACGGAAATTGTTGTACGGGAACGCATCCCGGATTCTATTTTTGATAATGCAGATCAGGTTGAATTAATAGATATTGAACCACAGGATTTGATCAACCGTTTGAATACAGGAAATGTATACAGACAGACACAGGAAAAACAGGCAGTAGAAAATTTTTTTACAATAGAAAATTTGACAGCTCTCCGGGAGATTTCACTGCGGCGATGTGCGGACCGGGTGAATATCCTCACAGAAAATACCCGCATAAAAAATCATGGAGATTATCACACAGGCGAACATATTCTTGTATGTCTATCTTCTTCTCCATCCAATGCGAAAATTATCCGTACCGCCGCAAAAATGGCTTCTGCTTTTAAAGGGGAGTTTACGGCTCTATTTGTAGAAACCCCAGATTTTTCGGTGATGAGCGAGGAAAATGTAAAACGCCTGCGTTCAAATATTTGTCTTGCTGAGCAGCTTGGGGCAAAAATAGAAACAGTTTACGGAGAAGATGTTCCGTTTCAGATTGCGGAATTTACTCGTTTGTCCGGTGTGTCAAAGATTGTGATCGGACGTAGTTCTGCTACAAAACGGCATTTGCTCAGCAAACCGACTCTGACAGAAAAATTGATTGATTATGCCCCTAACCTGGATGTGCATATTATTCCGGATACGGTTTCTAATGCGGCAGTGTATCAGTTAAGAGGGGGCAGGAAAAAGAATCATATCGTATTCTCTGTCACTGATACATTAAAATCTACTGCGATTCTGATTTTATCCAGTTTAGTCGGAATGATTTTCCAGAAATTTGGATTTGACAAAGCAAATATCATTACTGTTTTTGTTTTAGGTGTTCTTGTCACCGCTGTCATCACGAAACATCAGATATACAGCCTAATTTTCTCGATTGTAAGTGTTTTGGTCTTTAATTTCCTGTTTACGGAACCTCAATTTACCTTGCAGGCGTATGATCAGGGTTATCCTGTTACCTTTATTATCATGTTTTTGGCGGCATTTTTAACCGGTTCTCTTGCTATACGGATTAAAAACCAAGCAAAACAGGCGGCACAATCTGCTTACCGTACCAAAGTGTTATTTGATACAAACCAGCTATTGCAACAGGCAAAAGATAAAAATGAAATTGTATCTGCAACTTCAAATCAGCTCATTAAACTCTTGGGAAAAGATATCGTTTTTTATTTAGCTGATGGAGAAGTGTTGGATACGCCGCATATTTTTTCTGTAACTGAAGAAAATTTGGAATCGTGTATTTCCGAAAATGAAAAGGCCGTTGCCGGCTGGGTATTGAAAAACAATAAACGTGCCGGAGCTACAACAGGAACGCTTTCCAATGCAAAATGCCTGTACCTTGCTGTTCGCAGCAGCAGTATGGTATATGGAGTTATTGGAATCGTGATGGGGGAAATACCTCTTGATCCATTTGAAAACAGTATTCTACTATCCATTCTCGGAGAATGTGCCCTGGCTTTGGAAAATGAGAAAAATGCCCGTGAGAAACAGGAGGCGGCCATTCTTGCAAAAAATGAACAGTTGCGAGCGAACCTGCTGCGTGCTATTTCACATGATTTGAGGACACCGCTGACATCCATTTCCGGTAATGCTAGCAACCTTTTATCCAACGGCGATTCCTTTGATAATGATACAAAAAAGCAGCTATACATGGATATTTATGATGATTCCATGTGGCTGATTAACCTTGTAGAAAACTTGCTGGCTGTAACCCGGATTGAAGAAGGACGGTTGAATCTCCGTATAACGGAAGATTTGATGGATGACGTGATCACAGAAGCGTTACATCATATTAATCGAAAGAGTGAAGAACATCATATTTCCGTTGAAAGCAAAGAAGAATTTCTTCTTGCAAAAATGGATGCAAAGCTTATTGTTCAGGTAATCATCAATATTGTTGATAATGCTATCAAATATACACCTAAAAACTCTCATATTGTTATTCGGACAGAAAAGCGGGGAAAACAAGCAATCGTATCTATATCGGATGACGGAAACGGAATTGCTGACGAAATAAAGCCACGGATATTCGACATGTTCTATAGCGGTGCAAATCAAATTGCAGACAGCCGCCGAAGTTTAGGACTCGGATTATCTTTGTGCAAGTCCATTATTAACGCCCACGGCGGAGAACTTACTGTTTCAGATAATCTGCCGCACGGAACAGTATTTACATTTACATTACCGGCAGGGGAGGTCAAAGTATATGAATAAGTCACTAATATTAGTTGTAGAAGATGACACATCTGTCAGAAATTTAATTACAACAACCTTAAAAGCGCACGAATACCGATATCTGACGGCACCCGATGGTCAATCGGCAATTTTAGAAACATCTTCACACAATCCTGACATTGTTTTACTTGATTTAGGACTTCCTGATATAGATGGTGTTGAGATTATTAAAAAAATCCGTACTTGGTCAAACATGCCAATTATCGTAATCAGTGCTCGCAGTGAAGATACCGATAAAATTGATGCGTTGGATGCTGGCGCAGATGATTATTTAACAAAGCCATTTTCTGTTGAGGAACTGCTTGCCAGACTACGAGTCACGCAAAGAAGGTTATCGATGATGCAAAAAGTATCCCCTGCCGAAGCGGTTGTTTTTGTAAACGGAAAACTTCGTGTAGATTATGCTGCAGGTTGTGCTTATTTGAATGAAGAAGAGTTGCATTTAACACCTATTGAATATAAGTTGCTTTGCCTGTTGACAAGAAATATAGGAAAAGTTCTGACCCATACTTTCCTTACGCAAAGCATTTGGGGAAGTAGTTGGGATAATGATATTGCCTCCCTTCGTGTGTTTATGGCAACACTTCGTAAAAAAATCGAGAAAGAACCAAACTCTCCACAATATATCCAAACACACATTGGCGTGGGGTATCGGATGCTGAAAGTTGATTGAACTTCACAACACCATAGTTAAAATTGGAATATAAGCTGTAGATCTGTATAAGAGACCTGTACGCACGGTTCAATGGAAAGGTAGCTTATCCTATTTTTGAAGAAATTGGAATAGATTAGTGTTACAATAGAAAAAAACAAATTGTAGGAGCGTTTTTATGGAATTCGGACAGCTTTGCCTGCGCCGGGGCGAGGAAGCCGGTGTGCTGAAGGGGCAGAAGCTGATCTATGACAACGAGCTGGACTGGGCGGACGATATCTGCACGGACGGATGCGTCGTAGACGTGCTGGACAGCCGGCAGCGCTTTGCCGCGCGCGGGTTTTTCAATTCGAACTCCCGGCTGGCCGTCCGCGTTCTGACGCGGGACGAGGCAGAGCCGATCGACCGCGCGTTTTTTGCCCGCCGGATCGAGGCGGCGTGGCACACGCGGCAGGCGCTGGGTTTTTCCGATTCCTTCCGCGTCGTCTTCGGTGAATCCGACGGGCTGCCGGGACTGACGGTCGATAAATTCGCCGACTGCCTGTCCTTCCAGATCGCCTGTCTGGGACTGGAGCAATGGAAACCGGAACTGGTTTCCATTCTGGCGGAGCTTTTCACCCCGCGCGGCATTTACGAGCGCGACGATCTGCCCGTGCGCGAAAAAGAGGGGCTTCCGCTCATCAAGACGTGCGTTTACGGCGAAGTCCCCGAGGAGCTTGTGATCCGGGAGCACGACGCGCGCATGCTCGTCTCCATTGCAAACGGCCAGAAGACCGGGCACTTTCTCGACCAGCAGGAAAACCGGGGCCGGTTAAAGCCCTACGCGCCCGGACAGGACGTTCTCGACCTGTGCTGCTGCACGGGCGGGTTCTCCATCCACGCCGCGCTCTACGGCGCGAAAAGCGTCGAGGCGGTCGACGTGTCCGAGGACGCGCTGGCGCTCGTGCGGCGCAACGCAGCGCTCAACGGCGTGCAGGATATCGTCACGACCACCTGCGCAAACGTCTTTGACCTCGCGCGGCAGTACGTGCGCGAGGGACGGCAGTACGGCCTTGTCGTCTGCGACCCGCCCGCATTTGCCAAGAGCCGCAGGACGCTGGAAAACGCGTACCGGGGCTATAAAGAACTCAACCTGCAGTGCATGAAGCTTGTCAGGCCCGGCGGGTATCTTGTCTCGTGCTCGTGCAGCCAGTTCATGACGCCGGAGCTGTTTCTCAAAATGCTCCGCGAGGCCGCGCAGGACGCGGGCCGCGACGCAAGGCTGCTTGAACCGCTCATCCAGTCCCGCGACCACCCCGCAAGCCTCGCCTCCGAGCAGTCGCTGTACCTCAAGGGAGATATTTTGCAGATTTTATAAGTGAATATGCAGGCAAAAGCCGCTCCCACCACGTGCGGGTGGGAGCGGCTTTTTTATTCTGGCGCGAGCCCGTCCTGCCGGCAGAAGGCCAGCGCGGTGTCGACGCTGCCGATGCGGTATCCGGCGCAGGCATAGCGGACACGGCGCGGGCCGCTGCACAGCAGCAGAAGCGGCAGGCGGTCCGGCTCCACATAGGCGCTGCGCGCCGCAGGCTCCGCAGAGTCCGCCGTGAACCAGACCTCCGCCCGCGCAAGGGCGGCAAGCGCGGCCTGCAGCTTTTCGTTTTGAAGCGCCTGTCTGCCGCGCAGGAGAAACACCAGACGCAGCGGCAGCCGTGCAAGCTGCGCCCGGCTGCTCAGCAGCTCGTTCAGCAGATGCTCCGTCGGTTCCCGCCCCTCCTCCAGCCACATCAGAAGAGACTGTGTCCGTGTCAGCTCCGCCGCTGCGGCCTGATGGCCGTCCGGCGCTTCGGCCTGAAAATCGGCCAGTGTGAAATCCACGGCCTGCTCCGCAAGCGAGACTGCCTGCTTTTGCAGCTGCACGCAGGCTTCCTGTTCCGCCTCCAGCCGCAGCTCCATGCGCATGGCGTGCAGGTCGCCGTTCGGGAGGCGGCTGTCCGTGATCACACGGTAAACGCCCGGGGATAGCGAAAGCGTCAGCCGGGCGCCGTCCCATTGGCCGGGAACCGCCATCGGCTGCCACGCGCCATTCTCAAACGCCGAGAGGCCGAAATCCGCCCCCGGCTGCCACGTCTCGCCCGGCTGCTTCTGAAGCTGCAATCGCGCGTTGGCCGTCCGGCCAGCCTCCGGCGAGAAAAACTGCCCGTCAAGCGCATACTCCGCCGCGCCGCCGGCAGGATTCAGCCGCGCCGGGATGCCGAGCGTGCGGCAGATTGCGACGAACAACAGCCGCTGGGACGGCAGATCCGCGCAGCGCAGGCGCATTGCCCCGGCGGGCAGCGTCACGAGCTGCCGGTATTCCGTCTGCGGCGCCTGCCGGATCGATTCCCGGATCCAGCGCCAGAGCGCGTCCGGCGCTTCGCGAAATTCCCGCTTCCGCGCCTCCGGGAAGCTGTCCGCCAGCGTCCTTCGCCAGCAGGACAGCGGTTCTGTCCCGATGCGCGGGCAGAGAAGATATCGCATGGAAAATTCGTCCGACGGCGAAACGCCGCCGCCCGCGTCCAGCGCCTCGCGCAGAACGGCGGGCCGGACATCGCGCAGGTCCTTCTCCCCCAGCGTCTGCAAAAGCGCAAGCTTCAGCGGCGCGGGATACGCCGGATCCTCCAGCAGCTCTGCCAGCGCTGCAAAGTTCCCGCAGGCTGCGCGCAAAATTGCCTCCGCCTGCGCACCGTACCCGAACCGCTCCCGCAGCGCACGTATCCGCGCCGCGTCATACGCCGCTTCCAGCCGGAGGCGGCGCTTTTCATCTGCCGCAGCCTGCTTTTCCGTCGCTGCCGCCCGCTGTGCGGGCGTTGGGGCACTTCTCTCAGGCAGGCGCTCCTTCGGCGCATGGAGTGTAAAGCTCGTCCAGCGCCCGGCGGGTGCTTCCGGCTCTGCCAGTGTCAGCTCCAGCGGCTCCTCCTGTGATGCCGGGCAGAGCGTCTCCCGGCAGAGGCCGTTTTTCCGGGCCTGCACGATCAGATCGCCGTATCCGCATCGCAGCCGCGCCATTCCGTCCGCATCCGTCCGAATGACCGCAGCCGGAAAGACCTCCGACGCGTTGAGGATGCCGAACGTGACCTCCGCACCGGCGGCAGGCCGCCCGTCCTTCTCCCGCACCCGCACTGCCAGCAGGCGCACGGGCGCATAGCGGGCGGTCTGGTTCAGGAACGTCACCGCGCCGTCGACCGAAATGATCTCCTCGTCCGCCGCAGGCGTTCCAAAGCAGCGGCTGTGCACGAGCAGAGCGCGGCTCGCCGCGCCGGTGAACCAGCCGCGATCCAGCGCTTCCTCCGGCTCACACGCGCCGAAAAAGTGCCACGCGCCGCCGCAGTACGCCTCGACCCACGCGTGATTGTCGTCGCAGTGCGCCCAGCGCGGCGTATAGACCTGCCGGGCCGGGATCCCGGCTGCGCGCAGCACGTTGACCGCGAACGTGGATTCTTCCCCGCAGCGGCCAAAGCCGGAGCGCCATGCACCGAGGGCGCTGATCGTCCGCTCGTCCGTCGCGCGGTAGCAGACCTGCTCCGCGTTCCATTCATTGATCGCCAGAATGGCCTCGCGCGCGGAAAGCCCTTCGATCCGCCCCCGAATCTGCGCGTAGAAAAAGCCTCGGCAGTCGCAAAGCTCCTCCTCGTTTACGCGCGGATGGAGCACGTAATTCAGAAACAACGGCTCCGGCAGTTCCCGCGCGAGGGGCGACTGCTCCCGCAGGCGCAGCGCGTGCTCCGCGCAGGCGCGGAACAGGGAAAATTCATAATTGGCCCAGTCGCTGACGGGACTTGCGGAATAGCACCATCTGGTCAGCAGCGCACAGTCCGGCGAAAGCGCCGAAAGCTGCCGCTCCAGCCAGCTTTGCGCCCCGTCGCCTATCGCCGCGAAGCGAAACGCGAGGCGCTGCTCCATCCGCTGCTGTTCGCCGTCTGACAGTCTCATTGTCCCGCTCCCGCCGCAAGACTGTGGACGATCTGTGCGCAGGCGCGGAATTCCTCCTCGTCCGTTTGCCAGAGCTCATACTCCGAAAGCGACGGCAGGCCCATCGCCACAGTCTGCTTCCGGTAGCGCATTCCGCTGTCCAGCACGCCCTTGCGGCCGGTCGTGTGGAAGACCACGATGCCGGTTTTGTCGTGGATCTCCTGAATGTTCCATTTTTTTACGCCGCAGCCCGCCATGATATCGATCCTGTCGTCCGCTTTTTCAAAAAGCTCCCGCAGCAGCTCCGCACCGGTCAGCGGATCCTTCTGCTGCCCGGAGGTGAGGATCGTCTTACAGCCCAGACGGATGGCGTCCTCCATGGCCGCAAACGGGTCGCGCGTCATATCGAACGCGCGGTGCAGCGTCACGTCCATATTGCCCGCGCAGTTCATCAGCCGCCGCATTGCGTCCAGATCCAGATCGCCGTCCGGCGTCAGCGCGCCGATCACAACGCCGTTCGCGCCAAGCTCACGGTACATCTGGATCTCCTCGCACATCTGCTCCAGCTCTTCTTTGCTGTAAAGAAAATCTCCGAAGCGGGGACGGATCAGGATATTGGTCTTGACTGGGATATCGCGCTGCACCTGCCGGAACAGCGCCGTGGACGGCGTGGTGCCGCCGATAACAAGATGCGCGCACAGTTCCAGACGGTCCGCGCCGCCGCGATACGCCGCCCGGCAGGAGGCGTAGGAATCTACGCAGGCTTCGATCAGGGGTGTGTTCATGCAGGTTCCTCCTCAGATGTTTCAAACAGAATTTGTGCCAGATGATAGAGCGTACTCACGGCGGTGCCGGTCGCGCCGGGGACCTGATGCTGCCAGACAATGCCCGTGTTGTCCGCCGTCCCGGCGATGTCCAGATGCAGCCAGGGACGTCCCGCCGTGAATTTTTTCAGGAACAGGCCCGCCGTGATCGCGCCGCAGCCGTCCTTGCTGGTGTTGCGGACATCGGCATAGTCGCTCTCGATCAGCGTCTCGTATTCCGCGTCGTCCGGCATCCGCCAGAATTTCTCGCCGGAGCGCTCCGCCGCGCACAAGAGGCAATCGTAAAAGCCGTTATCGCTCGCCATCACGCCGGTCGTCACAAAGCCCAGCATCGCACAGATCGCGCCGGTCAGCGTGGCGATATCCACAAGATGCGTGCAGCCCTCCCGCTCTGCGGCCCACGCAAGGCCGTCGGCGAGGATCAGCCGCCCCTCCGCGTCCGAATTCAGAATCTCGATCGTTTTGCCGGAAAAGCTGGTGATGACATCGCCCGGAACCATGCTCGAATCGGAGATCCGGTTCTCGCAGACCGGCACGACGACCGTGACATTGACCGGCACGCCGTTCGCCGCCAGCGCCCGCAGCGCTGCGGCAGCCGCCGCTCCGCCCGCCATATCGCCCTTGATCCCCGCCATCGACGAAGCAGGCTTCAGGCAGTAGCCGCCTGTATCCACCGTCACGCCCTTGCCGACAAGACCGAGCCGCCTGCCGCAGTCCGGTGCGCCGGTATAGCGCAGCACGACCATCGCCGGGGCGTATGCACTGCTGTCGCCAACGGTCAGAAGTCCCCGCAGGCCGAGCCGCTCCAGCGCCTGCCGGTCATAGAGCTCCGCCTCAATTGGCAGACCATCCGCCATGTCCTTCAGCTTTTGCGCCAGCATCTCGGGTCTGAGCAGATTCGCCGGGCAGTTCACCAGATCACGCGTTTCCATGATCGACCGCGCCAGCTGCCATGCCTTCTGCACCTGCTCGCCTTCCGCGTCCGCGCCGGGAAAGCTGCACGCCAGCTCCGGCTCCCAGCGGCCAGACAGCGCGAATTTTTTTCGGTACGCGCCGCCGCAGACGCCCTCTGCCGCAGCAAAAAGGCCGTTCTGCCCAAGCTCTGACGCGGGGCTGAGGTCAAAGGCGCAGGCGGTGCAGTCCAGCTCCAGCGCCGTTTTGACCGCCTTGCCGTAAAGCTCCTTGCAGGCCAGCACGTCCCGGCGCTCCCCGCGTCCGACGCGGATGGTATACGTTCCGTCCTCGCGGCAGATATATCTTGTTTTCAGATACGCCTCGTCCGTAAACACGGCGTTCGCCCGGCACTGCCGTTCGATTTGTTTTTCCATGTGCAGCCTCCTGCTTTGTCTGTTCTGTCCTCTATTATGCAGGATGCGCCCGGCAAAATCAAGCGCCGGAGAAGGCTTCTGCCCTCTCCGGCGCTGTTTGCGTTCGGGTTTATTTCCACCCGAAGGTGACCATGCCGTAAATATAGATAAAGATGATCGCAGCCGGGACGAGATAGCGGAAGATGGGCTTCATCCAGGCCTTGACCTTCCAGCCCTTGCCCGCGTTGGCCTCGGCGAGGAAATTGTCCCAGCCCCAGCCGAATTTATTGCAGCAGTAGAGCGCGAGGACGAGCGAGCCGAGCGGCAGGATGTTGTTGGAGACGAGGAAGTCCCAGAAATCGAGCCATGCGCTGCCGTCCGCAAACGGCTGGAACTTGAACACGCTGTAGCCCAGCGCCGTGGTCAGGGCAAGCACGAACACGCCCGCACCGCAGACCAGACAGCCCAGAGGCCGCTTCCAGCCGGTCATTTCGCGCACCATGGCGAGAATGTTCTCGCAGACAGCCAGAACCGTGGACATGGCGGCGAAGACCATGAACAGGAAGAACAGCGAGCCCCACCAGCGGCCGCCCGCCATGTGGTTGAAGACGGTAGCCATGGTGTCAAACAGCAGGCTCGGGCCCGCGTTGACCTCAAGTCCGTAGGTATAGCAGGCCGGGAACATAATGAGGCCCGCGACGATGGCGACAAACGTATCGAGCACGATGACGTTCGCCGATTCGCCGAGCAGCGACTGCTCTTTTCCGATATAGCTGCCGAAGATCGCCATGGAGCCCATGCCGACGGACAGCGTGAAGAACGCCTGATTCATCGCGCCGACGATGACCGGGCCGGTGATCTTGGAGAAATCGGGGACGAGATAGAATTTCAGACCCTCTGCCGCGCCGGAGAGCGTTGCGCTGTGGACCGCCAGCACGACCATCAGAACCATCAGAAGCGTCATCATATATTTCGTGATGCGCTCCAGACCGCCCTGGAGATTAAAGCACAGAATGCCGAAGGCCACAATGACCGTCACGGCCAGATACGTCACATTGACGCCGGGATTGGTGATCATGGTGACGAAGCCGAGATCTTCCGTCCGGCCGGTCAGGAATCTGACGAAGTAATAGATGATCCAGCCGGTGACGACGGTATAGAACGCCATGAGCGCGATGTTGCCGAAGAAGGCGATATAGCCGTGCAGGTGCCACTTCTGGCCCTTGCGTTCAAGCTTCTGATACATGTGGATGGGGCTGGCCTGCGCCGCGCGGCCCACGGCGAACTCCATCGTCATGACCGGCAGGCCCAGAAGCAGCAGGCAGAGGATATAGATGAGGACGAAGCCGCCTCCGCCGTACTGGCCGCACATCCACGGGAATTTCCATACGTTTCCGCAGCCGATGGCGCAGCCTGCCGACAGCAGGATAAAGCCCAGCCGGGAACCCAAGCGTTCTCTTTCCATTTGAGTCTCTCTTTCCGTTTTTCGTTTTAATAGGCAAATGCTTTAAATTGCTACTTTGAAGTTATAGCAGACTTGGGCTGGAAAGTCAAGGCTATGCGCGCGATTTGCGTACATTTGCCGTTCAGAAACGGACAGATTGCAAACGGCACGGCGCATATTCCCACGCTTTCGTCAAAATGCCGTCGGCGCTTGACAAGCGGGAAAAGCTGTGCTAAAAGTAAATCTTCCGATTGATTCTTCGGGCAGAAAAGAGGTTTTTCCTATGGATTGCGCACAGCGCGCCGAACGGCGCAGGGTGTTTCTTGCCGGTGTCCGCGACGGCGTTCCCATTGGGCTTGGGTATCTGGCCGTGGCGTTTTCTCTCGGCATCGCGGCCCGGAACGCCGGACTGAACGCGTTTCAGGGCTTTCTCATCAGCCTGCTCAATAACGCCTCCGCGGGCGAATACGCAGCCTTCACGGTCATTGCCGCGGACAGCGGCTTTCTGGAAATGGCGCTCATCACGCTCATTACCAACGCGCGGTATCTGCTCATGAGCTGCTCGCTCAGCCAGAAATTTTCGCCCGATACGCCGCTGTACCACCGGCTGCTCGTCGGCTACGACGTGACGGACGAGCTGTTCGGCATCGCCATTGCGCGGCCCGGTTATCTCGACCCGTTCTATTCCTACGGCGCGTTCCTGCCTGCCATCCCCGGCTGGGCCATCGGCACGGCGCTGGGCGTCACGGCCGGGAGCATCCTGCCCGCGCGTCTGGTCAGCGCGCTTTCCGTCGCGCTGTTCGGGATGTTTTTGGCGATCATCATTCCGCCGTCGAAGAAAAACCCGGTCGTGCTCGGCTGTGTGGCGGTGAGCTTCGCGGCAAGCTGGCTGTGCACCGTTCTGCCATACGTCAAGACGCTGTCCGAGGGCACGCGGACGATTTTGCTGACGATTTTAATTGCGTCGGCAGCGGCGCTGCTTTTCCCGGTGAAGGACGCGCCGGAGCAGAAGGAGGGAAGTCAGGATGAACGGTAAAATTTATCTGTATATTCTGGTCTGCGCCGCCGTGTCGTTCCTCATCCGGGAGCTGCCGCTGACGCTCATCCGCAGGCCCATCAAAAGCCGCTTTCTGCGCTCGTTTTTGTTCTATGTTCCATATGTGACGCTGGCCGTCATGACCTTCCCGTCCATTGTAAACGCCACAAGTTCCCCCATCGCGGGCCTTGCCGCGCTGGTGCTGGGCATCGCCGCCGCATGGCTCGGCGCAAATCTGCTTCAGGTCGCCGTCGGCTGCTGCGCCTTTGACGGCTACGTCGCCTTCATGGACGGTATGGAGGACTATTTCCGCGCCAGTCTTGATCTGCTCGATAGCTCCGTCCGCCGTGAGCTCAGATCGGAAGAGC
>ERZ1107006.2700-NODE-2700-length-12541-cov-3.440573_pt1 | contig 12541 bp, 6 predicted proteins | sample MGYA00403696_ERZ1107006 | MGnify/ENA primary metagenome ERZ1107006 (study PRJEB35170, sample SAMEA104062441) | human gut metagenome | biome: human gut; feature: human-associated habitat; material: faeces | place: Denmark | collected 2012-08-13 ...
ACAAAGATACAAAAATCTCCCATTTTATATTTTCTCAATAAGTTTAGATGACTTCTACGTATTGAGAGATGGGAGTTTCCCGTTTTCTAAAATGATGTTCTGCCCGTGGATAGTATCCTATGTCCGTAATATGCAGCGCATTGGCTAAAGGATTATTTTCCATCGTATGTATAATTGATGCAGGAAGTACTAAAGCTCTTTCACCCGAAAATCCATCTTTGCGTTTAATCATTGCTGTAGAAGTTATAGTTAACAGTAACAAAGATAGTGATTTTTATACAGGCAGCAAAGTTATTATCATAAGATTATCCATCCAATTCAATAATTTATCTATTCCCTATTCCAGAAAAATACAATTCCTTTGCAGTATGATTTATATAATAATACACAATGAAAAACATTAATTCAAAGAATTTACTATTTATCTGCTTTATTTCTGCTATGGGTGGCTACCTGTTTGGTTATGATTGGGTAGTAATTGGCGGAGCCAAAATTTTTTATGAACCATTCTTCGCTATCGAAGATTCAGCAGCTTTACGCGGTTGGGCAATGAGTAGCGCCTTACTAGGATGTTTAGTCGGAGCAGGCTTCTCTGGTAGTTGGAGTGATAAATATGGTCGCAAAAAACTATTAATATTATCCGCTCTATTATTTTTGCTGTCTGCTGTCGGTACAGGAGCTGTCGATAATTTTTCCTGGTTCATATTCTATCGTATTGTAGGTGGACTGGGTATAGGAATTGCTTCCAATGTTTCTCCCATATATATAGCTGAGGTATCACCGACTGAGATACGTGGAAAACTGGTATCTTTAAACCAACTGACTATTGTATTAGGTATATTATCTGCACAACTTGCCAATTGGATGATAGCAAACCTATTTACAGAAGGAACCTCACAACTTCCTGCGGAAGGAATAGAACAGGCGTGGCGATGGATGTTCTGGGCAGAAGCATTACCGGCTGCCTTATTTTTTATATTAGCTTTCATTATCCCTGAAAGTCCACGTTGGTTAGCCGCCAAAGAGGTGAAAGAAAAATACGATTGGAGAGCATTATCACAACCAGGTGTACGGCGGGTATTAATACTGGGAATTGTTTTGGCTGTTTTCCAACAGTGGTGTGGCATCAATGTTATATTCAATTATGCCCACGAAGTCTTTTCGGCTGCCGGTTATGAAGTGTCAGATGTCTTGATGAATATTGTAATAACGGGAGTAACTAACGTAATCTTTACTTTTGTTGCCATTTATACTGTTGACCATTGGGGCAGAAGGACATTAATGTTAATCGGCTCGGCAGGACTTGCTGTTATCTATCTGCTGATGGGATGTTGTTACTTTGCAGGAATGAGTGGTTGGATAATGTTAATACTGGTAATGATGGCAATTGCCTGTTATGCCATGTCATTAGCCCCCATTGTATGGGTAGTATTATCCGAAATATTTCCACAACAGATTCGTGGAACAGCTATGGCTATCTCTACCCTCTTCTTATGGATAGCCAGCTTCATACTCACCTACAGTTTTCCCCTATTAAATGAATCATTACAGGCAGCCGGAACGTTTTGGTTATATGGTGGCATATGCTTAACGGGCTTCTTTTTTATTCGTGCCCGACTACCGGAAACAAAAGGGAAAAGTTTGGAAGATATAGAAAAAGAAATAACAAAAAAATAAAACTGATATGGATATAAAAGTAAATGTTTGGGAAGAAGATATTCTGCTTCCTACCTATGGTATTGGCAAACCGGAAAAGAATCCGATGTTTTTTGAAAATAGAGTTTATCAAGGAAGTAGTGGGGTGGTTTATCCTTATCCTGTCATAGAAAAAATTTCAGATACTTGTCAAGAAGAAACCTATCATGCTGTTTATCTGGAGAATGAGTATATCAAGGTTATGATTCTTCCTGAATTGGGCGGACGTGTACAAATGGCTTATGATAAAATTAAGAAACGCCATTTTATTTATTACAACCATGTTATAAAACCTGCTTTGGTAGGACTGACCGGGCCTTGGATTTCCGGCGGTATTGAATTCAATTGGCCTCAGCATCACCGACCCAGCACTTATCTACCTGTAGATTTTACAATTGAAGAAAATGCAGATGGAAGTGCTACCGTATGGGTGAGCGAACGCGAACGGATGTTCCATCAGAAAGGTATGGCTGGTTTTACCCTACGTCCCGGCAAAGCTGTACTTGAAATTCAAGGAAAACTATATAATCCGACTCCTGTTCCACAGACCTTCCTATGGTGGGCTAACCCGGCCGTCGCTGTCAATGAAGCCTATCAATCGGTTTTCCCTGCCGATGTCAATGCTGTATTTGATCACGGTAAGCGAGATGTATCAAAATATCCTATCGCTACCGGCATTTATTATAAAATGGATTATTCAGCAGGTGTAGACATCTCACGTTATAAAAATATACCGGTACCCACTTCATATATGGCTATCCGCTCAAAATACAACTTTGTAGGCGGTTATGAAAACGATACTCAAGCAGGAGTATTACACGTAGCCAACCATCACATCTCTCCCGGGAAAAAACAATGGACTTGGGGAAATGGAGATTTCGGACAAGCCTGGGATCGTAATCTGACAGACACAGATGGGCCATATATCGAATTAATGACCGGAGTTTATACCGACAATCAACCAGACTTTACTTGGTTGCAACCTTATGAGGAAAAAATTTTCACTCAATATTTTATTCCTTATCGTGAATTAGGGGTAGTAAAGAATGCCACTTCTGATTTACTAATGAATATAGAAACTGAAGACACAAAGAATGCAATACTCAAACTATTTGCTACATCCGCACAGAAAGGTTTACGAATTGTGATTAAACGCCAAGAAGATATCATTTGGGAAAATATTACAGATTTGACTCCAGAAGCGGTATTTACTCATACCATTAAAAATATATCGCCTGATGAAGCAGAGGTTTATATTTATTGTTCAACCGGCAAGTTACTACTTTCATGGAAGGCTGAATCAACTGAAATCAAACCAATTCCTGAACCTGCAAAACCTGCATTGCCTCCTTCAGAAGTACGCTCTACAGAACAGCTTTACCTGACAGGATTACATTTGGAGCAATACAGACATGCTACTTACAATCCAACTGATTATTATTTAGAAGCCCTACGTAGAGACAACAGCGATATACGCAATAACAACGCTATGGGATTATGGCTATTCCGTAAAGGACAATTCAAGAAAGCCGAACTTTATTTACGCAAGGCTATTAACACTCTGACAGAACGTAATCCAAATCCCTACGACGGAGAACCTTATTATAATTTAGGTCTTGTATTAAAATACCAAGATAAAACTGTTGAAGCATACGATGCGTTCTATAAAGCATGCTGGAACGCTGCTTGGCAAGATTCAGGTTATTACTCTTTGGCCCAATTATCGGCTGCACATAATGAGTGGGATAATGCATTGTACGAAATTAATCAGTCTTTAGTTCGTAACTGGCATAATCATCGCGGACGTCATTTAAAAGCAATGATTCTTCGTAAATTGGGACGAGAAAAAGAAGCCATAGAACTGATTAAAGAGTCACTCAATATAGATAAATTCAACTTTGGATGTCGTTTTGAAGCATGGCTTCAGTCCGGTGAAAAAGAAATGCCATCAAGTTTAAGAATATTAATGCGTGATGAATCACGTAATTATGAAGAACTAGCTACAGACTACGCCCAAGCCGGCAACTGGGAAGATGCATTGGCTGTGGTAAATGCAGCATTAACCAATATATCGGCTCCTTCAACAATGCTGTTATATTATAAAGCGTGGTTCCTATGTAGAATGAATCAACAAGACGAAGCTGTCTGTGTAGTAAGTCAAGCAGAAAACAGTCCATTAGATGAATATTTCCCCAATAGTCTGGAAGCGATTTTAGCTCTTCAGTGCGTAACCAATTTACCGATACATGCACCGAAAGCTTTTTATCTATTAGGTAATATATGGTATGATAAACGTCAATACCAGGAAGCTGTCGATGCATGGGAACATTCTAAAGAAATGGACAACGGCTTCCCTACCGTATTACGAAATCTTTCATTAGCTTATTTCAACAAACTTGGAAAGAAAAAAGAAGCAGTACAATTACTTGAACAGGCATTTATGCTTGATGAAACAGACGCACGCATCTTAATGGAATTGGATCAATTATATAAACGCATGGATTATTCCCCGAAAGAACGTTTGCATCTATTAAACAAACATAAAGAAATAATAGCTACTCGCGATGATCTCTATTTGGAATATGCTACATTGCTTAATCTGACCGGAGAATACGAACAAGCCATGCAACTCATTGACCAACGCCAATTCCATCCTTGGGAAGGAGGAGAAGGTAAAGTACCTGCCCAATATCAATATGCACGTATACAATTAGCAAAGAAATCTCTAAAGGCAGGAGAATACGAGCATGCACTTGCCTTGATTGAAGAATGTTTTGTCTACCCTCATCATTTGGGAGAAGGAAAACTGTATGGTGCACAAGAAAATGATTTCCTTTATTATAAAGGATGCATTTTGGAAGCAATGGGTAATCATGATGAAGCACATTCATCATTCACAAAAGCTGCTTCGGGCAATGGACAACCCACAGCTGCCATGTACTACAATGACCAAAAGCCCGATAAAATCTATTATCAAGGTTTAGCTTTACGGAAAGTAGGAAAAGAAGCGGAGGCACGCGGAAGATTTAATTCCCTAATTTCCTACGGTGAAAAACATTTATATGATACTTTTGTAATGGATTACTTTGCTGTGTCTTTACCTGATTTACAGATTTGGGAAGACGACATGAATAAGAAAAATCGAATCCATTGCCACTATCTCATGGGGCTGGGGCATTTAGGACTAGGTAATAAAGAGAAAGCCGACAAGTGCTTCAGTTATATAAAAGAAATAAATCCTAATTTCCAAATTTGGATATAATACCATAAGACAAATACAATATGAAGTTATTAAATCAATTATTACTTGCTATTTTAGGCATGGTCTTTTTGACAGGATGTAAAGAAAGTACGTCAATTCTTTCTTTAGCCGGAGAATGGGAATTTGCCATAGACAGTATGGATATAGGTATTTCAAAACATTGGTATACCCAATCTTTTCCCGACAAAATAAAATTGCCCGGAACGATGGATGATGCAGGATACGGTATCCCCAATCGGTTATTACCCTCAATAAGCAAACCTCAAATATTGCATCTCACTCGCAAACACAGTTATGTAGGACCGGCTTGGTACATACGTGAAATATCCGTTCCTTCAGATTGGGAGGGAAAGAACATAGAACTGAAGTTGGAGCGTGTTATTTGGCAAACAAATGTATGGATAGACGGTAAAGAAGTAAATGGAGAGCAAGAAAGCTTGATAAGCCCCCATTACTTTGACCTAACAGAATATCTGTCACCGGGGAAACATCGGATAGCCATTCGAGTAGATAACAGAAAAAAATACGACATCACTGCCGGTGATATGGCACATGCATATACCAATGAAACACAAATCATGTGGAATGGTATTTTGGGAGAAATCTCTTTGCGGGCGAAAGATGCTGTCTTTATGAAAGATATACAGATATATCCCGATATTCAAACCCGGGAAATCCATGTAAAAGGGAAACTACAAAACACAGGGAATAAAGCTTCGGGGACATTGACTGTTCATGTAAAAGAGAAAAACACAGGCAAATCTGTTACGGAAATAGAACAGCAAATGGACCTTTCGGCAGGCGAAACAATGCTGGACTTTGTTTGTCCCATGGGCGAGGACGTACGGCTTTGGAGTGAATTTACTCCGATAATGTATGAGCTGGAAATAAAGATGAAAACCAAAGAGAGTCTGGCGCAAGAGAAAATTGAATTCGGAATGCGCCAAATTAGCCGTAACGGAGCCGATTTATTAGTCAATGGTAAAAAAGTGTTCCTTCGTGGTACATTGGAATGTTGTATTTTCCCATTAACAGGTTACCCCCCAACCACTAAAGAAGGATGGTTAAAAGTCTTCCGTTCCGCTAAAGAATGGGGGCTGAACCACCTTCGGTTTCACTCTTGGTGCCCTCCTAAAGCAGCATTTGAAGTAGCGGATTCACTCGGTTTTTATTTGCAGGTGGAATTACCACTTTGGTCTTTGACCGTAGGTGAAAATCCTGAAATGAATCAATTCTTATATAATGAGGCAAAACGAATTTTATCGGAATATGGTAACCATCCCTCTTTCTGCTTTTTGAGCCTTGGAAATGAATTGCAACCGGACTTTGAATTTTTGGGAGGTTTATTGGATTCGGTAAAAGCCCTTGATTCCAGACATTTGTATACAACGACTTCTTTTACTTTTGAAAAAGGACATGGCGATTGGCCTGAGCCGCACGATGATTTCTTTATCACTCAATGGACTAAAAAAGGTTGGGTGCGCGGACAAGGAGTTTTTGATGTAGAAATGCCAAACTTTAATAAAGATTATTCTGCTTCTGTAGATAGCATGCCCGTTCCGGTTATTACGCACGAAATAGGACAGTATGCTGTGTATCCTGATTTAAAAATACACAGGTGTATTAGAGCCTCTTAATTTCAAAGGAGTTAAACAAGAGTTGGAAAACAAAAATCTGCTAGAAAAGGCAGATGATTATTTGTCTGCATCCGGTCATTTGGCTGCCATTTTATATAAAGAAGAAATAGAACGTGCCATGAAGACTCCCGGCATCAGCGGTTTTCAACTTTTAGATTTACATGATTTTCCCGGCCAAGGAACTGCATTAGTCGGCTTACTAAATGCTTTTTGGGAAAGCAAAGGCGTAGCCAATGCCGAAGAATTTCGTCAATTCTCTGCTCCGGTGGTCCCATTAGCTCGCTTCTCAAAAGCCGTATACAAAAACAACGAGCAGTTTACGGCCGACATTGAGATCGCTAATTATAGTTCTGAGGAAATCAACAATAAGAATATCAAATGGGCATTAACCAATGCATCCGGTCAGCCATTACAAGAGGGTATTATACCTTTAACAAACATAAAAATCGGAGGCGGGAATATAGCCGGTAAGATTTCTTGTTCTTTATCAGAAGTTAAAAAAGCAGAACGACTGACTTTAAGAGTTTCCATCGAAAATTCCAGTTATAAAAACACTTGGAATATATGGGTATATCCGGCCACTTTAACGATAGAAAAAGAAGAGATTGTAGTAACAGACAAACTTACCGAAACACAAAAAGCTCTTGCAGCCGGTAAAACAGTATTATTCAATCCCCCTTATCAACTTTGTGCAGGTTTACAAGGCAAGTTTGTTCCGGTGTTCTGGAGTCCTGTCCACTTTCCCAAACAAGCAGGTACAATGGGACTGTTGTTAGATCCTACTCATAAAGCTTTTGCACATTTCCCAACAGAGGGACATACCAACTGGCAATGGTGGAGTCTGACAACCCAATCGCGCACTTTAGTAATCGATAGCATATATCAACACATTACTCCATTAGTGGAATGTGTAGACAACTTTGCCAATAACCGCCGATTAGCAACTCTTTTTGAAACTAATTGTCTAAATGGGAAATTAATAGTATGCAGCATGGACTTGCTAAACCATCAGGATACATTTCCTGAAAAAAAGCAATTGTTATATAGTTTGATTAACTATATGAAATCCAATGCTTTTGCTCCCGTGAAATCCATTTCATTTGAAGAAATTTGTTCGTTAGTAAAACCAAGCTCGAAAGGTAAAAAGGAGGAAACTCCCCAATCTGTCTATTAATAGGTTTAGTCAAAATAAGGACCCAAATATCGGGACATAGGACACTAGAATTCTACTGAATAAAACCGGCAAATTCTAGTGTCCATACAAACTTTGTTTTATACAAAAATGAAATACTATGAATAAAATAACGGAATATTCCCTTTGGGAAGTATTGGAACAGATTACATCAAGTTTAAAAAGTAAACGTCTGGCAGATGTCTTTCGTTTTACCTCCTTCTGTCCTTTCGAAACGTATGGCCCTCACAAACACATGCGCATTGAGATTAATTATATAAAAAAAGGAAATTGCATATTGCATCTGGACAATGAAAGCATAAGTTTCCATGAAGGTGACATCATGATTATCACTCCACATGTAGAACATCAATTTGAAGCCGGTGCAAATGGCACGATATTAATGCAATTAGAATTTTTACCCGAAATATTTTCTCTTTTTCATTCAAATATCAAAGTTGGCACAGAACCTATACCTACACCTTCCTTTTTGTTTTCTAAAGAAAACAGATTGATTAAAATAGTGAACAATGTAGGTGTAATGAGAACTATACAACGCATTGTCAATGAAATGGAACATAAAGGACTGCATTATCGATACCTGGTAGTAATGTATTATGCAGAATTATTAATTCTTCTCTATAGATATATGCATGAGACCTATCTGTCTATCTGCACAAATGAGCTGTTAAAGAAAGCAGTTTGCTATATCCGGCACAACTACCAAACAGACATCAACATCAATGATATAGCCGAATATGCAAGTATCAGTGAACGTTATTTAAGAAAATTATTCTCACAGAACTTGAATCTTTCTCCTTTAGATTATCTGAATCAGATTAGAATCAATAAATCCATCGAACTGCTAAAGAATACTGAAAAATCCGTCAAAGAGGTTTGTTTTCTTTGTGGTTTTCAATCGCCTCAGTATTTTTCACGTATATTTAAGCAGCAAATGGGACTCTCCCCTCGGGAAATGGCTAAATCATAAAGAACCTTCCTTCCACTTACAATAATTAACACCCCATACTCATGATGAATACTAAAATCATTTCTTTTACCGGAATATTAACAACTTTATCTATAGCACATACCAGTTATGCTCAGCAAGCAGAACAACATCCTAATGTCATTATTATATTAGCAGATGATATAGGCTATACAGACTTAGGATGCTATGGAGCAAAAAAAATCAAGACGCCGGCTATTGATCAACTAGCCCGGCAAAGTATTATATTCACCAATGCCTATGCACCGGCCTCCACCTCATCCCCCTCTCGATATGCACTTCTTACCGGAGAGTATGCATGGAGAAAAAATGTAGGAATATTACCGGCAGATGCCCCATTGACAATTAGTCCTGCCACAACAACATTGCCGGAAATGTTTCGAAGAAACGGATATCAAACAGCTATCGTCGGTAAATGGCATTTAGGACTGGGAACAAAAGATATACCGGTAGACTTCAATAGAGAAATCAAAGAAGGACCATTAGCAATAGGGTTCGACTATGCTTACTATTTTCCGGCAACAAATGACCGGGTACCTTGCATATATATCAATAATGAAAAAGTAGATGGCCTTACTCCTAATGATCCTATAAATGTATCTTATAAACAAAAAATAGGAAGTGATGATACAGGCAAAGAGAATCCTGACAAACTAATCATGAAACCACATTTGGGACACGACGGGACAATTATAAACGGTATTAGTCGCATTGGATGGATGAGTGGAGGAAATTCAGCACGGTGGCAAGATGATAAAATGGGAGAACATCTGTTGAATAAAACGATTTCTTACATAAAAAAACATGCCGACTCCCCTTTCTTCCTATATTATGCCCCTCATAATGCTCATGAACCACGTGTTCCGTCCCCTGCCTTTAAAAACAAATCAAAAGCCGGAATTTATGGGGATGTCATTGAAGAATTCGATTACTATGTAGGCAAAATCATCCAAACATTAAAAGAAACAGGCATTTACGAAAATACAATTATTGTCCTGTCAAGTGATAATGCCCCAATGATAAAGGAAGGTTATCAAGACGGTGCTTTGGAAAACATAAATGGACACAATCCGTATGGCAATTTAAGAGGAGAAAAATATTCTTTGCATGAAGGAGGAAATAAAGTTCCATTCATATTTTCCTGGCCTCAAAAAATAAAAAGACCTTTCATTCAGACACAACCATTTATCTACTTGGATATGCTTGCCACTTTTGCTGATATGTTAAATCTTCCCATCACAAAAAAAGAACTAAAAGACAGCCGTAGTGGTGCATCTCTATTCACACAAGTCCAAGCTCCTTTATATCAAAACAACGGAGGAGAGATAGCCATACGAAAAGGGAAATGGAAATTTTTACCGCAAAGAAAGAATAAAAATGCCGAACTTTATAATTTAGAGAATGACCCTTCAGAATTACACAATCTAATATTTGCATATCCCCAATTAGCTCAAAAGCTGAAAATCGAGATAGAACAAGTATATAATAAGAATAACTAAATTGGAGCCCTTCCGTAAAATAATCCATTCAGTTATTTATTTAATCTATTCTTTAATCAAGGAAAATAGTGTTTCTTTGTATCCACAAAGATATCTTAATCTAATTCTTTTAATCAAGATTATATATGAAAAAAAGTTTCTTATTCGCCATGATGCTGTGCTGTGCGCAACTACTGTCTGCACAACAAGAAAGAATCGATTTATCGGGAACATGGCGTTTTCAGGCTGACCCCATGGGATTCGGAAAGACACCGGGCTCAGAACTCTATCAAGCAAAACTTACCGAATCTATCATGTTGCCGGGCAGTACCGACGAAGGCGGAAAAGGTATGTTGACAACCGCCCGATATGTAGACCGTCTTACCCGTAAATTTGAATACTGCGGCCAAGCATGGTATCAACGCGAAGTGATTATTCCCGAAGAATGGAAAGACAAAGAAATCACACTCAACTTGGAAAGATGCCATTGGGAAACAACTGTTTATGTAGATGGAAAAGAAATCGGTGCCAAAGAACACCTTAGTGTACCAAACCGTTTTTTACTGAGCAAGCAAATGACTCCCGGCATGCATATTCTTACGATTTGTGTAGACAATCGCTTGAAATATCCAATGGATCAATGGAATCATGGAACTACAGAATACACGCAAACCAATTGGAACGGCATAGTAGGAAAAATAGAATTAACGGCATACGAAAAGACAAATATACATGCTTTAAAAGCATATCCAGATATAGAAACACGAACGGTAACATTGGACATCACTGTAAATAATACCACCGGACAACCGACTAATGGACTATTACAACTGGTTATCAACGAAAAAGGTGGCAAAACTGTCAGTGAACAATCTTTTCCCATTACTTTAAAAGAAGGAAGCAACCAACTGATTAAAGAAATCAGCATGGGTAAAAATATAAAATTATGGAATGAATTTACTCCTTATCTATACGAAGTAAAAGCAATGCTTACCGCTGATAACAAACAGGACAGCAAAAATATAACTTTCGGTATGCGAGAAGTCACGCAAGGCAAACATCATATCCAAATAAACGGGCGCAATGTTCACTTAAGAGGAGCATTGGACTGCTGTGTCTTTCCCTTGACCGGATATCCGTCAACAACTATCGAAGACTGGAAACGTATCTTCCTGACCGTAAAAGATTATGGCATGAATCATATCCGTTTTCATTCGTGGTGTCCCCCCGAAGCCGCTTTCCATGCTGCCGATGAAGTAGGAATATACCTGCAAGCAGAATTGCCTATGTGGATTAAAGACGTCGGACAATATCCTGCACGACGTGACTTTTTCGAGAAAGAAATGTATGCCATATTGGAAGAATATGGAAACCATCCTTCCTTTATTTTAATGTGTAACGGAAATGAAAACGAAGGTAATTTTAATGTTTTGGAAGACTTGGTGAAGAAAGCTCAAAAGCATGACAATCGCCGACTCTACTCTGCATCTACCGCCCGTACGCACACCCCTTCCGATCAATATTATGTATCGCATGTGACAGAAAAAGGATGGATAACTGTATACGAAGGTAAACCATCTACAGACTGGGACCGTAAAAAAGAATCGGATATTGACTGCCCTGTCATTGCACACGAAACCGGACAGCGCTGCATGTATCCTAATTTTGCAGAAATGGAAAAATATACCGGAGTCGTATCTCCTCGTAATTTTGAGGTATTCAGAGAAAGATTGGCACGCAATGGAATGCTACATCAAGCAGATGATTTTTTCCGTGCAACCGGTGCTCATACAGTCTTACAATATAAAGAAGTAAACGAATCATTACTCCGTACTGCAAATTCGGGTGGTTTCCAATTGCTGGGACTTGCAGATTTTCCGGGACAAGGAAGTGCTTTTGTCGGTATTCTTGATGCCTTTTGGGAAAGCAAAGGATTGGTCAGCCCCGAAAAGTACCGCGAATCCTGTGCACCTACCGTTCTTTTAGCACGTATGCCGAAACGTACTTATATGAACAATGAAACTTTCACGGCAAAACTGGAAATTTATCATTATGGAGAACATCCGTTAAAACGCGGAAAACTGAATTGGGAACTGAAAGATGGTAAAGGGAACACTGTAAAAAAAGGAAATATCTCAACCCCTGCTATACCCTGTGCTACTGTTGACTCTTTAGGCAAAGTAAACATCAGCCTCAACAATGTGAGTCATGCCGAAAAATTGACTTTACATACCACCCTGAATGATACCTACCATAATGAATGGGACATTTGGGTATATCCCTGCCAAC
>ERZ1107006.2727-NODE-2727-length-12450-cov-2.958048_pt1 | contig 12450 bp, 9 predicted proteins | sample MGYA00403696_ERZ1107006 | MGnify/ENA primary metagenome ERZ1107006 (study PRJEB35170, sample SAMEA104062441) | human gut metagenome | biome: human gut; feature: human-associated habitat; material: faeces | place: Denmark | collected 2012-08-13 ...
CCGAAAAACAATACATAATTAAAAATGTACTGCGTCCCGGCCCTGTTGGCATTCAAGGATTATATTTTATAAAGTTTCAGAATCTAACACGATTGTAAATGGTCCGTCATTGATCAGCGCGACCTTCATTTCCGCACCGAATACGCCGGTTTTAACGACGGGAACTTCCTTTTTGCAGGCGTCGATGATGTATTCGTAAAGCTCGTTTGCATGCTGTGGTGATCCGGCTTTGACAAAGGACGGCCGGTTGCCTTTTTTGCAGTCCGCGTACAGGGTAAATTGGGAAACCAAAAGAAGCTGTCCGTCGACATCTTTTAACGCGAGGTTCGTTTTCCCGTTTTCATCCGAAAAAATCCGCATTCCGATCAGCTTGCGAACCATTTTGTCTGCTGTTTCTTTTGTGTCCTCGTCACAGATTCCGATCAGGACGAGGAAGCCTTTTCCAATTTCAGAATATAGCTTCTGGTCGATTGTAACGCTTGCCTGTGTAGTACATTGAATAACAAATTTCATAGGTAATCATCCTTCTGAGGTTTATTTTAAATTTTTAACAAACATTGTGAATAAAATAACAATAAAACAAGCCGGATTATTTTTTGCTTTGTTCCGAACTCGAATCTTCTGTTTTTCGATTGGATTCTACGGCTGGCGCAGCGTTATCCGAAGTTGTTTGCGCTTTTTCGTCCGGATGTTCTGCAGGGTGCGGAATAAACGTCTTCAAATCTTCTTTAAAATTCCGGAACGAAAACTGTTTCTTGCGATGTCTTGCGGGCTTATCTTCCGGTTTGGAAATAAAGCTGCCGGTCTGGACATCGACATAATCCAGTGTCTGGTACTCTTCTGTTTTATCGGACATGCCCTTTTTTTGCAAACTGCGGTTGACGTAGCGCTTGATCAGCGCATAAAAAACAGCAAAGATCGGAACACCGAGAATCATGCCTGGTACACCCATGAGACCACTGAAGATGGTGATGGAAAAAATAATCCAGAACCCGGAAAGACCGGTGGAATCGCCAAGAATCTTAGGCCCAAGGAAGTTGCCGTCAAACTGCTGCAAAATCCAGATGAAGATGATAAAATACAGGCATTGCATCGGATTGACCATTAAAATAAGCAATGCACAGGGTACGGCTCCGATAAACGGACCAAAGAACGGAATAATGTTGGTAACGCCGACTATGACGCTGATCAGCATTGGATATGGCATTTTCATGATGCTGACAACAACAAAGCAGAGAACACCGATGATGGCTGAATCCAAAATTTTTCCGCTGATAAATCCGCCAAAGGTGGAATCGATCAGACGGAAGTCTTCCATAATTACATTAGCCTGTCTGGTATCCCAGAAAGCGTATAAAAGCTTCTTCCCCTGGCTGACAAAGCGTTCCTTACTGGCAAGCAGATAGATGGAAATGATCAGTCCGATAACGAGGTTCCAGACTGCCTTCGCAAAGCTTAACATGCTTAGGGAGACTGTTTTCACGATGGCATTGATCTGAGGCATCATGGTTTTATTGAGGAAGTTTTCAAGATCTGTCGAATAATGATCGATCAGATCGGATACAGTCGTTTCGATGTCTGGATTATCAGCAAGCAGTTTTTCTGCCCAGTCACTGACGTTTTTTACATAGCTGGGGAACTGACCGGCAATACTTTGGATGCTTCCAATGATCTGCGGAATTACAACTCTGAAAAATCCGTACACCAAAAACAGGACAAAGCACAGCGTCAGGACGATCGAAATGCCGCGGCAATAGCTGGTCAGCTGTTTCTTTTTTTTCTGTAAGGACGGTTTTTGGGAAATCAGCCAGTCTCTGGCGGGATACAATGCAAAATGCTCGATGGCGTTTACCAGCGGACACATCAGCCATGCCAGAATAAAGCCGTCCAGAATCGGCATGCAGATGTGCAGCAGATTCTGCAGATGATCTTTAAAGTTGCCGCCGTGAAAGATCAGATAATAGGCGAGCAGCCCGCCGATTACAACCAGAAGCGCCGTTACGCCCCAGTATAGATATTTTTTTTCCCAGCGAAATTTCATGTCAAGTACTCTCCTTTCCGTCATGCGAAGAAAGCTCGTCGAATTTCGCTTTCATCGTCGGGTTGTTTTTCGTAAGGCGCTTGATGCTCAGATCTTCCGCCTTGTTGTTTGCGAGCCGCAGGTTGTTTTCAGAAGAAAGCAGGGCCTCCTTTGTCTTCTGAAGATGGTCGATCGTTTTGTCGATTTCATCGATCGCGCGGTGGAACCGTTCACTCGCCAGACGGAAATTCCGATTGAATTTCTCTTTAAAATCATTCATATCTTCCTCAAAATGGGAAATGTCAATATTCTGATTTTTGATGACAGCAAGCTCCTGCTTATACCGCAGCGCATTCAGGGAAGCATTGCGCAGCAGCGTGATCATCGGGATAAAAAACTGCGGACGGATCACATACATCTTCGGATATCGATAGGAAACGTCCACGATGCCGGTGTTATACAGCTCGCTGTCTGGCTCCAGCATGGACACTAAAACGGCGTATTCGCAGTCTTTCTCGCGCCGGTCCTTATCCAGCTCCTTGAAAAAATCTTCATTTTTCTTTTTCGTTGCGGTTTCATCCATCTCGTTTTTCATTTCAAACATGATGGAAATAAATTCGATTCCGTCCGGATCCGTTTCTTTATAAATATAATCGCCCTTGCTGCCGGTTCTGGCATCGTTGTCCTTTTCAAAGTATGCATTCTGGAAACCGGTTGCGCGCAGCTTGTTGAATTCTGTCTCACAGTGCTGCTCTAAGCTTTCTCCGATCATTTTGGTGGACTGGCGCGCCTTGAAATCCTTATAATAGGCGCTTTCCTCGTCCTTCATGCGGAGGCGCTCTTCGTACTGCTCCTTGATATTTTGCTCCCGGAGCCGGGTTTCCTGCTTTGCATGTTCTATTTTGCCGGTCAGGTCATAAATCTGCCGATCCATTTCGTTGATCTGCTTTTCTTTCTGGGCAGCTGCTTTGGAAACCGCCAGGGCGATATCCTTGTCCGCAGTTTCCTGTACAGATGTGATTTTGGCATTTAAAAGGCTGATCTGAGCGTCCTTTTGGGACAGCGCCTTTTCAGACAAAAGCTTTTCCTGCCGGGAACGGGCGTCTGCCTCTGCCAGCTGCCGTGCGCTCTCTGCTGCCGCAAGCTTTGCCTGCAGCCGGGAAATTTCCTCCGCCAGCTCCTGTCTCGTCTGGGTCTGCGCCAGAAGGACAGCGTTTTCTTTTTCAGAAAGATATTGCGCTTTACGCTCGGAAAGCTCTTTCTCAAATTCTTTATCACGGACCTGTCTGACGATCGCCGCATAGCCGGATTCGTCTACCTGAAAGACTTCGCCGCATTTGGGACATTTGATTTCCTGCATGCACCTGCTCCTTTATCATGATTGGATATTCTATTAGTTTACTCTGTCGAGCACTTTTTTTCAAGGCGAATCCCGATAGAAACCTAGGATCGATCCAAATCCGGTATGAATCACTGCGGTCTCTTTGCAAAAAGAAAGAAAAAATAGTATACTGTCAAAAGGAAAATCAGGATGAGAAAACCATTCCGGCGTGCAGACGCCGGTAACTATGAAACGAGGAAACAGCATGACGTTACAACAGGTATTGAGCCAGGTGCGGCGAGCCGCCGACGATTATGAAATGATTCAGGACGGAGACAAAATCGCAGTCGGGATTTCCGGTGGAAAGGATTCCCTGACGCTTCTTTATGCGCTGAGCACGCTCAGACGCTTTTATCCGCATCCCTTTGAACTGCATGCGGTAACTGTCGACCTTGGCTTTGAAAACTTAAATTTGGGCAAAATAGAGGCACTCTGTAAAGAGCTGGATGTCCCGTATACAATTGTGCCGACGCAGATCGCTTCGATCGTATTTGACCAACGGAAAGAAAAAAATCCCTGCGCACTGTGCGCAAAAATGCGGAAAGGCGCATTAAATGAAGCGATCCGTGGGGCAGGCTGCAACAAAATTGCTTATGCACACCACAAGGACGATGTCGTGGAGACGCTGATGCTGTCTTTGATTTATGAAGGGCGCTTCCATACGTTTGCCCCTGTCACTTTTCTGGATCGGATGAATCTGACGGTGATACGTCCGCTCGTTTATATGAAGGAAGCGGATGTGATCGGATTTGTCCATAAGCATGATGTTCCGGTTGTCAAAAGTCCCTGCCCTGCAGACGGACATACTCGCAGAGAATATGTCAAGCAGCTGCTGCGTCAGCTGAACCTGGAAAATCCGGGTGTGAAGGATCGGATGTTCACTGCGGTTCAGAGTGGTCTTGCGGAATGGAGGGTACATGAAAAACAGTAACAATTACCATGATGAAACTGCAAAGGAAAATATCCTCCAGCTGCGAAAGCTGCAGGAAGAGTTGCCGCGCTTCTGTCGCCAGTATTTCCGTGGAATCGAACAGACGACCGCGCCCCGCACGCGGCTTGCCTATGCGTATGACCTCGGTGTCTTTTTTGAGTTTCTGCACAAAAATAACAGCGTGCTTTCGAAGATGGATATCACGGAGTTTCCGCTGTCAGTTCTGGATCAGATCACAAAGGCGGATATCGAGGAATATCTGGAATATCTTTCGTATTATGTCAAAGACGACGGTACGGAATATACCAACGATGAACGCGGGAAACGCCGCAAGCTCGCTTCCCTGCGCTCGTTTTATAATTATTTTTTCCGGGACGAACAGATTAAAAGCAATCCTGCGTCCTTAGTGCCAATGCCGAAGCTCCATGACAAGGAAATCGTGCGTCTGGACCCCAACGAGGTCGCAATTTTGCTTGACCAGGTGGAGGACGGCACCAAAATGACCAAAAGTCAGATGAAGTTCCACGATAAGACGAAGGTGCGCGATCTTGCGCTTCTGACACTTTTGCTGGGAACCGGTATTCGTGTGTCGGAGTGTGTCGGTCTGGATATCAGCGACGTAGATTTTGATAATCTCGCAATCAAGGTGCGACGCAAGGGTGGATACGAGGACGTCGTCTATTTTGGGGAAGAGGTGGAGGAAGCGCTTCTCTCCTACCTGGATCAACGCAAACATATGATTCCGATGAGTGGCCACGAGGATGCATTATTTTTATCCCTGCAGAACCGGCGCATGGCGGTGCGCAGCGTGGAAAATCTGGTCAAAAAATACGCTTCTCTCGTCACAACGACAAAAAAGATCACGCCTCATAAGCTCCGTTCCACCTACGGCACGACGTTGTATCAGGAAACCGGGGATATTTACCTCGTTGCAGACGTTCTGGGACATAAGGATGTCAATACCACACGGAAGCATTACGCTGCGATGAAGGACGATCATAAACGGAAAGCTGCCAAAACAGTAAAATTACGGGAGTTATGATTTTTCGTTGACTTGTAACGCGTGCAATCTATTGTGTGGAATCGAAAACGGTCACTCTTCCAGTGTTGGACTGAGTGACCGTTTTTCCGTTCTCTTGTTACTTTTTCTGCCTGTGTTTGCGAAGGTTTTTATCGCTTCTCCATCGGCTTGGGCGATAAATCGGAGGTGGTTCGATACCCTCTGCAGGATTGTCTGCAGCGCCGGGGCAATTTAAATTGCCAGATAAATTGGCGTTTGCAGAATGTGCGGTATCCAGGTGTTCCGATCGGTTATCGACCGGTTCAGCGCCCGGCTTGCGGAAGGTCAGAATCGCCTTGAACAGATCGCCATCGAGAAGAATCTGCATTGTGCCGTGCTGCAGCTCAGTAAAGCTTCTTGCGATGGCGAGACCAAGTCCGCTTCCCTCTGTGTTGCGGGAGCCGTCTCCGCGGACGAAACGTTCGGTCAGCTCTTCTCCGGAGACGGTCAGCTCCATCTGGGAAATGTTTCGGATCGCAATCTGCGTTTCGGATGCGCTGTCGGTCACGGTAACATAGACGCGCGTGGATGGCATGGCATATTTGCTGATGTTGGTATAAAGGTTATCAAAAATACGAAACGTCTTTTGCGGATCAAGCCGTAAAATTACTTTTTCTTCCGGCAGCTGAAATTTGAATGTCAGATTCTTTTCCTGCATACGGGCTTCATATTCCAGATAGCACTGCCGAAGCAGGTTGCAGATATCGACATTGTCGTAATGCAGGGTAACGTTATTGGTAGTTGCCTTGCTGATTTCGAACAGATCTTCGATCAGTACCTTTAAGCGGAGCGCCTTTTTGTCCAGCGTATCGAGATATTCCTGCTGCTGTATTGGGGTAAGTCCCGGCTCCTTTAAGAGATTGATATAGGTAATGATTGCAGTCAGCGGCGTCTTTAGATCATGAGATACGTTGGTGATCAGCTCGGACTTCATCCGTTGGCTCTTGACCTCTTCGTCTACCGCTTTCTTGAAATCAGTCTGAATTTGTAAAAGCTCTTTTTTATAGCTTTCGAAAACGCCGAAGTCTTCTGAAAAAGCGGTATCGAAATCCCCTCTTGCGATCGAGCTGGTCGCGCGCAGGAGGTTCTGATATTTGGTTTGTATGTCATAGACGTATTTTTTGAGCAGGAAATAGATAATCAGGGAGTAAATCAACAGTGGAACAAAGCCCCATACCCAGAAAAACGTAATGACAAACAGGATGATAAAATTGACGATGACTAATTTGGAAATCATTTTCTTGGCGTCTGTGCCGATATCGAAGCTGACAAGCTCCTGATAGAACCGGTTCCAGGCATTCATAATCCTGCGCCAGTAGCGGATTATCAGGCTGTGCTCGCGAAACTCCTGTTTGTTGCGCAGGCAGCCTGCTGCAATCGTGCCGAGAAGAAAGGCGACGAAAAAGCAAAGGAAAAAAACAATCGCCAAAAACAGATACAGCGTCCCGGACAAATGCAGCGGCGAAAGAACATGCTTTGTCAGGTTCGGAAAGAGCTGTCCTTGCTGAACGCCGCAGATCAGATGAGTCAGGAAATAGGGTCCCTGAAAAAACAGACAGAGAAGCACTGCTGCTATCTCGATCGGAAGCTGGCAGATGGAAAAGCTGCGGATACAGTAACCTCTTTTTTCAAACAAGAGAACCATAAAACCACCGAACAGGAATGCTGCAGCAAAAAAACCGATCAGCACGTGGGGAACCCCGGCGGCACAATAGCTCTGATACTGGAGGCTATCGTAATTGGTATCGCTCATGAACAGATCCCGGGAAGAAAGAATCTTCTGATACTGCTGTTGGGTGATGGCATAAATGATCCGCATATTCGAAGGACCGGAAAGCGAAACACGGTAACGGTAAGTCTGGCCAGAGTCTGAATCGAAATCTAACAAAAGGCTGTCGGAGTCATCAGAAAACTGCTGAAAATACTGTTCTCTTCCGGCAGTTTCCAGCTTTTTTAAAAAACTGTCGGACTCGTCGCCAAAATAAGCGCGGCAGCTGCTGACATGTCCGGCGGCATCATATTCGATAACTGCATAATAAATATAGGACGGATGCTCTGTCGAGGTTTGTCCGTTTAAAAGCGCAGTCAGTTCAGAAACACTGCTGTTTCCGATTTGCGTACCGGAAGCAGTATCCTGTGCACAGTAATCGACATATTGCGTCAGTTTCTCTGCACCCGCCTTCATTTCATCAATCTGTGACAGAAATACATTATACAGGGCTTCTTCCAGATCACCGTCAGAAACGGGGGTGTCAGACGAAGCGTCGGAAGAGATTCTGTCAGCGATCTGATAAGTGGCTGAAGAGGCAGAAAATGCAGGATCACCTGATTCACGGTTCCCCAGATAGTCGATCGTCAGATACAGATCGGAATAAGACCAGTTTTTCTGATCGGTCTTTTCTTTCAGGTATTTATATTGAATATAGTTGCTCTGATAAAGCTGTTCGATAAAGGACATTTCCGTCAGCGGAGTGGAAAATTCGCTGGCAGCGCGCGTTTGAAAGAACGGCAGAAACGCCATCAGACAGAGCGTCAAAGACAGGAGGATGACAAGCATCACTGTAACGCTTTTTGCCTTTGGACTACTGTTTTTCCATTTTGTAACCAACACCCCACACCACCTTTAAATATTTCGGATTCTTCGGATCGATTTCTATTTTTTCTCGGATTTTACGGACATGAACCATAATCGTGTCAGTATTGACCGCTTTTTCATTCCAGATGCGTTCGTAAATTTCGTCTGCGGAAAAAACACGTCCGGGATTACGCATCAAAAGCAACAGAATTTTAAACTCAATGGGCGTCAGGCGCACCGGTGCACCATCAACAAAGACTTCTACAGTCTCTTCGTTCAATTCGATTCCGCCCAGCACATGATAAGTATCCTTGACCGGTTCAGCCGATGCGATCGCTTCCCGGTAACGGTTATAGCGTCGCAGGTGGGAATTGACACGCGCCAAAAGCTCCAAGGGCGTAAACGGCTTTGTGATGTAGTCGTCAGCACCCATATTTAAGCCCATGATCTTATCGACCTCTTCTGATTTGGCGGAAAGCATAATCACCGGGAAATCATAGCCCTTTTCCCGCACCTTCATCATCATTGTAATGCCGTCCATGCGCGGCATCATGATATCTACGATTGCAAGATCAATTTCTTCTTTTTCAATGACCGCCAGACCCTCGATTCCATCGCCTGCCTGAGATACGTCATATCCCTGGTTTTTTAAATAAATCTCGATTCCGGAACGGATATCGGCGTCATCTTCTACGATCAGAATATGATTCTTATCCATTGCAGCTTTAAACTCCCCTCTTTTGTATGGCGCCTGATAGTAAAAATAGTGTTCAGATCGCCTGCCTGACATATGTCCTATCAGTATAGCATCCGCGTCCCGGGAAAGCAAACCTTCGGACAAACTTTACGATACGCAAAAGAGCTTAGAAAAAAGCGGCATAAAAACGAAAGAAAATCTAAAGTTTTGAAAATATGTGCCCTAATAGCAGGTATCAGCAGAATGATTTCCGAAAAATGTGACGGAACCGTTCAGTGAAAATCCGTGCTGTAGTATGGAATGATCAGATAATCTCCGGCGTGGATATCGTCTGCATCCTGTAAGTGATTCATTTCGCAGACCTCGTCGATATAATCCTGGACAGATGTATAATGATTATCCATATAGCGGCTGGAAATAGCGGAAAGCGTATCTCCCGAATATACCATAATGCTGCGGAAATACTTATAATGGACAGGTTCGGAGGATGCCTGCGCTCTGGATAAAAATCCGGTTGTCAAAATACCGATAAAGACCGCGATAAGGGTTGCTGCAAGGCTGAAAAAGATCCGTTTGGTCAGTTGTCTGGTCCTGCGCAGGTGGTTGCGATAGGAACGCTCCTGATATGCTGCTACTGCTCTGGCGGTCTGAAAATAGGTGCTGTATGTTGTGTTCATAGAAATCCCCTCCTGAGTACAATCGAACATACGGTTTCGAACATATGTTTCTATACATGGATTATATCGAACGTACTTTCGAATGTCAACAGGAAACGGTAAAAATCGAACACTTCTTCGGAATGTATGTTTGCTTTTTTATCAGGGGTATGTTATACTGAATTTACATTAAAATGCAGAAAGGAATTTTTCTATGGCACAGAGAAAGATCACTGCAAAACAGCAGGAAATTCTTGATTATATAAAAGAAGAAATTTTAAAAAAGGGATATCCGCCGGCAGTTCGTGAGATCTGCGAGGCAGTTCATTTAAAATCCACGTCTTCCGTTCATTCTCATTTGGAGACGCTGGAGAAGAACGGATATATCCGCAGGGACCCGACTAAGCCGCGCGCGATTGAGATCACAGACGACAGCTTTCAGGCTGTTCGCACAGAGATGACGAGCCTTCCGGTTGTCGGCAATGTTGCAGCCGGACAACCAATCCTTGCCGAAGAAAATATCGAAAGCTATCTTCCGATTCCGGCAGAATCCGTGCCGACCGGTGAGCCGTGCTTTGTGTTGAATGTCCGCGGCGATTCTATGATAAATGCCGGGATTCTGGATGGCGACCAGATTTTTGTACAGTGTTGTCAGGAAGCCTATAACGGACAGATCGTGGTTGCGCTGATCGATGACTCTGCTACAGTAAAACGTTTCTATAAAGAAAAGGATCATATCCGTCTGCAGCCGGAAAACGATACGATGGACCCGATCATCGTAGACGACTGCCAGGTGATCGGACGTGTGTTCGGAATGATGCGGATCTTCCATTGAACAGATTCGGTGAAGGGCACAAAAATTGCAGAACATATAACTAAAGCTTAGTACATAAGCTTTAGGAATACACCTTTTCACATTGGGAAGCTGGCAGTTTAATTGACGCCAGCTTCCTATTTTTTCATCACTTCAAGAGAAAAAATAAACGCGGTGGGGTTTCTTGATACCCGACCGCGTTTATCTTTGTCCGCTGATATACGGGCAAATCGTTTTTTATTGTAGGTTACTTTCTTGCACCATCCGAGCCGATGGTATATCCGTCAATGGTGGTATTCACCGCCATCGTCCCGTCTGTGTAGAAGTAGTACCACTTTCCGTCAATCTGCTTCCAGCCGCCGGCAAACATCATTCCGGTTGTCTTATCCAGCCAGTACCACTTCTGGTCGTCGGAGAGCCGGCCCTTCACTGGCTTCCCATTTCTGTAATAGCTCCACTGGCCGCTGTCATTCTGCTGCCAGCCGTTTGCGGTCTGCGGGTCAATGACGATCTCCACAAACCGCCGCAGTACGGTGGCAACCTCGGCGCGGGTAGCGGTTCCCTTGGGGTCAAACTTATTTCCATTCTTCCCGGACAGGATGCCCGCCTGCTGCATGGTCCTGACCGCATTCTTCGCCCAGCTGCTGATCTGTGCGTTGTCCGCAAAAGTCACAGCCTGGAGGGTTTTCGGAAGGTCGTAGCCCAGCTTTTTGGCGTAATTTGCCATGATGACCGCCATCTGTTCCCGGTTGATGTTGGTATCCGGCGCAAAGGTGGTGGCAGTAACGCCCTCCACAATGTCGTTCTGCGCCGCCCAGTTCACATAGGGGGCATAGTAAGCGTCGGCTTTCACATCGGTGAATTTCCCGGTTTTGTAGCTGTCCGGGTTGATGCCCGCCAGCCGCCCCAGGGCGGTGACGAACATTCCTCTGGTCATGCCGGTGTTGGGGCTGAAGGTGGTGTCGCTGGTGCCGGAGAGCAGTCCCCGACTGGCTGCAAAGAGGATGTTATCTGCTGCCCAGTGGCCGGTAATGTCGGTAAAGGCCGGGACAAAAGTTTTGTAGCCCACGCCGTAAACGCTGAAATGGCTGGTTTCAAAAACCACCGCTTTCAGGCTGGCATCGTAGCTGGATTTGGTGATCCATTCCACCTTGCCCGCGTCGTCTACATAGACTGCATAGAGATTACCGGTCTGCTCACCCTTTGCCGGTGTGTAGGACAAACGCACCGAGATGGTATGTCCATTCAGGTTGGTAATCGGCGTCTCTTTGCCGCCGGAGCGGTACACCAGCGACAGGTCATAGGCCGGTCTTGTTTCTATGGCGGCTTTGGCCTCAGTAGAACGCAGCGCATCCACCTTATTTGCCCGGAGAATGATGTCCCCTCCAGCGGAGGCGGCATCCAGCTGCTTCAGAGTATCCAGCCCGATATTAACCGAAACCAGATGGTCTATTGCTACGGTAAATTGCCGGACGTTTTCTTTAACCAGCAGATCCAATGTCTGCGCCTTGATGGTCACGTTAAAAGAGGTCTGGCCTGCCGCCGAGGTGATGGGAACGGTAACGGCAATCCCATTCTCTGTGGTGCCGTTCTTTTTCGCATCCTGTTTGGTCTTGTCGATGGCGGACTGGACAGAGCTATTATCCACTGCCGCATTGCCGTTTTTATCCGGCTGTATGGGTTTGGTTTCACCGGTGACAGGGGCTTGAGGCTTTTCCTTCGGCTGGTTGGTGTTATCATTGTTGCCGGAACCGCCGGAGGATGAGTCTCCACCGCCGCCCGAACCACCAGAGGAGGAACCGCCGTCGCTGGAAGATTGCTTGGAAACAGTCAACGTTCCAGAAACATAGGTGATCTCATAGTTGTCATTTGACAGCGTATCAGTGATGTTGATTGCGATTTCTCCGGCTTTGCTCATATCCGGTGTCTGCTCGTAAGTCAATGTTACAGTGCCGCTCAGGGTGTCTGCACCAACCAGACCTTCCACCTTGTAATCCTTATCTGCTTCCGGGCTGCTCAGATCGGGCGCGGTGCTGCCGGTGTAGGCACTCTTGTCAAGCGCCGTAACGGTGACCGCTTTCTTCGCTACGGTCACAGGCAAGCTTTGTTCTGCCACATCTGCGTACTCTGCATTTCCCTGAACCTTGTACCAAACGGTGTATTCTCCGGCATTTTTCGCTGTGGGGAGCTGCTCACTCCACTCAGAATCGCCAAGCCGGTAGAGCATTGTGCCGCCAGTGGTCTTGCCCGCCGCAACCAGAGCCTGTTCTGCACCGTTGTAGGTCAGGGCGTTTGCCGTAGGTGCCGTAACAGTGG
>ERZ1107006.2729-NODE-2729-length-12434-cov-5.503029_pt1 | contig 12434 bp, 10 predicted proteins | sample MGYA00403696_ERZ1107006 | MGnify/ENA primary metagenome ERZ1107006 (study PRJEB35170, sample SAMEA104062441) | human gut metagenome | biome: human gut; feature: human-associated habitat; material: faeces | place: Denmark | collected 2012-08-13 ...
GCCATCTGGATGTGCTGGAAGCTGGGGATGCAGCCGGGGGAAATTGCAGCCCTGACGTGGGATCAGATCGACCTGCAAACCGGCCTGATCCGCTTTCCCGACCACGACGTCGACATGGGCGCCCGGACACAGCGCCTGTTGTCCGACGTCCGGGCCCGGCAGAAGGACGCCCCCACCAACCGCGTGTTCATTGCCCCCGCCACCGGCAACCCCATCGACCAGTCCCGCCTGTCCGTCCTCTGCCGCACCGCCATGATCCGGGGCGGCTTGGAGGGGTTCAGCCTTCGGTCGCTGGCCGCTTGGGCCGGCAATAAGCAGATCGAGGACGTTCTTCTCCGGGGGGCGGAGGAACAGGGCTACTTAGTGCGGGACACGGCGGCCGCTCTGCTTCACGTCACCCCCCGCACCGCTTGGGAGCACCTCAACCGCCTGAGCCGGAATAACCGGCTGACAAAGGTGGGCGTGCGCTACTACCCCGCCGGAAAGGCTGTGGCGGAGGCGGATTACCTGCCTATTCTCCGGGCTTACATCCAAAAGGAGGGCACGGCGGGCCGTCAGGCCCTGGCGGAGCAGCTGCGGATCGACCCCAAGCAGGCCACACATATATTAAAAGGAATGGTGGACAGGGGAGAACTGGAGCTGGTAGGGAAACGTTACCGTCTGCCGGAAAACACCCACTAACGTCACCCTTCCGCCACAACTCGCCGTCAGCTTTCCGCAAAACCGCCGTTCTCATTACAGTTTTGTTACAGAACCCCAAAACCTATTTACAGTCGAAAAAAGCAGTGCTAAAGTATGTCCTGCAAGGAAGGTTATCGCCCGAAGTCCCGATTCAGATATTGGGTAGGCTAGCCACGATATGTAAATCGGGGCTGAAAGCAAAAGCCGGACTTGCAAAAACCAACTCCCGAACGGGAGAATCTAAAAGGAGGAAACCCCATGAAGAAGTTCCTTTCTCTGGTACTGGCTCTGGTGATGACCATGTCTCTGGTCACCGTCTCTGCCGGTGCCAAGGACTTCACCGACAGCACCAAGATTCAGTACACTGAAGCTGTCGACGTGATGTCCGCCGTGAAGGTCATCGATGGTTACGCCGATGGTTCCTTCAATCCCTCCGCCACTTTGACCCGTGGCGCTGCTGCCAAGATCATCTGCAACCTGATCCTTGGCCCCACCACCGCATCCGCTCTGGTGGCTGATGCTGCTCCTTACAAGGACGTTCCTACCAACCACACCTTCGCTGGCTACATTGCTTACTGCCAGAAGACCGGTATCATCTCCGGTTATGCTGACGGTACCTTCAAGCCCGCCAACTCCCTGACCGGCTACGCTTTCATGAAGATGCTGCTGGGCGCTCTGGGCTACAAGGCCGAGAACGAGGGCTACACCGGTGCCAACTGGTCCATCAACGTTGCCAAGCGCGCTCTGAACGTCGGTTTGTCTGACGATCTGGTGGGCGACTTCAACGGCGTGAAGGCTGTCAACCGTGAAGAGGCTTGCCTGTATGCCTTCAACACCCTGAAGGCTACCATGGTCGAGTATGACAAGAACTCCACCGTCACCGTCGGCAACATCACCATCAAGGAGCAGTCCGACGCTAAGGACATGGCCAACACCGGCAAGACCGATGGCAACATCGACAAGGACGGCAAGATGCAGTTCGCTGAGAAGTATTTCACTGATCTGCGCCTGAACGACAATGCCACCGATCCTTTCATGCGTCCTGCCAACCAGTGGAAGATCAAGTCCGAGGAGATCGGCACCTATGCTCAGACTCCCGACCTGACCTACACTGCTGATGTTAAGTCCAGCGCCATCTACAAGGATCTGGCTCTGGGTGATGCTATCGAGAAGAAGAATGTTTCCGTCTATGTCGACGGCGAGTCTGCTGATGCTTATGCCATCCGCAAGAACGACAACGACACCAAGTTTGGCGGCAACGGTGTTCTGACCGAGGTCTTCTATGACAAGAACGATGACTCTGTTGTTATCACCGAGGTCATGACCTACTTCGGCCAGATCAACAAGACCGTCAAGGCTACCTCCACTGCTGATGCTTATGTGGAAGTCCTGACCGGTGATGCTGCTGCTGACAATGTCAAGAAGAACACTGCCGCTAACAGCACCGAGAAGTACGAGACCAACGAGACCTTTGAGGACGACGCTTATGTTCTGTACACCTTCTCCGTGAAGGAAGACGAGATCCAGAGCGTTGAGCTGGCTAAGTCCGTTGCCGGTACTGTCACCAAGGTTGAGAACGACAAGAAGGTTGACGCTAGCAAGAATAAGAACGTGACCATCAATGGCGAGACCTACAAGGCTTCCGCTACCATGGCCAACGAGATTCTGGATAAGGTCAGCCCCAAGAACGATTACACCCTGTATCTGGATTCCTATGGTTACGGTATCTTCGTTGAGGAAGAGGAGTATGTCTCCACTGACTTCGCTCTGCTGAAGGATTACCGCGACAAGAGCAGCTTCGACACCAACCGTGCTCTGCTGGTTCTGGCTGATGGCACCGAGAAGATCGTTGACACCGCTAAGAACTACAAGAAGGCTGGTTCCGATCATCTGGATATCGGCACCATCGTGACCTACAAGGTCAACGACGCCAACGAGTACACCCTGAAGGAAGTCAAGACCACCGAGGCTACTGCTCCTCTCAGCAGCAAGACCACCGCTCTGAAGGACTACCAGGCTTCCACCAAATTCAAGATGGAGACCGATAAGGCCACTATCACCACCGGCACTTCCGATAAGAATGCCAAGGGCACCATCTATGCAAACTCCAAGACCACCTTTGTGGTTTGGAACAAGGCTGATGAGGAGTGGACTTCCTACACCGGCATCAAGAACGCTCCTTCTGTGCAGGCAGCTCCTGGCAAGGGCGCTGTTGCTTTCTGGTACTGCAAGGGCACTTCCACCATCGCCACCATCGTTTACATTGTTCCCATGAACGATGACATTGTTGAGGATACCAACAATAAGAACATCTTCATTGCTGGCGAGTCCGTTTCCAACTATGTCCACGACGGCGATGACTACTACACTTACAACGCTGTTGTCGGCGGCGAGATCAAGACCGTGAAGGTTGATGCCTCCGCTAAGGTCTATAAGGCCGACGGCAAGACTCTGGCCACCGATAAGGACGGCAATACCATCAAGGCTTACGCTCTGAACGGCATCTACGGTAAGTATTCCACCGACAGCGACGGCTTCATCACCAAGCTGGTCGAGTACAAGGACACCGCCGATAAGACCTATGCCATTGGTGTGGGCCTGGACAAGAACTCCGAGGACTACACCGTGATCGTCAACACCGCTGGCGCCAAGAAGACCATCACTGTGGACGATGACGCCAAGTTCTACAACGTCGATAAGGACGGCGATATCACTGCCGGCTCTTACAAGACCAGCGTTGTGAAGGACGAGGACGATAACGCTTACTACATTGTCGAGGACGGCATGGTCACGACTATGTATGTTGAGGAAGTTGAGACCAAGGATGCGGCCAACGGCACTGTTACCCTGGAGAACAGCGTCAACAACAACAACGCTGACATCACTGTTGACAATGGTGCTGATGCCGTGGTTCTGACCGTGGTTGCCAAGGGCGCCACCAAGAACGATGTTGTTGAGAGCTATCAGTGGTACAAGGACGGCAAGAAGCTGGCCGCCGAGACCGGCAAGACCCTGACCATTGCCACCGATAAGGCTTCCGACAGCGAGTATTACTGCAAGGTTGTCTTTGCCAACGACAAGGTCAACGGCAATGGCGTCAAGGAAGTTACTTCCGACTCCATCAAGGTGACCGTCAACGCTTATGTCCAGACCGCTAACGTGGCTGTGTACTTCACCCTCGATGGCACCAAGGCCACCACGGTTGGTACTGATGTTGTCACCGTTAAGGTTCAGGGCGGCGTTCTGGCTACCGTGACTGCTGCGGATGTTACTCTGCCTAAGGACTACAAGCTGGCTGCTGACAGCGGTCTGCCTGCCGGCGTTACCATTGGCGGCACTCCCGAGGTCATTGTGAAGGTTGAGAAGGCCTGATCGCAAAGCTCAATTTAATTGAAGCTCATCTGAGCTGAGATAACAAACACCCCGCACCGAGAGGTGCGGGGTGTTCGCTTATTTTTTTCCGTATATTTTTAAAAGACTTCCGGTCTTTGCGGTGGCATCAGAATTGGGTGAAAGAGAAAGATACCCCAAATTTTGAAAGGTATTTCCGTAGGCTTCAAATACGTTGCCGTCTAAAAAGAAGCCGTTCAATGAAGTGGTTTTGTCAAATAGTGGATACGTAATGAAACTACAATTTCCACTGATGCTATTTGCCAAGGTAGTAGTCAAGGCACCGGTGGAATCTTCTTTGTAAAAGAAGATATCATAAGATGTTTTCGCACTGAATTTCGGCTTCACTACAAAAATAACTTCTGCCCATTGATTCCAATCGATGTTGACCGAAAAATCGCAGGATTCTCCGGTAGTACCATTGACGGTCTGAATCAACTGTAAGCCTACTCTTTTGCCCAGCTCCGTGTCCGCCGCCTCCCGCGCGGCCGTCTCCGCCGCCACGCCGTCGGCGTTGCTTTTCAGCGCCGTGTCGATCTTGTCCCAGTTGTCATTGAATTCCTCCACCAGAATGCGGTCCGTCCCCGCCCAGCGGGACAGCCGGTAGTTGGGTGTCTGTTGACTTGCCATATGCCTAAACCTATCCTTTCCTTCAACGTTATTGTTGCATAACAAAATACGAAATCAAACATATTTTCTCAGAATTGGATGTTGCATATGGATTTTTACGATTCTAATGAATCCGACAGAACCTTCTACCGTTCCCCAAAAGAAATGTTGCACGGACTGTCTCCGGAGCGCCCCTTGACGGCCCTCCGGAGACCTGTTATCATGACCCTGAGAACAACACCGGGAGGGGCCTATGATTTTTCAGAAATCCGCCTGCATTGAGACACTGTACACGGAGCTGCCCTTTTTAGAGCGGTTTCGCGCCGCCAGAGCCGACGGCTTCGAGTTTGTAGAATTCTGGAGCTGGACCGACAAGGATCTCGCCGCCGTGCGAGCCGCCGCGGACGCTGCGGGGGTCGGCATTTCCGGCTTCAACGGCGACGCGGAGCTGTCCCTCATCGACCCTGCCCAGAAAACGGCCTACAAGGCCTTTCTGCGGCGTTCTCTGGACGCCGCTATGGAGATAGGGGCAAGGTCCGTCACGGTCCACTCAAACGGTCTGGGAGAGGGAGGAAGGGTCCTTTGCCCATACGATGACCTCAGCGACGCCGTGAAGCTCTGCACCATGTTCGACACGCTGAAAATCGCGGCGGAATGGGCGGAAGCTTGCGGCGTCCGGATCAATCTGGAGCCGCTGAACGTCACCACGGACCATCCCGGCAATTTCCTCCGTCATACCCGCACAGCGGCGGAGCTGACCCGGCTCATCGGCTCCCCGTACTTGAAGGTGCTGTACGATGTGTACCACATGCAGCTCAACGAGGGCAGCCTGTGCGACCATATCCGCGCTTACGCCGACCAGTTCGGCCACATCCACGTGGCGGACGCGCCGGGCCGCCACGAGCCGGGCACCGGGGAGATTTATTACCCGGCGGTGTTCGCCGCCTTGGAGCAGGCGGGCTACCGGGGGATCATCGGCTACGAGCTGTTCCCCAAAACCGACACGAAAACCGCCGTCCGTGCCATCATGGCGGACTGACCGACTATTGCAGAAGGGGAGGACCTTATGTCAGATTACAGCGCCTTTTTCTTAATGAAGCCGGAGGATGTGAAGCGGTACGCCGTGGAAGTGCTCCATTTTTTCCAGCCGGATGAGGAAACCGATTGCGTTGAGATCGGCGACGGCAACATCAACTATGTGTTTCAGGTGCGCTCCCGGCGGGACGGCCGCTCCGTCATCGTGAAGCAGGCGGACAAGCTGCTGCGCTCCTCCGGTCGTCCGCTGGATCTATACCGCAACAAGATCGAGGCGGAGACCCTGATGCTGGAGGCCCGGCTGGCCCCCAAATTCATCCCGGAGGTCTATCATTACGATGAGACTATGGCCGCCCTCTCTATGGAGGACATTTCCGCCTACAAAAATCTCCGCAAGGAGCTGGCGGCGGGCCGGGTCTACGGCCATCTCAGCGAAAATCTCTCCGATTTTCTGGCCCAGTCCCTGCTGCCTACCACGGATCTGGTGATGGACCGGCAGGAAAAGAAGAAGCAGGTCAAATTCTTCACCAATCCGGAGCTGTGCGACATCACGGAGGACCTGGTGCTCACGGAGCCGTATCTGGCCCAGCCCATGAACCCCCGGAACAAGAATATCGTCACCCCCGGCAACGAGGACTTCGTGCGGGAGCATCTCTATGAGGATGAGACCCTCCACGGGGAAGTCGCCGCCCTGCGGAACGGCTTTATGAACAACGCGCAGGCGCTGATCCACGGTGATCTCCATTCCGGCTCTATTTTTGCCAATGAGCAGGGCATCAAGGTCATCGACCCGGAGTTCGCCTTCTACGGCCCCATGGGCTATGACATCGGCAACGTCATTGGCAACCTGTTTTTCGCGTGGGCCAACAAGGCCTATACCGGCGGCAGCGCCGAAACGCAGACCGCTCTGGAGCAAACCATCCGGGAGACCTGCGACAAAACGGCGGAAAAGCTGGCGGCGGAATATGACAAGCTGGTGACCTTCTCGCTGTACCGCGCCCCCGCCTTCCGCAAGGCCTATCTGGACGGCGTGATGGCGGATTCCTACGGCTACGCCGGTACGGAGATCATCCGCCGGGTGGTGGGTGATTCCAAGGTGATGGAGGTCACCTCCGTCACGGACCCGGCCCAGCGGCTCCCCATGGAGCGCGCCCTCATTGATTTGGGCATCTATCTCATCAAAAACCGTGCCGGCGGCCTCAACGGGGCGGCTGTGACGGAGGAATTCCGTAAGATCTTGGCAGAGGGGAGGGGCACACATGGTCAGAATGGATGAAAATATGCCGTTTCTGCTGCAATATGAAAATGTTGCGTGGTACGAAAACGGCAAGGTCCGCATTTTAGACCGGCGGATCTATCCCACGGAGGTCCGGTTCGTGGAGTGCGTCACCTATCAGGAGGTGGTGCAGGCCATCGCGGACATGGTGACCCAGAGCGCCGGCCCCTACACCGCCGTTGGTATGGGCATGGCCCTGGCTGCGTGGCAGGTCCGGGACAAGGGCGCTGCGGAGCAGGACGCCTTCTTGCAGCAGGCGGCCTACGATCTGGCCCACGCCCGCCCCACCACCGCCAACCGCTACGGCCAGATTACCTATCGCTGCGCCGAGGTGGCCAAGGAGGCGCTGGCGGCAGGGAAGGACCCCGTGGAGGCCATCGTGGAGAACACGGTGGAATCCCTGAACCGCCGGTATTCCACCATGCAGATCGTGGGCGACCATCTGGCAGAGCTGATCCCGCAGGGGGGTACGATTTTGACCCAGTGCTTCGGGGAGACCATCATCGGCACCGTGATTCGGGCCGCCCGCCGTCAGAACAAGGACTTCAAGGTGTTCTGCGCCGAGACCCGACCCTATCTGCAGGGGGCGCGGCTCACCTCCGGCTGCTTCGCCCAGATGGGCTTTGATACCACGGTCATCACCGACAACATGGTGGCCTACGCCATGGAGCGGGAGGGCATCGACCTGTTCACCTCCGCGGCGGACACCATCGCCCGGGACGGCCACATCGCAAACAAGATCGGCACCTTCCAGATCGCGATTCTGGCCAAGTATTTTGGTATTCCGTATTACGTCACCGGCATCCCCGATCAGGACAAGCACAGTAAGGATGACATCGTCATCGAGATGCGGGACCCCCAGCAGGTCCTCAGCTATCGGGGCATTCCCAACACCGTGCCGGAGGTCAAGGCCATCTATCCCTCCTTCGACGTGGTGCCGCCTCACCTCATTTCCGGCGTGGTCACGGATAAAGGTGTCTATGTGCCCTATCTGCTGGATCACTATTTTGATTCTGATGTAAAGAAGTTCTATTAAGGGAGAGGTCACTATGAAGGTTTATGTGCGTGCACCTTATGAGGAAGCCTGCCTTGCCGAACTGAAGGAAATTTTTGATGAGGTGGTCTACGAGCCGTGGACTGCCACCGGTCAGCGGTACTATGAGGATGAAATGCTGGAGCATCTGCTTCAGGTACAGCCGGATGCGCTGATTACAGAATTGGACCGGGTTACGGAAAAGGTCCTTGCAGGCTATGACCGCTTGAAGTTTATCGGCGATTGCCGGGGAACACCCGCCAATCTGCAGGTAGATGCCTGCACCAAGGCCGGTGTTCCGATCCTCTGCACCCCTGGCCGCAATACACAGGCTGTGGCCGAGATGGTAGTAGGTCTGATCCTGACGATGTATCGTAAGACCATTCCCGCTATCCAGTGGGTAAAGGATGGAAAATGGGTTCAGGGGACCACGCCTTATTATCTTTGGATGGGCAACGAGCTGCAGGGTAAAAAAGTCGGTTTTGTGGGCTTTGGTGCCATCAGCCACGTCGTAGCTAAAATTCTGGACGGCTTTGAGTGCGATATTTCCTTCTATGATCCCTTCCTGCCAGGGGATCAGGGGCACTACCACAAAAAGAGCCTTGAGGAGATTTTCTCGGAGAGCGATATTGTAACGCTCCACCTGCCGGTCACGGATTCCACCCGAGGGATGATTACAGAGCCGCTGCTGCGATCCATGAAAAAGACGGCGCTGTTTGTCAATGCCGCCCGCTCTGCCATCGTAGATTATGCCGCACTGGAACGGGTTCTGAATGAGGAAGCCATCGGCGGAGCCATCATTGATGTGCTGGACACCGAGCCGCCCACCGAGGCGGACTTGAGCATCGGCAGATGCCCCAATGTACTGCTGACGCCCCACATCTGCGGTGCCACTTATGAGGTAACGGATCATCAGTCCCGCATCCTCAATGAACGGATCAAGAAATGGCTGCGGAATGAAGATCTGGAAAAGGTCGTCTATAACCGGGATGTTCTGAAGGGATAAGTCTATGAAGCATTATTTGCTGGTAGATCTGGGAACGGGCAACAGCCGTGTGGCCTTGGTGGATGCCAATGGCGCAATCTTGGGACTACGCACCTATACCAACGTCTACCACCGAGACAGCGCCTATGAGGATGCCCAGTATTTCTTACCGGAGGAATGGGCGCCTCTGCTTCTGCAGGGCTGTCGGGAGTTGTGCGGTGAACACCCGGATGTCCGGATTGACGCAATCTCCGCAGCCGGCGCCCGTCAGAGCTTTGTACTGCTGAACCATGCAGGAGAAGCGTTTTTGGGCCTTCCAAACATTGACAACCGAGGCCGGGATTACATGGCGCGGGTGCCGGAGCACGATGAGATCTACCGGATCTCCGGCAAATGGGCCACTGAGGATTTCGGAGCGGCCAAGCTGCTGGGTCTGCGCCAGATGTATCCGGAGCGGTATCAGGAGGTGGAGACCGTCCTAAGCCTGAGCGAGTGGATAGGGTGGATCTTCACGGGTCGGAGAGTCATGGAGTATTCGCAGGCATGTGAAAGCCAGCTTTATGACATCAGCCAGCGGAATTGGTCTCAGGCACTGTGCAGCTTTTACGGTTTGAACCCAGCGATTCTGCCCCCGCTGCAAGCGGCAGGGACGGTAGTCGGTCCCATTTTGGAGACCTTCCGGCGGGAATTGCATCTGGCTGAGGACGCCGTCTTTGTTATGGGCGGCGCAGATACCCAGATTGCACTGCTGCAAACCCATATACGCCCCGGGGACATCGCCGTGGTCTCCGGTACCACATCCCCGGTGATCACGGAGGTCGAACAGAAGTTTTATGACCGGGAACAGCGCGTCTGGACGGACGCCGGTTTGGGGGCGGAGGGCTATCAGGTGGAGATGAACCCCGGCGTCACTGGCTTGAATTACCAGCGGATCAAGGAACAGCTCTGCCCGGACATTCCCTATGAGGAATTGGAAGGAATCTATCGGGAAAAGACCCGGTTCCACAGCACGGCATCGTTCTCGTCCCTTCTGTTTTATCAGCGGTGCGCCTTACGCCGCGGCGGGTTCTTTATGCGTGCGCCGCTGGCCGCAGAAGCGGAGAGGACGGACCTTGTCTGGGCGGTTCTGGCGGACATCGCCTGCTCCATCCATGAGCAGCTGCAATATTTGGCCCGGTTGACCGGAAATCAGAGCCCCTACATCCTTGGCTGCGGCGGTGGCTTCCAGTCGGAGGCTCTCTGCCAGATGCTGGCAGATCTGTCGGGGCGGGAGCTGCGGCTGCGGCCCGGTTTCCGGCAGGCTACAGTACAGGGCCTGACGGCGCTTTGTAACGATTGTCTTGGAGAAATTCCCGTGAAGCAGGGAGAGACCCCGCAGATCTATCGCCCCAGAGAGGGCCAGTTGATTCACCGGTATGAACCGGAATGGCGGGAAAACCGAGATTTGGCTAATGGGATCAGCTAACGCAGATGCCACATCGTAAAATATCGAATCATTATAATTGGGAGGAATATAACTATGCTGATGCAGGAAGAGAGAGAACTGGTCGTTGAATACGGCAAAAAGATGAGCGCCGCCCGGTTGAGCACCGGAACCAGCGGAAACATTAGCATTTACAATGCTGAAAAAGGTCTGGTGGCTTTGAGTCCCTCCGGCATGGATTATTTTTCCACCACCCCAGAGGATGTTGTGATCCTGGATCTGGACGGCAAGGTGGTGGACGGTAAGCGGAAGCCCTCCAGTGAGTGGGCTCTGCACACAACGTTCTATAAGCATAAGCCCCATGCAAGAGCAGTTGTCCACACCCACTCCGTCTACTGCACGACGCTGGCCGTGCTGGGTGAGCCCATCCGGGCAGTACACTATGTGATCGGTGACGCAGGCGCGGCGGAAGTTCCCTGTGCCCCCTATCAGCTGTTTGGCACAGAGGCGCTGGCGGAAGCGGCTATGGAGGTCTGCGGCAAGAGCGATGGTGTTCTGCTGGGCAACCACGGCCTCGTGTGCTGCGGCAAGGACATCAAGGGTGCTTACGGCCTCGCCTGCAATCTGGAATACATCGCGGAGATCCAGTGCCGCGCCATGAGCATTGGCAAGCCCAACGTTCTGACGGAGGAGCAGATGGCCGAGGTTATGGTGAAGTTCCAGTCCTACGGTCAGCCCGGTGCGAAAAAGACCGGATATTGAGGGGAGCGTTACGATGCGGAACTTTGATTTTTACAGCCCTACCTACTTCGTGTTCGGAAAGGACCGGGAGGCGGAGACCGGCAGGTATGTCAAGCGCTTTGGCGGCAGCCGGGTGCTGGTGGTCTACGGCGGGCAGTCCGCCAAACGCTCCGGCCTGCTGGACCGGATCATGGCCTGCCTGAAGGAAGAAAACCTGTATGCCGTGGAGCTGGGGGGCGTGAAGCCCAATCCCCGCAGCGGCCTTGTCTATGAGGGCATCGACCTCTGCCGCCGGGAAAAGATCGACTTCATTCTGGCCGTGGGCGGCGGCAGCGTCATCGATACCGCCAAGGCCATCGCCATCGGCGTACCCTATGACGGCGATTTCTGGGACTTTTTCTCCGGGAAGGTGCCGGAGCAGGCTCTGCCTGTGGGCACCGTCCTGACCATTGCCGCCTCCGGCAGCGAAGGCTCCCCGGACTCCATCATCACCAACGAGAAAACGCTGGAGAAGAACGGCGCGGAAGCCGACTGCCTCCGGCCTTGCTTCTCCGTGCTGGACCCTGCCCTCACGGAAAGCCTGCCCGCTTATCAGACGGCCTGCGGCATCACGGACATCATGGCCCACACCTTTGAGCGCTATTTCACCAATACGCCGGACGTGGAGGTCACGGACCGGATGCTGGAGGGCGTTCTGCTGGCCATGCTCCATGAGGGCCGCCGGGTCATGGAGGCCCCTCACAATTACGAGGCCCGTGCAAACATTATGTGGGCCGGTATGGTGTGCCACAATGACATTATGGGCGTGGGCCGTCAGCAGGACTGGAACAGCCACCATTTGGAGCACGTGCTCTCCGCCAAGTATGACTGCGCCCACGGCGCGGGTCTGGCGGTCATCATGCCGGCGTGGATGCACTACTGCGCGGAGCACGGCGGCGAAAAGCGCCTGGCTCAGATGGCCGTCCGGGTCTTTGGCTGCCAAATGGACTTCGACGATCCCAAACGCACGGCGCTGGAGGGTATCGAGGCCTTCCGGGCATTCCTGCGATCCATCGGGATGCCCCTGACCTTTGCCGAGATCGGTGCAGACCCGGCAGATATCCCGGAGCTGGTGGAGATGAACCACATCGGCGACGGCAAGACCGGCGGCTATATCGGTCTGGACAAGCAGGCCCATTTCGATATCTACAATCTTGCCGCCGGGAGCTGCGTTCCCGAGACTTGAATGGATATGACATAAGTGCCGCGGGGGCGCTCCTGT
>ERZ1107006.2737-NODE-2737-length-12407-cov-5.430619_pt1 | contig 12407 bp, 12 predicted proteins | sample MGYA00403696_ERZ1107006 | MGnify/ENA primary metagenome ERZ1107006 (study PRJEB35170, sample SAMEA104062441) | human gut metagenome | biome: human gut; feature: human-associated habitat; material: faeces | place: Denmark | collected 2012-08-13 ...
ATTGCAGTATGTTAAAAGAATATGCACAGTATGTTGCCAGAGTGCGCCACTATGCATCAGACATGCCTTTGAACGAGGCCGTAAAACATGCAGTGGATGAATGCATCCGGGAAGGGATTCTGGCGGAATTTCTTACCCAGAACCGAAATGAGGTCATCAGTATGAGTATTTTTGAGTATGATAAAGAATTAGAAGAAAAAAAATTACGAAAAGCAGAGTTTGAGGCAGGACGCGAAGCCGGACATGAAGCCGGATTTGCAGAGGGTGAAAATCACGCTGCTCTTGAAATTGCCAGTCGAATGCTGCAATCTGACAAATTTTCCTTAGACGAAATCGCCAATTTCTCTGGTTTGTCTATCGCTGAAGTAAAGAAACTGTGCACCGATAAACAATAAATTTGAACGCTTTCCCTGCCCCAAAACCTTATTTAATCCAACGGTACCGCATACAGATAGGAAATCCCCTCTTCATCCCGCAGCTGCAATAATTTTTCCTTCTGGCAGACGATTGAAAATCCATAAATACGCAGTCCATCCTGCTTTACACTCTCGATCATCATATCGTAAGGAATTTCCTGATACTCATTTAAAATCTTCACAATCTCCGGATGATCGCGCAGATAGCTCAAAAGACTGATAAAATGCGTCTCCATTTTCTCTGTATCCTCTGATATATGCCAGCTGTCTGTATCCGCACGATTATCAAGCTGGCAGAGATATGGATAAGTCTCCCTGTCCCAGTCGATGCAGCTTCCACTTGGATTAATCAGCATCCCAACCGGTACAGAGTCACACATATAGCCATCTTCATCGGATGTATAGACTGCACACCACAGCTGTGCGTCCATCTCCCTGTTTTTCGCCCAGTTATAAAAATCTGCATAACCAGTCAGTTTTTCCAGGGACGCATATGCAATGTAATACGCATTATCATCCAGTTTCTCAATAGACGCATATGCTTCCTCCTCACTTCCTGCCGGTCCCCAGAATTGTCTGGTATCTTCGTCGAAAAAATGTATTCTAGAGTATTCTTCCACCTCTTTTGGCACCATAAATGTATTTCCATAAGGCATTTTGAACTCATCTGTATTATAAAGCGTCAGCTTCCCACGCTTTAGCCTGCCGTTGACAGTTGTAAATTTTCCGCTAAATGAAATCCCCTGCGGAATAGAAATATTGTATGTTCCATAACCCTCTGCCACCGCATTGACTGTGTTCCGGTAACTGCCCGGCCAGAACAGTTCAGAATATACAGAAAGGTCAAGGCTCATCCGTGTTGTAGTAATATTATCACTGCCTTCGCCTATTCCCACCACTTCATTTGGATTATAGTAAAAAGCAGATACAACCTGTGGCAGGACAAAGATCACACAGAGCACAACGGCAAGCACGCCTGCCCCGACGATTGCACCCATTTTCAAAAAAGTTCGCCGGATCGTTTTCTGTATCATTTTTACAAAACGCTGTTCCTCTTCGGATTCTGCATCATTGCCCTGCACAAAAACCTCTTCTTTCTCCTGCCCTTGAAGTACTTCGAGTCCCGGAATCTCCTCTTTTTCATAGAGGTACTCACTGATAGCTTCCTGCTTCTCAATGGCATGCTCCACTTCATCTGTCTGTGCCTTGTCTAATTTTCCTTCCTGATATAATTTTAACAATTCACGATAAGTCATAGTTATGATCCTCCATGTAAGTCCGCAGTTCACGCTTTGCCCGATATGACAGTACCCGTACATTTTCCGGTGTCATTTTTAAGATCGCCGCAATCTCTTTCTGTGACAGTCCGCCAAAATACTGCATCAGCAGAATCTCCCGTTTCCGTTCTTCCAGTTCATTCATTGCCTGATAAAGGAGCCTGTTTTTCTCCTCTTTCAAAATGCCTTCCAGAACCTCCTGCGATGCGGTATTCTGTATCTGTTGCACTTCACCAAGCGGTACTTTCTCTTTTTCCCTGCGGTAATAATTGAAAAAAAGATTGCGCGCCACCAGATACAGCCATGCACGCATGTTTGTGTGGTCATCCGGCAGCGAAAGCAGTGCTTTTAAAAAAGTTTCCTGCAAAAGATCCTCCGCAAGACTGCTGTTTTTGCACAAAGAGTAGAGGTAAAGATATATTTCTTTGCGATATTTCTGATATAGCTGCTTTAATATATCTTTTTCCATGACTCCTCCTCTCCCGTATAAAAACGACCGTCCCCATTCCTGTGACTCAGCCTGCGCTTTTGGAACTTCATCTATATAACAATCCTTTTTGAAAAATGTTACACGGAAATTTTATTTTTTTACTTCCAGTCGTTTTTCCCCTTTGAGGTCAACACAGTTCACGCAATACCATGAGGAGTTCCTCCTCGGTCAGATTCTTCGTCTGGATGGTAAACGTCACACCTTCCTTTGTAAAAATCGCGAGATAGCATTCATCCTCCGCTACAAGACGTGCGATTGTCACTTCCCTATTATTGATCACAGAAGTTTTTAAATCATCATCCTCAAATTCCGTGATAATCCCGGATTCCATCGTGCGGACACCGATCTCAAGGCTTCTGTTTCCATCCTCACTCTCATACAGAAATGTATTATTATCATCCACTACCTGATGATCTTTATTATAATAAATACTTCTTTCAGCCGTGGTCTGATTTTTCTCTTTTTCCCCGTCCAATGGCTGTATACTGCTTTGTACATAGGCTGTATCTGTATCATTCTCCTCTGCATATGCCACAAGATTTTCCGGCAGATTTTTTGGAAAAACAGTCACTCCATAATACTGCTCTAATTCCTCTGCACTCATACGCTCTTCCTGTCCATTCCCCACATCGATCGCAATCGTTGTCAGTTCACTGACCTCGTTGATCGTGATCTGCTCGTCTGTATCTGCAAAAGATTCTGACTCCACACTCTCTGTCTGTTCCTCTTCCGCCTTTGCCACCGCAGTTTCGTTCCCCTCGTTTGGAGCTGATGTACCTTCGTTCATCCCTTCTGCGACAGCACTTTCTGTCTCTGCGCCTGTATCTTTGTTCTGTACCCACAGATCAAATGATACCACTGCTCCAGCCAGCAGAATACACACACACGCCGCCATTGCAGTAAAATGCCTGAGATTTCTCTTTTTCTGTGCTGCTTTGCTCCACTGTTCCGCTTCTTTTACATAAGCCGGATCGATTTTTCCGATCACATCTATCCAGTCCGTCTTTTTCATAATGCATAGCCCTCCTTTTTCAGATAGTCCAGCAATTTACCCCTGACACGAAAGAGTGTTGTCTTCACCTTTCCCTCACTGCATGCACAGCGCTCTGCAATCTCTGTAATGCTATCAAAATACCAGTATCTCCGCACAAACATCACGCGGTGCTCCTTCGGGAGATTTTTGAGGAAATGATTGATACACGCCACTAATTCCTGTTCCTCTATGTAGTGCGATGGCTCTTTTTTGTCCACCTGATCTGTCAGTTCATCAAAAATAAACTCCACTTCCCCTTTTCCTCTTTTTGCCGTATGCAGTTTCCGGTATCGGTCCAGACTTAAATTTCTTGTGATCGCACCTAAAAACGCAGATAAAATTGCCGGTCTCTCGTCCGGCATAGCATTCCATGCTCTCATCCAGGTGTCATTGACACATTCTTCACAATCTTCTTTATTCAAAAGAATATTTTTCGCAATCCTGCCACAATAACTGCCGTATTTCTCTGCCGTGTGTCTGATCGCACCCTGATCTCGGTTCCAATATAAATCAATAATCTTTTCATCTTCCATTGCACGTATCCTCATGTTCCCCATTGTTTTTACACGGATTTATTTCATTTTCTCATATTTCTCTTCACCTGGAAAGACGCAAATGAATTGGATTGGTTACACAAATTTTACACATATCAAAAAATCCGCACCTTATTTTTAAGGCTGCGGATTTTCTGATCTCTGCTTTTCTATAAACTAACCAAATCTCAAGCTGTCTCCATGGTTCAAAATCGGTGCACTGTACAAAAACAACACATCCTGATATTCCGTGTCCCCTAAAAGCTCCAGTGCATGCGAAGCTGAGACATACCGGAGGTCAACCAGCGTTACTTCCTCATAATACTCCGCTAAAAGCGGTGCGATACTGCTGCCAAAAGAATCCCTAAACAGCAACAGCTTCTTTCCATTATGGCACTCCGGATTCTGAATGGTCAGAAGCGCTCTTGCACCCCACAGGTAAAAATCATAATCATCCATCCCACCGATTTTTTCCGGTGCATAGACACTTACGTACTGTTTTCTTTCATAATCATAGACCTGCATCCGCTCTATGGACGCATCTGTCCGGTAAATCACTGTATCCGGTGTGGTTTTCAATGCAGAGGCTGCCCCGTAAGCTCCAACAAAATCCTCCGTGGCGATCTGCCAGCCGTCAGATATTGTATTGGTCTGCTGTCCCATAGACTGCACAAGCGTATCTACTACATCCGTAATCTTTTCCTGTTTCCAGTGCAGATCCGTGCGGTAATAATCTTCCAGATGCAGTTTATCATATAAATTAATTTTCTGTACCGAAGGAATCTCCGCCTGTATCATCTCATCCAGCCTTTCATAATCCAGTGTTGGATACTGTTTATCTGCCAGATAATAATTTTTGTCCGGGATGACTGCGACATAACAATCTGCGTTCTGAAATTGTTCTGTGCAGAGCTTCTCTATGGAATCTGCCACTCTGCCCACATTCTTTTCATTTAATTCTGCCTCCAGATGATAAATGCCATCCTCAACTTTAAAATAACCATTGGTATCCGCTTTTCCCAAAAGTGCCGTCTCCGTCTCTGCTTTCACTGTGCGCAATCCGTCCCGCACCGGAAACTGCTCGGAAAAATACGTTTCCAACTGCTCCATATACGTTCCATCCCAAAAAGCAGCCACTGTAAATATCGGTTTCTTCGCAAGTTTCCGTCTTTCCGTCTTAGAAACCGCCTGATCCGGCAGCAGAAACGCCGCCACCGGGACACAGACAAGTGAGAGCAGAAAAACAACTGCTGCTATTTTTTTCTTCCAATCCATGCTTCTGCCCTCCTCATTAACGATCCGGTGTCAGATGAATGTGGTTTCCCACTCATTCTCCCTAAAACCGGAAATATAAAAACGGATGTACCGAACTTCCCAGCAAAAATGCCGTTGCAAGCACCAGCCCTGTCAGTATATAACAGCTCTGTAACAGCCATCCTGACTTTTTCCACATGTTTGTATTTTTTAATCTCTGAACCCACATTGCAGGAAACGGTGTCGCACCGGCGCATGCGATGAGCAAAAGTATCAGACAGCTCTTTATCTCATAAGCAGCCATCGGTGTCATTGCATTTCCGTAACATCCGGATAATCCTAAAAACTGTTCTTTTATCTCACGGACACCCTCCACACGGAAAATGACAAAACTAAAAAGGACGACCAGAAGAACATAACCATGTTCTATGATATTTCTGACACAGGTCAGAAACATATTTTCCCTGTTACCACCATTACTGTCATTATTTGCGGATACGTCTGCTATTTTAAAAGATCTTTCTTTCCATTTTCTTCCAATTAATTTCTCTGCACTTAAGAATGCGCCAAAATACAATCCCCAAAGCGCAAAATTCCATCCTGCACCGTGCCATAGCCCACTGAGCAGCCAGACCACGAACATATTAAAACACCATCGCAGAACGCTCACCCGGTTGCCGCCCAGTGGGATATAAAGGTAATCGCGGAACCATCCTCCCAGCGTCATGTGCCATCTGCGCCAGAACTCCGAGATACTTTTTGAGATAAAAGGATACCTGAAATTCTCCGGGAACGTAAAACCTAATATTTTTCCGAGTCCGATTGCCATATCGCTGTAACCGGAGAAATCATAGTAAAGCTGTAACATAAACGCAAGGGCAAGCACCCAGTAACCCAGTGTGCCGATCCCTGCGCCTTCCGCACGAATTCCTGTTGTCACGACTGCTTCCGTTTTTGCTGCTGTTTCAGATATATTTTGCAGTGCCGAGACAAGCGGTGCAAGGGAATCTGCGATCAAAACCTTTTTACAGAGACCACAGACGAACCTTGCCGCACCTTCCCCGGTTTTTTCCCATGTGATCTCCCGGTGTTTTAATTCCGCCTGCACGGATTGAAAGCGGACGATCGGTCCGGCGATCAACTGTGGAAACATCGTCACATATGCCGCAAAATCAACAAAATTATGTTCTGCCGCAACTTCTCCCCGGTAAACATCCACATAATAACTGATGATCTGAAACGTGTAAAAACTGATGCCGACCGGAAGTGCAATCTGCACCATCGGAACATGTGTACCGAGAATCCTATTTACACTGTCTGCCAGAAAATCCATATATTTAAAAAATACCAGCAATCCCAATGTCATTGCCGTAAAAATCCCGACCACAAGCCTGTCATGTCCACCCTTGTATTTTCCGGATCTGTCTGCCGGATCAGCAGCACTGACACACTTCTTCTGTCTCTGATATTCGATGCATCTTCCACCCATATAGCCGACTGCAACAGAAAAAAGGAGCAGCACACTGTATTTTGGCTCCCCCCACAAATAAAAAACGAAGCTTGCCAGAAACAGTATCAGATTTTTCACTTTTGCCGGTGTCAGATAATAGATCACTAATACCGCCGGTAAAAAATAGTATAAAAACGTAATACTTGAAAAAAGCAAGCTTCGCACCACCTTCTGTATTTATTTTTTTAACGCTAAAAACGCTTCTTTTGCTGCATCTGCAACATCTTTGTCTGCCATGATGAATAAAATCACGTCGCCAACGTTTTCCACAACAACACTCTCTGCTTCAACACATATCCACTTTGCCGGATCGGCATTTTCCTCTAAAAGCTTCTTGGCAGCTTCGATATCCTGATCTTCACTTACCCGGAGCAATACACACTGATAAGCAATCGAGGACATCATCGGTGCAGAGTACACGGAATCCGTATAATCAATCTCTGTCGTTCCTAAAATATATTCTTCTTCTGCTTCGGTAATCTCCACGTTTTCAAAATCATCTGTGTAGCTGAAGTAATCGTCATCTGTTTTTGCTGTTTTATAAATCTCATCCAGAATGTCTGCACAGCTTCCCTCCAGATTTGCCGATGTATCCAGCGCACCCTCTGTTGCCTCTGCAGTGATATTTCCATCATCTGCAACCGAATCTCCGGTTTTATTTCCACACGCAGCAATGGAAAGTGTCATTGCCGCCAGCAGAATCCATGCTATTTTTCTTTTCATATTCCCTCTCATTCCGGCGTGCGCAGACGCCCAAAAATTCATTTTCACAATCCATTGTGATGTGAGCAACATTATACTATAGATTGTTCCCTTTTCCTAATGAATTTTTTCTTAATATCCGAGGAAATTTCTGGATACTTTATGATTTTGCAGTCAGAACCGATACAAACTGAAATCTCTGATCCATCCAGTTTCCGATCATTCCGATCACTTTTCCCATGGTAAATGCTGCCAGCACTGTCCCAATGCCAAGTCCATCTAAATGTCCCAAAAAGCAGACGGTAAGAACTGCTGTCACACACAGGCAGATCACATCATAACCGATTTTGACTCTGGAATAACGCACGCCTGTAATCTGTGATAATTCTCTCGGAAACAAGTCCGTCGGAATGATCGGCAGTCCACAGCGGTTAGAAAACGCAATGCCAATGCACAGCAGCAGATAACTGATAGCAAAATACAATACGCAAAATCCAAGAGATTTTGGCAGAATATCAATCCACGCTTCATGCAAATCCAAAAGCTCGCTGAATGCAAATCCGACCACAAAGCTGAACAGATATGCCGGAACAAATTTTTTGCGCATGATCATCAGACTTAAGATCAGTGCTGCCTGAAAAATATACGTCCATGTACCCAGTGAAATGACCGGCGCCACCTCTGAAAATGCAAATGGCACACTGGAGATTGCGGAAATTCCCGCACCGGAATATAACATTAATACCACACCAAAACTGTTGATCATCACCGTGATAAAAAGCGCCAGCTCTCCACGGAAAACCGTTCGTTTTTTCCCATTTTCCTCTTCCACTGGTGCTTCGCTTACAAATTGCTGTTCTGTCTCTTCTTTTGTATTCCCACTCATTTTCTATGAATCCCTTTCCATGACTTTCTGGTGTCTCTTACATGCCATCATTTATCTATGTCTTTTACCACCACGAATCAATTTACTCCTATTTATTATAAATAACAAGTAAATTTTATTTTGGAATCCATAGTTTTTGTCTATAGGAAAATCGTAAAGCGCATGCCGTCTTCCACAGGCTCAAATACATAGCGGAATCCCTCTTTTTTCAGCAGTTCCCGCACCACATAGAGTCCCAGCCCATTGCCCCCGGAAGCTGCCCGCGTATCGTCCACACGGTAAAACGGCTCATATATATAAGCTAACTGCTCCTCTGTCAACGGTATACAGCTGTTTTCGATCCAGATTTTGTCTGTGTCTGCGGCAATTGTGATCTGCCCGCCCTGCTCTGTGTACTGTACCGCATTGCCGATCAGGTTCGACCACACTTTCTGAAATGCATTCCGGCTCATAAACAGCATGCAGTCTTCCGGGATACTGTCTGACACCTCTAACTTTTTGTCAGCGATCTGCATCGTATATTCCTGCAGCACTGCTCCAATTTCCCCGTCTGCATAAAGCTTCTGTTTTTCCTCTTCCTGCAGATCCTGCACTTTGGAAGTATCTAAAATATCCCTGACCATTCCGCTCAGTTCATCCACTTTGGCAACTGCTTCCGCAAGATATTTGTCACGATCCTTGTACTTTCCTATATTATACTGCATATTTTCCAGCAGAATCCGCAGTCCGGAAAGCGGTGTTTTCAGTTCATGAGAAGCTGAACGCAGAAAAACAGTCTTCGACTTTTCCACTGCGAGCATATGCTCTTTTTCTTCATCCAGACTCCGGATCGTTGCAAGCAGCTGCTCATAAACCTGATTGATCTGCTCTGCCAGAAGTCCGACCTCATCTTCATCCTGCACATGAAATGCTGCTTCCGGTTTTAAATTTTTCATATCGTTCGTGACATTCAGCATGTGAAAAATAGGCCTTGTAATATGTCTCGAATATAAATAAGAAAAAACAATGGAAAAGAGAATGGCAGCTCCGAACGTAAACGGCAATAAAAATGTGATCATATCCACCGCCTCTTTCACCGGCATGGCACTTGCCATCACTTCCACATGGATTTCAATCCCGTCGTCTGCTTCCATTGTTTTATTTTTCACAATAATCGATTCCGCATTTTCCAGATTGCTCACATCAAAAACCATATCGGCATCGGTATACAGTGATATCTGGAAATCCATTCCCATATAAGTAACTTCACTGCCGGCACGCTCTACCGTAACATTGACATTATTTTGTTTTGCAAAATCAGAAAAAATCTGCCCTGCTTCCGCTGCAGTATTCCTTTTTATCTCCTGCTGCAATGTGTCCATTTTCTTTTCCAGCTGATCCTGCATCCGGCTTAAGTACACCTTCGGATAGAAAAAATAAATCATCAGATGCATGGATGTTGTGATAAAAAGCAGCATAAAAAACGTATATAAAAATGTTTTAGGAAATAATTTCATTTTCTTCATATTCAATCCCCTACTCTGTGCGCACCGCTGAATACAGCCTTCTCTTGCAGGCTGATCACTTATTGATAGTTTATGGCAGCTCCAGCTTATAGCCGACGCCCTTCACCGTGATAATACAGTCGAGCTGCAGTTTTTTCCGCAGATTTTTCACATAGACATCCACAACACGGTCAAAAGGGCTTTCCTCCTCACCCCAGATCCGGTCTAAAATCTGATCCCGGCTCACAACCTGTCCCGCATTCTCCAACAAGACTGCTAAAAGTTTGATCTCTTTCGGTGTGACTGCCGCATCTTTTCCAAGATACGTTGCCCGATACCCGGAAAAATCCACCACAGCATCTTTGTATTTCCATGTATTTTCCGTCTTATAACGTGCCCGCAATAGTGCTTCGATCCGCTTCAAAAGTAAGATCAGTGAAAACGGCTTACATATATAGTCATCAGCAAGGTTGTCAAACGTCTGCACCTGCGTTTCCTCGTCCGTGACCGCCGTCAGCATGATCACCGGAAGTTCACTGAATGTCCGCAGTTCTTTTAACACTTCGATCCCATTTTTCTTCGGCAGCATAATGTCCAGCAGTGCCAGATGTATCTCTTTGCTTTTTAAAATTTCAAGTGCCTTCTCCCCATCTTCTGCACAAAAGACCTCATATTCATTTTCTTTTAAAAACTCTGCCACGCCCTCGCGGATCGCTGTATCATCCTCTACAATTAAAATATTCATTTTATACTTTCCTTTTCCTTAATTTAGTACGTCCCTGTTAAATGTGCTATTTTCCTATAACAATAACACTACTTCCAGTTTATTATGACCTCTAAAGATTATCAACAAAAAAAATTTTCTGATTTCATATTAATTTCACATTGGAACGTTATGATATGTCTATCAAATCAATCAGACAATAGTCTGAACAACAAAAAAACAAAGGAGATTTTCTTATTATGAAAAACAAAACATTATCTATCGCAACACTTTTACTTACAGGCGCACTTCTTTTTGCAGGATGCGGACAGACCGGAAACACCACCGGCAATACTTCTTCCACAACAGCCGGACAGGAAACGGCCACAACTGAACAGACAGATAGCACTGCACAGACAGACAGCACTGCACAGACTACTTCCGACAGCACTGCTTCCACAAATGATATTTTCACGAACATGGATACTACAGATATAGATGGTAATAAAATGGATTCCTCTATTTTTGCCAAAAACAAAGTAACACTTGTAAATGTATGGAATGTCGGATGTACCCCATGTGTCAATGAAATTCCTGATCTTGATAAGATCAATAGTGAATACAAAGACAAGGGTGCTGCTGTTTACGGACTTTACGGCGACCTTGGCATGGGTATCTCAGATGACGAAATGGCTCAGATCAAAGATATTATGAGTAACGCAAATGCATCTTACACACAGCTTCGTATGGATGGAACGCTTGCCACAAATGAATCCCTTTTAAATATTATGGCATACCCTACCACTTATGTAGTTGGATCAGATGGAACCATCCTTGACACGATCGAAGGTTCTAAGGACTATGAAGGCTGGAAAGCTCTCATTGACTCTTACTTAGCAGAATAGTCACATATAGATCAGGTTTCCGGCAGTTTCCCGGACTGCCGGAACTCACGAAACGAGGCGAAACTTATATGAATATCAAAAAACGCTCTGTCACAGGCATCTTACTTTTAGCTATCGGGGTTTTATTTATTTTAAATGGAATCCATCGAAATGAGCATACCACTGTACAGAATAAGTCAAATATCATCTGTCTGGAATGCATTGGCATCGGATAATAGAAAATACATTACACGAATTTACAAGGAAAGGTTTTTCATCATGAACTGGATAAAAAAACAGCGAAAACATTTACGCTTATGGGTACAGGTTGTTTTCACCGCCCTGACAAATGGATATGTCATCGGTTTTACCGAGGGAAAAATTTACCGCGGCACAAGCAAAAAGCTCTGTGTTCCCGGCTTAAACTGCTACTCCTGCCCGGGTGCTGTCGGTTCCTGTCCGATTGGATCCCTTCAGGCTGTGCTCGGCAGTAAAAATTATAAATTTTCCTTTTATGTCATTGGATTTTTAATGATCTTCGGCTCTCTCATGGGACGTTTTGTCTGCGGCTGGCTCTGCCCTTTTGGTCTTGTGCAGGATCTGCTGCATAAGATCCCTTTTGTCAAAAAGATCAAAAAAGTCCCATTTGACCGCTATCTGCGCTATTTAAAATATGTCATCCTTGTTGTGTTCGTCATTGCCATGCCTTTGCTTCTTGTCGGGGAAAGCGGCTATGGAAGTCCATGGTTCTGCAAGCTGATCTGTCCGTCCGGCACACTGCTCGGCGGTATTCCGCTTGTTGCAAAAAATCCGGGACTTCAGCGTGCCATCGGCTTTTTATTTGGGTGGAAGGTCAGCATCCTTGTCATTCTTCTTATTTTATCTACAATGATATACCGCCCATTCTGCAAGTATTTATGTCCACTTGGTGCGATTTATGGTATTTTCAACCGGTTTTCACTCTACCATTACGAGATTGATGCTGCCAAATGTACGAAATGCGGACTTTGCGCAAAGAAATGTGATATGGGTGTCAAGGTTTATGAAAATCCAAACAGTGCGGAATGTATCCGCTGTGGAAAATGCAAAGATGTCTGTCCAACCGGCGCTATCCATTCAGGAATACGTCCCAAAACCGGAGTTTAATTGACGTAGTGTCGCAGATTCTGTGGTGCATTCTTAGGGTGTGAAGGGCAGATATAAGCGTCCTCTCACAAGTCGTGATTTTATAGGTT
>ERZ1107006.2745-NODE-2745-length-12385-cov-3.240795_pt1 | contig 12385 bp, 10 predicted proteins | sample MGYA00403696_ERZ1107006 | MGnify/ENA primary metagenome ERZ1107006 (study PRJEB35170, sample SAMEA104062441) | human gut metagenome | biome: human gut; feature: human-associated habitat; material: faeces | place: Denmark | collected 2012-08-13 ...
GGCATGCCCGGCCCGCGGCTTTCCCGCAAGAGGTCATCTGCCGTACAGCTGCGGGCCGCATATATGCGGCCCTGCAGGGCGTCTCCCTCTGGGGGGAGAGACAATTTATTCAAATCAGCCCAAAATGCGCCAGTGCCTTTGCAAGGCCGTCTGCAGTAATGTCGTCGGTGACATAATCCGCGGCGGCCTTGGCGGCATCGCAGGCGTTGCCCATGGCGACGCCGATCCCGGCATATTCCAGCATCGTCACGTCGTTGCCGCCGTCGCCAAAGGCAATGGACTGCTCCCGCGTCAGGCCCAGATGGGCCAGCGTGTGGGCCAGGCCGTTGGGCTTGCCGCCGCCCTCGGGTAGGATATCGCAAAAATCATCCTCCCAGCGCACAGCCAGGCAGCCGGGGCAGCGGCGCAGGAACTCGGCCTCCTTCTCCGGCGGCAGGAACGCGCTAAGCTGGTAAATATCCTCGTGCTGGATCAGCGCGGCAACATCCCCGGCCCCCAGCTCCAGCTTTTTGGCAAAGTCGCTGCTCAAATCGTTGATAAGGTTGAACCGGCAGAAGTCCTTGCCTACAAAACCGACGGACAGCTGTTCTTTTTCAATGTACGGCAGCAGCGTTTGCAGCGATGCCGCCGGGATGTACTTGGTGTACAGCAGCTCGCCGTCGGCCAGATAGCAGTATTGGCCGTTCATCGTGACATAGCCGTCAAAGGTGGTGCCGTCCAGCGCGTGCAGGTACGGCAGGTGCACCGGCGGGCGGCCTGTGGCAATAAACGTTTTTACGCCGTTTTTTCGCAGTGCGGCCAGCGCCTGCACGGTGGATTCCGGCAGGGCCTTGGCGTGGAACGGAAGCAGCGTGCCGTCAATATCAAAAAATGCGGCCTTGATTTGTGCCATGGCGGTGCTCCTTATTCGCGCTTGAGGCTGCGGCCCATCAGCGCCATCAGCGCGCTGCGGGCCTCGAGCTTGCCGTCCAGAATGGCCTCCACGGCCTGAACGATGGGCATTTCGACCTTATACTGCTTGGCCAGGCGGCAGGCGGCGGGCAGTGCGTTGATGCCCTCAACGACCTGGCCGACCTCGGTCTTGGCCTCCTCCACCGACTTGCCGCGGCCAATCAGCATACCGGCGTGCAGGTTGCGGCTGTGCATACTCGTGCAGGTGACGATCAGGTCGCCCATACCGGACAGGCCCGCAAAGGTCTCGGCCTTGCAGCCCATGGCGATGCCCAGCCGGGACAGCTCGGCGTTGCCGCGGGTGATGAGCGCGGCCTTGGCGTTGTCACCGTAGCCCAGGCCCAGCGCAATGCCGACAGCCAGCGCAATGACGTTCTTGACCGCACCGCCCAGCTCGGTGCCGCGGCGGTCATCGTTGGTGTAGACGCGGAAGGTTGGTGTGGTAAAGACCTTCTGCACGGTTTTGGCAGCGTCCTCGTCGGCACTGGCGGCCACGATGGCGGTGGGCATGTCGCGGGCGACCTCCTCGGCGTGGGTCGGGCCGGACAGTGCCACAACGCGCGCTTTGCGCCCGGCCTTGGCAAGCTCATCCTCGATGATCTCGCTCATCGTCATCAGGGTCTTGTCCTCGACGCCCTTGGCGACGTCAACGATCAGCTGGCCCTCCGGGATGTGCGGCGCGGCCTTTTTTGCGGTGGCACGCACAAACGGGGATGGCACGGCAAAGAGCAGGATGTCGCGGCCCGTGCAGGCCTCGGCAATGTCGGCGGTGTAGTGCATTGCGGCGGGCAGCTCCATACCGGGCAGGTTGGGGTGGCGGTGCGTGGTGCTTAAAGACTTCAGCTCGGCGGGGATGGCGCTCCATACGGTGACGTCGCGCCCGTTGGCGGCCAGCAGCCGCGCCAACGCAATGCCCCAGGTGCCTGCACCGAATACTGCGATTTTTGTCATGGGAATAGTTCTCCTTGTTTGATGAAGTTAGCCGTGCCGCTTGGTAGGGGCCGGACATGTCCGGCCCTCAGCGTGAAAGGCAGAAGAATGCCCACGGGAAGGCCGAGGACGAGGCATGCCTCGCCCCTACAGGGCATTCCGTCCAAGCAGCGAAGCAAACAGCCGCGGGCGGGGCTTGGGGACGGGGGCGTCCACATCCAGATACACTCGCTCATAGCAATTGACGATGCGGGTCGCGCCGTACTGTTGCTCCCGCGGGATGGAGCAGCCATAGTTCAGATGGATGTGCCCGTGCAGCATCAGCTGCGGATGGTAGCGGTCCAGCAGAACCGAAAACGCTGTGAAGCCGCGGTGCGGCAGGTCTGTCATGTCGCCGTAGCCGTGCAGCGGCGCGTGGGTGACCAGTATGTCAATGCCGCCATGGCGGTCGATCTTGCCGCGCAGATGGTTGACGCGCTTTTTCATCTCGGCCTCGGTAAACTGCCAGGCGCCGGTGCGGTAGCGGCAGCTGCCGCCCAGCCCGGCGATGCGCAGGCCGTTGTGTACGTACACGTCGTCATCCAGGCAGATGACGCCCTGCGGCGGGCGGGTGTCGTAGCTCTCGTCATGGTTGCCGTGTACGTACAAAAGCGGTACGGGCGCCATGGTGGCAAGGTATTCCAGATAATGGCGGCTCAAATCGCCGCAGGCAATGATGAGTTCGACGCCCTCGAGCTTGTCGGGGGTGAAGTAGTCCCAGAGGGCCTTGCACTCCTCGTCCGCAACGGCCAGGATCTTCATAGCTCGGCCTCCTTCTCGACGGGAAGAAGATCGCGGTGGATGCCCTGCATCCGATACATTGGCTTTGAGACCTCGGCCAGCTCGTCATATTCGGGGATGTGGCCGTCAACGGCGTCGCACAGCCAGTCCATGTGGGCAATCTGCTCCAGGTCCAGCCCGTGGCGTCCGCTGTTCTTGACGCTGCCGTCCTGCCCGGTGATCCGGCAGTGGAACGGGTCGATCATGCCGGAGGTGACGCCGGTGCGCAGGATCTGCGCCAGATGGGTCACATCGGGCGGCAGCTCGCGGCTGAGCAGCACGTCCATGACGCCGCTGTTCATGCCCCACCAGTAGTTGACGGCGCGGCCATCGGTGCCGGACTTGTCCCGCACCCAGCCGCCGTTCAAAACGGTGCGGATGACGTTCTCATAGAACTGGCCCCAGTGCCAGAACGGCGTGGCCAGGTCCTGCAGCACGCCGCCCGGGCGCACCAGAAACGTGCCGAACTCCCGCTGCGGGCGGTTCGGCATCGGTGCGTCGCGGCCCGAGATGACCGTGATGCCCTTCTGGGTAAAGACGTGCAGCGGGTCAATCTGGTCGGGCAGACAGGTCCATTGCAGGTCAATGCGGACGTTGGGGTTCGTCATCCGCGCGCCGAGCGCGAATGCGTTGATGTTGGCAGGCACGCCGAAGCTGGGGTAGTCGGCCACATAGCCGATGCGGTCCCCGCCCGCCATGGCCCCGGCAATCGCGCCGGTGATGAATTTGGCCTCATACACGCGGGTGTAGTAGGTGCGGATGCTGGCGTAGGGCATCTCCATCGAGCAGTTCAGGAGGTGTACCTGTGGGTGCTGGACGGCGGCGCGCAGGGACGCGCCTACCAGCTTGGGGCTGGTCGTAAAGACGACATCCGCACCGTCGGTGATGGCCTGCTCGACAAGGGCATCGGCGTTTTTGCCCGGGATGGCGTTGAAGTAGGCTGCCGTCTCGACCTTGCCCTCAAACACAGTGTCCAGCTGGGTGCGGCCAAACTCATGCTGGCTTGTCCAGGAGCTGGTGCCGGGGGTGCGCTCATGCACAAAGGCAACCTTCAAATGGCTGGGCGCGGTGTGCTTGCCGGGCAGGATAAAATCCAGCAGGCCGGTCTGTTTCGGGGCGGCGGGCTTGTCGCTGACCTGCACGGGGTCCGATTTCTGCAGGGCCAGCACATCGTCCCACAGGGCGTCGAGCTTTTCGCTCAGCTCGCTGGGGCTTAAATTGGCCAGCTCCTCCTTGGTGTAGACGCGCAGCAGAAGCAGCAGCACGTCGCCGACGGTACACTGCAGCCGTGCGCCGCCGTGGGCCAGAAACGCCTTCTTGACCCAGTTGTACAGCGATAAGACCTCGGTTCGATCCTCGCCAGTCCACTTTTCGTCCGGCGCCTTGCCCAGTATTTTTTGCAGGCGGGCATAGCTGCCGGGCTTGGTGAAGGTCAGCAGATAGTTCTGCATGACCGGGTAAAAGTGCATGAACTCGTAGTACATCTGCACGGCGGGGTCGTCGCTGTACTGCGGCACGACGCGGGTGACATTGCCGGTGATGCTGCTGGCGTCAAAATACTTCAGCACGCTGACGCGCTTATTGCCCTCCTGCACGTAGAAGCGGCCCATGTACTCATAGCAGGTGATGGGGTCACGGATGCCCTCATCCAGATGGGACACGCACAGGTTGATCCACTTGGTGGCAAACTCGGTCTTGAGACCGAGCAGCGGCATAAAGTTGGACGCAAACGCCGCTGTGCGGCCCGAGGTCTTGGTACCAACGAGCAGCTCCAGCGGGATCTCTACCTGGCCGAGCGGGATCTGGTTCTCCACAGGGACGTTTTGCAGAATATCGTCCAATACGGGCAAAAACGGCGACTGCCCAGCGTTCATCTTCTCGCGGTAATCGCGCTGGCCCTGCCGCAGGGCTTTCTGGTAGCAATCGATTCCATCTGCACGGTTCACGACCCATCGCCTCCTCAAAACTTATACATTAGCTACAAAATTATTATAGCACATCTGTGCGGAATATACAAAGAATTTTAAAAGGCTTCCCCATCGGGGAAAGCTGTCACCGAAGGTGACTGATGAGGGGCGGCCTTGCCGACACAACCCGTTTGCGGGCAACCACAGCCGCTTTGCCCCTCATCCGCCCCTTCGGGGCACCTTCCCCCTGGGAGGGGGAAGGCAATTTTACAAAATCAAAGCGAGGACAACGACATGAAACTGAAGATCAAGGCCCTTTCTCCCAAGATCGGGCAGGAGATACCCGCGCCCTTCTATGCCAGTGCCGGGGCGGCGGCCATGGACCTGCACGCCTGCATGGACGAAGCGGTGACCATCCCCGCCGGGGAGCGGCGGATGATCCCCACGGGCATCGCCATCGCCCTGCCCAGTGCCGACTATGTGGCCCTGGTGTATGCCCGCAGCGGCCTGGGGGTGAAGCACGGCGTGGCCCCCGCCAACTGCGTGGGCGTCATCGACAGCGACTACCGGGGGGAGATCATGGTTGGGCTGCAAAACTCCGGCAAGGAGGACTATGTCATCCAGCCCGCCGACCGCATCGCCCAGCTGATGGTGACGCCGGTGGTGCAGCCCACCGTCGTGCCGGTGACGGAGCTGGATGAGACGGAGCGGGGTGACGGCGGCTTCGGCTCCACGGGGCGGTGAGCGGTATGGCAAGGATTGTACTGGCCTCCGGCTCTCCCCGGCGGCAGGAGCTTTTGCAGCGGATAGGCATCCGCGATTTCACCGTCCGCGTGCCTCATGTGGAGGAATGGTTCCCCGACGGCCTGACGCCGCAGGAGATCGTGTGCTACATCTCCCGGGAGAAGTCTCAGGCGGTGCCGTCGGAGGCGGATGAGATCGTCATCACCGCCGACACCATGGTGTTTCTGGACGACAAAAAGCTGGGCAAGCCCGCCGACGAGACGGAGGCGCTGGCCATGCTGACGGCGCTGCAGGGGCGTCACCACACCGTATGCACCGGCGTGACGGTGCGGCAGGGCGAAAAGCTGCTGACCCGCGCCCAGTCCACGGATGTCTATTTCCGCCCCGCATCGGAAACGGAGCTGCGGGCCTACATCGCCGGAGGCGAGCCGATGGACAAGGCGGGCGCCTACGGCGTACAGGGCCAGGGCGCGCTGCTGGTGGAGCGCATCGACGGCGACTTTTTCAACGTGATGGGCCTGCCGGTGCTGCTGCTGAGCCGTATGCTGGCGGATTTCGGCATCACGCTGCTGGGCTGAGAGGAAACAACGGATGAAACGATTTTTTACGAAAACCGGTATCTGGCTGCTGGCCGGGGCCGCCCTCATTGCCGTGGTGCTGTGCATTATCTCGGCTCTGGGCTCCGGCACCAGTCTGCTGCACAACGCGCTGGGCGTCATCGCGTCGCCCTTCCGGGCGGCGGGCTCGGCGGTGGTGGAGTGGGTCGGCGGCATTGGCGACCATTTCGCCAGCATCGAGGAGCTGCAGGCGGAGAACGAGGCGCTGCGGCAGGAGAACGCCCAGCTGCGGCAGGAGCTGCGCACGGCGCAGCCCGCCGCCGAGGAGAACCAGCGCCTGCGGGAGCTGCTGGATCTCCGGGCGCAGCGGTCTGATCTGATGTTTGAGGCGGCTCGCATCACCCAGCGGGACGTGTCCAACTGGTCGAGCACACTGGTGCTGAACCGGGGCAGCCGCCACGGTGTGGCGGAGAGCGACTGCGCCGTGGACTGCTACGGCAATCTGGTGGGCGTGGTGACGGAGGTGGGCCTGAACTGGTGCCGTCTCACCACCATACTGGACACCGGATCCCAGCTGGGCGCCATGGTGTTCCGCACGGAGGAGACGGCCATCGCCGCCGGCGACCTGTCCCTGATGACGGAGGGTAAGCTGAAGCTCAGCTATCTGCCGGATTCCTCCACTCTGATTAAGGGCGATCTGGTGGTGACCTCCGGGCTGGGGGGCTACTACCCCTCCGGGCTGCCCATCGGCTCCGTGGAGGAGGTGCGCACCGACGACGGCGGTCTGGCCCGCTACGCGGTGCTGACGCCCCGGTGTGATCCGGACGCCCTCACCGACCTGTATATCATTACGGATTTCGACGTGGTGGAGTGACCGCGGGAAAGGAACTGTTATGACACGACGCACCATGGTGCGAAAGTGGATATTGTACGGACTGTGCGCGCTGGCCCTGCTGGCGGTGCAGGACATGGTGCTGGTGTACATCCGTGTCGGCGGCGTACACCCGTTCCTGCTGCCGGCGCTGGCGCTGATCCCCGTGACGCTGGAGCGCAGCGGGCAGTCCCTGCTGTACGCCCTGTTTTTCGGGTTGGCCTGCGACCTGCTGATGCCCACGGGCGTGTTCGTATGCTTCTACTGTCTGGTGTTTTTCGGCAGCGCGTTTCTGGCGCGGCTGCTGTCCGGGCAGGTCATCGTGGCGGGGCTGTTCTGCTCGCTGGCCGTGTCCGCCGCGGGGCTGCTGCTGTGCGGCCTTCTGCGGATCCTGCTGCTGACGTACCAGCAGGGCATCTCCACCGGCCCGGCACTGATGCTGCTGGGCAAGGAGCTGCTGCTGTCGCTGGCGGCAACGCCGCTGGTACACTTCCCCTTTTCCCGGATCTGCCGCCTGACCCGGGGCGAGTGACAAGGAGACATTTTCCATGATGAAGAACCCCCATCCCGCCAAGCGGCGGGTCATGATCCTGCTGGGCGTTTTCGGCGCGTTCCTGCTGCTGTTCGGCGCGGTGCTGTACGACGCCCAGATCCTCCACGGCAGTGAGAACCGCGCCCGCTCCATCTCCAGCAACGCCACCAGCGAGGTGGTACCCTCCTCCCGCGGCATCATCACCGACCGCAACGGCAAGGTGCTGGTGTCCAACCGGCTGGCCTACACGCTGGTGTTCGATCGCAGCGGCTTTACCGACGACGCTTCGCTGAACGACGCCATCCTGCGGCTCATCCGCCTGTGTCAGGAGACGGGCACCGCGTGGAACGACACGCTGCCCATTGCGCAGACAGGCAGCTTCCTCCGCTGCACCAACGACCGGTCAGAAAGCTTTACCCAATATCTGGAGAAGAACAAGCTGACCGCCACCGCCGCCGGACGGCAGCTGATCGCGGAGATGCGGGCGCTGTACCATGTCGACGAGAGCCTGTCGGAGAAGGATGCGCGGCTGGTCATCGGCGTGCGGTACGAGCTGCACAGCCGCGACAGCTATACGTTTGCCGAGGACGTTTCCTCGGAGGTGCTGAGCCTCATCACCGACGGGCGGTACGAGGGCGTCAGCATCCGCACCGCCTCCGCACGGGTGTACAACACCACGCTGGCGGCTCACATTCTGGGCACCATCGGGCCCATCTGGCAGGAGGAGTGGAGCAGCAACGAAAAGACCGGCTATGTGGGCTACGCCGACAAGGGGTATTCCATGAACGACCTTGTGGGCAAGGACGGCGTGGAGAAGGCCTTCGAGGAGTACCTGCGGGGCACGGACGGCCGGCGGCTCATCACCACCGACGAGGACGGCAAGCTCACCGGCGAGCTGTACACACGGGAGCCGCAGCCCGGCGGCACCGTGGCGCTGACGCTGGACATCGACCTGCAGGACGATGTGGAGCGGGCGCTGGCCCAGACGATTACCGGCATGATCGACGAGGACAGCAACGAGCGCGGCGGCGCGGCCGCCGTGGTCAGCGTGGGCAGCGGCGAGGTGCTGGCGCTGGCCAGCTACCCCACCTACGATCTGTCCACGTTCAATGAGGACTACGAGGATCTGGTGGCCGACGAGCGGCTACCCATGTTCAACCGGGCCACACAGGGCACCTACGCCCCCGGCTCCACCTTCAAGATGTGTACCGCCGTGGCGGCGCTGGAGAGCGGCATCATCACGCCGTCCTCCATCATTCAGGATCGCGGTATCTACACCTATTACCGCAACCCACAGCCCATGTGCTGGGTCTACCGGCAGGGCGGCTCCACCCACGGGCGCATCAACGTGACGCAGGCCATCACCGTATCCTGCAACTACTTCTTCTATGAGGTGGGGCGGCTCACCGGTATCCGCACGCTGGACAGCTACGCCTCCCAGTTCGGTCTGGGGCAGTCCACCGGCATTGAGATCGGCGACTCCAGCGGCGTGCTGGCCTCCCCGGAGTGGGCGGACAGCCACAACCGGGAGTGGACGGACGGCCAGACCATTACCGCCGCCATCGGACAGTCCTACAACCTGTTCACCCCCCTGCAGCTGGCCAACTACATCGCCACGCTGGTGGGCGGCGGCGAGCACTATCAGGCCCATCTGCTGAAAAACGTCAAGGAGTACGATAACTCCCGGCTGCTGTACGTCTACGATGATGAGCCGCTGAACACGGTCGAAATGTCCGACTCCACGGTAGAGGCCGTGACAAAGGGCATGCACGAGCTGACCGTCTCCGGCGGTGTGGCCTTCGCCTTCCGGGACTGCGTGGTTTCCGCCGGCGCCAAGACCGGCTCGGCGCAGGTGGGCACCGATATCGCCAACGGCGTGTTCGTGGCCTACGCCCCCTATGAGGATCCGGAGATCGCCGTGGCCATCGTCATCGAAAAGGGCGGCAGCGGCGCGGCGCTGGCCACCGCCGCCGTGGAGATCATCAACTCCTGGTTCAGCCACACGGACGATGGCGCCGCCATCGGCGAAAACACCCTTTTGAAGTGAGAGGAACCCTATCTATGATCCCTGTTTTTGATCCGCAGGACAGCTCCTGCAAAACGCCCTTCGGCGCGGCCAAGTGCGGCGCACCGGTAACCTTTACCCTGCGGGACGAGACGTACTACGCCTGCGAGCTGCTGATACACCGGGAGTTCGCCGGTGCGGACGAGGCCGTGCCCCTGCCCCCGGCGGAGGGCGGCTTCTCCGGCGTCTACACCGCGCCGGACGCGCCGGAGCTGTGCTGGTACGGCTTCCGGTTCACCCGGGGCGACGGCAGCACCGTCTGTCTGGGAAAAAACGGCTGGTGCGCGCAGGACGCGCTGGCCTGCTGGCAACTGACGGTGTACGAGGACTCCCCCACCCCCGCTTGGTTCGGCGAAGGCGTGACATACCAGATTTTTCCAGACCGTTTTCGCCGCACCTCTGTGCCGGATGTCAGCGGCATGGTGGGGCGGCGCTGGGTACACGATGACTGGGGCGACCAGCCGGTGTTCCTGCCAGGCGAAAACGGACAGATCACCAACCGCGACTTTTTCGGCGGCTCGCTGGCGGGCATCACCGAAAAGCTGGACTATCTCAAGAGCTTGTCGGTCAGCACGCTGTATCTCAACCCCATTTTTGAGTCCGACAGCAACCACCGCTACGACACGGCGGATTACCGGGCCGTTGACCCCCTGCTGGGCACGGAGGCGGATTTCCGTACCCTGTGCCGGGAGGCCCACGCCCGGGGCATCCGCGTCATTCTGGACGGCGTGTTCAACCACACCGGCTCCAACAGCCGCTACTTCAACGCCGATGGCTTCTACCCGGAGCTGGGCGCGGCCCAGAGCACCGACTCCCCCTACTTCAGCTGGTACAGCTTCCATCCGTGGCCCACGGACTACGATGCGTGGTGGGGCGTACATACGCTGCCGGCGGTCAACGAGGAGCAGCCGGACTACCGGCGGTTCATCATTTCCGACAAGGATTCCGTGGTGCGGCGCTGGCTGCGGCTGGGAGCCGACGGCTGGCGTCTGGACGTGGCCGACGAGCTGCCAGACGATTTCATCGCCGCCATCCGCACCGCCATAGAGCAGGAAAAAGCCGATGCCTACCTGCTGGGCGAGGTGTGGGAGGACGGCAGCAACAAGATCGCCTACTCCCGCCGCCGCCGCTATCTGCTGGGTCGGGAGACGCACGGTCTGATGAACTACCCCTTCCGGACGGCGCTGCTGGCATGGCTGGGCGGCGGAGATGCCGCCGCGTTTCGCGACACCATGGAGACCATCCGAGAAAACTATCCCCCTGCCGCGTTCTACGGAGCCATGAACTTTCTGGGCACCCACGACACCGCCCGCATCCTGACGCTGCTGGGCGCGGCACAGACGCCGGAGGATAAGCCCGCCCGGGCGGCGTACCGTCTCTCTCCCGACGAGCTGACGCGAGGCCGGAGAAAACTGCGGCTGGCCGGGATGCTTCTATATACCTTCCCGGGCTCCCCTACTCTCTATTACGGCGACGAGGCCGGGATGCAGGGCTTCGAAGACCCTCTGAATCGCGGCACATACCCTTGGGGGCAGGAGGATGAGGCGCTGCTGGCGTTCTTCCGGCAGCTGGGACAGCTGCGCTCACAGCGCCCTTCCCTGCGGCGGGGCGATATCCGCTACCTGTACGCGCAGGGCGGTGGACTGGTCATAGAGCGCCGCTGCGGCGATGAGCGCACGGTAACGGCGATGAACGCCGGCACGCAGGTATTGACGCTGGCGCTGGACTGGGACGGCCCGCTGTGCCGCGACGGCGTCACCGGTCAGCAGTTTCTGGTGCAGAAGGGGCAGGTGCAGCTGACTCTGCCGCCGCTGGACGGTGTAATCTTGCTGTCATAGTGTTTTTCCTGTGGATGTTTCACGTGAAACATCCACAGGAAATTTTATTTTTTCGACGTTTCACGTGAAACATCTTTCGCAAATTGCAAATTTTCTATTGAAACTGACCACTCTTGTGGTATACTAAGAAAGATACAGAATCAGACAGAAAGAGGAGTTTACCGTGTCAAAGATCATTGCCATTGTCAATCAGAAGGGCGGCGTGGGAAAGACCACTACCTGTGTCAATCTGGCCGCCGCCGTCAAGGCCAAAGGCAAGCGGGTGCTGCTGTGCGATTTCGACCCGCAGGCCAACGCCACCAGCGGCATGGGCGTGGACAAGTCCGTGTCCAACGGCGTGTACGACGTGCTCATCAACGGCACGGAGACGGCGAAGGCCATCGTCTCCACCCCCTATGGCGACGTGCTCCCCAGCAGCAAGGCGCTGGCTGGCGCCGGCGTGGAGATGATCGAGCTGGAAAACCGGCAGTTCCTGCTGAAGGCCGCGCTGCGGCAGGTGGCGGAGCAGTACGACTACATCTTTATCGACTGCCCCCCCTCGCTGGAGCTGCTGACACTGAACGCACTGTGCGCCGCCAATAGCCTGCTGGTGCCGGTGCAGGGCGAGTATTACGCGCTGGAGGGGCTCAGCGACCTGATGAACACGGTGCGCATCGTGCGCCGCAGCATGAACCCCTCGTTGGACATCGAGGGCGTGCTGCTGACTATGTTCGATGGCCGCACCAACCTGTCCATTCAGGTGGCGCAGGAGGTCAAGCGATTCTTCGGCGCCAAGGTGTACAGCACCGTGATCCCTCGGAACGTCCGGCTCAGCGAGGCCCCCAGCCACGGGCGGCCCATCACCGCCTACGACCGGAATTGCCGGGGCGCGGATGCCTACATCGCGCTGGCAGACGAGTTTTTGAGGCGAAACGCCTGAAAGGAGACGCACTATGGCAGGAACATCCAAGGGTTTAGGCAAGGGCCTCGGCGCTCTGATGGGCGACGACATGATGGAGCTGAACGATGAAAAGAGCAGTCTGATGCTGCCCATCAGCCAGGTGGAATCCTGTGCCGCGCAGCCCCGCAAGCTGTTCGACCCCGACGCGCTGGCCGATTTGGCTGATTCCATTCGTCAGCACGGCATCATCCAGCCGCTGACGGTGCGGAAGCTGCAGTCCGGCTATTACCA
>ERZ1107006.2750-NODE-2750-length-12366-cov-3.392413_pt1 | contig 12366 bp, 8 predicted proteins | sample MGYA00403696_ERZ1107006 | MGnify/ENA primary metagenome ERZ1107006 (study PRJEB35170, sample SAMEA104062441) | human gut metagenome | biome: human gut; feature: human-associated habitat; material: faeces | place: Denmark | collected 2012-08-13 ...
GGCTGCGGCATGTCTTCTCTTCCCAACATTTTCACACTTCTAACATTTTTATTAAGAATTCTTTTTCGATATCCATTTGCAGGCCTTTCATGTTATCATATAGAGACTGGAGGTCTTTTTTATGGAATCACAGAAGAGATATACGAAAAAACAGAGAACACTGGACATTATCGAGAGGCTGAAGAAGGAATATCCTGACACGGTATGCACCCTCGATACTTCACACGCATGGCAGCTTCTTGTCAGTGTCCGCCTGGCGGCGCAGTGCACTGATGCAAGGGTGAATGTGGTAGTCCAGGATTTATTTGCCAAATATCCAGGAGTAAAAGAACTGGCTGCTGCCGATGTCAGTGACATCGAGGCCATTGTGAGACCTTGCGGACTGGGGAAGAGCAAGGCCAGAGATATTAGTGCATGTATGAATATGCTTGTTGATTCCTATGATTGCCAGGTTCCTGACAGTCTAGATGAGCTGCTTAAGCTCCCCGGCGTAGGCCGCAAGAGCGCAAACCTCATCATGGGTGATATCTACGGCAAACCTGCCATTGTAACAGATACCCACTGTATACGCCTTGTCAACCGAATGGGACTGGTTGACGGGATAAAAGATCCGAAGAAGGTTGAGATGGAACTGTGGAAGCTTGTACCTCCAGATGAGAGCAATGACTTCTGTCACAGGCTGGTGGATCACGGCAGATCCGTGTGCACAGCCAGAACGAAGCCACATTGCGACGCATGTTGTCTAAGCGACATATGCAAAAAGATCATCTGATTTATCATACAAACGGAAAGGAGTTACTTATATGGAGTATATGGAGAATCTGACAGAATACGTGGAGAAGCAGGCTTCTCTCTGTCAGCAGCATGATGTGATAGACAAAGAGCTCTATGCCAGATACGGAGTAAAAAGAGGACTGCGTGATGAGAATGGACAGGGAGTTCTGACCGGTCTTACCAATATATCACAGATCATAGCATTTAAGGATGTGGATGGCCAGAAGGTTCCGTGTGACGGACAGTTATTGTACAGAGGCTATGATGTACAGGATCTCGTAAAAGGCGGCAAAGGAAAACGCCATATATTTGAGGAAGCTGCTTATCTTCTTCTCTTCGGAGAACTGCCTACCGAGGCTCAGCTCTCAGAATTCAGCAGTGTCATCGCCGAGTCCATGAACCTGCCGACCAACTTTACCCGTGATGTCATCATGAAAGCACCTAGTGTGGATATAATGAACTCCATGACAAGAAGTGTGCTGACTCTGGCTTCATACGATAATCAGGCTACCAACCTGGATATAGACAATGTTCTCAGACAGTGTATCGGTCTCATCGGAACATTTCCTATGATGGCTGTGTATGGTTATCACGCATACAACCATTATGAGAACGACGGAAGTATGTACATTCACAGACCTGACAAGGATGCTTCCGTGGCTGAAAACATCCTCAGGATGCTCAGGCCTGACATGAAGTATACCGAGCTTGAGGCAAGAGTTCTTGACATAGCACTTCTGCTTCACATGGAACACGGCGGTGGTAACAATTCCACATTCACCACAAGAGTTGTAACGTCATCCGGCTCTGACACATACTCTGCCATTGCCGCCGCCCTTTCATCCCTCAAGGGAAGGAAGCATGGTGGTGCCAACCTGCAGGTTATGAACATGATGGACGATATCAAGGAGCACATAAAGGATTACCATGACGAAGAGGCCATAGAGGCATATCTGGATAAGCTGCTGAACAAGCAAGCCTACGACCACAAGGGACTCATCTATGGTATGGGCCATGCCGTTTACTCACTGTCAGACCCAAGAGAAAAAGTATTCAAGTCATTTGTCGAACAGCTTGCCGCTGCCAAGGGCAGGGACGAGGATATGACTCTGTACAACAACATTGAGAAGATCGCGCCAAAGCTCATCGCCAAGGAACGCAAGATATACAAGGGTGTCAGCCCTAACGTAGACTTCTACAGCGGATTCGTGTATGAGATGCTCGGAATTCCTAGGGAGCTCTACACACCGCTCTTTGCAGTGGCACGTATAGTTGGATGGAGCGCTCACAGAATCGAGGAGCTTGTCACCACGGACAAGATCATCAGACCGGCATATAAGAGTCTGGTTAAGTATAGAGAATATGTAGACAGAGACGCCAGATAGTCAATGTGTTTTCAATAACCTTAAAGCCCTGTCAGACTTAACATTCATATGTATCCATAATATGAGACCCATATGAATGTTAAGTCTGACAGGGCTTTATGTTTTTCCTGTTTCTAGTTTGTATCCCCACTTCAATTCAGATCCCAATTAAAATATCCGGGATACATATCACAGACAATTATTTGATCTTCTCAATGAAATCGAGAAGATCATACTTGGATATAGCTCCGACACTCCTCGATGCCTCAACACCATTCTTGTACAGTATCAATGTCGGAACACTGAACACCTTATTGGCAGCCGCAAGTCCGGGATTCTCATCCACGTCCACACTGAAGAAATCCACTTCACCATTCAGTTCATCTGCAACCGTGTGAAATACCGGTGCCATCATCTTGCATGGTCCGCACCATGTTGCTGAGAAATCCGCAACCGCCACACCGCATGCCTTTATATCTTCAAAATTATCGCCTTTTACCGTTTTTACCATACTGATCATCCTCCATTCTATTGTGATGAACACACGCATCACGCTGTGCTCCACACACATCTGTATATTTTCATTTCATAAACATTCCAGATAATATCTGCTAATATTCTGCCCTTATGTTCAGCTATCTACTCATGATTTATACGTACATTTTGTCATATTCTGTCGGCCCGGTCAACAATTCTTACAGATTATTTTTATTATTTAAAATCATCTTTTAACTACAAAACTGCCCTCCTCACTAATGTTCCGGAATCCCGGGTACTCATCACAGTGAAGAGGGCAGCTTTATTTTATATTCTATATGATTCTACGCTTCGATCATCAATATAATTCTATGCTCCGATCATCAATCCAGCAGCTTCTTCATACTGTCAAGACTTATGAGAAGCGTCGATGAATTGTGAAGCAGTGCTGATGTGGTTGGCTGGATAACTCCCATCACGCCCAGGATGATAAGTCCTGTGTTGATGGTCACTATCTTGCGATAGTTCCTGTTGATCCTGCTCATCAGCTTATTACTGAGTTCCTTAAGTGTTACGAGCTCGTACAGATTGTCCGCACTGACAGTTATATCTGCGATCTCTCTGGCAATCTCCGCGCCATCACTTACGGCAATTCCAGCATCGGATGCCGACAGTGCAGGTGAGTCATTGATTCCATCTCCCACCATGATGACCTTTCGACCCGCAGTCTTCTCAGCCTCGACAAACTTTGCCTTGTCCTCAGGAAGGACCTCTGAGTAATACTCATCCACCCCTACCTGCTCTGCAATAGCCTTGGCCGTTCTGTCACTGTCTCCTGTCATCATGACAACCTTCTTGATTCCCAGCTTCTTGAGCCTTGAAACAACCTCAGCCGACTCAGGTCTGACCGGATCCTTGATGGATATGACTGCTGCCAGCCTGCCATCGATTCCCATGAACAGATGTGAATGAGTCTTGGACAACGACTCGTACAGCTCTATCTTATCCTCAGGTATCACACAACCCTCATCCTCAAATACGAAATGATAGCTTCCTATGACAACCTTCTTGCCGTCTATGCTTGATGAGATACCGTGAGCCACAACATACTCAACCTTGGAGTGCATCTCCTCATGCTCCAGCCCCTTGGCTGCAGCTCCTGCCACAACCGCTCTTGCCATGGAATGAGGGAAATGCTCCTCCAGACATGCAGCTATCCTGAGCAGTTCATCAGGATCTCTTCCGTCAAATGATACGACGCGTACAAGCGTAGGTGATGCCTTTGTAAGTGTTCCTGTCTTGTCAAATACTATCGTGTCTGCATCAGCTACAGCCTCCAGGAATTTGCCGCCCTTGACTGTGAGGTGATGCTTGTTTGCCTCCTGTATAGCAGACAATACCGCTATAGGCATGGACATCTTCAGTGCACATGAATAGTCGACCATGAGCACCGCAAGTGTCTTGGTGATATTCCTTGTTAAAAGGTATGTGAGGATAGTTCCACCGAGAGTCCATGGCACAAGACCATCTGCAAGATGCTCTGCCTTGCTCTCAAGTCCTGACTTAAGCTTCTCAGACTCCTCTATCATCGCAACAACTTTATCATATCTGCTGGTCTTACCAGTCTTTACAACTCTGACTACCAGCTCACCTTCCTCAACAACTGTACCTGCATATGCACTGTCTCCGTGTCCCTTGTGGACCGGTACTGACTCTCCGGTGAGGGATGCCTGATTGACCATGCCCTCGCCCTGATCCACAACACCGTCAAATGGAATGACATTGCCCATATGAACCACTACCAAATCATCCTTTGCGATCTTCGCACTGTCCATAAGTACATCACAATTATCCACACGCACCCATACCTTATTGATATTGAGTGACATGCTTCTTGCCAGTCCATCCACCGACTTCTTATGTGTCCACTCCTCAAGGATCTCACCGATCTCCAGAAGGAACATGACTGATCCCGCTGTCGCGAAATCATTTGTCAGAATGGATGCTGTTATGGCTGTTGCATCGAGAACCGGCACCTCAAGCTTCCTGTTCGCAAGACACTTGAGCCCCTTGCCTATATACTTGAGAGCTTTGACGGATGTCAGACAATACCGAAGCGGCATTGGCATGATCCATTTCTTGGTCATGTACCAGGCGGTCTTCCAAAACAGCTTGTCCTCATACTGTCTGTTCATGACTCTGCCTGATGTCTCTGTGAGATCCGCCGGAACCTCCACCCTGTCATATCCAAACTGTCTCAGCGCATCTATCACCGCTGCACGGTCACCATCATATATGATGATCGCGTCACAGGTTCTGTCGTGCACCTTGACCTCTTCCACTGCCTCACAGTTCTCCAGATAATACTGAAGTATGTCGGCCTGTGCCATGGTCATACGGCTCTGTGCCATGTGTATACGCAGACGATTCTTTGTTTCATTTAAAATAGAAAACTTCAAGATCTTCGCCTCTTTCTTATGTTTTGTCTTATACTGATTACTCTTCTACAGTCTCTGCTGCGTCAGCGCTCTCAGCCTCTGTGCACTCAGCATCCTCAAAGTCAGCCTCTGCTGCCTTCTGTGCTCTTGCCTCGTTGATATCCTTTGCTCCTGCGTAGATATCACCACAGTTCTCCTGGATAGTATTTGCTGTCTTCATGACACAGTCCTTTGCTCTAAGAACACCAGCTGTACAATGTGTATATACGTTCTTTGCATCCTTGCTTGAGAGAACCTTGATACCAGCTGTTCCAAATAATACTCCACCTGCAAATATTCCAAGCTTCTTCCAGTTTACCTTCTTTAATGCCTTCATCATGATTTTGTCCTCCTTGATTATATATTTATTCTGATTAATGATATGACCACTTATACGCATGATAGATTATATGACAGGCTTCGCCGTGATTCGATTTTTCTAATCACGGTTTGTTCAATCAAACTCTCCTTAACGTAAAAAATGCATTCTCGATCTTCGTACTGTAGAAAGAGTCTGCATCTGTTTCGTGGCTTTTTATTTGCTGTAAGTATAGCACTGTCCCCGGCGTTAGTCCAATATAACATTCGCAATTTAAATGACTTTTTTTCTCAATAAGTATCAACAAGCTATCTTACACTTGTGACATTTTGTAAGGTTGCTTTTTTTCCTTCTATATACTATCTTATTACTATTGGCAAAGTCATATATACAAAGGAGATTCCATGTATGGATAATTTCAATATCAAAAGTATTCTGGTAATATTATTTTTATTTTTCATAGGATGCATCATGGGCTGGTGCATTGAAGTCATATTCAGAAAGTTCTTCTCCAAGAGCAACCCAAGCCACAAATGGATCAACCCGGGATTCCTCATCGGGCCTTACCTGCCTCTCTACGGTTCAGGCCTTGTGGTGCTGTATCTCCTGTCCCTGATCCATATAGATGCTGTTGACGCCCATCCTGTTTTGCAAAAGGTTCTGGTGGTACTGATCATGGCCATCGCCATGACCGTTGTGGAATACATTGCCGGACGTATATTTATAATAGGAATGAACATCAAGCTGTGGGACTACTCAGATGAGTGGGGCAATATACAGGGCATCATATGTCCGCTGTTCTCATTCTTCTGGGGTGTGATCGCGGCACTGTACTATTTCTTCCTCCATCCACACATACTGAACGCTGTGTACTGGCTGGCGGATCACCTGACATTCTCCTTCTTCATCGGTTTCTTCTACGGGGTATTCGTGATCGACTGCGTTGTATCATTCAACCTGATGAACAAGGTGAAGAAATTTGCGAAAGAGAATGATCTTATTGTCCGTGTTGAGGAACTCAAGTCCCGACTGGCTCTGGATCGTGAGAAGTTCAAGGAGAAGCCAAGCTTCCTTCTCTCTCTTCACGATACAACATCGATCAAACGAGCATTTGAGAATAACCCTGAAAGCTTCTCCATAACAAAGAAGATCAAACTGAAGGCTGAGGAGCTTACAGAGAACGTAAAGGAAAAAAGCGCTGTGATAAGTGAAAATCTCAAGGAAAAGAGCGAGGTGATCACCGAGGGTATCAAGGCTGCCGGAACTGAGGCAAAGGCCCGCATAGGCGAGACCCTGAATCGAAATGATTCATCAGATGTGGCCGACACAGATCTGTTCGACAATTCCCACAGGGACATAACAGAACACAAGAATGAAAAATAATATCATTCTAAGCATATAACAAAAGCAAAAATACCATGTACAGGCGAAATGCTGTACATGGTATTTTTTTACGCGCTCTATTTACTTTTTATCTGTACTTGACACTAGCCTTCTTGTAGGTTCCTGCCGTCTTTCCTTTGTATGGTTTTACAAAGTATGTGTACTTTGTTCCTGACTTCACACGGCGGTCAAGATATGTTGTGGTCTTTGCTTTCACAACCTTCACACATTTGAATCTGCCGCTGCCTGTCTTTTTGTATATCTTATAGCCGGCGGCTCCCTTTGTCTTCTTCCAGGAGACTCTTACTCCCTGTGAGGTATTCTTTGCTCTTGCGGTCGTGCAGCCTATATAATACTGGCTCTTTGCCTTGGAGCCGCCCTTTGTATAGCTGTTGTATGCCGATACTCTGTATGTATAGGTCTTTCCTCCTACAACAGATCTGTCTACCATTGATCTCACAGAGCTTCCCTTCACTGTCTTTATAAGTCTGTATGCACCCTTGCCTGTGCGTCTGTATACCTTATAACCGGTGGCTCTTGAATCGGTATTCCAGGTGAGGCTTATTCCCTTACCTGTATTCTTCGTTTTGACCGTCACCGACGCAAGCTTCAATTTGTCGAGTGTGACATTCTTGGTATATCCGCAGTTGCTGCATTTGTACTTCTGCGATCCCTGGGATGTGAATGTCGGCTGTTTTGTAACCTCTCCCGCCTGCCATTTGTGGCTCATACATGCTCCGAGATAGTAAGCGTCCTTTCTTGTACAGGATGGAGTGTCGGAAACCCAGATCACAACATCATTTCCGTAATATCCCATTCCATATATGTTTACACCTGATACATACTTCTGTCTTATGTCATATATAGCCCACGCCTTGCGCTCATTTACCTCAAGATCTATCCATGCAACATATCTCGATGTGCAGAAATAGAGCTTTTCCTGTGCAAGGAACAGTGTTCCATACTGTTTGTTAAGTGCCGTACCATCTGTATCCAGCCATTCATCCTGCCCGGTAAATATCGTTGTATTTACACCGTTGGTGAAGCTGTACTTGTTTATCTGATAGTATGATGACTGGCTGCCCTGCTTTATGCTGTACCAGTAGCCCTTTCTATAAAAGATGACCTTCTCAACGCCATTCCAGAACTGGCCTTTTTCATATCGCTTATCCGTGGCATTGCTGTATGTTCCCTTCCATACATTTCCCACCTTTGTGTCATATCTGCCAAGATAATAATCGCTGCTGGCGGCCTTAGTCTTACTGTTCAGGGTGTCAAAGCTTACAAGGAAATAATCATGCATCGACCTTCCCGGTATATCACTTGCGGGATCATCCCAGGTTGCGTCAACGTGATACCACTTTCCACCTATATTTACAACATTCCACGCATGGTTTACATACTGGCTTGTGGCAACTCCACTCGGAACCCCGGCTTTCCTGAGGAAATACCACATGGTCTCCGCATATCCCTGACACACGCTGCTCCTCTTAACCAATACACCATACATATCATACATGTGGTCTCTTCCGGTTGTTGGATCAAATTCCTTAGCCCCGCTGGTGTCATATGCAACTGTGGATGTCAGGAACTCATGATATGCAAGCACGATCTCTGCCGGCTTCATGTTCTTTGTATTTATCTGCTTGTTCACTTCCGCTATGGCTGCATCCAACTGCTTCTTTTCGGTTCGGGCATTTGGCTTGTATGAGAACTTCAGATACACGACCTTTCCTGTGGTCTGGTCATACAGATAACTGTATCTTGCCACATACACGACCTCGGGATGCGCATTCATTGCGGTTGTGACTACATTTGCAACATTTCGTGTAGTCAATCCCCAGCTCTTTACATTGAGTCTCGGTGAAAATTTCTCCACAGCGCCGACAATGGCACTCTCATATTTCTTTGAATTTGCCGCTGCCAGTGACGCTTCCGATGAATCCGATGCTTCATCTTCTATTATCTGTCCGCCAAATTGCAGGATACCTGAAGTATCGCCCTCCTGCTCAAGCAACTGACCATAGCTGCTCTGTGATGAGTCATACTGTTCCTGAGTATCTTCCGCAAATGCTGGTATTTTTCCGCCGTACAGCACACACGCAGCGATGACGCCCACCACAAATATCATCCTGATACGCCGCACAGCTTCTGTGAGTCTTACATTTTCATATTTCATTCTTTTTCCCCCTTATAATTACGCAGTAAGCATCTACCTTTTTATTCTCTTCTGCGGTGACGCTGCACTGTATGTCTTATTATTCACTGCCTTCACAATGTAATAATAAGTCTGACCTTTCTTTGCCGTTTTGTCTGTCCAACTGAGAGTTTTCGCTGTTACAGTCTTGACTGCCCTGTATTTGCCTGTTGGTGTCTTTCTATACACAATGTATTTTTTTGCACCGGCAGACTTTTTCCAGGAAAGTTTCACTCCCTGTGCTGACTTCCTGACCGTGACAACCGGAGCCTTGATGTAGAGAATACTTGCCTCTGTATATCCACTGAGTACATTTCCATTATATGCCTTTACACAGTAGTAATACCTGTTTCCTGACTTGACTGTCTTGTCTACATAGCTTGTCGTTCCCGACTTGACTGTCTTGATACATACATATCTTCCCTTGGCGGTTCTCCTGTATATCTTGTAGCCTGACGCCCCGGCAGATCTGTTCCAGGTAAGTTTTACCGCTGAGGTCTGCTGTGCGGCCTTTACTGTTACCTTTGTGAGCTTCAGCTTTGCAATTGTGACCTGCTTTGCTGCGCCACATGTCTTGCACGTATATTTCCTGACTCCTGTAGCTGTATATGTAGCTTTCTTAGTAACCGTTCCATTATCCCATGCATGGGTCATACACACAAGCTTGGCTATAGTCTCGGTCTTTGTCTCGCCACAGTTTGTACAGGTGTACTTCTTAGTTCCCTCGTTTTTATACGTTGATGCTGCTACTACTACTCCGGCATCCCATGCATGATCTGTACATACAAGCTTAGCTATAGTCTCGGTCTTTGTCTCGCCACAGTTTGTACAGGTGTACTTTCTTGTTCCCTCTGTCTTGTATGTTGGCTGTATTGTCACTACTCCGGCATCCCATGCATGCTTTGTACATACCAGCTTGGCTATCGTTTCGGTCTTGGTTGTTCCGCAATTCTTACACGTATACTTCTTGGTTCCCTCTGTCTTGTATGTCGGCGCTGTCACAACCTTGCCGCTATCCCACACGTGGCTCGTACATACAAGTTTGGCTATCGTTTCGATCTTGGTCTCACCGCAGTTTGTACAGGTGTACTTCTTGGTTCCTGTACTTGTGTAGGTCGGCTCCTTTGTCACCACTCCAGCATTCCACTTGTGGCTTATGCACATCTCGAATGTATACTCGGCATACTCCTTGTTATACTTGCTTGAATTGCTTGAATCCTTAGTTTTCTTTATATTAGGAGAATCTGTAATAAAATACACCAGCTTACCATACTGTTCTCCAAACGCATATAAATTATTTCCTGTTGAACTATTATACTGTGTTCGTATATTTATAAGCTCTGTAGGAATTACATTTGTCGATGTTATATCTATCTTGTTCAAGCTATCCGGAGTAGTAAAATATAAATTATCACCTCGGAGATATATTGAACTATAAACACCAGGATAATACCCACCACTCGGAGTTGCCCATTTTGCAGTGCCCGAATACAAAACCTTGTTTATGTTAGTCGAATACTGGTACTTATTTATGTTAAATGATGTTTTCGAACTGCCCTCACTTATGCTGTACCAATAACCGTCTTTATAAAAAATAGCTTTCTCAATACCATTCCAGAACTTACCACTCTCATAAGTGGTGTCCACCGCTGTCGTATATGTATCTCCCCACTGTGCGCTGACAACCATATCCGTTCTGTCCTTAGTATGGTTGATGAGTGTATTCTTATTCATTGTATCAAAGCTGACAAGGAAATAATCATGATATGATCTTCCAGGCATATCCCACACCGGATCGTCCCAAGTTGCATCTATGTGATACCATTTTCCATGTATCTTAACTATGTTCCACGCGTGATTGATATTTTCACTTGATGCGATTGCACATGAAAGACCAGCCTCTCTTAGCAGATAAAACATAGTCTCGGCATATCCCTGACACACACAACTATGTTTAACCAAAGCTCCATACATATCGTACCCGTGATTTGCAGCAATCGTTCCATTGAAATAATCCTCATATGCATATGCAACTGTGGATGTGAGATACTCATGATATGCAAGTACTATCTCTTCATCGCTCATTCCACTGGTATCTATCTTACTCTTGACTTCCTGAAGTGCAGCATCAAGCTCCTGCTGCTCCTCCTTTGCATTTGTCAAATATGTAAATGCTATTTTGGTGATTGAAGAGCCAGAAGTCCAATATGTATAGCCTCCCGATAGACTGATAAACTCGGGATGAGAATTGATAATAGATCTTACTGCCCCGTTATTAATATCGTCTCTCGTAAGGCCAAGTTCCGATACATCTATACTCGTCTGCCATGCCTTGATTCCTTCAACAATAAGCTTCTCAAGTGCTGTTGCATCATATGTAGATGCCAGTGAAGCCGCACCATCCTGCTGCTCAACGGCAACGCCAAGTCCGCCTTTCTGCAAAGTGTCGTCCAGATCATCATACCCTACCGTAACCTGACTCTCATCTGAACTTACCCGTGTCTGATCAGATGCATATGCTCCCACTTTACCGCCTGGCAATAGCACAACCGCCGCTGAAAATGCCAAGGCACCGATACAGATTTTTCTGCTCAGCCCCCTTAACAACTCAGACCTTATACTGCCTGCCACCACTCTATATGATTTCCTCTTTTTTATCATAAAACTCCTCCTTAAACGATACGTTCCAACCTTATATTTCCGTTCATCCCTCAATACTTTTATTATATAGATTTTTGACACTGTTCGATAGCTTTTTACCTCACTTTTGTACATCTTGTAGGAATTGACAAATTGCGCAACTTTGAGCAATTCATGATATCTTAATCACAAGCAATTATATCTCTTATTTCAAGCCGTTTTTCTTAATTATATACAATATTGTCCTGATGAATGGCAGTGTATATATTTTGTATATTTTGCACAAATTAAAATGTATTGTCAAATTACAATTGAATTATTTGTCTATTTGTGCTACCTTTAAATAGCAAGCTGTGCAACCGTTTGCGCATATATTCTACACTAAAAACAGATCACATAGAGCACATTACCTTTATTTATAGGAGATGACAGATAAATGAACAAAAACAAGCTTTTTCCACAGATAAACGGAATACTACACGGCGGTGATTACAATGCTGAACAGTGGCTCGACCGCCCTGATATTCTGGCAAAGGATATCGAGATGATGAAGGAGGCAGGAATGACTTCCGCTACACTTGGTGTATTTTCATGGTCAGCATATGAGCCTGTTGAGGGCGAATACCATTTTGACTGGCTGAAGGATGTTATGGACAACCTGTATAATGCAGGCATTTACACCGTTCTTGCCACGCCATCGGGCGGCAAACCGGCATGGATGGCACAGAAGTATCC